>Ga0209273_10002417_pt1 | contig 14336 bp, 6 predicted proteins | sample tdAd471_FD_187126 | JGI IMG/M metagenome (GOLD analysis project Ga0209273, IMG submission 187126) | Marine sediment microbial communities from the Atlantic coast under amendment with organic carbon and nitrate - tdAd47.1 (SPAdes)... | ecosystem: Environmental > Aquatic > Marine > Coastal >...
TTCAGTGTGTCCGGACGCGAACACGACGACTCGCCAGATCTCAGAGACGGGCAGCAACTGAATTCTTGCGAATCCAGCGACGGCCAATGCGAACTCATCAACCTGACGGCCTCGAAGTCGAGAAACCAATCTGACGAAACTCCAGCCACAGCAACGAAAACTGCCCGCCGAACGAAGGGTCCGGCGGGCAGTCTAAGTATTGGAGAGGGGCCGATTCCGCAAGGCTCTCGGATTGTGGCACGCCGCTCCGCGGCGTCAGCCTTGCGATTTCTGGCCAACGCCGCGGAGCGGCGTGCCACTTTCAGCTTCGACCTATGCTGCCGCCTCTTTGGCGATGGCGAAGATTTCGTCGAAGACCGCCGGGTTGTGAATCGCCAGTTCGCTGAGCGTCTTGCGGTTCAGTTCCAGGTTGGCCTGCTTCAGACCGTAGATGAAGGTCGAGTAGGACAGGCCGCGCGCCCGGCAGGCGGCGCTCAGACGAGTGATCCACAGGCGGCGAAAATCGCGTTTCCGCACACGACGATCGCGAAACGCGAACGCGCGGGACCGCAGAATCGTTTCCTTGACCGTTCGCAGCAGGTTCCGACGACCGCCGCGATTTCCTTTGGCTTCACGAAACAGACGCTTTTTGGAACGGAGACGCGCCTTACCGTACTTAACACGCATGGCTGACTATCCTCAGATTAGCTGGTTTTCATGGAAGAAGAGAAAGTGGATCGATCCGGTCGCCCGCTTACGAGCAGGGACGCAGACCTTCGAGGATGTGGCGAGCTTCCGCTCCGGTCACGATTGTGTTGTGACGCAGGTGCCGCTTCCTCTTTCCGTTCTTCTTGCTGAGGATGTGACCACGAAACGCACTTCGTTTGGTCGCCTTGCCCGAGGCAGTGACCTTGAAGCGTTTCTTCATGCCTTTGTGAGTCTTTTGTTTTGGCATTTGCTCCACCACCGTTCTTTGTTGACTGGAAATCCGCGGCTGAAAAGACGCGGGGACACCGGAAACAGCCGGCATCGCGAAGATGTTCAGCCACCTCGAAACCGAGGTCAGATGCCCGAAGGTCGGCGACGGCGGAAGAATCCTGAGCCGCCCTCGTGGCGCTGAACAAAAAAGGCCCGCTCCGGGAGCGGGCTCACAGCAAGCCGCGAAGTATGGCGAGCTGTCCCAACGATTTCCAGCCATCCGTTCCGCAGCCAGATTCGATGGGTGCCCTCAGTGATTTTGGTACTTGGCGTAGCTACCGTCGCCAGATTGTGGACAAAACCACCGTTTGGCGACGGTAGCTACGACGTTCTCCGGCATCGACCGGGTGGCTGTGGTCGAGTGCAGCGAGCCCACAGACGGTTGCGGGCACCCCCCAACGCATCACCTCGCGATCTGAAACTCGGCTACTTTCCCGCGTCTTTCGAGACCGGTTTTCGCTGCGTCGCCAGCCACGCGACGATGTCTCGAATCTCTCGGCGAGTCAAAGTCTTCGTCATCTCCGGCATGATCGACGTCTTCTGCTCGAACGCTTCGTCGATCTCGCCGTTCGGAACCTCGACTTCCTTGCCCTGGGCATTGGCCAGTACGGTGACCTTGTCCGTTTTCCGCAGCGGCAAGCCCTGAATAATCTTTCCGGAATTCAGGACCAGCGTCTGGCTGCGATACTTCTCGTCGATGTCGGCACTCGGCAGGATCACGGACCGCAACAGGAACTTCCGGTCGCGTTTCAAACCGACACTTTCGAGATTCGGACCGACCGTGCTGCCCGTTTTACCAACCCGGTGACACCGGATGCAGGCCGCCGTCAGGTGCGTCATGAAGGTTTCGCGACCGGCCTCGGGATCGCCGCCGGTCAGACATTCCGACCAGGCAGCCAGAGGATCGGTTGCCGCTGCTGCAACCCGCGCCATTTCAAATGCGGCAAGAGCCTTCGCCAGTTCCGGTTGAAACTCGGCGCGAGAGCGGGCGGCCTCCAGCAGTTCGAGTTCCGTGCCGGGAGTCGCTTCGCCAGAAACGAGCCGCTCAAACTCCGTCACCAGTCGCGCGTCGGCTTTGTCCGTCTTGAGCGTTGCCAGAAACGTGATGGCGTGCTGCTGCTCGTTGAGATTCGTCGATCTGGTGAGGACATCGCCCACAGCTGCCAGGGCTCGTTGAGGTTGCTCTTTCAACAGTTCGAGCGAGCGTTTTCGCAAGGCGACGTCGTCGGCGTGCAGTCCGTCATCGATCACGGCGTCGAGCTTGTCGTAGGACTGAGCCTTCAACGTATCGAGGGCTTCCCGCCGCAGTTCCGAACGCGCTCCAGTCTGGGCGACGATTGCTGCCAGCTCGACCAGAGCCTGATCCGAGAATCGAACTCGGAGGCTCCGGGCGCACTTCAGAGCAGCCGCGCGAATCGTCGAGTTTTCTTCGCCGAACAGGCTGGTGACTTCCGCGACCGCAGCGGCAGCTGGCGCTTCCCGAGGGACATCGTTCTGACGCCTCCGACCGTCGACGCGATCCAGCAGCGACGGTTTCGACCACCCGCTCACGGCGGCAAGGGCTTCGAGTCGCAGAGCGATCGGAGCATTTGATCGAGCCGCGAACTTCGCAACTCGTTCAGCGTCTTCCGCCCGGCCCAGCAAGTACGCCGCTCCGATGGCCCGGCGGACGAAGGCTTCGTCGGTGTTCGCAGTGTCCGGCAGAGTCGCGGCCAGTTGCTCGACTTCTTCGCGAAGCAGGCTGTCCTCGCCAACGCCGTATCGCGCAATCATTTCGTAAATTGCCCGAGCGGCCTCGGTGGCAATTGCCCGGTCGGGGTCATTCAGGAAGCGGGCGAGGAAGGCGGCATCGGTGCCCATGTCCGCTGGCCGGCCCAGGCTCCGCGGAGTTCCGGCAGCCTGTGAAGTCGACGTCGGTTGTGCCTTGCTGCCGGAGCGGCGCTCCGCTTGATCCGGCCTACTTGCGACCGCTCGGCCACCGATCCGATACGCGTCGTACTGATGCCGCAACGCGACGACGGCGCACAGTCGGACCATTGACGACAAGTGCTCGCTGAAGGCCGCCAGTTGTTGCGGCGAAGCGGCTCCGCTCAGACCGTACGCGGCGGCATGTCGCAGGTACGTGTTTGCCGGCTGCAGGTCACTCGCCAGTTCAACGAGTGCCGGCACAGCAGCGTCGTCGGGGTGGTTTCGCAGTGCGATGCCTGCCTGAAACTGCACGCGAGGCTCGGCATCATTCAGCAACGGAACAAGCTGCCCGCCATCGAACGCGTCGAGGTCGGTGATCGCTCGCAACGCCTGGACGCGAATTTCCGAGTCGTCGTCTTTGAGCAGCTCGCCGAGCACCCGACTGTCAGCGCCAGCATTGCGAACAAGCTGGCCGATGCCCCAGATCGAATGAACCCGTGCCAGACGATTCGTCGCCGCGTCTCGGGCAACTCGCTGGAGAGCGACAAACGCGTTGCGTTTCACCAGTTCGAACTGGGCTCCCAGGCGGACTCGCTGATCGGCATGAGCAAGCAGGTCCTCAAGCTGAGAAACCTCACGCCGTGAGAATCCGTCGGCCAGCAACTGCTGTGTCCGCAGGCGATCTTCCGAACCGGCGACTTGTTCGTCGGTTGCTCCCGGCACGTCGATCTTCCAGATCGCCCCTGTCTGGTTGAGCGGGTACCCGCCGCCCCAGTCGACTCCGTACAGGGCTCCATCCGGTCCGAAGTTGATGCCGACGAGCGGGACGCCGCGACCGATCCCGTGTTCGTTCGCGACTTTGAACGACGCTCCGGACGGCACCATCTGAAAGGCGCGCTGCTCGCCGCCGGGGGCTCCGGTCAGGAAGAAGTAGCCTCGGTAAGCCGGGCTGAGCGCCGTACCGGGGTTGTAAGTGAATCCCGCCGGGCCGTTCAGCGAGTAGGCCAGCGGCGGCATCAGGTACGCGGCCTGTCCGTCAAAGTGCGTATTCCAGAGCTTCTCAGCGGTCCACGGGTTGTAGTCCTTGCCACGGTACTGATAGTTGCAGCGCCAGCCCGCGTCTGAGCCCTCGACGATGTAGACGACCCGCTCGCGTTCGCCCGGCATGTCGGCATCGTTGTCGACACCGAACAGGTTGCCGAACTCGTCGAACGCCAGTTCCTGCACGTTCCGCAGTCCGTGAGCGAAGACCTCGAAATCCGAGCCGTCCGGGTTGCAGCGCATCACGCCGCCCTGATTGGGATAGTGAAACCGCCGCCCTTCGCGCGAAGTCGCGCTGATGCCCTTGTCGCCGACGGTCCAGTAAATCTTCCCGTCCGGCCCGACCGTCAGCCCGTGCATGTCGTGCCCGGCGTAAGCGATGTGCAGCCCGAAGCCGCTCGCGATCGCCTCGCGCTGATCGGCCTTGCCATCGCCGTCCGCGTCCCGCAGTTTCCAGACATCCGGGGCGATCGTCGAATAGACCGCTCCATCGTGCCACAGAACGCCTGCCGCGATTCCGGTCACCTCGGTTTGAAATCCCTCGGCGAAGAGGCTCGTCCGATCCGCGATGCCGTCGCCGTCGGAATCCTCGACAACGTGGATTTTCTCACTGATGACCATCAGGTCGCGATAGTCGCTGACGCCGTCTTTGTTGAAGTCGTTGATCCGCTTCCGCCCGGTCTGCTTCCCCTCCTGCGGCGGAGCCAGCATGCGGTGATAGAAGGCCTTCTTGTCATCAACCGACTGAAACCCGACGTCATCGGGCACCCAGTCGCGATGCGCTCGAATATCCAGATCCTGAGCCTTCCGCCGCTGAGTCTGCGTGACGAATGCCCGCCCCTGCGGATCAAAGCTGATCGCCACCGGGTCCGGCACATTGACACTGCCGCTCCACTTTGAGAATTCCAGTGCAACCGTCGGCTCAGCACTGGTCGCTGCCTCATCCTGAGCAGGAACGGTCTGCATGCCACAAAGAAACGTCGTTAACGGAAAAACAAAAGACGCCGGGCGCATCAGAGGACTCCGAATCGAAACAGGTCAGGATCAGTCGGACATTGTTGCCAATGACGCCGGTCCGATCCTGCCTATCCCGGATTATTCATGAAGGTTGCAGGGTGCGTGGAGCAAGCCTTTTCAGGGCGGTGCGTTACGTCGGCAAACACGACAATTCGTCTGCGCCACTCTGTATTGAAAGCAATCTGGCTTGCGCAACGCACCAGGGCAGGAACGCCGACTCCACGTTCCCTACGGGAATAATCCTGCCTATTGATCGATTTCGCAGCGGTTCGTCAACCAGGGCCTGACGAGAACAGCCATAAAAACGAACCGCAGATTCACGCCGATGGACGCGGATTCTGCCGTGACTCATCTGCGTGAATCTGCAGCCATCTGCGGCCGATTCAAGCCCCTGTCAATGCCGGCCAGGCGGTCAGTACACCAGCGAGTACCCGAACCTCGCCGTGAAGCCGGTGCCGTACACGCCGGAGCCGTGAACGAGGTACGCCTTGTCGGTGATGTTTTCCAGTGACAGGCTGACACGGTGCTGCTGCCAGTCGCCGAACGCGTGGCCCGCTCGCATGTTGAGCGTGGCATAGCCCGGCGTGCCGCCCGCCGGAATCCGCTCGTCACTGATGTCGCGGACCGGGTCGAGCCGGTCCTGCCGACGGACCATCCAGGTGTAGAGCGACCACCAGCTGCGTGCGTCGGCTGCTCGCCAGCGCAGACCGAGGATGCCCTGGGCGGGCGGAATGCGGCTCAGCGGGGCGTTCGTCACATCGTTGCGACCGTAGGTGTACCAGAAATTTCCGTAGGCCGACCAGCCGCCGTCGAGCAGGTATTCGCCATTGAACTCGACACCCTGGACGAAGGAATCCTGATTCGCCGAGCCGAACGTGAAGGCTGTCGATGTAGGGACCGAGACAATGTTCCCGTCAATGTCGAGCCAGTAAACGAACGTCTGAGTTCGCAGTCGATCGTGATTCGTCTTGATGCCGACTTCGTAATTGATCGATCGCTCTGCCTGCAGGCCGAGGCTCGGAACGCTCATCGCCATCTGCGCGACGTTCGGGTTATTGGCCATCAGGTCGTCGAGATTCGGAGCCCGAAAGCCTTCGGAAATCGATCCGACGAGGTGCACGCAGGGCGTGACCTTGAAGACCAGCCCGGCCTGGCCCACCCAGTCCTGATAGCTGGCCGCCACGCGCGTCGGCGTGGCCACAGTGCCTCCCATTCCGTCATCGACGTTGATGATCGGCGTGCCGGCGGTCGAGATGTTTTCGTACCGCACGCCGGCCGTCGCGCTCAGACGGTCCGTTAGAGAAACGTCCCAGTTGAGGAACGTGCCAATGCGTTCGTAGTACGCATCGTCGGGCACGATGACACCGCTGGCTGTTCCGCCAAACCGTGAGTCGACGTCGTCGTGGTACCAGTCCGTTCCGGCCAACAACTTGCCGAACTCCTCAAGGTCGCGGACAGCGACCAGATTGATGCCTGTGCTTTCGACGTCGGTTTCCTGAGTCCGGGTTGTCGGGATGCCTCGCGTCTGAGTTTCACGCTGTCGATGGTACGAGACCGTCGCTGTCACCGCGTCGATGCCATCGAGCGGGTCGAGAGCCTCGTACCGGATGTACGCGAGGTCGCGCTGCTGCGGATCGAAGAACCGGGCGCCACCTGCGGAGTTGCTGCTGTTGAGGTCGCCGGGGTAGCCGGGAAACCGGTCGCTGCGCGGCAGGTCTTCCTGCTCATGATGCTGCAGCGAGAACGTCAGCATCTGAGTGTCGCTGACGAGGTAGCGAAACTTCACATCGCCGGCGTACTGCGACCAGTTGGTGCCTGGCTGGCGACCGAAGCCGAAGCCCGTGTCCAGATCCCGGACATTCAGAAAGCTGCCGCCGCCGAAGACGCCCACGCGATCGATCCAGCCTTCGACGTTCAGCCGGCTGTACGACGACGAGTCCGACGTGTTGTAGGTCTGGTGAAATTCGCCGCTGGAGTAGTCTCCGTGAAACTGTCCGTAGTGGGTGTCCGGACCGCGCGTCACAACGTTGATCACGCCGCCGATCGCGTCCGAGCCCCACAGGACCGAGCCCTGGCCACGCAGCACTTCGATATGATCGACCATGCCGGGATCGATGGTGTTGAAGTACTGGTTGGGGCCGCGGCGGAAGAACGAGTTATTCAGCCGCACGCCGTCGACCAGAATCAGCACCTGCTGCCCCGTCAAACCTCGAACAAACGGTGACGACTGCCCGGCCGCCGTGCGCTGCATCAACACGCCGACTTCGTTCTGCAGCGCGTGGAACATGTCCGGCGCCTGCTTTTCTGTCAGGTCCTGCCGCGTCGTGATCGAAGCGGCGGTCGACGTGTCGAACAGCGACTGCTGGCCCCGCAGTACCCCGGTGCTCTGTCCGAAGCTGCCGCTCGGCTGGCCGAGCACCTGTTCCGAAAGGCTCGGATAGTTCTGCGAGGTCAGTTCCTGAACGGTCGCCGGATTCGGCGCCGTGACGTCGACTTCCGGCAGCATCGACTCGGCGGGCGGAGTGACCTCGACCTCCGGCAGCGTCACATCACTGGACGAGTTCTGCGAACCGGCGACGGGTTCGTCCTGAGCGAAATTCTGTGTGGAGAAACAATGTGCGAGCGCAGCGGCGAGAGCGATTCCTCGAAGAGACATCCCTGTCATCCCGGATGGGGGGGCGACTGACCGCCGGTCTGGCATGAGGCTGGACCGGGAGCCGTCGCCCTGGAGCGTTATGACGGATCATCGGGTCGAGCCTGCTGTTTCGATCATGCCGGCCCGATTCGCCGTCAAAGTCTGCCTGACCGGATCAGATGGCTGGGTGCCGGGTGCCGGGTGCCGGGTGGCTGGGGTCGCGAAGCGAGGAACGAGCGCCAAGCCCCCAGACAGCGACCAGAAAACAAGTAGTGGACTTCGCCAGAAGTCCTGTTCTCAGGACACCAGGCAGATCTGTTCTCAGGGCACCAGGCAGGTCTTTTCTCAGCGCACCTGGCACTCAGGACGTGGGGCGAAGTCCACGACAGGATTCCGCCCGTTGGCTCTTCAGACGCGTCGATCACACGCTTCCGGAAATCGCGCTGGGTTCCCTTTGAGGATGCTCAATCGAGATGAAACCGGACGGGAATCAGTGCGCTCGATGCGGCAGCTTTCCCGTCACGCATCATCGGAGAGAACTTCCAGCTGCGAATCGCTGTCAGCGCGGATTCGTCGAGCATTGCATGGCCGCTGGACTGAGCCACGACGACCGACAGGACCTGCCCGTTGACGCCAACCTGGACGCGCAACTTCACCGTCCCTTCAAGTCGCCGACGGATCGCATCGCGCGGGTACACCGGCGGCACATTGCTGACTGGCCGCAGCGGTCGGGACTCAGTCGAACCCGCCACCTGCTGCTGCTGTGCTGCGTTCTGGCTTTCTTCGGCGATTTTCACTGGCGGCGTATCGATCTCCCGCACCTGCCGCCTGGCCGGCGAGGCATCAACCGTTTTCAACTGCGGTTCCGGCTCCCGCTCGATCGTCTTCTCGACAGTGACCTGAGACACGGGCGTCCTGGCAGCTGGCGGGCGACGAGTCTCTGTCGGCGTTCGTGCGACTGCCGGCGGCGCAGCTGGCCGGCGACGAGTGCTCGATCGCGGTTGCCGGGGCAGCTCAGGCGGTCGCGTCGCCAGCTCACTCATCGCCAGCAGCTCGCTCGGCGGGAGCGGCGTCTCATCAACCGGTGGCGGTTCGACTGGCGCGGGCTCCACTTCCGTCACCTGTTCCGGCTCTTCCTCAACGACGGGAAGTTCCTCCTCGACGGCGGCAGGCTGCGGCAGCGGGGGCTCGACGGTGTCTTCCGGCAATGGCCGCTCGACTTTCACCGCGACGGCCCGAGGCGGCGGAGAAAACGTGGCATTGATCGTCCCGCGAGGCACGAAGAAATCCGGACGCTCGGCAACCACCTGAGTCAGCAGCGTCCCCAGAAGTGCAAACGCGAGCGCATGCACGAATCCGGAGGACAGCCAGGAAAAGAGACTCAGACGGGACATGAACGGCGCGGCTTTAACTCAGAAGGGTTTGAGGCTCGGATTCAGGCGGCGCCTCATTTGGTCAGGATCAGGTTGCCTCTGGACGTCACCCGCAGACGATACATCTGCCCGGCGTGCTCAATCCACGCTTCGGAGCGACCCTGCAGCAATTCCTCGGAACTAAAGATCGCTGGCCGCTCCGTTTTTTTCGATGCCCTACCGGTTTCCTGAGAATCATCCTGATTCGATTCGTCGTGTCCGTCGGCCATTGTTGCCCCGAGCGTTGTCTTCCTGCGGAAAGAAAAGCAGCTCGGCAGCGTACCAGCGTCGACGCAGTCGGTGTCTCAGTGATGCCGGACAAACTTCTAACTCCAGTGGCCAGGAATCCTCCAGTGGCGCTGTGCGCGAGAAATCCCGCCCCGCAGGGGCAGCTCGAAACAAGCCCAGGGCAAAGCGCAGCGACGCCCTGGGTACACGGAGCCCAATAACTGCTGAGCCCTGAAAGGGCGGCCCGAAACTCACCACCCATTGAGGCCGCCCTTTCAGGGCTCGATGAATTCTGCGGCTGGTATCCTGGGGCGTCGCTTTGCGGCTTCGCCGCGTCACTTTGCCCCAGGCTGACATAGGACTGCCCCTGCGGGGCGAAACGCGTTCTTCTGCAGGGCTCTCCATAAGCCTTACTTCTTCTCGATCGCCAGCGACTCCAGAGATTCGAGGTACTCGATCAAGGCGGCGAGTTCGCCAAGCGTCAGCTTTTTGGCCAGACCTTCCGGCATCACGGAGATTTGCTGCTCGACGCGTTCATCGATCGACTCGACCGGCAGCTTGATTTCCTGGCCGTCGGCGTTGCGGACCGTAATCTCCGTTGCCGCTTCATTCGTCACGAAGCCGGTCAGCGATTTGCCGCTGTCAAGAATGAAGATGTTCGTCTTGAAGCCCTGAGCGATCGACTTGCTCGGCAACAGGATGGCTTCGGCAAGCTGATCGCGACGGTAGGTCTTCGCGACGTTCGGCAGGTACGGACCGCGAAGCGGCTCGTCCGGTTTGACCGTGTGGCAGTTCGAGCACTTGAGCCGTGCAAAAACCTGCCGACCGTAATTAACGTCACCTTTCAGCTTAACGACCTGAGCGATCGCGTCTTCCGGTTTGAGCGTCTCGACTTTCGGACCACCCGGCACCGGACCAGTCGACAGCTTCCAGGCATCCGCGAGCTGCTGCGCGGCAGCGACAACTTTCGGATCGTCATCGACAAGCGCCTCGCGGACGCGCGGTTCAAAGCTGCGATGATCAGCCTGCAAAGCGGCCAGCAGCAGATCGATCCGCCGCTGAGGCGATTGCTTCCAATCGGCGTCGAGTGACTTCTCGACAACCTTGGCCGCCGGACCTTTCAGCTTCTTCTGTTCGGACAGCAGGAGCAGCGCGATGTTGGCCCACGAGCGGGTCGGCCCGTCACCAGCAACCAGATCGGCGATATCCCGAGCGTGAGCGATCAGCGTATTGCGATCGTGCAGAGCGTTTCTGGCTGCCGCGAAATAGGAGCCGGCATTGGCGTCCTGCTGCAGCATCTCAAGCCCTGTCAAAGCGGCCGCAAACGCGTCGCTGCCGGGAGCCTTCAGCAATGACCGCACGGCCTGCGACCGCAGTTCAGCGGCGTGCTCGGCACCGGTCGCCACTTTGATAAACAGCGGCACGGCATCGGTTGACGGTGCCGTGCCGTCGGCCTGACCGATCACGACGACGGGAATGAATCGCTCGTCCTGCTTCGCCCGCTGTTCGAGAATCTTCGCAAAGCTCTCCCGCTCGATCCGGTTCAGCGTCGCCGTACGAACGAGAAACGCCGCGTCGTCGACGTCAGCCTGTTTCAATTCGGCTTCGAGGACTGCTCCAATCCGAGCGGACTCAGCCCACTCTTCCGGCTGGTAGTACGGCCCGCGAGTGTCCGGTCGAGTCCCCCAGCTATTGCCGGTCCATTCGCCCTCGACGTTGTAGAGCCGGCACAGTGCTGACAGCAGACCTCGTCGACGCGACGCATCGTTTTCAGCGTCAAGCCGTTTCAGCAGCCCGTTCACAACGCTGATCTCGTGCAGCGACTGCAGAACCCGCAACGCGCCGACTCGAACGGGTGCCGAAGCATCGCTTGCATCGATCGCCGCGAAGCATGCTTCGCTCGCCTTCAGTCGAACCAGTGTCTGCACTGCCGTGTGAGCAATGACCGGGTTCTCGTCACCAAGCAATGCGATCATGTCGCCGGCAGCGTCGACTCGCTTCAGCCGCGCGAGTGCTACCGCCGCTTCGAGTCGCGTTCGCGGATTGCTGTCAGACAGGCCACGTTTGATCGCGTCCGTCGGAACGTCGGATTGCGTCAGTGATCGATCAGCCAGAGCGCGAATCGCAAACGGGCGAATTTCGGCATCCTGGCCAGCCAGCCTTGCCAGCACTGCGTTCGAGTCAGCACCGAGGCCCTGCTTCAACGCGAAGACGGCGGCAACTCGCGACGCCAGCGGCTTCTGCCTGCTTCCCGCGAGAGCTTCCAGACCGCGGCGTGAGTCGGCATTCAAGCCGCGACGCAGCAGTGTGCGCTGAGCTTCCAGCCGGCGACGATGGCTCGGCGATTCGAGCAGGGCAACGAGACTGGCATCGCTGGCTGCTTCAAAGTCCGGCAGCGGTTCCGGCTTGTAGCCCTTCGGCGTGACCTGAACGAGATAGCCGACAGACTCGCCTGCGTACTTGAACGTCGCGCCTTTCCAGCTTGCCGCGATGATTCGGCTCGAAGCGTCGACATCGAGATCCGTCACGCGCGGCAGGCCAAGGAACTCATGCTGATCGGCGGCAAACGTCGCTCCGTTCGGCGTCACGTTGTGGCGATACACCATCTGCCGCCCCCAGTCGGCCGTGTACAGCGCGTTGCCGTAGCCAGCCGGAAAGCCGGGTTCGTCCATGTAGAGGGCTCCGCAGCCCGAGCCCCCGCCATAGTCGGCCAGCGGCTGAATGATCTCGTCGCCGAAGTTGCGGAACAGACGCGGGTAGCCGTGATTCTCCAGACCGCTGAAGTGGTGCAGCCGGATGTCCCAGCCGCCGCCGTCGTTTGTGTTGTCCCGCGTGAAGCCGTTGAGCAGCGGGTCCATCGCGACTTCGAGAATGTTGCGAGTGCCGTCCGAGTACGTCTGCAACTCGGTGCCGTCAGGACGGACTCGGATGACTCCGCCGCCGCGCATCTGCAGCTTGCGACCGTCGGTCCCTTCCGCCTCCATGAAGCCGAAGTCGCCGCACGCGATGTACAGCCAGCCGTCGATGCCCAGCGTCACGCCGTTCGTCGTGTGATCCGCCGGGCGGTCTTTGAACGTGAAGGCGAGGTTCTTGACGAGAATCTTTTGTTCGTCAGCGATGCCGTCGCGATCGTGATCGATGAAGGCACTCAGGTGCGGCGGGTGCACGACGTACAGCCGGTCGTGATCCCAGACCAGGCCGCGCGGCGAATCGACATCGGCGACGAACAGCTTCGCTTCGTCCGCCTTGCCATCACCGTCGATGTCCCGCAGGCGGTGAATCGAGCCGCGTTTCAGTTCGCGATCCAGCGAGCCGTTTCGGTCGACGGACACGTAAACGTCGCCGTTCGTCGCGGCGGCCACGAAGACCGGATAGTTCACCGCTGGCGGCTCGGCAAAGATCGTCGCCTCGAAACCTTCGGGCAGCTTCACCTCGGCCAGGCGTTCGGCGTCCTTCTGGTTGCGGATCTCGGTCGGGTCGACTTTGACCTTCTCGTCGCCGTGAACCGCGATCTCCCACAGGCTGCCCCACCCGCCGGTGTTCGAGCCCAGATATTTGACGCGGACGTATCGGGCGTTCGCGTCGAACTCGTGATTCGCTTCCCGGTCGGTCGTGTTCTTTGACCGCTCGACGAGGACTCGCCAGTTCTCACCGTCGTCCGAACCCTCGACCTGATATTTGTAAATCGTCTGATTCGATTCCCAGTCGAGCCGGCAACCGGTGAGATGTTTCTTCTCGCCGAGGTCGACCTGCACCCACTGCGGGGCCGAACCGTTCGCCGCGCACCAGCGAGTACCGCGATTTCCGTCGAACGCATTGGGAGCGAAGTTGTTCTTGCCAGTCTCCTCGCTCGACGCCTTCGCTGGCCTGTTCAGCGCCAGGTTGACGGGCACGTATTCAATCTTCTCTTCCGGCGATTTGAGGTAGCCCTTGTCGAGCTTCCCGGCGGCCCACAGCGTGCCGCGCGTCACCATGTCGAGGAAGACGGGATGCGAAACCGTTTCGTTGTGATGGCCGAGCGTCGTGCCGAAGACGCGCGTCTTCTTCTCGCCGAACTCGTTGGTCCAGACGCAGACCTGCTCATTGGCCAGAGCACGATCCTTGGTCGACGCCAGCGGATGCGCGGTCGGCCAGAGTTTCTCGATGCGGTACAGCTCGCCAGCCGGATTCGCCCAGCCGGCGGGGAAGGTCTGCATGATCGGGTGAGCGGCGTCGCGGTTGAGCACTTCGTGCGCGTAATGAGCCCCGTGGCCGCGCGACGTCACACCGCAGAACTTGAACCAGTCGTCGCGACCGTCGCGGTAGCAGTGCATCGCACAGTGAATGACGACCGCCGGCAGACCCTCGCGATGCGGCTTCAGGACGCGATCGACCCAGGCAGGTTCCTTCACGCCGGCAAAGCACTCGTCATGAATGACCACGTCGAAGCCGTCGGCCCAGTTGTCGTCCTCATAGAGTTCGATCTTCGTGTCGGTCGTCCGCCCGCCCTGTTCGATGGCGACAACGTCAACGTGAGCACGCGCTTCGAGCCCGTGCTTGAGGATGTCCTTCTGCGCCGTGTAGTCGTGGCAGCAGCCGCCAGTGATAATGAGCACTTTCAGCGGCTCGGGAGGCGCGTCCGCGGCGGACAGGGATGACGTGAGGGAGAGACAGAGCGTCAGCAGGAAGAGTTGTCGCATGGTTTGGAAACAAAGCCTGGAATGAGTTCGTACGATTTGAGTCTGAACGATGGCAGATGTTCGTTTAACGCCCAGCCGCAGGCGCCGGCTACCAGCGACAGTAACCTCGGAGGTGGCCGGCGCCTGCGGCTGGGCGTTAAACAAGTGAGCTGCTTGTGGACGTTGTCCGTCAGGTTACGCCAGCAGGTCGTCGACGACGTGGCCGTAGATGTCGGTCAGGCGGAAGTCGCGACCGGCGTAGCGGTACGTCAGGCGTTCGTGGTCGAAGCCCAGCAGGTGCAGAATGGTGGCGTGCAGATCGTGAACATGCACGCGACCATCGACCGCGTGCAGACCGACCTCGTCCGTCACGCCGTGAATGTGTCCGCCTTTAACGCCGCCGCCGGCGAGCCAGACGGTGAAACCATCGTGGTGATGGTCGCGACCGGGGTTCGGCCCGACGGGCAGCTGCACGGTCGG
>Ga0209273_10002423_pt1 | contig 14306 bp, 5 predicted proteins | sample tdAd471_FD_187126 | JGI IMG/M metagenome (GOLD analysis project Ga0209273, IMG submission 187126) | Marine sediment microbial communities from the Atlantic coast under amendment with organic carbon and nitrate - tdAd47.1 (SPAdes)... | ecosystem: Environmental > Aquatic > Marine > Coastal >...
GCGTAGTCCTTCGAGGGTGAGGTGCTCGTCGACGCGGTCAATGCGCGGTGCAGCCGCGGCGAGGTCGAGCGCCTGGCCGCCGGTGGCGATGACTTTGGGCGTGGCCCCAAGCTCGTCGGTGATTCCGGCCAGAATGCCGTCGATGAGCCCCAAGGCGCCGAAGTACATTCCGGATTCCAAGGCGGGGACGGTGCCGTGTCCGATGACCGCATCCGGCTTTCGCAGGCGGATCTGAGGAAGTTTTGCGGCTTTGGCGAAGAGCGCTTCTGAAGCCGTGGAGATCCCGGGGCAGAGTACGCCGCCGAGGTACTCGCCTTGTGCGGAGACAACGTCAAAATTGATGGCGGTGCCGAAGTCGACGACGACGCAGGGACCGCCGTAGCGCGCCCAAGCCGCGGCGCTGTTGGCGATGCGATCGGCGCCGGCCTCCGAGGGGCGGTCGATCGCGATTTTGAGGCCGGTATCGAGTTCGGAATCGACGAACAGCGGCGTCATTCGGAAGTACTGTTCGGCCATGATCCGTAGGGACTCGTCGAGGCGCGGAGCGACGGAACTAATTACGATTCCGGCGATCTCCTCGCGCGTGAAGTCGCCGAGCGAAAGGAGGTTGCGGAAGAAGATTCCCCAGCCGTCGACGGTTTGCGCCGGATCGGTCTTGAGGCGCCAATGGGCGGCAAGCGTATCCCCGCGAAAGACCCCGGAGGTGAGGTTTGTGTTCCCGACGTCGACGGCTAACAGCATCTAGACCAACCAGCCCACCATGCTACGCTACCGGCGCGGTAGATGCGGGGAGTGGGGTGCTCCTCCTGATCGGGATAGGCCGTCGGAGTGAAATAAACTAAAGAGGCCGGGTTCCTGCGGGACGACTTGCGTCTACGAATATCTGGATCGCCGAGCCAGTGGAGGAAAGCGCCTGGCCCCAAAATGAGAAAACCGCCTGTTTCATCCCCATGAACCGAAGCGGATAGGCAAGAAGCCTTGCGCCGGTCGAGCCGTGGCTCGTTTCAATCGGCGCTTATTACTCGCTTCAGCGAACCGTCGCGTACGGCGATTCAGAGAAGAAACAGGCGGTCATGGATGACAAGTTCGGTGGATTGTCCACTAGACCTCCCGGCGGCTCAAAGGCTTATTTGACAGGGGTTTGAGCTGCTTTTCGTTTCGTTTTCCTGTCTGAGATAAGAGTACTCCCGAGGCGAGATTTGGTCAAGAGAAATCGTACGCGTTGTGAGAGGATAAGCACGCTCGCTTGAACCCATGTGTTTTGTGACGGGGGAGTCCGTCAGTGTCGCCGACGTCGCCGGCGTCGGGACGGATTGTTCGGCTGGTGCCGGCAACGAACCCCCTACGGGAGGAAACGGTCGACTCCCAGCGCCTGGGCGGCTGACAGCATCCGTTCATCTTCGGACGCGATGGGCGCTCCGCTTGCGACCGCTAGGAATAGATAGCTGGCGTCATACACCGTGAGGCCTGTCTGGCGCGAGATTCCGAGCACCTCCTGACGCACGTCGTCTAGGGACTGGGGCACGATGTCGACCGGGTAGGTCTCCAGGTCTAGGAGGAAGTTGTTCGCGTCCGCTGCTGTGATCCGTCCGCGAATCTCGGCCACGCGCAGAGCGTTTGTTACTTCGCTCGCCCAGATGGCCGGTGTCAGGGCTTCTGCGTCACCCGCCAGCGATTCGAAGATTGAGTCCGAGTACTCCGATGATTCATCGTCGAAAGCGGCGGGCAAGGTAGCTGAAGCGTCGAGGATAAAGAGATTCAATATCGGCGGCCTTCCTCGATGAGCTGTCGGATGGTAAGGTCTGGCCCAAGATTGGTACCCCTCCGACGCTCGCGAATACGCGCGGTCGCTGCCTGCCTCTCGCTAATTGGGGCGCGAGAGTCCTTCCTAGGCGTCCGCCCGGCTGAGAGTCCTTCTCGAAGCATCGCCTCCACGAAAGAAGCGCAATCGACCCCGTTCGCGGCGGCTCTCTTGCGGATCTGTTGCTCCAACTCAGGGCTAAGGTTGACGGTCATAACGGGTTCGCCTTCTGCTCGCCAGTCTATCGTACGCGGGCCCCGAGGGCCCGGCCCGCCTTCGGGTTAGACCGTCCGCTCGGCGCCGTCGGTTTGCTTGGCCAAGGCCGCTTTGTACTCTCGTGGGAAGACCTTGATGAACTTGGGAACCATCTGTTCCCAGTGCTCCAAGATCCACTGTCCTTTGGGGCTCTTGGTGTATTCGACGTGGCGCTCGATTTGGCCTTTGACGAAGTCGAGGTCTTCGGGGGCCTCCAGCGGGTCGAGGTCGACGTTGGGCTTGAAGAGCGCTTTGTCTTCGAACTCCCCGTGCTCGTCGAGTACGTAGGCGATGCCGCCCGACATGCCCGCGGCGAAATTCCGACCGCAAGGTCCTAGAATAATTGCTCGGCCGTTGGTCATGTACTCGCAGCCGTGGTCTCCCACTCCTTCGACCACGACCGTCGCGCCCGAGTTGCGGATACAGAAGCGTTCGCCCGCCATGCCGTTGACGTAGGCTTCGCCGCCGGTCGCGCCGTAGAAGCAGACGTTGCCGATGATGATGTTCTCTTCAAAGACGAACGTGGATCCTTCCGGCGGCGCCACGATGAGCTTGCCGCCCGAGAGGCCCTTGCCGAAGTAGTCATTTGCGTCGCCGCGGACCGACAGCGTCATACCCGGAGAAGCCCAGGCGCCGAAGCTTTGTCCGGCAGCTCCATCGAAATCGATCCAGATCGTGTCCTCCGCCAGACCTTCTTCGCCGTACTTGCGGGCGATCTCGGCTGAGAGCATGGTGCCGGTGGTGCGGTCGGTGTTTTTGATCGGGTAGGCGAAGCGGACCTTCTCGCCGTGGTCAAGGGCGGGTTTCGAGCGCTCGATCAATTCGTTGTCGATCTGCTCGCGGATGGCGTGATCCTGAGTCGTCACGTGACGGCGCGCGATGGCCTTGTCGACGGGGGGATCGAAGAAGACCTTCGAAAAATCGAGCCCCTGCGCCTTGTAGTGCGTGATCGCTTCGCGCGTGTCGAGGCGATCGACCTGCCCGGTCATCTCTTCCATGGTCCTGAAGCCGAGGCGCGCCATGATTTGGCGAACCTCTTCAGCGATGAAGAAGAAGAAGTTGATGACCTGTTCCGGCGTCCCGTTGAACTTCTTGCGGAGGGCTTTGTCCTGCGTTGCGATTCCCACCGGGCAAGTATTTAAGTGACACTTGCGCATCATGATGCAGCCCATGGAGATGAGCGGAGCGGTGGAGAAGCCGAACTCGTCGGCCCCGAGCAGGGAGCCGATGACGACGTCGCGGCCGGTCATGAGCTTCCCGTCGACTTGGACGCGGATGCGACCGCGCAGATCGTTCATGACCAGTACTTGCTGTGTCTCGGAAAGACCGAGTTCCCACGGCGTGCCGGCGTACTGGATGGAGCTGACCGGGCTGGCGCCGGTGCCGCCGTCGTGTCCGGCGATCAGCACCAGGTCCGCGTGTCCCTTGGAGACGCCCGCGGCGACGGTGCCCACGCCGACCTCGGAGACGAGCTTGACGGAGACGTTTCCGTGAACGTTGGCGTTCTTGAGATCAAAGATCAGTTGGGCCAGATCTTCGATGGAATAGATGTCATGGTGCGGCGGCGGCGAGATGAGGCCGACGCCGGGCGTCGATTTGCGCAGCCAGCCGATGAACTCGTCGACCTTGTGGCCAGGCAACTGACCGCCCTCGCCCGGCTTGGCGCCTTGCGAGATCTTGATTTGCAGTTCGTCGGAGTTGACGAGATAGTTGGCCGTGACTCCGAAACGGCCGGAAGCGACTTGCTTGATCGAGGATCGTCGGGAATCGCCGTTCTCATCCGGAACGAAGCGAGCCGGGTCCTCGCCGCCTTCGCCCGTGTTGGAGCGGCCGCCCATGCGATTCATCGCAATGGCCAGCGTTTCATGCGCCTCTTTGGAGATCGAGCCGAAGCTCATTGCTCCGGTGCAGAAACGTTTGACGATCTCTGACGCCGGCTCGACCTCGTCCAGCGGGACTTCTTTCTCGTCGTACTTGAACTCGAAGAGACCTCTGAGCGTGCAGAGGTTCTTGTTCATGTCGTTGATCGTCGACGAGTACTCCTCGTAAGTCGACCAACGGTTGGAATTCACCGCATGCTGGAGCTTAGAGACGGTAGCCGGGTTGAGCAGGTGCTTCTCGCCGCGCACCCGGAAGTGGTACTTGCCGCCGACGGTCAGGTCCGTCTCCGCCTCGGTGACGGGCAGATAGGCGACGCGGTGGCGTTCCAAGGTCTCCTGCGCGATGGTCTCTAGTCCGACGCCTTCGATCTGAGACGTGGTGCCGGTGAAGTACTTGTCGATGACGGCCTTGTTCAATCCGACGGCTTCAAAAATCTGCGCGCCAAGATAGCTCTGCACGGTCGAGATGCCCATTTTGGACATGACCTTGAGGAGGCCCTTGCGCACGGCTTGGCGGAAGTTGCGGACCGCTTTCTCTTGCTCCAGGCCCTCCTTGAGGTACCCCTTTTTGCGGAGGTCGTCGATTGATTCGTAGGCGACGTAGGGGTTGATCGCGTTCGCGCCGTAACCGATGAGCAGCGCGACGTGCATGACCTCGCGGGCCTCTCCGGTTTCGACGACAATGCCGACGCGTCCCCGCTTGCCCTGGCGGATTAAGTGGTGATGAACGGCCGCCGTCGCCAGCAGCGCAGGAATTGGCGCACGGTCGCGGCCCACCGCTCGGTCAGAGAGAATCACGGCGCCGGCGCCCGAGTCGGCGGCTTCCTCGGCCTCGCGCATCACGCGATCGAGCGCGGGCTCAAGCCCGGCGGGTCCATCGGCGGTCGCGAAGGTGATATCGACCGTGGTGGAACCGAAACGGACCTCGGGGCCGTCGTCGCCATTCGGTTGACCCAGGCGACGCAGACGGACCATCGTCTCGTTGGTGATCAGTGGCGTGCGCAACTTGACGACATGGGCGTGGTCAGGCTTTTCGTCGAATAGGTTGCCTTGCGGTCCGATGTAGACGTTGGTCGACATGACCAGCTCTTCGCGGATGGGATCGATGGCCGGGTTGGTGACCTGAGCGAAGAGTTGCTTGAAGTAGTTGAAGAGAAGCTGGGGCTTCTCAGAGAGCACCGCCAGCGGTACGTCCACGCCCATGGACCCGGTGGGCTCCTTGGCTTCGTTGGCCATTGGACCGATGAGGACGCGCATGTCCTCGAGCGTGTAGCCGAAGGCGCGCTGCCTCTCGAGCAATGTTCCGAAATCGGTTTGGGGAACGTCGCGCGGCTTGGGCAGCGTCGTGATGTCGATCAAATGCTCGTTGAGCCACATCCGATACGGTTGACGTTCGGAATAGGTCTTCTTGATTTCGTCGTCGGTGATCAGTCGCTTGGCTTCCATGTCCACGAGGAACATGCGGCCGGGTTGTAGACGGCCCTTGGCGCGGACGTCGGTCGGTTTGATGGCCGAGACGACGCCGGTCTCCGAACCCATGACGACTAGATCGTCGTGGGTGATCCAGTAGCGGGAGGGCCGTAGGCCGTTGCGATCGAGGCTGCCGCCGACATAGCGTCCGTCGGTGAAGACGATGGAGGCGGGGCCGTCCCACGGCTCCATCATGGTCGCGTGGTACTCGTAGAACGCCTTCTTGGCATCGGACATGTGCTTATGGGAGGACCAGGCCTCCGGGATCAGCATCATGAATGAGTGAGCAGGTTCGCGACCGCCTTGGATGACCGCTTCAAGCGCGTTGTCGATCATCGTGGAATCGGATCCGTCGATGTCGATGATCGGCTTGATCTTCTCAATGTCGGCGCCGTAGGCCTCCGAGTGCAGAGTCGATTCGCGGGCGCGCATCCAATTAGCGTTGCCGCGCACGGTATTGATCTCGCCGTTGTGCGCAAGGTAGCGGAAGGGCTGGGCGCGTTCCCAGGTGGGGAAGGTGTTGGTTGAAAAACGCTGATGCACCAGGGCGACGGCCGACGTGAAGTCGTCGGCGTGCATGTCTTGGTAGTAGCCGAAGATTTGGGGGGCCAACAGGAGGCCCTTGTAGACGATGGTGCTCGCCGACATGGTGGCCGGGTAGTAGCGCTGAAGCTGGAGTCTGTGCGCCTCTGAGCGCGTACGTTTCCGAATGATGAACAGGCGCTGCTCCCACTGGGCCAGAGTCAGTTCGCGCGAACGATCGCCGCGTCCGATGAACACCTGCTCGACGGCCGGCTCCGACTCGCGAGCCAACCAACCGACGGCATGCGAGTTGACGGGAACTTTGCGCCACCCGAGAACTTCTTGGCCCTCTTCAACGACGACTCGCTCGACCATGCCGCGGGCCTTGGCTTGGTCGCTCGGATCTTTGGAGAGAAAGAGCATGCCGACGCCGTATTGGCCGGGCTCAGGCAATTTGATTCCGAGGCGGTCCGTCTCTCGAATGAAGAACTCGTGCGGGATCTGCATCAGCATCCCGGCGCCGTCGCCCGTGTCGGGGTCGCAGCCGCATGCGCCGCGGTGGGTGAGGTTTACGAGGACCTCTACGCCCTGTTCCACGATTTTGTGCGTGCGACGACCTTGGATGTCGGCGACAAAGCCGATTCCGCAGGCATCGTGCTCGTTGGCAGGGTCATAGAGGCCCTGCTTCGGAGGCAGTCCGAAGTTCGTCATATTCGTTGTTCTCAAGTGCCGCCGCGGCCGACTTTCTGCTAACGAAACGACCCAGCCGAAGCCTCTCGGTCGACGGTCTGTTCAGGTCGCGATTCGGTCGCGCAGCGACGTTGTAAGCGCTGTTTCCAGCGACTTGCATAATACCAAAGCGTATTGTGCTGGGGCTAATATTAGCCCTGCTTATGACTTGGCGGGCGAAACGGAGCCCTGTCTGCCTGATTTAGTCGGTCAAGGCTGGACCGGGGCGCACCGGGGCAGGGTGCAGCGGGCGCGGCATTGGTTGCGGTCGTTGAGTGTGATGCGGCCGTCGCCGTCGAAGTCGCGGGGGTCGCCTTCTTCGACGCGTTGTCCGCGAGCTTGACGGATGATGCGAATGTCGCGGCTGTCGATGCCTTCAAACTCGTCGACCTCGCAGACGGCCGGTGTGGCGGCTTCGGGGGTGGTGAAGCGGTAGTCGAAGCCGCGAGCGAGGGGGCCTTCACAGGCTGCAACGAGGAAGCCTCGGAAGCCGAGTGCGCCTGGGATGCCGCGTTGCAGCAACCCTTGGAAGAGGTTGAATTCTATTTGCTCGCCCGCAGCGAGGATGAACTCGGCGTCTGACGGCGTTGAGCCGCCTTCTACCTCGCCGTGAAACGAGAGCGTGCAGGCGTTCGAGACCGGCACGGACTCAAGTGAATCGAGGGAGGTGTTGGTGAGAGAGATGCGGGCGTCGACGCCGTCGACCGATTGGACGAACGGATAGACGACGAAGTTCTTGTTGTCCGCGCGAGGCGCCTCAAGCCGCTCGGCGCTCTGAGCGAACGCGGCGGTGATGGTCCCGTTGTCGGTCGCGAGGCTGCGGGCCAGGACCTGGACCGTCGACTGGTCGCAAGTGATGAGCATCCAGCCCTTGAACGTACCGGGCACATCGAAGTCGAGGGTGGCGGGCGACATCGCTGGTACGGCCACTGGAACGGGAGCGAGCGCGATGCCTTGTGACGTCGTGGGCTGTACCGAACAAGTCGCTGGGGCTGGGCCGTAGTTGGCAAACTCCAGTTTCGTCGCGAGCGTGTTCTTATCCTCGATGCCGTGGAGAAGGAAGACGGAACCGGGGGATGCCGCTGCGCTCTCCTCGCTCAGGGCGGCCGAGGAAACGGCCTGCTCAATCGGCTCGATCGGCTCAGGAGGCACGCTGTAGGCGTAGGGGGGAAGCCCCGTGGATTCGTACGGACCCACCCTGGAGTAGCCGACGGCTCCCGGGAACGGGCAATCGACTATGACGAATCCTTCGAAGTCGGTAGACAGAGTATTCAGCCAGATGCGCTCGGTTCTGCCCGGAGAGATTACCTCTGATTCGAACGGTGCGGGCGCGTTTGGGCCGAAGGCTTCGACCATACATCGCCCGGAGGCGTTGGCGCTGGGTTCGTCGTTGTTCGTGTTCGCCAGACGCAATACCGAATTCTCGCCGCCCTCTAGCGACGAAGCATAGGGAAACAGCATCCGCGTACGGTCTTCGAGCGTCGGGTTGTCCGGGATCACCGGGGCCGGCTGAGCGTCGTGACGGTCCCCCAGGTCGCTGAACGTGAAAAAGTCGGACTCAGCCCGGCCGACCGCCTCGCGAAAATCGCATTCAACGAACAGGTGGCCCTCGAAGCCGCCCCTTGGCTCGATCTCCATCGCAGCATTGCCGTCCCTTATGCTGAACTCCAACGTGTCGCCCGGTTGGATGACCGCGGAGGTCTGCGGTTCTGGCGAAGGCGGGAATGGGCCTGCTTGGCGATAGGTCAATCTACATGCACCGGCGGCCGGCGGAATCCCGGGGACTAGGCCAGTGGGGTTTGCGATCGTCACCCGAGAGTCGATGGTGTTTCCGTTGATGAAGGGGAACAGCAGCGTCGTCGTGCAGCGGGTGATGGAGAGGAGGGGGCTCGGGTCGCCGCTATTGTCCAGAAAGCGCGGTTCAGGCGCTGAGCTACTTGCGACCACGACGGTTGAAAGGGGGGCGAAGGAGGCGGAGATCTGCCCAGCGCCGACTGCCGGAAGATCATTCGCCGTATCAGGGGTCCACGAGGCCTTGATGGGGATTGCGACTTCCTCGATACGAAACGGGTCGGAGTCCAGGACTTCATAGACCGCGGACCCGAAACCGCCAGAGAGACTCACGTCGTGGTCTCCTACTTCAGTGGTCACAGTGCCGCCGGCTCCGTTCGGGTCTGCGCCCGTCACGAGGCCTAGTTGAATTGCGTCAGAGGCGACCGCTGCGGAGCCAGTCTCGATCTGCCGAGGGACGGAGACCGAAACCCCGTCCGGTATGTTGAAGAACCGCAGTAGAAAACGTGTCCCGGATGATGCGCCGCCGCCGTTGTTGGAGCCGGGGGTGTAGTACCCCGATTCCCATTGGGTCTGTCCTGTGGTGAAGGTCGCCCGCCCTGTAGTCTTGAAAGACGTCGCGAATCCCTCTTCCAAGGTGACACTGGACGTGATCTCTTCGTGGTCGCACTGCAACCCGATCGCGGCGCTGTCGGGATCGACGATTAAGCCTATGATCGGCACGGCGACGTTGAGCACGTTGTTGGTTATGGGAATGGTGGCGGGGCCGGTAATCGACACGAAAGCGGTGACTTGCGTGGAGGGAAACGTTGGTGCGTCGGGGACTCCGAGTTGCGACGCGTTGGCGCGTATTCCTGTAATTCGCAGAGTGGTGACTGTTGGATTTACATCGCCTTCACCGTCGTTGGCGCCGGGGATCGGAAGCACGAAACCTTCCCATTCGATTCGATTGGTGGCCGCGAGCTTGCCTAGCTGCGGGTCTTGGAAGCGCGGGTCAGGCGTGCTGCAGCCGCCGAAGGTGGCGCCGGCGCTTGCCGGCGAACTACAGTTGTTTTCATTGACGACGAGAACTGCGTCGGTGATGTCGCTTCCGCCAAAGTCGATGTTGTTCGTGATGTTTACGTTGAGGGAGACCGAGAGGTTGGTTTGAATGGAGGTCCCGAGGCCCCCTGGAAAGCCGGGGTTTGTGCAGGCGAGGACAATGTCACCGGTGAGTTCGGCGATACCCTCCGCCCTGATGATGGGAGGCACTGCCGTCGCGACGCAGGTGACGATGCCCAACTGGGCGTGGGCTTCTGAGGCGCCGCCGGCGAGCAGCAAGGCGGCGGCGGTTATGAGGTGAATCGGTGGGCGCATGGGATTCCTTAGGGCTGAACGGGTGCGCACCGGGGCAGGGTGCAGCGGGCGCGGCATTGGTTGCGGTCGTTGAGTGTGATGCGGCCGTCGCCGTCGAAGTCGCGAGGGTCGCCTTCTTCGACGCGTTGTCCGCGAGCTTGACGGATGATGCGAATGTCGCGGCTGTCGATGCCTTCAAACTCGTCGACCTCGCAGACGGCCGGTGCGGCGGCTTCGGGGGTGGTGAAGCGGTAGTCGAAGCCGCGAGCGAGGGGGCCTTCACAGGCTGCAACGAGGAAGCCCCGGAAGCCGAGGGCGCCTGGGATGCCTCGCGTCGGTCGTCCCTGGAAGAGGTTGAACTCTATTTGCTCGCCCGGAGCCAGCAGCAGATTGGCGTCGGGAGGCAGTGAGCCTTCCGCCATTTCGCCGTGGTAAGAAAGCGTGCAGGAGTTGGAGACCGGCGTCGTTCCGAGTGAATCAAGCGATGTGTTGGTGAGCGAGACCCGGGCGTCGACGCCTTCGACCGCTTCCACAAAGGGATAGACGACGAAGTCCTGGGCGTCGGTGCGCGGTGCGGTCAGGTGCTCGGCGTTTTGGGCGAAGGCGGCGGTGACGGCGTCCCCGTCCGTCGCGATGCTGCGAGCGACGACTTCAACGGTGGACTGGTCGCAAGTGATGAGCATCCAGCCCGTGAAGGTGCCGGGGACGTCGAAGTCGAGCGTGGCGGGCGACATGGCCGCGACGGCCACTGGAACGGGAGCGAGCGCGATTCCGGCGGAGGTTGTCGGTTGAACCATGCAGGCTGCCGGCGCGCCGCCGTAGTTGGCGAACTCCAGGTGGGTGGGCAGCGTGTTCTTGTCCTCGATCCCGTGGAGCAGGAGGGCGGAACCCGCCAGGGAGTCCGCACCAGGCGCGCCTTCCTCGGTCAGCGGCGCCACCGAGGCGTCCTGGAGAATCGCCTCGGCCCCGAAGACATAGGCGGCGGGGGCTGTGCCGAACACGCGCGAGTATCCGCGAGCCAAGGGGAAGTCACAGTCGGCGGTGATGAATCCTTCAAAGTCAGGGGCCCAGATCCGGACGTCGACTTCAAACTGCTCGCCGGCGGGGATGACGCTGGTCATGGTGGGGGCCGGAGCGTTTGCGCCGTGGAAGCCCAGGTGACACCTGCCCGAGGAGGGCGTCGTGCCCAACCAATCCTCCGTCGTGTTGGAAATGATGATCGACGATCGGAGCGATTCAAGGCCGGGAGCGTATGGGAACAGCAGTTGCTTGTTCTCCATGGGCCGCGGCGTGATTGCGTCTGTGGGCACGGACTCTGGAAGAGCCCGCGCGGCCTGGTCGCCCGATGCGGTGATCTCGGCGAGACCTGCGGCTCCTTGGAAGTCACAGATGGTCATGAGGTAGCCGGTGAAGTCGGGCGCTCCCGCGATGCCCTGCTCGGGGTTGCCTTCCGCCAGCGTGAATTCGAGGACTTCGCCGGGATTGATGAGCGTGGAGGTTTGATCCGCCGGAGGCGCGCCGCCGCCGGAGAGGCTGCCGTGATAGTGGAGCGTGCAGGCGCCCGCGCTGGGCGCGAGGCCGCCGATGAGTCCGGTCGGGTTGGCGATGGTGACGCGGGTGTCGTCCGCTTGGTCGCGAACGTAAGGGAAGAGCAGAGTGGTGGTGCAGCGGTGGATGGTGACAAAGACGTCCGGGTCGCCGCTGCCGTCAACGAAGCGCGGCTCGGGCAGGGAAGCGCTGGCCGTGGTGACGTCCGACAGCGGCGCGAAGGTGGCGGAGACCATCGCGCTACCGAGGCCAGGCGGGTCGTCGCCGTCCGCGGCCCATGTGGTTGAGATCGGCACGAGGACGTCCTCGATCATGATTGGGTTGGAGTCGAGGACTTCGTAGACGACGAACCCGGCGCCGCTGGAGAGGCTGACGGTTTGCTCCCCGGTAGCCGCTGTGACGACGCCGCCCGCGCCGGTCGCATCGGTTCCGGTGACAAGGGCTAGTTGGAGTCCGTCGGAAGTGAGCACGGGCGAGGCTGTCTCGATTTGGCGGGGCACGGTGAGCGTGACGCCGTCAGGCACGTCGGAGAAGCGGATCATGAACCGGGTGCCCGAGGTTGCTCCGCCGCCATTGTTGGAGCCGGGAGCGTAGTAGCCGGACTCCCATTGAGTCTGTCCGGTCGTGAAGGTCGCTCTACCGGTGGTCTTGAACGATGTTGCGAAGCCCTCTTCCAAAGTGACGCTTGCTGTCCCTGCTCCGTCTACGCATTGGAGGCCGCTGAGCGAATCGCCTGGGGTGACGATGAGGCCGAGGATCGGCACGGCGATGTTCAGCACGTTGTTGGTGATGCCGACGACTGCGTTGCCCTGGATGGTGCTGAAGGCGTTGACTTGAGTGGATGGGAAGGTGGCTGCGTCCGGAATTCCGAGCGCGGTTGGGTTGGACCGGATGCCGGTGATGCGGATGGTGGTGATACCGGGGTTGGTTCCTCCGTTTCCGTCTGGGGCTCCGGGGATCGGGAAAGAGACGTTCTTCCACTCAAGGCGGTTGGGCGCCACAAGACGACCGAATTGAGGGTCCTGATACCGGGCGTCCGGCGTCGAGCAGTCCCCGAAGGTAGAGCCGCTTGCGGCGGGCGAGATGCAGTTGTTCTCGTCAACTACCAATACGGCGTCGGTTACGTCTGCTCCCGCGCCGAAGCCGACGTTATTGGTGACCTCGACGTTGAGGGTCGTGCTGAAATCCATGACGGCTATACCGCTGGTGAAACCGCCGGGCGGCGGTAGAGCGGTGCAAGCGTAGACGATATCTCCGGTGAGTTCCGTAATCCCCTGGGCGCGAATCACCGGAGGGACGGAGGTGGCGACGCATGATGTCGTACCTAGGGTCGGATCGGGTGTCGAGGTGTTGGAAGGTGCGCCGACGATCGGGGCTCCAATGTTGACGACGTTGTTGGTGGCCGGGATGTTGAGGACGGAGATGAACGCGGTGACTTGAGTACTGGGAAAAGTCGCTACGGATGGAACGCCGAGTTGCGAGACCATGCCTCGCAGGTTGCGGAGCCGGATTGTCGTGGAATAGGGGTTGAAGCCGCCTTCGCCGTCGGGCGCTCCGGGTATTGGGAAGACGACGCCTTCCCAATCAACGCGATTCGATACGCCGCGGCGACCGTACTGAGGGTCTTGGAAACGGTCGTCGGGGGCTCCACAGCTTGTACTTCCGGGAACCGCTGTTGGAGAGGCGCACTCGTTCCCATTCACGACGAGAACGGCGTCGACGACGTCGGCGCCGGAACCGAAGTTGATGTCGTTGGTGTTGTCGACGTTTGCTGATGCCGAGATATTCACTGTTGTGGTCGAGTCCGGCGAATCGGGGCCCAGCCCTCCGGAGCAGGTGAGGATCACTTCTCCCAAGAGTTCGTCCGAGCTCGCCGCATCGACGGCAGGAGCTGAGGAGGTGCTGACGCAGGAGACGCCCGGGGGGCCTGGCGGAGCGGGAGTCGTTCCCGGGCTTGCCACCGGAAAGGCGACGTTGAGCACGTTGTTGGTGATGGGAATGGTGGTCGGACCAGTGATGGAGACGAAGGCGGTGATCTGAGTTCCAGGGGCTCCGCCCAGTTGAGCGGCCTTCGCGCGGATACCTGTGATGCGGATCGTCGTCGTTGTTGGGTTGGTCCCGCCCACGCCGTCGCTTGCCCCAGGAACGGGAAAGTCGAAGCTGTTCCATTCGAGCCCATTTACCGCGTCCAGACGGCCCAGTTGCGGGTCCTGAAAACGTGGATCCGCCGCTCCACATCCACCGAAGACGCCGCCTGTGGGCGTCGGTGTTGCGCAGGTGTTGCCGTTCACGATGAGTTGCGCGTCGCTGAGGTCGGGCGCGGCAATCGGGTTCGTAACGTCCACATTGAGAGAGACGGATAGGTTTGTCTGGAGACTGGACCCTAAGCCCGACTGTAGGAACCGATTTCTGCAGTTGAGCAGGATGTCGCCTGTGGGTTCGTCGAAGCTGCTTTGATCGACTAGCGGAGCAACCGCCGTGGCTTCGCAGGTAACAATCCCGAACTGCGCCGAAGCTTGGGGCAGGACCCCGAGCAAGGCGGAGAGAACACAAATGGAACGCAAGAAGGACCGCATCGGGCGACAAACTCCTCTATCTACTGCAAAAACTCGGGGCGTCTCGACAAAATTCGAGGCGGGGAGGAGAATTGGCGCACCCCTGAAACCAATCCGAATAGAAATTCTAGCGTAAGCGAACCCGATTGTCTCTAAGGTCCCGTGGAGCAGGACGTAACGATTCGTACCTTTCTTGGCCTATTGGCGTCGGGCGGCGGCGTCAATTGCGTCGGCGGCCGCCTGGAGTTCCTTTCGCGTCTGGTCCTCGTTGTTCGCCCGGCGGCGGCGCAGGTTACGGTAGTCGGCGAGGGGTTGGCGGCCTGTATCCGCGCGGTTATCGAAGTCGCGGAGGGAGTGCTCGAGGGCCGACTCGGCCTGCTTGCCGAGAGACTGGGCCCGCTGATGCCTCTCTAGGGCGCG
>Ga0209273_10002425_pt1 | contig 14294 bp, 15 predicted proteins | sample tdAd471_FD_187126 | JGI IMG/M metagenome (GOLD analysis project Ga0209273, IMG submission 187126) | Marine sediment microbial communities from the Atlantic coast under amendment with organic carbon and nitrate - tdAd47.1 (SPAdes)... | ecosystem: Environmental > Aquatic > Marine > Coastal >...
GAAGTAATCCCCACCCGGCTGACTTTTGTGGACATTGCGGGTCTTGTGCGCGGCGCAAGCCAAGGTGAAGGACTGGGCAATCAATTCTTGGCCCACATCCGCGAAGTGGACGCCATCGCCTATGTGCTGCGCTGTTTCGAAGACGATGACGTTACCCACATCGAAAACAAAATCGACCCGCTGGCCGACGCGGACACGGTAGAAACCGAGTTGATGCTCGCCGATCTTGAGAGCCTTGAAAAACGCATCAGCCCTTTGGAAAAGCGCGCGGTCACCGGCGACAAAGACGCGAAGTATCAAGTGACCCTGATGCAGAAAGCGCTCAATCTCTTGCGCGATGGCAAGCCCACACGGCTCGCCGACATCACGCCAGAAGAACGCACCGACTGGAAGGCGCTCAACCTGCTGACCTCAAAGCCTGTTCTTTTCGTGGCCAACGTCGATGAGGCGTCCGCGGCAGCTGGAAACACCTTTTCGAAGATTGTTGAAGACCGCGCCAAAGCCGAAGACGCGAAAGCCATCGTGATCTGCGCCAAGATCGAAGCGGAACTCGCGGTGCTCGACGACGAAGAAGCGCTTGAGTATCTGAGCGAGCTCGGGCTCAAAGAACCGGGCCTTAACCGCCTGATCCGCGAAGGCTATGACCTGCTCGGCCTCATTACGTATTTCACGGCAGGGCCCAAGGAATCACGCGCCTGGACCGTACGCGAAGGCACCAAGGCGCCAGGCGCTGCAGGCGTCATTCATACGGATTTCGAACGCGGCTTTATCCGTGCGGAAACGATCAATTATGATGACTATGTGGGACTTGGCGGCGAAAACCCCGCCAAAGAAGCGGGCAAAATGCGCCTCGAAGGCAAAGAATACGTGGTTCACGACGGCGACGTCATGCACTTCCGCTTTAATGCGTGACGCTTGACTTGCCGCCACGGCATCGTGGCATCTTGCCTTCATGCGCTACTTCGAAGACATAACGGTCGGCGAAACTGAAGAGATCATCGGGCCGGTGATCTCAAAGGAAGAGGTTTTCGACTTCGCGCGCCAGTACGACCCCCAACCCCATCACTTGGACGAGGATGCGGCTGAGAAATCAATCCTCGGCGGTCTTTCGGCCAGCGGTTGGCACACCTGCTGCGCGCTCATTCGGATGATATTTAAGAACTCGACCGAGCCCTCGGCCTTTCTCGGATCCCCCGGCGTTGAAGAAGTCCGGTGGAAGCGGCCTGTGCGCCCGGGCGATCAGCTGAACGCATCCTCGCGCGTTACCGAAGCGCGCGTGTCGAATTCCAAACCCTTCATGGGCCTCGTCAAAAGGCACTATGAGGTGCGTAACCAGTCGGGCGATGTCGTGATGACCATGGATACTTGGGCCATGATCGCGCGGCGCGATAGGGCGTCATCATGATGTATTTTGAAGACATCCCGCTGGATGAAACCCGCGAGATGGGGAGCTACACTTTTACGGAGGAAGAAATCATCAAGTTCGCCAGCGAGTGGGACCCCCAACCCTTTCACACCGATCCCGTTGCAGCAGAGGAGAGCATCTTCGGCGGACTTGTGGCGAGCGGCTGGCATCTTTGCGCGATCTGGATGCACCTCATGGTGACGAACCGCAAACGCGAGCGGGAAGCGGGCGTTGAGCGGGTCGCAGCCGGCGTTTCGCCTGGCTTTCGTGATCTTAAATGGCTCGCCCCAGTAAGACCCGATGATACCATCACGTACCATTCGACGACCACAGAGAAAGTTGACCTCCGGTCGCGACCAGAATTTGGCATTCTTCGCTCGCTAAACGAAGGCATCAATCAAGACGGCGTGCGCGTTTTGAGTTTCACCGGTCAAGTCTTTATGCCGCGCAAGCCAAAAGGAGAATAGCGTGACGCTCCGCGGGCAGATGATTGAGATTGAAGGCAATGGCGGGTTTCGCCTTGGCGCCTATCACGTTGAAGCAGAAGGCGCACGCAAGGCAGGGCTTGTGCTCATCCAGGAAATCTTTGGAGTGACCCAACACATCAAGGAACAAGCCGATCGTTTTGCAGTCGTTGGATATGAAGTAATCGCGCCATCGCTTTACGATCGGCAGCACCCGGGGTTTCAGGCCGACTACGATGAAGCCGGAATTAAGCGCGCGCTGGAACTACGCGAGGGACATACACTCGAGGATTCAATTGGCGATGTCGACGCGTGCCGTGCCTTACTCGCGCCGCGCGGAAACGTTTTTATCGCGGGATATTGTTTTGGCGGGTCGGTGACATGGATTGCGGCCGCGCGGCTCGAAGGGTTTGCCGCGGGATCGGCCTACTACGGCCGGCTTATCCCTGATCACTTGAACGAAGTTCCAACCTGCCCGGTCATCTGCCATTTCGGCGAGCATGACACGGGCATTCCGATGGATTTAGTGCATAAAGTTCAAGAGGTTACGCAAGCCCACGGGCACTTGGAAACTTTCGTCTATCCCGCGGGACACGGCTTTCAATCGGATCGCAGAAGCGATTATCACGAGGAGAGCGACAAGCTCGCCTGGTCACGCACCATGGATCTCTTCGACGCTCAGCTTTGATCGACCATACGCCTAGTGCTCGATGTTCGCCCAGACCTTGCGGTAGCTCCAGTAAAGCAATCCAGCAAGAAGAACCAGGAATGCCATCACCTGAAAGCCAAGGCGCTTGCGCGCTTCAAGCTTGGGCTCTGCGGCCCACATAAGGAAGTTGGTGACGTCATAGGCCATCTGCTCCACAGTCGCCTCGGTACCGTCCGGGTATTCCACCGCGCCTTCATAGAGCGGCGAGACCATTGCGATTTGATGACCAGAGAAGAACGGATTGTAATTCATCCCGCCTTGCATCTCGTAACCGTCGGGCGCGTCCTCGTATCCGGTAAGGAGCGAGTAGATATAGCTAGGACCGTTCAGCCGTGCCTTTGCCATCAACGAGAGATCAGGCGGCAGCGCGCCGCCATTTCTAGCGCGGGCCTGCTGTTCATTCGTGTAGGGCAAAGGGAACCGATCTGCAGGGATGGCATCCCGCGTTAATGGCAAACCGTATTCATCGACTGTGTTGCCGTCTTCATCAGGACCGGCGAGAACTTGATGGCCGGCCGCAATGGCCCGCACCTGATCCATGGTAAAGCCGGGGCCGCCTGGTTCGGCAAGATTGCGGAACGCCACATATTCAAGCGCGTGGCAGCTCGCGCAAACATTCTCATAAACAAGAAGCCCCCGCTGGAGCGATTGTTGCTCGTAATGCCCGAAAATGCCTGTAAAACTCCAGCCTTCGTGGGGCTCATGCGGGTGTTCCGCATCACCAACGGCAAGCGCCGGCCCAATACTGAGCGCCAATGCCAGCGCGCCGATGATTGTTCCTGTGCGGATGGTCAAGCTCATCTTCCGCGCCCCCTTATTCCGCTGGGGCCGCGGCGCGGCCCTTCAGAACGGCATCAGCGATGCTTGCGGGCATCGGCTTTGGTTTCTCGATCACGCCCACAATTGGCAGGACCAGTAAGAAGTAGACGAAGTACGCGGCCGTCAGCGTCAGTCCCAAATGCACCATTTGGAACTGGAACGTTCCTGCTGCGAACAGAACCTTGTCCGGCGATTCCGCGCCGACCCAGCCAAGACCAATGCAAACCAGAATAAACAAGAAAAAGAACGGCTTCAGCATCGGACGATAACGTAGCGACTTCACCTTTGAGGTATCAAGCCAAGGAAGAAGGAACAACACCACAATCGATGCGGCCAGCGCGATCACGCCCAAGAGCTTCGCCCTGATCAGCACGATGTCGGTGAATGGAATACCAATGTCGAAGGTGATCGAACGCAAAATGGCGTAGTATGGCAGGAGGTACCACTCGGGCACGATGTGTGGGGGTGTTACCATGGGGTCCGCTGGAATGTAGTTGTCCGGGTGGCCAAGCGCGTTCGGTGCGTAAAAGACGAACGCGGCGAATACCAGTAAGAAGAGCACAAGTCCGAAGGCATCCTTCACCGTGTAATAGGGGTTGAAGGGAATTGTGTCTTGCGGGCCTTTTACTTCGATACCGGTGGGATTGTTGTTGCCTGTTACGTGCAGCGCCCAGATGTGAAGGATCACCACGCCAAAGATCACAAACGGCAACAAGTAATGGAGCGAGAAGAAGCGCGTGAGCGTGGGGTTGCCCACGGCAAAACCGCCCACCAGCCATTCCTGGATCGGCGTGCCAATAACTGGGATCGCAGTGAAGATGTTGGTGATCACCGTTGCGCCCCAGAAGCTCATCTGACCCCAAGGCAGTACGTAACCCATGAAGGCGGTCGCCATCATCAACAGGAAGATTACGCAGCCGAGCATCCACAGAAGCTCGCGCGGCGCCTTGTACGAGCCGTAGTACATGCCGCGGAACATGTGGATATAGACCGCGAGGAAGAACATGGAGCCGCCAACTGCATGTGTGTAGCGGATGAGCCAGCCGAAATTCACATCACGCATGATGTGCTCGACTGAGGCAAAGGCGAGCCCCGCATCGCTGGCATAGTGCATGGCGAGCGTGATGCCCGTGGCGATCTGAACAATAAGACAGAAGGTCAGAATGCCGCCGAACGTGTACCAGTAATTGAGGTTTTTCGGCGTCGGGAACGCGGAGAAACTGTCATGCATAAGCCGCATGACGGGCAGCCGCGCATCGAGCCAGCGCTCGATCCCTGAATTCGGCTGATAGGTGGATTCATGTGACATGGATCTTATCTCCCTCAACCGATCTCTATGACTTGGTCATTGCTGCCTTCGACGAAAACCCATTCGGGCACCGGCAAGTTGGTTGGCGCGGGGCCTTTGCGAATGCGGCCCGATGTATCGTAGTGCGAGCCATGGCAGGGGCAGAACCAGCCGTCGTATTCTCCGCGGTCCGCGAGCGGCACACAGCCAAGGTGCGTGCAAACGCCTACCATGACGAGCCATTCTGGGTGGCCGTCTTTAATTCGCGCGCTATCGGGCTGTGGGTCGCGAAGAACTTCCCAATCAACTTCTTCGGCTTCCTGGATGTCGGCGGCCGTGCGGTGCCGGATAAACACCGGCTTGCCGCGCCACAACACGGTCACTTGTTGACCGCTGGGAACTTGGCTGATGTCCACGCGGATCTGTGCAACAGCGAGCGTATCGGCGCTTGCATTCATCTGGTCAATCAGCGGAAGGGCCGCCGCGCCTGCCGCCACCGCGCCGACGGCGCCGGTCGCGATGTACAGAAAATCGCGGCGATCTGGATTGGTCGTCTCGGATGTGGCCACCGGAAAGGCCCCCTCTAAAATCATGGTAACGCCGGCACGGAGAATGGCTGCACCGGCAGGTGCGCAAGGTGGCCGTTCGCATAGCGCAAGGCTGGCGCGGCTGCAAGGCGGACCCCCTCAATCGACGAGGAAAATAGCCCTCGAGGCCCCACCCCGCCAGCGGCAGAATGTCCCAGCATTCCAGTGGGCAACGGACCCGTGCTAGAGGGGGCCATGCGCCTTGCCCTTTTTGAACCCGACATTCCTCAGAACACCGGTACCCTCATTCGCCTGGGGGCCTGCATGGGCGTGCCTGTGGACGTCATAGAGCCATGCGGTTTTCCCTTTTCAATCAAAGCCTTACGCCGCTCTGGGATGGATTACCTCGACCAGGCCGAGATCGAGCACCACGCTGATTGGGAGGCATTTCTCGCCGCTCCCGTTCGGAGCGAGGGGCGGATTGTGTTGCTCACCACGAAAGCCTCAGTGCCCTACTCGGAATTTTCATTTCAGCCAGGCGACACACTCCTTTTGGGCCGGGAAAGCGCCGGGGTGCCCAAGGCAGTGCATCAGGCAGCCGATTCGCGCATCGTGATTCCCATGGCGCCCGGCGCGCGATCGCTGAATGTGGCGGTTGCGGCGGCGATGGTTTTGGGCGAAGCACTGCGCCAGACGGGCGGCTTTTCTGCCCTCGCACCCTAGGAGCGCAGATTGACGGACGAGATTGAAACCAAAAAGCAACGCGCCAGTGCCTGGTTTGAAGACTTGCGCGATCAGATCTGCGCGGCCTTTGAAAAACTTGAAGATGATCTCTCGCCCGACGTTCCCTTGGGCGATCGCGCGCCGGGACGATTTGAACGCACCACATGGAAGCGCGAAAGCACCAACCCGGCGGACGAAGGCCAAGATACAGGCGGCGGCACCATGGCGGTCATGAAAGGCCGCGTCTTCGAAAAAGTCGGCGTTAATGTCTCCACAGTGTTTGGCAATTTCTCGCCCGAGTTCGCCAAACAAATCGACGGCGCAGAGGAAGACCCACGATTTTGGGCGAGCGGCATTTCGCTTGTTGCCCATATGTGGAACCCGCATGTTCCCGCCGTGCACATGAACACGCGTCATATCGTGACGACCAAGTCGTGGTTCGGCGGCGGCGGTGATCTCAATCCTGTGCTCACGAAAGACCGCTCGAAAGAAACACAAGACGCGCGCGACTTTCACGGTGCCTATAAGGCAGCATGCGATGCCCATGGCGCGGATTACTACGAGCGCTTTTCCAAATGGTGCGACGAATATTTTTTCAATGTGCACAGGGGCGAGCCGCGCGGCGTAGGCGGCATCTTCTACGACCGCCACAATACGGGTGATTGGGGGGCGGACTTTGCCTTCACCCAGGATGTGGGCCGCGCCTTCATCGAAGGTTATGTGCCGCTGGTGGCGCGCCACATGAACGAGCAGTGGACCGAAGATGAGCGCGAAGAGCAGCTCGTCTATCGCGGCCGCTACGCCGAGTTTAATCTGGTCTATGACCGGGGCACCAAGTTCGGCTTGCAAACCGGCGGCAATGTGGATGCAATCCTCATGTCCCTGCCGCCCGAGGCAAAATGGCCGTAAGCTTTCCCCGCGATTCGTTTCGAGGGAGCCCGCTCCATGCCCGAACTTACGTTTCAGAACCCGGTCTTTGCCGCCTACGCCATCGCCGCCGCGCTGATGGCGCTGAAGCTCATGGGTCAGGCGTGGATCACCGTGGCGCAAATGTTCAAAGTGGGTGGCGGGTTTTTAAACCCCGAAGATAAGACAGGCGGCCTTGCCAACCCCAAACCGCGCGAGGGACAGCTCGACAAGCAGGAGCCGGTTGAGCGCAGCCGCCGTTTGCAGCTCAACGATCTTGAAAACATCCCCGCGTTTTGGGTGGTGGGCTTTTTGTTCGTGCTGACGGGCCCCGCCCTCTGGCTCGCGCAAGTTTTCTTCTACGGATTCGTGGTGACCCGCGCGCTGCACTTTTGGGCATATTCAACGGCGAAGTCCCACGAGGTGCGCGCGACCTTCTTCACCATTGGCTCGCTGATCGTGATCGCTATGGCAGTGATGGTACTGATCGAAGCGTTATTCTAATCTGGGTCAAATATGTCGACGAGCATTGTGCGTTCGATGGATGGCGATCCGGCGAGGAAGTCGCAAAACTCTTTGTTAAATGAAGTTTGGCGTGCGGGCCACCAGACATCTTGAATACCCTGTGTATGATAGAGCTTGATAATGTTCGCGGCCCAACCTTCCCAGATGTGCGGTTCAAGAATACCGGCTTTCATTTGATACCACGCATTCTCGTGCAGTTTGAAAAGCGAATAAAGAAAGTAATGCGCCACGATGCGCTGTTCCCTAGTCGCGGCACGCCAATCCCGCGTCGCGGCCAAAACCGCAGCACCGATCTGAGGATCAGATGTTAAGGGTACATTAATGTTGGCAATTCCAGTCGCCAGATTGTCCACAACGATCGCACGTTGTGCCTTTGTGTTCTGGCGAATAGAAATAATCAGTACCGGGATTGTCAGCACCACGGCGATGGCCGCGATGACACTAGCGAGATCCGCAAGTTCACTCATCGACATTTGACAGCCCCACCGCTAATACACCGTCGCCTGCACGACCGCCTTGAGCCGTTCGACCAATGACAAGCGATCATCGAGGAAATCGACGTCCACCCACCACTCTTCCACCTCGCGCATGATGCGGCCCACGTGGGGGCCTTCAGGCACGCCAGCGGCCATGACCTCTTCACCGGTGAGCGGGAAAGAAGGCCGTTCCCAGCTATCGGCCATGGCAAGTAGCGCGCGCCACTGCACGGCATTGTTCAGTTTGGGATCTACCGCCCAATGGAGCATCACGCGATCTTTGAAGGTCTCCGTCCCCATCCAGTAGAGCGCCTTACGCACCTCGCGGATCGATAGATAACTCACCAGCCGCGTTTCGTCCGTATGCATCCGAATAAGACGGTCGCGCATATCGTTGGACAACTTTAGCCGATCGGCAAGCGCGTTGATCTCCGGCACTTGGCCGGACACAAGTGCACCAAGCCGCATTACAGGGTCCGACGTGAATAGCTGATGGGACTCGATCTCCGCCAACTTTGCAAACCGTTCGAAGTTCGCCGCCTCGGGCAGCACCTCAACAAGGATGCCCGCCGCCGCCATGGCGCGAAGCGCAGGCATGGGGTCGGCCGCACCAAGGAGTTTCAAAACCTCCTTTTGCACGCGCTCGCCTGAGAGCTTCTTCAGCCCATCCTTGTTCGCAGCACAGGCCTGGAGCCCCACTTCGTCATAATCGCCCATGCCGTACCAGGCATTAAAACGAAAGAACCTCAGGATACGGAGAAAGTCTTCCTTGATGCGGGCTTGCGGCTCGCCAATGAAGCGCACGTACCCCGCTTGCGCATCATCATATCCGCCAACGGGGTCATGGAGAGTGCCGTCGCGTTCTGCATAGAGCGCGTTCATTGTAAAATCGCGCCGGCCCGCGTCTTCTTCCCAATCGGCGGTGAAGGAAACTTTTGCGTGGCGGCCGTCTGTCTTGACGTCCTTGCGCAGCGTCGTGATCTCATAGGGTTTGCCGCCTGAGATCGCCGTCACCGTACCGTGCTCGATGCCAGTGGCCACGGCTTTTAGTCCGGCCATTTCCAGGTGCGTGATCACTTCCTCCGGCGTAAGGACAGTAGCGATATCCACATCGTCCACAGGCTCGCTAAGGATCGTGTTGCGCACACAGCCGCCCACAAAACGCGCCGCGTCCTGGCCGAGCGCTTCCATCACCGCTTTGGTGGCGGGCTCAGTAATCCAGGTATGGGGTCCGAGGGTTTCAGGCAGATCAGTCATTTCCATATAGACGGGTATAGAAGTTTACCAGCATGGCGGCTGTAGCGCCCCAAATCCGCTGACCGTTATAGGGCATATCGTAGTATTCGCGCATCTTTCCGCGCCAGAATGTTTTTTCCCGCCGATGATTGGCGGGGTCCATCAGAAAGCTAAAAGGCACCTCAAAGGCCTCCGCCACCTCACCGGGATCGAGGGTGAGCCGCACATCCGGCGCAACAAACCCCACAAAAGGTTTGATGACAAAGCCGGTGCCGGTCTCATAGGGTTCGAGCTCGCCCACAAGCTCAACCTGGCTCTTCGCAATGCCTACTTCCTCATGAGTTTCGCGTAATGCGGTCGCGAGCGGTGTTTCATCTTCGTCATGCATTTTGCCGCCGGGAAAAGCCACTTGTCCTGAATGGCTGTCCAAATGATCGGCGCGGCGCGTCAGCAAGATCGTAAGATCGTCCTCACGCTCGATAATGGGCACAAGCACTGCCGCGGGGCGCAGCACGCGCCGGGGGTCGGGATCCAGATCATCCTCGAAATGGAAGTCGGACTTAATGAACCGCGCGTCGCCCGCGGCGGTTTCCGCCGTCACGGCAGACACGCACGCACGTACAAGGTTTTTCTTGTCAGTTGGGGAATTCATTCCGGGCTCACGTCCTTTGCGTCGGCAAAGGGGAAAAAGATACCACCGCTCCAAACGCCGAACCGCGCCTTACCTTCCACTTCTTCTTCGACGCCCAGTTCCACCAGGTCGTAAAAGACTGCCCGACCCACAAGCGCCTCGAGCCGATCACGCACAAGCACGTAGGGTGCAGGCTCTCCAGTATCGGAGTCGATTTCCATGCGCAGGGGCGCATCAGGTCCGGCAGCAGTCACGTCACCAACATTCGTTGTAAAGACGAGCACCTGATCCTTGCCATTGTTTGTTTTTGCGCCTTTCGCGTCCATGGCAACCGCCACAAAGGGCGCATCGTCCACTCGGATGCGCAGTTTCTCAGGGGGCGTTACAAGAAAATATTCATCGCCATCTTTGCGCAACACGGTCGAAAAAAGCCGCACCATGCGTTTGCGCCCAATGGGCGTGCCGAGATAGTCCCACCGCCCATCGCGGTGAATATGTATATCAAGCTCTACGATTTTGTCGGGCTGCCATTTGTGGATCGGCGGCAAGCCGCGCCCGCCCTGCGCTTCAGCTTGAAGCGCTTCAATTTCTTTCAGTATGTTGTCACTCGGCTCTTGGGTCATGCGGTTCCACTATCCAAACAAAAAGGGCCCCCAGCAAGCTGGAGGCCCTTTGAATTCGCTGTGCCCAGCTTACTGGGCGTGCTGGGTGCACTCCAAGCATATGACATATGCATGATTTGGATCATTCAGTTGCGTCAGCAAGCGCAAATCACCCCAAGTGCGGCGCAATTCCGCGGCCAGAGGTTCCGGCAACGGTGCAATAGGCGTCGAACGCTCGAAGCCAAAGAAAGTCATGACCTGAGAGGAAAAGTTCTCCGCAATCTGCTGCCAGATCTCCTTTGGCTGCTCCTCATAAGGTACCACCTGATAGGTATCGAGCTCTGCCATGGCAGCGGCCGATGCGATGGCATCTTCAAGATTGCCAAGTTGGTCAACGAGGCCAAGGTCAAGCGCTGTCGCACCTGCCCAGACGCGGCCCTGTGCAATGGCGTCGACCTGCTCGAAGGTCATCCCCCGCGCTTCCATGACGCGATTAATGAACTTCTCGTAGCCGTCTTCGATGCCTTGCTGAATGAGATCAGCAATTACTGGATTTATTTCTTGGCGGACATCAAACCCACTTGAAAGTGGTGTTGTCCCAACCCCATCGCGATGAATGCCCGCCCAATCAAGCGTGCCTTCGAATGTGGGGACCATGCCGAAGATCCCGATGGAACCGGTTATCGTCGTCGGCGCGGCCCAAATTTCATCAGACGCGGTGGATATCCAATAACCGCCCGAGGCTGCCAGATCGCCCATGGAAACAACCACGGGAAGGCCTTGTTCGCGCGCGACCACAAGTTCGCGCCGGATTTGTTCCGAGGCGAACGCTGAGCCGCCTGGGCTATCCACACGAAGTACGATTGCACTGACATCGGGGTTGGTCCGCGCATCCGCGATATGACCTGCGACAGTCACGCCGCCAGCGGTGCCTGCCGGGGCTTCGCCATTCACAATCACGCCCGCCGCCGTCACAACGGCGATCTGTGGCCCGCGGCCAGTGCTATCTTCGCGCGCGGCTTCCAGATACTCATGAAGGCTGATCTGATTGAAGGATCCCGATTCGTCGTCCATTCCGACCAACTCGCCAATAACCGCGCGATACTCGTCTTGGTACATGAGTGCATCGACGAGGCCGTTGTCCAAGGCCGCCTGTCCAAAATCGCCACCGGCTGACGAAACGGTCTGTGAAACGTTTTCAATCTGCTGGTTGATGGTGCCCGAGGCAAAATTCCGCGATTGCTCTACATCAAGTGTGTAGTTGTCCCAAAGAACGTTGAGGTAACCGAGGTTTGCTTCGCGCGCTTCGGGGGACATGTCGTCTCGCAGGAAAGGCTCAACCGCCGACTTGAACGTTCCCACACGGAAGACATTCACATTGACGCGGAGATTTTCCAGCATTTGCGCATAGAAACTTCTATACCGGCCATAGCCGCCGATGATCACCGCCCCAAAGGGGTGCATGATGATTTCATTCGCTTCCGAAGCAAGAATGTATTGCGGGTCGAAGTAGCCATTGCCAACCGCGTAAACGGTCTTGCCGCTGTCCTTAAAATCGTCGATTGCCGCTGCGATACGATGGAGTGTACTCGGTCCTGCGCCTGTCATATTGTCCAAATGAAGGACGACCGTCGTAATGCGGTCGTCATCCGCCGCCAATTCAAGCGCGTCGAGAACGTCCTGCATTTCCGTTTCAGGAGGCGAACCACTGCCAAACATATCGTTGAGTAGTTCGTCCGTGGGATCTTGCTGGGTGCGTTGTTCGACAATCACCCCTTGCGGGTTGATCACCAGCGCGACGTTGTCCGGCACGGTTGGCCCTTGCTGGAACATTCCAGCGACAACCGCGAAAAAGATAAAGAGGGCGATAACAGAGAAAACCAGATTGCGGATCGCCGCGATTGGCCACCATATAATCGAAAATATGGTCCTGATGCCCCGAAAAAGACTACCCATTCCAAAACTCCCCACTTGCGTACAGCTTCAGCTGACGTTGCCCGACAGCCATTCTGCATATGGCATGCGGGATTGCTACAAATATGGCGGGGCCATACTTAATCGCTCGGATGACCAGCCGCGACCCCATACATAGAAACGTGTCACGCTGGTTTCAATGAAACGTGACCGCAAAGCGGGCTAGCATCTCTATGGTGTCCCCTCTCGCAATGGATATACTTCGCGTCATGGAAACAAAAACCGACACCGAATCCGCCACTCCTACCGATATCGAAGCGGCGGGCACCAAACTGAAGGCTGCGCGAGACGAAATCGCACGGGTTGTCTTTGGCCAATCTATGGTTGTGAATGAGACGCTGATCACCCTTCTTGCGGGCGGGCACGCCCTTTTGGTCGGGGTACCGGGGCTCGCCAAAACGCGCCTGGTGGAAACACTTGGCACTGTGTTGGGGCTGAGCGAAAAGCGCATTCAGTTCACACCGGACCTCATGCCCGCGGATATTGTGGGCTCGGAGGTGCTTGAAGAAAGCGACGCGGGTAAACGTTCGTTTCGTTTCATCAAGGGACCCGTTTTTTGCCAACTCCTCATGGCCGACGAAATCAACCGCGCCTCGCCGCGAACTCAATCGGCACTCCTTCAAGCCATGCAGGAAAGCCACGTGACCGTCGCGGGACAGCGCTATGATCTGCCCCACCCCTTTCATGTGCTCGCCACGCAAAACCCGATTGAGCAAGAGGGCACGTATCCGCTGCCCGAAGCGCAGCTTGATCGCTTCCTTATGCAGATTAATGTGGACTATCCGGACCGCGATGCGGAGCGGCAGATCCTTCTTGAAACGACGGGCGCCGAAGAATACCGGCCTTCAGAAGTTTTGAACGCGGGCGATCTCGAACGATTTCAGCGCCTCGTGCGTCAGCTGCCGGTGGGTGAAAAGGTGGTCGACGCAATTCTTTCGTTGGTTCGTGCAGCACGCCCGGGCTCCGATGCTGAAGACTTCATCCGGGATTCAATTTCGTGGGGACCTGGTCCGCGCGCAAGCCAGGCGCTTACCCTGGGTGTGCGGGCCCGCGCGCTTCTCGATGGCCGACTGGCGCCGAGCCTTGAAGACGTGCGCGCTTTGGCAGCGCCTGTGCTTCGCCATCGCATGGCGCTCAATTTCGCGGCTCGAGCGGACGGACAAACACTTGCGGAGGTGATCGGGAGATTAAGTTCCCGCATCGACGACTAACGGCCTTGAGGAGCAATTAACGCGCCATGGCCGACGTGCAGCAAACTCAAAGCGATCGCCAGGCAAAAGGCGATAGAGTCCGCTCGTCTGCGGAAGCGGCCGCGCGCGCTTTTCCTGCGCTTCTCGTCGAGGCTGAAAAGCTCGCCGCGACAATCATTGCAGGCGATCACGGACGGCGACAGTCGGGTGCCGGCGAGGCCTTCTGGCAGTTCCGGCATTTCCGCGACGGCGATGCGCGAGGCACTGTTGATTGGCGGCGCTCGGCAAAATCCGACGCTTACTATGTGCGTGAAACGGAGTGGGAACTGGCGCAAGCCGTGTGGCTTTGGTGTGACCGTGCCGGGTCGATGGATTATGTTTCCCACCTCGCTCAAGAAACAAAAGCCTTTCGCGCAAGCGTATTAACGCTCGCTCTTGGCCTACTGCTCACACGCGGCGGTGAACGTGTAGGCGATCTTGCCCATGATGGCCGCGCACGCATGGGCGAAAGTGCCCTCCGCAGGCTGACAATGTCCGTGGCAAAGCCTGCGCAAGGCTCTCCCGCGCTACCGCAAGTGGACGAACGCCTGCGCCGAGCGAATGTCGTACTTCTAAGCGATCTTCTCCGCCCGGTTGGCGACATCGTTACCTTCATCGGTGAAGCATCGGCACAAGGCGCGCATGGTCATATCGTGCAGATATTTGATCCCGCGGAGGAGAGCTGGCCGTTCGAAGGGCGGATACTTTTTGAAGACCAGGGTCCCGGCCAACAACTTCTTACAGGCCGCGCGGAAAGCTTGCGCGACACCTATCGGGCGA
>Ga0209273_10002427_pt1 | contig 14291 bp, 11 predicted proteins | sample tdAd471_FD_187126 | JGI IMG/M metagenome (GOLD analysis project Ga0209273, IMG submission 187126) | Marine sediment microbial communities from the Atlantic coast under amendment with organic carbon and nitrate - tdAd47.1 (SPAdes)... | ecosystem: Environmental > Aquatic > Marine > Coastal >...
CGATGGCATCAAATTCGTCAATGAAGACAATCGTCGGTGCATAGCGGCGCGCCTCGCCAAAAAACTCGCGAATGGCTGCCAGATGTTGATCAAGCGCGCCGGAGGCCTGCCATTCAAGCGCGCTGCCTGCGATAAAGCGGATGCCGCTTTCCTTGGAAATCGCACGCGCGAGCATCGTCTTACCGGTGCCGGGCGGGCCAACGAGAAGCATGCCCCGATCCACCTCGGACCATTCAAGCTCGCCCGCGATTGCCAAGCGAATGTCGTCAACAAGCTGCAGCGCCACTTCTCTTGCTTCGGCAAGACCGTGGATTTCTTCAAGGCTTGGGGCCTGCACTGCGGCTTTGCGGTTTAAGCGCCGGTCAACGCGGGCTTTGAGCTCCGCTACCGCAGCCTCACCATGCAATCCCGTAGCGAGCACTTTCTCAAAGTCATAGGGCAGCAGATATCGCGCCCATTTATCCGCCTCTACTGAGCCGCCGTCGGCAAGCCCAAGGATTTCGCGGAAAATTTCCTCGCGCACAGGGCCGACGATGGGCGGCAGATGAAGCTCAAAATCCGTGTAGTTCTGGAATGTGAGCGGGATGGCGCGGGTATTGCCCACCACCACAAGCCCCACATCTCGGCCCGTTACCAAATCTTTGATCAGGGTACGGACGGAACTGCGGTCGATATCATAGTCCGCATTGAACAGTGCGTCGTCATAGAAGACCATGCGCCCGCGCGCATCGCTCAGGCGCCGGTGAACGTCGTGGTAGGCGGTCGCCTGCGTGAACTCAAGGCCCACTGCTTGCGCGAGGAACCGCCCTACTGTGTCGGCGATCTCCCAGTATTGGCTTTCAACAACGATAAGCGGGCGGCGCTGGCGAATGATATCCAAAAATGCCCCAAAGCTGTCGCGGCCTTCGCCAAAGAATTCCTGATAATCGGGGTTATCTTCAAGCCGCATCTCGGCCACCCCCGCGCGGGTCAGTATCTCGGCGAGGGTCAGCGTTGCGGGCTGGCGTGCGCTGATTTCGCGTTGAGGCGCCTCAACCATTTGATTGGCTCGGGGACCTTGAGAGGTTTCTCCGTAACGGGGGGCGGGAACACCATCCGGCTCAATGTCTTCTGGAGACACAAGCGGGTCGGCCGCCCCTTCGATCAATGCGACGGGTTCGATCCCCCCCCATGGCTCATCCAACAAAAAGTGCGCGATGGCGGCGTCAATATTGGTGTTTAGGCACACCGTGTTGCAGGTGACCTCGCCGTCCTCACAATCCACATAGACCAGCGTGAAGATTTGAAAGTCTTCTTCGGCACCCAATGGAATATCGGATGGGTCGTCGTACCAAAGCCCGACACCTTGATCGTCAAGCTCGCGCGCTAACTTTTCAAGCGATTGGGGCCATCGGCCAAAGCGTTTTTCGGCAAGGTGCTCATAGCGCTTAGCAAACTCGGAAGTCACGCCCTCTTTGAACATGCGCAGTTTTTCAACAAGTTCCGCCGCCGCCCAAACGCGCAAGCCGGGGTTTGCGTAGATGCCGCCAAAACATGAATGCGCGAACTGGCCCGTGGCTTTTACTTTGCCTCGTTCAAGCCAACCAAGAATCGCCGCGCGGTCTGTTTCGAGCGAGAAACTTCCAATGCTGCGCACCACGCCCGTGGTCGCACCTCGTTCGTCACGTCCAAAGAAAAAAAGCTGTAAAGACGCCATCTGTCTCTCGCGCCAAAATTAACCAAGCCGCACGCAAAGCCATGGGTCGCCTGTGCCAAAGCGGCGCGCGCGTACTTGATCCGCGCAAACAAGGTGCCAACCACGCGAAAATTTAGTGCGTCTGGTAAATTGGTAAATTGCAGTGAAAAGAAGCTCTTAGGAGCTGGCTTCCGCTTCACCGGAGATCGTGGCGGAAAGACGGGCCACCATTTCCTGATACTGGGCGAGCGAGGCCATTTCTTCGTCTACGCGAGCCATATTCGGCGAAGAACTATCGCTCACCAAAATTGTGCGGGCGCGGCTGAATATCCGGCGTTGTTCCTGAAGGCTCGAAAGGACCCCCCCAAGCACCCGGCGGTCTTCATCAAGGCGCGCGAGATGCGCACGATAGGTTGCGCGATCAACATCACCCGCCTGGAATGCGGCGTTGATAGAGGCCACCGACCATGAATGCCCGTCAATTACGTCGTTTGCTGCCGAGATAAAGCGGCGGCTTTCGCTGTTCTTACGGAAAATGTCTGCCGCCATGGCAATGGCAACACCGTTGCGATCATCGAACAGGCTATCGAGTGAGGATACATAACGATCTGCTTGGGCCGTGGACGAATCCGGCGCAGCTTCTTCTTCGTTGTCGTTACCGACCAGAAGCATGCCGACCACCGAGCCCATATTGAAAACGCCGCGGTCGCGTTCGAGCGGACCTAGCGCCGCCCATACGGGCGTCTCAATGACTTCGGCCATGGCCGTGAATTCTTCGTGGGCGGGATTGAAAGCGATTTCCACCGGCTGGGCGTCATCCGCCGAAATGGCTGCAACGCCGTTCGCACCGCCGCCCATCATGGCGCCCATGGAACCAATTGCGCACGCGCTGAGCCCGGCACCAATGACAATGACGCCCGAAACGCGCGATAAAATTGAAACTGTAGATGAAATTGCGCCGGAGGGACCGCTCACAATGCGGTCCTCAAGCCCTTTGGCCATACCCCTCGGCGACTTTACCACGGGTCCGTTGTCCCTTTTTGTGTTCAACCGGCTCTGATCGCATCCCCCGACGCAGATCGCATGCCAGTTTTCGCCCCCCGAAATTGGCCCAAAATGGGCCTGCCAATGCTCCAACCATTGACTGTGCCGAATCTCCACAATTTTTACAGGAAATACAAGGCATGTTTGCCGGATAGCATTGATTTTTCGCACAAAAATTCGATCGAAAGGCTAATTTGCGCATTAACACTTCGGTAGGAGTTTGGGCCTGTGGGGCCACATGACCCCCGCTTTTAGCCCCGACAGATTGTCAATTTGGGGTACGGCGAATTGCCGCTGGACAGACGGAAATTCAGGTCTCATAAGGGCGCAAATCAAGACAGAGGGCCCCGAAAAGAGGGTCCTTGAGCAAAGGGAAAACCATCATGCGTGTGGGTGTGCCTAAGGAAATCAAGATCCACGAGTATCGCGTCGGACTGACCCCCATGGCCGCGCAGGAGCTGACAAGCCGGGGTCATGAGGTGATTGTCGAAACTCATGCGGGCGATGGCTGCGGTTTTTCCGACGACGCCTACCGGCTCGTAGGGGCGCATATTGCGGAAAGCGCCGCGGACGTTTTTGAGCGCGCCGATATGATCGTGAAAGTGAAAGAGCCTCAATTGTCGGAATGCGCCATGCTGCGCGAGGGCCAAACGCTGTTTACCTATCTCCACCTCGCTGCTGATGCTGCCCAGGCCGATGGGCTTATCAATTCCGGTGCGACGGCCATTGCCTATGAGACTGTGACTGACGATGCGGGCGGGCTTCCGCTGCTCACACCCATGAGTGAGATTGCGGGCCGCATGTCCTCGCAGGTGGGCGCGTATTTCTTGCAGAAAGCCGAAGGCGGCGCGGGCGTTCTTCTTGGCGGGCTTCCCGGTGTGCCGCGCGGCCGCGTCACAATCCTTGGCGGCGGGGTTGCTGGCACCAATGCGGCGCTCATTGCGGTGGGCATGGGCGCAGATGTGACGATCATTGAACGTTCGATCCCGCGTATGCGGACGCTCGAAGACGAGTTCGATAACCGCATTCGCACAATCTACTCAACCCAAGCCGCGATCGAAGAACATGTGCTGGGCGCAGATCTTGTTATCGGCGCGGTGCTTATCCCCGGTGCAGCAGCGCCAAAGCTTGTAACGCGGGACATGGTGGGTGAGATGCGACGTGGTTCGGTCATGGTGGATATCGCCATCGATCAAGGCGGCTGTTTTGAAACCTCAAAGCCCACCAGCCATGCCGAGCCCACATACGTGGTGGACGATGTGATCCACTATTGCGTAACCAACATGCCGGGTGCTGTGGCGCGCACGTCGACGCTGGGGCTCAATAACGCAACCCTGCCCTTCACGCTGCGGCTCGCAGAAAAAGGCGCGGAAAAAGCCATGGCCGATGACCCGCATCTCGCAGGCGGGCTCAATGTCCACAAAGGCGCGATCACCCACGAGGCCGTGGCCCAAGACCTTGGCAAGGACTTTACGCCGTTCCAAGCCGTGGCTTAGCGCCCCCGCCTTACATTGCTATACTGAGGGGTAGGAGGATGTTGGTCATGCCTATTCCGTCGCGTATTCTGTCTGCATTATTTTTAGCGCTTGCAATCCCGGCTTCGGCCCAAGACGAACCCTACTTTCCCCCTGCGGGTGATGCGTGGGAAACCATCGCACCGGAGGATGCGGGCTTTAATCCTGTGTCGCTTGAGCTCGCGATTACGTTCGCTGTTGAGAACGAGACCGGGTTCGATTGGGACACGGAGGGCATTCACGACCCACGTGATCTTGTCCTTATGCAAGCGATGAACCGCGGCCGTGAGCCGCTGAACTCCCCCATAGGTCCTATTGAGCCGCGCGGCGCACCCACGGGCATCATCCTCCGCCATGGCCGTATCGTCGCCGAGTGGGGCGAGCCCTTCGAAGTGGACATGACGTTCTCGGTTTCAAAGACGTTTCTTTCGCACACGCTTGGTGTGATGGTTGAAGACGGGTTGATCGCCGACGTTTCGGACCGCGCGGGCAAATATGTGCCGCATCTTTTCGAGGACCCGCACAATGCGCCTATCACATGGGATCAGCTTTTGCGCCAAACCAGCGGCTGGTCAGGAACGCTTTTCGGAAAACCCGACTGGGCCGATCGACCGGGTGAGGAGCCGTGGTCTGATCTTGCCGAGGGTCCGCCTACGCCTGGCGAACACTGGGAGTACAACGATACACGCGTCAACTTGTTGGCGCTGGCGGCGCTCGAAGTGGCGCGGCGGCCGCTGCCCGACATCCTCCGGGAACGGATCATGGATCCCATCGGGGTGAGCGACACCTGGCACTGGGAGGGGTATGAAAACTCTTACGTGGACATCGACGGTGAAATGATCCAGTCCGTGGCCGGAGGCGGACATTGGGGTGGTGGCATGTTCATTTCGGCGCGCGATCAGGCCCGCTTCGGCCTGTTAGGCCTCCACCGCGGGCACTGGAATGGTGAGCAACTGCTGGCAGAAAGTTGGTATACGGCGGCGCTGACACCCACCGATCAGCAACCCTATTACGGCTACATGAACTTCTTTCTGGGCAACGTATACCCACGCGCCACCAACGCGCCCGAAGGCTCGTGGCTTTATCTTGGTGCAGGAAGCAACGTCATCTTCGTGGACCCGACCCATGACCTTGTGGCCGTGATACGCTGGATCGATTATCGTCAGACAGACGAGTTTATTCGCCTGCTGATGGCATCCATTCGCGAGTAAGACAGAAACAGGCGCCCTCATCTTACTGCGAGAGCGCCTGTTTCCCGGGTTCCCAAGGGAAGATTACCTGCCCCCTACTGCCCGATCCGGTTTGGACTTAATACTGGCGGTGATTGCGCCGATGACGATCGTAGCGGTCGCCGTGATCGCGATAGTCGCGCCCGTCCCGGCGATCCCAGTTGCGATCATAACGGTCGTGGCGATCGTGACGGCGATACCAATCGTTATGCCCGCGTCGCCCTTGGTGGCGGGCATTGCGGTAATAATCGTCGTTATAACGGCGGTTGTGATAGCGATGACGGCGATCGCGATCATGGTCGAAAATGTTCGCGAAAAAATCAAATCCGATTACATAATCGCGGTCATTCCAATGGCGATAGGACCGGTTGTATCGCGGGTGATAGAGATAATCAGCATAGACCCAACCCGTTCGCCCTCGAAAGCGCACTTCACACCAATCGCGGCGCGGCTGACATCGAATGATACTGACATTGCGTCCGCGCGGGACCACGTCGATCACATAATAGTCGATGCTGGGGCCGTACCGGATGTTGAGATCGACAGATACTCTTGCGGAAGAAGAGTTGTTGTTGGAATTGCCGTAATTGCCATGATCGGCGAGGGCGGCCGTGGGGGCTAATACCGTGCCGCCCGCAAGTACTGCCACTGCAAGCGCAATACTTGCCAGTGGTTTGAGATGATGGGATTTCATCGCGCCGTCATCCTTTCGGAACTGGCGCCCTGCCTAGCGAATGGGTATTCGCAGCAATCCTAGCGATTCTTAGATGAATGCTGCCTGAACGGATTGGCGGCTGGTTCACATATGCTGCCACGCACAGACCCCTTCTCGCTGACTGTCGCCAGAAGAAGGGCGCTAGTGAGCGCGGCTATAGCAGCCCCATTGACTCTGCATGCCATTGCTCCACGCGAGCGCGGTCGCAAAGATCTGCGCTCGGGGATCGAGAATGGCTTCGTTGCGATATGTGTTCCAATCGCCACTCCACGTGGCCGCGTTGTATTGAAACAATCCCGAATTCGGTCCGGCTGAATTCACGACCGCCGCATCGCCACCCGATTCGCACATCATCACCGCGTACATGCGCTCTTCGCTTTCAGGGTACGGATGGCTCGCTCGCGCTTCACCTATCCACGCGCGGTATTGGTCGAAGGTTTGCTCATCTCCTGCGCCACTAGATGCCGATTGCGGCGCAGATGATTCCGCGACTTCTTCTTCGTTCGAGACATCGGCTTCTTCGCCGCCTTCTTCATCTTCAAACTGAACACCTAGATACTCAGTCGCAAGTTCGCGCGCTTGGTCGCCTACCCAACCAACTCCGGATTGGATTGTTGAGTTGATTGCCACAAATGTCGCGGTTCGTTCGCGCCACTCAGCGGTTATTGGATGAAAGCCGGCAGCGAACCACGCCACCGCGCCCAAAATGATGAGATAGAAAAGGCTCCGAAACATTTGCCTGCCCTCGCATTGCTAAGTGCGACACCCCTCCGAGCACCACGAAACCACCATCTCATGGCAATTTCATGCCGAGCAGCAAAGATACGGGTTTTGATGAACGAAATTCCCGTATTTGGCTTGTTTGTGCCTGACACCTCAACCGATAGAGGTACCCTCCTCGGCACAAAGAAAAAGCGCCCTGGCAGAATGTGCCGCCAGAGCGCTTTCCCTAATAGATTTTGCTTTGTGTTAGGTGGCCGCGTTGATCCGCGCAACCGCATCATCGGTGGTCCAAAGACCGTTGGCGACATAGCGGAAGTTGGTAATCGCCGCCAGGTAGCCATCACCCTCGGGCAGTTTCGCAGCGGCTGTTGCATCCCGAACCACAGCAACTTCGAAACCCTGTTCCAGCAGCGCGTAAAGGTGCGCCTGCGTGCAAAGGTTTGCCGACATACCCGCGAGGATCACGCGATCGATACCGTTTTTGCGAAGCTGCAAGGAAAGATCGTTCGTTTCCGGCCCATAGACTTTGTGCGGGCTGGCGATAATCGTCTGGCCATCGTTGATGTACTCACGATACTCCGGCATGAAGTCCGCGCCCGAATCCGCAAAGCCATCAAGCGATAATGGGCCAGTGCGATCGAACATCCCGATGTTGTGCATCAGCACTTCCAATGGTCCGGCAAAGCGCCACCCATGGTCTGTGGGATAGTAATAATGCGGCGAGATCGCCACCGTCATGCCTTTCGCTTTCGCAACGGCAAACAGGCGTCCAATGTTTACGACCGTATTGTGCTCGGTGACGCTTTCCCCCACCACGCCCCAGGTAACGCCATTGGGCGATAGGAAATCGATCTGGGGATCGGTCACAACAAGCGCGGTGTTTGAAAGATCAACTTCCACATCCGTGGGCGGAAGCGCCGGGGTTTCAGGATCCGCATACGGATTTTCCTGCGCCATGGCAGCGCCGGCGCCCAGCGTCGCGCCTCCTGCCACCGCCGCACCTGCGGCCGCCGCAGCTGCGCCTAGTTTTAAGAACCCGCGCCGACCTTCGGCAATATCACCGTCGAGTTTTTTGTCGTCATCATGTTCATGATCGCAACTCATTCTGCCCTCCATCGAAACCAATCATTCTTGATTATTTAGACGGATCGAACATAAACCAACGCCTGCCCGGCCGCACCGTCTTATTGACCGTACGCACGCGAAGTGGATTCGCACACGCACAAAGCTGCGAGAGTTAGATGCGAGGAAATAAATTTGGTTACAGCGGGCGTCGCACAAATTCATTGCGGATTCCGCCGCAAACTTTGGATATCAGAAAATTGAACGGCCCACGGCGCACACGAACCCCGGTTGCGGTCAATTCAAAACATGCGGCCGCAACCGGAAAGGCTCTACTCCGCTATCTCTGCCTCGATGTATTGCTCAACCATCACATCGAGCACGGGCATGGGAACCGACCCACTGCCGAGCACAACACTGTGGAACTCGCCGATGTCAAACTCATCGCCCAGCGCTTCTTTCGCTTCCGCGCGCAAAGTCAAAATGCGCTCCATGCCAAGGCGGTAGCCAAGTGCCTGTCCCGGCCAAACGAAATAACGGTCAATCTCGCCGCGCACGTCTGACTCTGGCAGGCCAGTGATCTCCAGCATATAGGCCACGGCTTGTTCGCGGGTCCAGCGGTGATGGTGAATGCCTGTATCGATCACCAGGCGAGCATCCCTCCAGATCTCATAGACCAGGCGACCGAATTCGGAATAGGGCGTTTCGTGCATGCCCATTTCACCGGCCAGTCGTTCTGCATATAGTCCCCATCCTTCGCCATAGGCGTTGTCAGCTCTAAATCTCTGGAAATCGGGAACACCAACCAGCTCCCACGACGTTGCAAGCTGGAAGTGGTGCCCCGGAACGGCTTCATGAAATGACAATGTCGCCAGCGTGTGCCGCTGCCATTCACTCATGTCGCGCAAGTTCACCCAGTAAATTCCCGGCCGCGTTCCGTCCTCACTCGGCGGGTAATAGCGCGCAAATGTTTCATTGTCCTCGCGGTAGGGCTCAACGCGCCGCACCACAACTTCGGCGGCAGGTAGTCTGTCAAAATATTGGGGCGCCGCGGCAAGAACCCTAGCCGTCATGACCTCGGCATCGGCGATCAATTCGGCGCGGCCTTCATCCGAATTCGGATAGTAATTTTCTGGATCGGTGCGCAGATGTTCAAAGAAGTCCTGTATAGACCCCTCAAATCCCAGTTGCGCGATGATGGTTCGCATTTCACCTTGCAGCCGCTCGATCTCCGCGAGACCAAATTCGTGAATTTCGTCCGCCGTCAAATCGGTTTGAGCCAGGTTGCTTATACGTTCCTGGTAAAAGCGTTCCCCACCGGGAAGCGCCCAAACACCATGGTTCTCCGTCGCCAAGGCTTGTGCTTCTTCATAAACAGCCGTAAGGGCCGCGAAGCCTCGCGCAACAGGACCTTCGAGGGCGGCGATAGCGTCACTTAACAGCCGGTCCTTAGTTGCCTGATCAAGATTTAACGCATCGACCCGCTCGCGGAAGGAGCCGAGCATGACCGAATCTTCGCCATCATCGTAGGGAGCGCCCGCCAGGGTATTTTCTATAAGTAAGCGCAATACTTCTGAAACATATATTGAAACGTGTATTATGGTGTCACGTCCCCTTATTAGTTAAATCGGGATCCGCATCGCCCGCTGATCAGAAATCATCCCACATGCATTTTGTTTCAGTGGGTTACGATGGACGTGCGGCTAAAATGCGAGAGCAGACGCGAAACTGGCGACTTCTTTCTTGCGCCTTAGCCGAGGGTAACCATCTGATTTAACTGGAATAATTGGAGGGCCCAGTCGGACTCGAACCGACGACCCGCTGATTAAGAGTCAGCTGCTCTACCAACTGAGCTATGGGCCCATCCTTCAGGGAAGATCGCATAGGTGCCATGCGAGGCGGGGGATATAGCAGACACCCCCCATATGGTAAAGTCGTATGCAGCGGCCTCGCCCTCGAAGTTTGGCGAGACCAAAAATTATGAGGAATGCACCGTGAATTGGGAGCTGTTTTCAGCGTATTGCCTCGCCGTGGTGGTACTCGGCCTTCTGCCCGGCCCCGCCGTGGGGGCAATCACCGCCACGGGCCTTGCCCACGGCACGCGCGCCGCGATGCTGGTGGTGGGCGGGACCATGGTCGCTGTGGTCATTCAGATGAGCCTGATTGTCAGCTTCACCACTTCGTTTTTGGATTTGATCTCCGAGTGGCTGCCGCTGATCCGCTGGGGCGGCGTTGCCTATCTTCTTTATCTTGGGTTTGAGGCGTTCCGTTCCGCAGGTAAAGACGAAAGCGCCAGTGCCGTCGATGCGCCGTCGCAAGCGGGATTTGCCCTGCGCGGATTTCTTGTGAACATTTCGAACCCAAAGGCGCTTGGCTTTTTCGTGGCTTTCTTTCCGCAGTTTATCGACACAAGTTTACCGCTTGTTTTTCAAATGGCGGTGCTCGCCATTAGTTATTTCGCAATCATGTCCGTTATCGATAGCAGCTGGGCAATTGCCGGGGGCCGCGCCAACCACCTGCTCCAAAGCAAACGTGCGCGCATGTGGCGTGATCGGGTGAGCGGAAGTTTTCTGATCGGCGCAGCGGTTGCGCTCGCCTCGGTGCGCAAGGGCTAGCAGCGCCCTACCAAAAGGCGCCCGAATGGCGCGGCACATCCAAATCGCGGTGGACGTGCACGCACATGATGAGACCAAACCCAAAGAGAATTGTCATCATTGAAGTCCCGCCGTAGGACACAAGCGGCATGGGCACACCGACCACAGGCACGATCCCCATCACCATCGCGCTATTGATAAACACATATAGAAAAAGCGTAAGGCTGACGCCGATGGCCACAAGTCGTCCAAAATGAGCGCGAGCGTTTAGCGCCGTCATAACCCCGATGACAAGGATCGCGATGTAAAGACACAAAAGACCGATCGCACCGGCAAGCCCGAACTGCTCGGCAAGCATGGTGAAGATAAAGTCCGTTTGTTTTTCCGGTAAGAAATCAAGACGGCTTTGTGTAAACTCACCAGACCGCCCCCAAATCCCGCCCGAACCGATGGCGATTTGCGATTGAAGAATATGATACCCAGCACCAAGGGGGTCGCGCTCTGGATCGATGAACGTCAGTATACGGTTCCTTTGGTAGGATGCGAGATAGCCCCAACCAACCGGTACCGCTGCAACGCTCGCCGCCAGGCCGCCGATAATGTACCACCAATTTATACCCGAGACGAAAACGAGCCCGAGCCCACCCGCAAGAAGCAGTAGCGCGGTTCCAAGGTCTGGCTGCCGAAACACAAGCGCCACCGGCAAAGCGATCATCAGAATGGGCGGGATTAGACGAACCGGCCTCGACACTTCATCAATTGTAAGACCGTGATAGTAACGCGCCAGCGCGAGCACGAGCGCGATCTTCATCAGCTCCGAAGGCTGAACACGCGCGGGGCCGATCACGAGCCACCTCTGCGCGCCCATGCCGATCTCCCCCACCACTTCAACGCCCACCAAAAGCGCAAGCGCAATAAAGTAAGCCGGATAGGCAAGGGCCATCCACACGCGAATGTCGATGATTGACACAACAAGAAGCACGCCGATCCCGACAATGAAGCGGGTCATGTGCCGAGCAGCCCACGGATCCCAACTCCCGCCCTCGGGGATCGAATAGAGCATGATGGTGCCTACGGTCCCCACAATCAGAACCAAAAACAAAAGCCCCCAATTGAGATCGATAAATTTGCTGATGAGCGCGCGACGCACAGGTGTATTTGGGGCGTAGGGATCAGCCATCATTGCCCTCCCCTTCAAGGGGTGCGCTGGCTTGATCGCCCATGGCGCGCATATTCGCGGGATCCCGCGTAAGCGCGTACTGCATGATCTCGCGCGCGCGCGGGCCCGCAGCGCGACTGCCGCTGCCGCCGTGTTCCACCACCACGCCAACAGCGTAACGCGGTGCCTCGACCGGGCCGAAGCCAACAAAAAGCGCATGGTCGCGGAGCCGCCAAGGCAGTTCATCATTATCGAGAACACCGGTTAAGCGCTCAGCGGCAGTAATGTTGCGCACCTGTGCCGTCCCGGTTTTGCCTGCCATAGACATGCCGCGGCCACGTACTGCCGAGCGCGTTGCCGTGCCGCCAGGCTCGTTCACAACGGCATTCATCCCTTCGTGCACAAGAGCAAGGTGCGCCGGATCGATATCGAGCGAGGGCCAGAGCACTTGATTGACGCGCGCACTATCTTCGACGTCGGCACCAACTGTCCGAACAAGTCGTGGCGATACGTTCTGCCCTGTGGCGAGCCGAGCCGTCATGACCGCAAGCTGCAACGGCGTTGCCAAAAGAAATCCCTGACCAATCCCGGCGATCAGGGTCTCACCCTGTTGCCAGGAAACGCCCGTGGTCGCGAGCTTCCACCCTCTTGTGGGGACGAGACCGGAGCGTTCGCCCGGCAACCGGATGTCGGTCGCCTGACCAAGCCCCAACCGTTCGGCCATCGCCGAAATCCGATCGATGCCGACGCGCCGCGCGGTCTCATAGAAATAGACATCGCAAGAATGCTTGATGCCGTTGCGCATGTTCATGGCGCCGTGGCCTTGCCGGCGCCAGCAGTGAAAGTCGCGATCGCCCAGCGTGATGTGGCCGCCACAAAAAATCTGTTCACTCGGGCGCATCACGCCGGCCTCAAGCGCGGCCAATGCCACAACCATCTTGAAGGTGGAGCCCGGCGGGTACTGCCCCGCCACGGCCTTGTTGACCATTGGATTGAGCTCGTTTTCGCGCAACGCGTCCCACTCTTCCGGGGAAATCCCGAACGTAAAGAGATTTGGGTCAAAGCCCGGTTCGGAAACAAGCGCCAGAATATCGCCGGTCGCTACGTCCACCACAGCTGCAGCACCGCTTTCGCCTTCAAACTGCGCTGCCGTAAACTCTTGCAAATCATCGTCGATCGATAAAACCACATCATTGCCAGGACGGCTTTCGGTCACCACTTCTTCGCCGAATGGCCGACCCACCGCATTGACGATGATGTTTTGAACGCCTGCCTCACCGCGCAACTCAGCTTCAAGTTCGCGCTCAACGCCAAGCTTTCCAATTCGAAAGTCCGGCACGCGCAACAGAGGGTCAGAATCGGCGCGTTGCTCTTCTTCGGTGACGCGCCCTACATGCCCGACAACGTGGGCGATGTGATTGCCGTTTGGATAAAAGCGCGTCTGGCCCACATCGGGTTCTATGCCGGGTAGATCGGGAAGGTTCAAATTAACCCGCGCAAATTCATCCCACTCAAGGTTTTCCTTCACGGTTACGGGAATAAACGCGCGATTGCGCGAAACTTCCCGCATAACCCTGCGTCGGCGGTAGTCAGATATCTCGACAATCTCACCGAGAAGGTCGAGCGCCTCCTCAATGTCGGAAACGCCCTTGATCTGCGCTTGCTCTGGCACAAACAGCACACGGAAGTTTTGCCGGTTAGCGCCAAGCTCCACACCAAAACGGTCAAGGATCCGTCCCCGTTGCGGCACGATGAGGCGGCGGTTAATGCGGTTTTCTTCGGCGAGTTCGGTGAACTCTTCCACATTCTCAACTTGCAGACTGTAAAGCCGCCAGAAGACCGCGCCGAAAAGCCCGGCCGCCCCCACTGATGCAATGGCGGCGCGGCGGGTAAAGAGCGCCTGGCGGGCCGTATCACGAACATCGCGCGCCATGATCTAATTCTCTTCCTGGGGCAAGAAGCGGGTGAAGACCCAGGCAAGGGGCGGGTATAGCGATGCTGTAAGCATCATTTGCCCGACCACCGGCACAACGTTAATCGGCGTTCCAAACAAAAGGCTCGCAATCACCCAAATGCAAAGACCCGCAAGCAGTGAGACAATCAGAAACCCCGGCCAGGCGGCCATGGCTGAACGCCCTACAAAAAGAACTCGCATTGCCGAGGTCGCCGCGTAACACAGCAAATAAACCAACGCCCATAAGCCAACGGGCCCACCGGTCAACAGGTCCTGAAGAATACCAATGGCGAACACTGATACCGGCGTCATTTGTGAAGGCCGTGTCAACACGAAGAAGAAGATGGCGGCAAGCGGAAATATCGGCGTGAAAGTAAAGCCCCCAACCGCGCCATAGGGAAGCACCGTTGCAATGACGCAAAAAAGGCCAATCAATGTGGGCACCACCACCGATGAGCCGCGGACGATGCGTGAACTAATGCTATAGCGGCCAGTGCGCAGCATCTTACTCTCCACCCGCTTCCGGTGAAGGCGCAGGATCAATGCGTTCGGCCGAATCCGGAAGGCTTAATTCGTGGACATCAATTTCATCTGGGAACGCGAACTGCAGCACACGAACAAA
>Ga0209273_10002430_pt1 | contig 14264 bp, 19 predicted proteins | sample tdAd471_FD_187126 | JGI IMG/M metagenome (GOLD analysis project Ga0209273, IMG submission 187126) | Marine sediment microbial communities from the Atlantic coast under amendment with organic carbon and nitrate - tdAd47.1 (SPAdes)... | ecosystem: Environmental > Aquatic > Marine > Coastal >...
AAAAGACAGACATTCGAATTACGACGGCTGGCGCATCGGCGCCATGCCGCTTAACATCAACCAAGAATGAGCCAGAGCCTCCGTTAACCCAAACGCTCAAGTGGCCCAATTATCCTGACGACGGACAGGCCGGACTCCTGCTCAGGGAATAGCGCACGCTTTTAAAGTCGTCGCCATGTGCAACCGACTCTAAGAACTCGGCGAACGCAATACTGTACTCAGTTTGGAATGCCTCCTGTTCAAACGCGGCCGTCTTTGTCAACGAAGCGGTCATTTGCGCGTCATCAACGCGCGCCACGATACTCTCCCTCCACTCCGGCTCGGTTACCGCGACTGCATGTGCAAAATGAATAGCCGTGAGCGCAGTGTTCTTAAGGCCCAGATAGGTCAGCGCCTCCAAACGATCCTTCGAATATACGAAAAGGCTGAACGAATAGGCGAGAATCAAGCTTCCAGCCACAATCAAAACGGTTTGGACCGCGAGGCTCCGGAATAAATTGCCATTAAGAACTAGAAACGTCGACGGCAAATACATATCCTCCTCCCCACACGGTTTTTATTATCTGTGGATGTCGAGAATCTGCCTCTATTTTTCGACGCAATCTGCTGATCTGCGTATCGACACTACGGTCGAATACTGTCGCGTCGCGACCGCGCGTGAGATCAAGCAATTGGTCGCGAGACATAACCCGCTGTGGGCGCTCAACAAAAATTCTCAGAAGTTCGTACTCGCTTGTACTTAACGGGACGACGATGTCGCCTGACTCTATCAACTCCCGTCGATCGACATCGAAGAACCAACGATCGAACCGGTAGCCGTCGACGTCATCATTCACGTCTTTAACGCCTCCAAACTCTGTACGCCGCAGCACCGCCTCAATACGTGCACTTAACTCGGCCATCGTGAACGGCTTTGTGAGATAATCGTCGGCGCCCATTTTTAGACCAAGCACTTTGTCCAGATCATCATCCTTCGCACTTACGAAAATCACCGGGATTGACGACTTCGCACGCAGGTTTCTGCAGAGAGTGAGTCCGTCCTGGCCAGGCAACATGATATCCAGAACGACAAGGTCGACCCGGGCCTCATCGAGTTGACGCTGCATCGACTTTCCATCTTCTGCCTCTGCCACTCGGTAACCGTCCTTCTTGAGCGATCTGCAAATCAGGCCGCGCAGTTCCCGGTTATCTTCAACGATCAGTATCTTCGGAACGCTTTGCATACCATTTCCAAAAAAGTTGCGACAAAGTTTGTCAGACGTGAGAGCCGTAAAAAGCTGTTACAAAACCAGCTAATCGGGACAAACTTTCGTCACCCTCGTGTGATCAATTCCTTTCATCAACATCAACGAAAGGAGCAAGACATTGCGTAAACTTATTTCGAACATGAACGGCATCAAATCCATCATTGCTGCGGCATCGCTCGCCGCTGTCATCGGCATGGCATCTGCCGGCGCCGTATTCGCCGATGGCGCCAATCACGGCACGAACAATCTCGATCAACCTCACGTGGACCAGGGTTGCCACACCCACGATCAGAAGAAAGACAAGTGGCGCAACGACATCCACTGATCTCCTGGATCCCTGCCTCTTAGGAGGGCCTGTTCAACAGGCCCTCCTTTTCTTGTGCCAGGGGTCATTCGACAAATATCCGGCCCGACGAATGCCACGCGGCATCGACAAGGCCGGATATCACCGTCAGAACATCAGCCGAAGACCGGCAACGAAGAACAGGCCATCGCCCTCTTCGCCTTCCTCTTGTCTCAGATCCAACGTATCGCCGAAGACCCGCTCGTAATGCACACCGACGTAAGGCGCGACGGAGCGGTCTACGAGATCGTAGCTGAGGCGGGCGCCCACTTCCATTTTCGGCCCCCATGCCTTTACTTCGGCATCGAGGTTATCTCGGAGAGGCACATCCAGCTCGATACTCGGCGTCAGGATCAGGTAGTTCGTGATCAGGGCTTCGTATTCGACCTCAAACCTGGCCGATGGCCGGTCCGAAACAAAGAGATCCGCATCGACCTCGAACCACTGCGGGGCCAGGCCGTGCAGGCCTACCACGCCATGAACACGGTCTCGGCCATCGGGCGTATCAAACCGAACACCGGCAACGGCATCAAAGAAAGTGGAGATCGGTTTCTGCAGACGCAACTGCGTCTCCATGGTTTCCAGCCGCTCGCTTCGCGTCTGAAACTCCCCTTCGCTGCGAACGACGAACTTCAGTTCGTCTGTTCCGATCAGGGCATCGCCATCCCACGCCATAACGTCTGACTGAGCGTCACCGGTAAACCGGTTCTCGAATTGCTCAACCTGGACACCCCAGATCAACTGTTCTTCGGCGGCTATGACTGTCGAAGGCACCATTGCACCAACGGAGCACAGGATAAGAAAACGCGATATTTGGTTCTTCATCTTCATCCCTCTACTGAGCTCGGTTTTGCGGATGTCGACTTCGGACCACCTTCGACAATTACCTTTCGGAACATGCCACCGCCAGCGTGATACGAGAGGTGACAGTGGAATGCCCATTGTCCCGGCGCATCGACTTCAGTTTCGGTGTAAACGGTGGTTCCCGGTGCAACACTCACCGTGTGCTTGATGGGGTCCCACTTCCCGTTACCGTTATCAAGGATCGACCACATTCCGTGAAGATGCATTGGGTGTGTCATCATCGTCTCGTTCACGAATTTGAACCGCACTCGTTCACCGTACTGAAGGACAATCGGATCAGCATCTTCGTACTTCACGCCGTTTATTGACCAGATATAACGCTCCATGTTGCCGGTCAGTCGTAATTCTATTTCGCGTGTCGCCTCCCGGTCTTCGTACAAAGGCTTTTGGGCCTTCAGATCGCTGTATGACAGAAATTTCCCGCCATCGGCAGCCGAAGGCACCAAACCACTACCGGACGCGTAGAAAGCATCATCCTTCTTCGCCTCACCTGCCATGTTGCTGTGGTCCATTCCTGCCATCTTGCTGTGGTCCATGCCCGCCATCTTACTTTGGTCCGCACCAGCCATGTTGCTGTGGTCCATGCCGGCCATCTTACTCTGGTCCGCGCCCGCCATGTTGCTGTGGTCCATGCCGGCCATCTTACTCTGGTCCGCGCCCGCCATGTTGCTGTGGTCCATACCGGCCATCTTACTCTGGTCCGCGCCAGCCATGTTGCCGTGGTCCATACCAGACATCTTGCCATGGTCCATGCCGGCCATGTTGCCGTGGTCCATGCCCATATCCGCCATGGTCAACCGCGGAACTTCTCGAAGGTCCGGCTCTTCGGCCACCATTCCCTCTGTTGGGGCGAGAGTTGCCCGCACGCTCGCGGTCCGACCCATCGACTCAGCAAATACTGCATATGCCTTGTCCTCGTCGGCCTTCACGATCACATCGTAAGTTTCCGCAACGCCGATACGAAACTCGTCAACTGTAATCGGTTGAACATTGTTCCCGTCAGCCTGCACCACGGTCATCTTGAGACCCGGAATGCGTATATCGAAGTAAGTCATGGCAGATGAATTGATGAACCGTAGCCTCACACGCTCACCAGGTTTGAAGATGCCGGTCCAGTTTTGTGAGGAAGATTTTCCGTTGATAAGAGGTGTAAAACCCTGCACATCCTCAATGTCTCTCGGCATCATCCGCATATCGCCCCACATCATGCGGTCATCGATTGTTGCACCGAGGCCTTTCTCTTTCGCCTCTGCAATAAAATCCAAAATCGTCTCTTGTTTGCGATTGTAATAATCGGCAGATCTCTTCAGATTTCTCATGATCCGGCTGCCGGAATGCGGGTGTGCATCCGTCAGTTGAACCACGTACTCTCTGTCGTAGCGGAACGGTTCGCGTTTTTTCGGCTCGATTATAATCGAGCCGTATGCTCCGTCAGGCTCCTGGAAGCCGGTGTGGCTGTGAAACCAGTATGTTCCACTCTGCACAATGGGAAACCGGTATGTGAAGGTCTCGCCAGGATCGATCCCGTCATAGCTGATCCCCGGCACGCCGTCCTGCTGATATGGAAGAATAAGTCCATGCCAATGGATCGAAGTGGACTCATCCAGGTTATTGGTAACATTGATCGTTACGTCTTCACCCTCTTTAAACCGAAGAACCGGTCCGGGGGTGTTGCCGTTGTACCCGATACCAGTACGGGTGAAGTCACCAGTATCGATCTTAACACGGTCGACGGAGAGAGAGTACTCAGCGGCCCCGGCAGCACCTGAGCTCAACACGAGTAGGCTCAATCCGACGACGCCAGCATTCAGTAAGCTTAAGCGCAACATAGCGTGCTCCTATTTTTGATAGCCGACGGGGACGGAGCACGGAATCCGCGCTTCACGGTCCCTCATCGGCATTCTTCAGTTAGTGCGAGAGTTTGATCTTGCCGACCATCCCGGACTCATAATGCCCGGGAACATTGCAAGCGAATTCCAACTCGGTCTTCTTTGGGAATGTCCAGATGACCTCTCCGGTTTTCCCAGGCTCAAGCAGCACGCTGTTAGGGGCGTCATGAAGCCCGTGCCCCATAGACGCCTGCATCTTCTTCGCAGCTTCCCGGTTGATTCTATCCGCTTCCAGCACCCCGTGCTCCACCATCATCATCATTTCAGGGGCGTGGGCTTTGTGCATCTCGGCCGTTGCGATGTTGAACTCATGGACGAACTCACCGGCGTTCTTGACGACGAACCGAACGGTCTCGCCTTCCTTCACAGCGATGCTCTCAGGTTCGTAGAAATTATCGCTCATTGTCACATTGATTGTGCGCGAGACATCGGATGCTTTTCCCGGTGATCCGGTCTTGCTCGCTTTTGAGTGACCAGCATCAGCAAAGACGAGATCGGGGACGGAAGACAAGCTCAGGGCGATCACAGCCGCAGCTGCGTAAAGTGCGTATCGTTTTTTCATAGTCTTTAAACCTTCGAAGTTAGAAATCATCATAGTTCGAGGGGTTTGCCGGCCAGATTGGCCAACAAAATACACCCGCATTCACAAAGAGATGAAAATCAAACTCGAGGCGGAGGCGTTTCTGCTTCGAATGTCAATGAAACAAGCAGATCCTGTCTTTCGACGAAGTACGTACTCGACACCAAGGCAGGAGGAACATCCGTCCACACTTCATTGTAGCTGGACGTTGGCGAGCAGTGTGTAATGGCCTGAGAACAGCACGTTGTCTGCAATCCGGCGTCGCATCCCAATTCGCATTGGCTGGATGCGGTGATCTGCTGTTCATGAGATGCCGGATTGCTATGGTTATGCATCGCCTCCCCGGTGGCATGATGTGCCATAAACGGACTGACGATCAGCATAAACGCAAATATGGCGATCAATAAACGTCTCATTGCGCCATACCTAAACCTAACCGTGACAGGAAGGTCAAGCTCTAATCGTCAGATCCGCCGCAGATTGATGCAACGAACGCGCGCGGGTATGGAGCCCCACTAATCACTTTTGGCAAAGACGGATTCCAAAAACGCCACATGATATTTCTAAAAGTTAACTTGACGCCGCAACAAACCATCATTTCAACTCGGGGTAACGTGCGCAAATCGTTAAATGGTTGTCAAAAATGCAAAAAGCCAGCGAATTCGAATTAAAAATGTTTGCGGCGTGTCTTTGGGTAGGATTCGGGCTTGTTGCTCCTCAGTCAGCAACAGGTGCTGAGAGTATTGATGGTCATCGCTTCAAATCTCTCTGTCTGGTTTCAGAAAGTGATTATCAGGGCGAGAGTCGATTTGCAGAATGTGAACGTTTTATTGCGGATGTTCGGAGCAAGTTAACATTCGGCACGATCCATGACATTCGCGCATGCATTCCCGAAGCGGTCCCAGACATACAGCTATTGACCGCCGGTCTCTCGAAACTGCAAAACGAGTCAACGCTTCACGAGCGAGAGGCTCACGCCGTATTAGCCGAGATATTTGCATCTCGATGGCCCTGCCCAGACTGAGTGCCGGATTTAATGAACAATTGCTGGCAAGGGTTGACTCTGCGTTTCAATTGGATCAACTATCGATTCTTATGAAAATGGTACGCGAATTCCTTACTGTCGCTCTAATCGCCCTTTTCGCCATTGGCTCTATGGTGCAGGCTGCGAGCGCGACAACAATGGTAGCGGAGATGGCCGCGGCAGATGTCCAATCTGGTGGAAACAGCATCTGCCAGGCGTGTCCCGATGATAGCAACGCATCACCGTCGTGTGATCTGATCTGCCTGACGACCGTTGTGGCTCTTCCGACATCCCTCGAAGTCGAACGTGTATCAACCCACACAAAATTTATGCGAGCCCCCGACAGAGACTCCCTTGGTCAATTTGGCTCTCTAGACCCCGCACCACCTAAATCCATCATCTAATTTTGATGCCGTAACGGGCGGGGCCCGGCTACGTGCATTTGGTCGACAGAGGCAAGGCTGCCTTCTGCCTGCCGACGTTCCGTGAGGCTTTCGTTCAGCCTTTCGCATCAACGTCCTTTGGATGATTCACAATGAACTACAAAATAGCACCGGAGTTCACTCGCCGGTTTTTCCTCAAGTCGTCGTCAATCGCACTTGCAGGCGGATTCACGGGCGCCTTTGCCTGGGATGACGTGCAGGCCGCTGCGATCAAGACGTTTCGCCTACGCGCCGGAATGTCTCCTGTAGCTCTCATCCCTGATGCAGCCGTAAAGACAAATGCCTGGTGCTTCGACGGCACCGTCCCCGGCCCGGAGATTCGTGTTCGGCAGGGCGAGCGACTACGCGTCGCCGTCGAGAATGCGCTCGACGAAGAGACGACCGTTCACTGGCACGGGATTCGGCTGCCAAATCCAATGGACGGGGTCCCGCATTTGACGCAACCACCAATCTCTCCGGGAAGTGCTTTTACATACGAATTCGACACGCTCGACGCGGGCACATTCTGGTACCACCCACATCAACGCAGTTTCGAACAGGTGGGGCGGGGTCTCTACGGGCCGCTGATCGTCGAAGAGCAGACACCTATTCGCGTCGACCGAGATCTGACCTGGATTCTGGACGATTGGCGCCTGGCCCGAGACGGTCAGATCAGTGGCGACTTCGGCAATATGCATGACATGAGTCACAACGGCCGCATCGGCAACACGGTGACGATCAACGGCCGTGTACCGGAGACGTTTTCCGTCAGACGTGGCGAGCGTATACGGCTTCGCCTCATCAATGCGGCCAACGCCCGTATCTTTGGCATCGATTTCGACAAGCACAAACCGGTGATTGTCGCGATCGACGGTCAGCCGGTGGCGCCGCACGTACCGCAGGATGAACTTATTGTCCTGGGTCCGGCGATGCGCATTGATGTGGTCATCGACATGGTCGGTGACGTCAGCCAGCGTTTCACACTAACCGACCCGTTTTACAGAGGGCTCAAGTATCGCCTTGTCGATCTGGTTTACGCCGACACGCCACTTCGAGACCGGGTTCCCGACTGGGATATGCAGTTACCAGCCAATCCACTTGCCGAACCTGATCTGAATGACGCCGAACGCCATGATGTCATCTTCAACGGCGGGATGATGGGCGGCATGGTGATGCAGGAATTGGGTGGATCCATGGGGCACGAGCTTATGGGGGCGATGGGGTCGATGCGCGGCATGATGCACTCCGGCAAGATCTGGTTCATCAACGGTGTTGCGGCTGAAGGGCACATCATGGAGCCCATGCTCCGACTTGTGCATGGGCGTAGCCACATCGTTTCCATGACGAACGCGACGGCCTGGCATCATCCGATTCACTTCCACGGACATTCATTCCGCGTGCTTTCCCGTAATGGCAATCCGACCGCCCACAAAGAATGGCAGGACACGGTTTTGATGGCGCCGAAGGAACGGATAGAGATTGCCTTTGTTGCCGACAATCCAGGCGACTGGATGTTCCATTGCCACATCCTGGAGCATCAGGCGGCCGGGATGATGGGCGTCATCCGTGTTACTCAGCCGGGAGAGCGGACATGAGACGGCTGACCATCTTGGCATTAGCTCTGGCTTTTATCACACCGGGCGCCGTGAAGGCGGACGGTGACCCCAAGAAGGGAGGACAAGCCTTCCGCGCGTGCGTTGCCTGCCATGCCCTCGAACCTGTCCTGCACCTGAGCGGACCCAGTCTTGGAAATTTTCTCGAACGTCCATCGGGTAGCGCGAAGGGTTATGGTCGATATTCGCCGAAGCTCAAATCCGCAGGTTTCGAGTGGGGCCCCTCTGTTCTAGACGCCTGGATAGAAGCGCCGGAGAAGATGGTGCCAGGAACCTATATGTCCTTTCCAGGCGTATCCGACCCCGAAGTGCGCGCCGACATCGTTGCCTTTCTAATGATCGCCGGTGCCAAAGACGGCGCGAAACGTGTCGTAGCGGAAGGTCTGATTCCTGCGTCCTGGGCCCGGTCGGTCGCACCGGACCCGATTGGTGAAGGCGCTCCGAATAACCGTGTCGCGTCGATCCGTCACTGCGGGGACGGTTACATCATCGAAACCGAGGACGGCACCTCCCATCCATTCTGGGAAAAGAACGTCCGCCTCAAGATCGACAGCACCGAAACCGGGCCGCCGGAAGGCATTCCGGTCATCCTTGGCGCAGGCATGCGAGGCGATCGCATTTCCGTAATTTTCAGAAGCATCGCCGACCTCTCACGGCTGCTGGTTGAGGAATGCCATTGATGCTTCAACAAACGGACACGGAGAGGACATGAAACACCTCTTCCTCCTGGCTGTCTTGTTAGCGCCGAACACCGCTCTTGCAGATGGCGATCCGGCGCGTGGCAAGCGAGCATTCCTGCAATGTGTTATGTGCCATACCGCAGTGCCGGGCGGGCACAAATCGGGCCCAAGCCTGGCCCGAATATGGGGGCGCAATGCGGCAACGGTAGAGGGCTTCTGGAATTATAGCGAAGCTCTTAAACAGGCTGACATCGTATGGGATGCGGAGACCCTGGATGAATGGCTGACGTCTCCGAAAACCATGGTGCCTGGGACTTCGATGCGGGTTCCGGGCATCAAGGATGCGGAGGAACGCCGAGACATTATCGCGTACCTGAAACAGCTCGCCGAAAGCTCGTCAGCCATACTGGAAAACACCGCCCCGCGCATAACTCTAATGAAACCAATCCAAAGGAGCCCCCAGCAATGATCCGATCAATCGTCACGGCCCTGCTGCTTGCCTTTGCAGCCGTAATATCAACAACCGTGGCGGCGGGCGAGAAGCCTGCTGCGACGCTTTATAAGAACCCGCAATGCGGCTGTTGCGAGGGATACGCCGAGTACCTGCGCGCCAACGGCTACTCGGTCGACGTCAAACCGACGCACGAGCTCACGCCCATGAGCCGCGCCGCCGGTATCCCCGATGATTTCCAAGGCTGTCATCTTACCTACATCGATAACTACGTGGTTAGCGGCCACGTACCCGTCGAAACGGTAAACCGGCTCCTTTCGGAACGGCCTGCCATCAAAGGGATCACCCTACCCGGCATGCCGATGGGATCGCCTGGCATGAACGGCGTCAAACAAGGACCGTTCACGATCTACACCATCGGCTCGGACCAGCCCACCGTATACGCGACGGAATGAAGGAGTACGTTTCAATGAATAATGCGAACACTGGCATGGACATGGGCATGGGCATGACGGGCTGCATGGACGGCATGATGTGGGGCATGGGCATCCTCGGGATACTGTTCGCAATCCTGCTCATTCTCGGGATCGCCGCGCTCGGGAAGTATCTCTTTGCGGGAAAGCGCCAATGAAGTTTGTCGCCATGAAAATCGTAGCGCTGATCGCTCTCATCGGTGTCGGCTTCTGGGGATGGAAAATCGTATTCCCTGATTACCGGGCCGCCCCGAATGATATCGCGCAGGTGGAGCGTGGCCGCGTTGTTTACCAGCAATATTGCGCTTCATGTCATGGAGTGAACCTGCAGGGACAAGCGGACTGGCGCTACCGAAAATCCGATGGTCGGTTACCGGCGCCGCCTCACGATGAAACCGGTCACACATGGCATCACTCCGATGAACACCTGGTGGGAATCACCAAGTACGGCCCCGGGGAATTTGTGCCCGGCGGATACGAGTCCGACATGCCTGCGTTCGACGACGTTTTGCCGGATGAAGATATCTGGGCGGCGATCGCGTTTATCAAGAGCACCTGGCCATCGGAAGTTCTCGCACGTCAATCGAGGACCAACCAATGACCGGAGGACGGATCGACGCCACAGATCTTGCCGCACATACAGAGACGCCACGGCACCGTTGGCGCCCTATGGCGATAGCTCTGGTGCCGTTAATCGTGTTTGCGGGATTGCTTGCTGCCCTTGGGTGGGGGTTAACCAATGACCCAAAGAACATTCCATCGCCGCTTGTGGGCAAGCCTGTCCCGTCGTTCGAATTGCCGCCCGTACAAGGCCGAACGCTGGGGCTGTCCGATGCCGATCTCAGGGGATCGGTGTCGCTGGTAAACGTCTTCGCATCCTGGTGCACCGCATGCGAGCTTGAGCATCCTTTTCTGATGGATCTCGCGGAAACAGGCGCGGTCCTCATCCATGGCCTGAATTACAAGGACCGCCCTGAAGATGCCGCCACTTGGCTGGACAAACGCGGTGATCCGTATACGCGCACTGGCGCCGACGTTTCGGGGCGGGTCGGCATTGAATGGGGTGTTTACGGGGTTCCGGAAACTTTTGTCATCGGGACCGATGGCCGTATTGCCTATAAGCACGTCGGTCCGCTTACACCGGACACAATCACCGGCACCATTCTCCCTCTTGTCGAACGCCTGCGCCTGGAAAAGTGAGTGTATGAAATGAGATCGTGTATTCTTGGGTTCGTGCTTTTGTTGCAGATGATTTCCGTTGCTCATGCGGAATCAAGGCCATTCGTTCCGTTACACGAGACACCACAACTCGTCGCCAACATCAGTTTTCAGGACGAGGCCGGCCAATCACTGCGACTGTCTGATTGGCGAGGGAAAGTTGTTCTCCTGAACGTCTGGGCGACATGGTGTGGCCCGTGCCGCGAAGAGATGCCGACACTCGACCGGCTTCAAGAAAAACTCGGCGGCGAGCGGTTCGACGTTCTGGCACTCTCGATCGATCGCGGTGGCGTTGGCGTCGTACGGGATTTCTACGACGAGATCGGCTTGCAGCATCTTCAAATCCGGATTGACGCAACGACGAAGGCATCCCGGGCCATGAAGGTGTTCGGATTACCGACAACACTTCTGATTGGCCCCGACGGCAAGGAACTGGGCCGTAAAGTCGGTCCCGCTGAATGGGACGCGCCCGAGGCAATCGCATTCTTCAAATCAATTCTCGACAAACACTCCAGGTAAAAGGAAACGATATGTCATCGCGAACCAACAACAGCACTCCGATCATCGCGCCAACCACCTTGCCGATCTGGACGAGAAACCGGAGGGTGTGGGCAGTTGGCGGCCTGGCCGTAGTCAGCATTGGGCTTGCCCTTAAATGGGATTGGCTGACCGCCATTGGCGCAGCCCCCATACTCCTGAGTTTGCTTCCATGCGTTGCGATGTGTGCACTCGGTCTCTGCATGCGCGGTGGGTCCGGACGATCTTGCCATGATCAGAGCCCCGACGCACAGCCCACCCCCGGGTCGGAAACAAGATCGGCCGGGAGCTGACATCGTGAAGTTCATGAAGCACGCAAACCCTCGTCACGACATGGCAAGCACATGGGCCGCCTTAGCTGTCGTGTTAACGGTCATCCTCACGTTCTCGTCCGCGCAGGCCCACCACCCCGGCGCAGAGTTGGATAAAGTGATGGGAAACAAGGAGAAGTTCTTTGAGATAACCGACAGACCGGCCCCTTCGTTCGAGCTGATGAACAGGGATGGAGAGATCGTTACCCTCTCCGACTATGCCGACAAGATTCTCGTCGTCCATTTCGTCTATACGAGTTGTCCGGACGTCTGCCCTCTTCATGCAGAGAAAATTCAGGAAATTCAGACGATGATTAATCAGTCACCCATGAAGGAGGTCGTGCAATTCGTAACGATCACCACAGATCCGAAAACGGATACGCCGGAGGTCTTGAAAACATTCGGGGAAGACCACAACCTGAACCCAATGAACTGGACCTTCATGACGGTAGCCCCGGATCAGGCCGAGGACACGACACGCAAACTGGCGGAAGCATTCGGCCACAAATTCGCCAAGGGTGATGACGGTTATCAAACCCACGGTGTCGTGACGCATGTAATCGATCGTGGTGGCCGCTGGGCCGCAAACTTTCACGGCATGCGATTCAATTCCGTGAACATGGTTCTGTATACCAACGGCCTGATAAACAAACCGCCCGAGCCGAAGAAGGATCGGGGCTGGCTCGATAAACTCAGAGGGTTCTTCAATTGAGACCGCAAGGCAATGTGAACAACTCCTTACCCCCTCTCACCGCGCTTCGCAGATACATGACCGTGCTCGTGCTCCTGAACCTCGTCTGGGAGTTCGCTCATATGCCGCTTTACACGATCTGGAAAGAAGGAACGACCGAAGAGATACTATTCGCGGCTGTACACTGTACGGGCGGAGATGCTCTTATCGGCCTTACTGCCATCATGCTCGCGGTATTCCTGTCCGGTGGAACGCGCTGGCCCGATGAGCGCATAAAAACCGTGCTGTTTGCGGCGATCTTTATCGGCGTTGGATATACGATCTTCAGTGAATGGCTGAATATTGTCGTCCGAGAGGCATGGGCCTACCGCGACATCATGCCGGTTGTCCCCATTCTCAATGTCGGCTTGAGCCCTCTCCTGCAATGGATCGTCATACCGGTTCTGGCATACGTGGTCGCTTTGAAACCAGTCCGACGCGGCAAGTCGCAACATGCCTGATTTATCGGCGTTGGGCCTTCTCATTGCCTTTCTAGGCGGCACGGTGTCCTTCGTATCGCCCTGCGTCCTGCCGCTCGTGCCTGGTTACGTTTCATACGTCGCCGGGCAATCCGCAACCGGGACGTCCGGCCCACGCCCAACACCGGGACAAGCAGCCACGCTTGGTTTCAGCGTAATCTTTGTCATCGGTTTCACTACCGTATTTGCAATCATGGGGGCGGGCGCCACCGCACTTGGCCAGCTGTTTCTCAACTATCGATATGAGTTGAACATCATTGGCGGCAGTGTCGTGCTGCTTATGGGTGTTCTCATGCTTGGCCTCGCCTCCATTCCCGGGCTACAACGTGACTTTCGGTTTCATCTTGATATTCCGGGGGGCAAACCGCTTTCGGCCTATATACTCGGACTTGCATTCGGCTTCGGGTGGACACCATGCATTGGCCCCGTCCTGGGCACAATCCTGACTGTCAGCGCCGCGCACGCAACCGTCGGCGAAGGCGTATTGATGCTGGTCGTTTATTCTCTCGGCCTTGGACTGCCGTTCATCCTTTCCGCAGCATTCACTTCTCACCTGACGCGTAATCTGAAAACGATCAAGCGGTTCGGGCGGCGGGTTCAGCAATTTGCAGGCTTGTCTTTGATCTTTATGGGAATCGCCATGATCACCGGTCAACTGACGGTTCTGGCATATTGGTTATTGGACATGTTCCCCGCTCTTGGGAAGGTCGGCTAGATCAACCGTTTTGCATTGTCACATTCACCGGCGAAACCGACGGTATAGACAGCAAGGCGGAGAAGAATCACGCATCAAATGCGCTATGTCTTTGCCACATAGCGATTTGTATTCCTTGTTAAGAAGGAAAGAATTCCCTGTTCTTAAATTCACGGAACTTCCCCGAGAACACAGGCTGACCGGGCATCCGTGGAGCCTCATAATCACCTAGAACACCGAATTCCTCGATATTTCCCTGTATTTTCCCTGAATATCAGGGAAAAGGCGGAGACGGGTTCGCTGCAGACTGTCCCCACCGCCATTCCTTTCTCTACGAACCGCCGGTCCGCATAGGGGCTCGGAACTTGTCCCGACATTCTAATGGGTTAGCGGATATCTCCGCACGATATCGGTCGCAGAGAGAGACAAAACCGCCCGTTTTGAGGCAGTCTTTGCGGGTTTTCTCTGTTTGGGTTTTTCGAGGTCACCATGCGGGCATTTTCAGCCCAATTTAGCGATTAACCAATCGCTGGAAACCCGAACTTCCGCCGCTGATCTTCCCAGCGCCATGGTATGTCTGAATGTCTGACGTCATCGACCATGGGACATATTGAGGTGTTTTCATAAGGGAGGATTTTTGGTTCATCGGAGTGACCGAAGGGAACGAAGATGAGACAAAAATCGATGACGACGAAAGACTCCGCCGAGA
>Ga0209273_10002436_pt1 | contig 14249 bp, 11 predicted proteins | sample tdAd471_FD_187126 | JGI IMG/M metagenome (GOLD analysis project Ga0209273, IMG submission 187126) | Marine sediment microbial communities from the Atlantic coast under amendment with organic carbon and nitrate - tdAd47.1 (SPAdes)... | ecosystem: Environmental > Aquatic > Marine > Coastal >...
CCCATCGGAGAGACGATCACCACCAGACAGAACAGGAAGACCAGATTGACGCTGGAGACAAACAGCCAGTCGAAGGTGGAGAGCACCCAGTCCCGGGTGGACAGCAATATGGCTGACGCCTGATCCGGCATGATCAGGGTGGCACCGATAAAGCCAATGACGGCCACGGCGGCGATGAAAAAGACCGGGTTGTGAACATCCAGCCCCATCAGCGAGATATTGTCCTGACCGGTCTCGTAATCCGTCTTGTAGAAACGTTTAGGCATACTCAGTCCTTGTATCCGGTCAGCGCATCGCCGAGAGCCGCTTTGAGCGGGTCGAGATGCGCTTCGAAATGGCGCCACTGCTCCAGACCGGCCGCATTGATCGGCTGACGGACCTGTTCTGAGCTGGCCGTACGTACAGCGCGGTCAGTTTTGTGAAACTCCACGCAACCCGCTTCGAATGGCAGGCCACAGAAATCAAGAATGCGTCGGACCTGAGTCTCCAGATCGGCCACCACGTCCTCGTACTGGACGCGCAAGATCTCCCCAGGAAGCACGTCATCCCAGTGCCGCATCAGGTCGACATAGCCCCGATAGTAGCGCCCGATTTCGTCAAGGCCGTAGGTAAACTCCTGCCCCTCGGCAAACAGCTGTTTGAAACCGGAGAAACAGCAGGCCATGGGCTCGCGGCGCGCATCGATGATCTTGGCGTTCGGCAGGATCATCTTGATCAATCCGACATGCCGGAAATTGTTCGGCATCTTGTCGGTGAAGAATGGCGCGCTCGCACGATGGATACGCGTCGTCTCGATATATTCCGCGCCGAGCTTTTCACGGTCCTCCGGACCCATCTTGCCTAGAATCCGCGGATAGCGGTCGCGGTCGTTGAGCTTGTTGCGCCCCCTCAGCCGGTGCGCGAGCGACAATATATTGGGCAGCTCCAGCGTGCCGTCGACCTGGCTGTGCGAGGCGAGGATCTGCTCCAGCAGGGTCGACCCCGCGCGCGGCAGGCCAACGATGAAAATCGGATCCGGCGCGTTGTGTCCGCCATTCAAGCGGCCCTCAAGCAAGGCCTTGGTGCAATGGCGTTTCTGGGCCGCGAATTCCTCTTCCATGTGCTCGGGTGTGTAGCGGGTCTGGGCACATTTGAGTGAATTGCCGCGCTCGTAACAGGCAAAGGCTTGATCATAGCGGCCAGCATCCTCGTGCGCCTTCCCGAGGGCAAAACACAGGTGGATACGGTCGGTCAGCGCCAGATTGCCTCGCGCTTCCTCGCGCTCCATCGCCGACGTCTCATCGGCCAGGAATGTAAAGGTTTTCAGATTGGCCAGACCATACCAGGCATCACCGTGATCGGGCTTGCGGGCGAGGGCCTCGCGATAGGACGCAACCGCCGCGTCATGCCGCCCCATGGTCTTGAGAGCGTGCCCTCGGGACGTCAGTACGGCTGGATCGCCGGGCTGCTCGGAAAGTATCTCGTCAAACAGCAACAAAGCCCGGTCATAGGCACCGGTTTGCATACTCTCGATCGCGTAGTGTGACTTGAACAAAGGATTGTCCGGAGCACCGTCGTAAAGGCGTTTCGCTTGTTCCAGAGCCACCTCGAACTTCTGCCGTTTGCGCAGGACTTGGATATAGTCGAGCCGCACCTGGATATTGTCCGGCTCGAATTCAGCCGCGCTTTCCAGAAGAAACTCCGCATCATCGAGAATACCGAGCTGGACACCGATCTCCGCCAGCAGACGCATGGCTTCGACGTGCCGGGGCTGTTGTTGCAGGAAGCTGCGGCACAGTGCCTCGGCTTTCAGGATCTTTCCCTCGGCAATCAAATTGGTAACCGCCAGCACTTCACGTGGCAGAGCCTGCAGTCGCTCGACCTGTGCCGTGGCAAATCGGGCCGCATCCGGTTGGCTTGTGGCAAGAAGTTCGGCCTGCGCCTGCCAGCTGGCGATCAAAGAGGGGTTATAACGCGTCGCCAGTTGAAAGGCGTTCAGCGCGGCCGACAGATCACCAGTCTCGCGCTTCAGATAGCCCAGCTCCTGATAGCCGCGGCCGTATTCCGGCACTTCGTGAAACAGCCTGTCGAGGTATTCTTCGGCGCCCGAATGGTCCTTGCGATAGCGAGCACAGACGGCCGCAGCATAAAGCGCCTCAATTTGCTTCGGTGCGTCCGCGAGGATTGAGGAGAGTGCCTTGGCAGCCTCATCCAGACGACCGGCCATCATGGCTTTCTGGGCGTCCCTGACACTCACCTCCGCTGGGCTGGCTGTCTCGCTCAATTGACGCTCCCGAGAAATGCGAAAGGAAGCGCATGCAACGATGCGCTCCCCTTCAGACATTCCAGTTTGCCAATAGCCGGATCAGAAATCGACCCCGACCCGTACCCCCCAGGTCCGGGGGCGCGACACGGTCACACGCTCGCGGTCGAAGACGAAATTATTGCTCATCTCGGCCCGCTCATCGGTCAGATTGTCTACAAAGAGTTCAACACGCCACATGTCGTTCGACACACCCGTGGAGAAATGCGCCATCGTGTACCCGTCGATATCCACCTTGTTGATCTCGATCACATCACTGACGCTATCGTCGGAATGGACGATTTGCGGCTGAACATGCGCGAGCCAGCCATTATCCAGATCCCACTCATAGCGCGCACGGATATTGGCCTGGAACCCCGGCGCGAAGGCCAGTTCCGAGCCAACGATCACATCATCGGTCGGCGTAAGAACTTCGGTGATCTCCGTATCCAGGATTGAGAATGCCCCAGCCACGGTCAGGCCTGGCATGGCTTCCGGTGCCCAGGTCACATCCCCTTCAATCCCGCGGATTTCAGCGTTGGCGGCATTGTCCGAGAAGAAGAGATTGGTGATTGAAGGGTCGAAGATGGTGGTCTGCAGGTTTTCGATTTCGACAAAGAAAGCCGAACCGTTGAAGCGCAGCGTGTTGTCGAACAGGTCTGTTTTCCAACCAAACTCGTAATTCTGGACATCATCCGTATCCAGCGCATAGGGCACGGTGTAGCCGTTCGGGCCGGCCGCGCCACCGGGGCGGTTCAGCAAGCCAGGACGGAAGCCTTCCGAATAGGTCGCATAGAAGAGCAGATTGTCCTGCGGCGTCCAGGTACCGGTGACCTTCATGATAACGCCATCCGTGGCTGCCGTATCCGGCGCGCCAACGGTGTTATTGGACGCAAACTGCGCTGAGATATTGGTACCGAAAGCCTGCGCGTCGGTCGTTTGGCCGAGATTGAAGAAGGAGGAGTTCGCCGAACCTTCGAAATCAACCTCGATATCGTAATGGCGCGCGCCAAGCGTAATGGAGAACTCGTCGGTGACGTCGAAGGTCAACTCACCGAAGAACCCGACCTGTTCATCCGTACGCAGGATATCATTCCGGAAGATAACGCCCTCGGGGAACGGCCCCGCATCGCTGTAATAGCCAGGCGAGGCATTGCCGATTTCCCCGGTCACTGACGTATTCGTCAGCGGGTAATTCGGGCCAAAGCCCACCACACTGTTAAAGCCAATGACCAGCTCGGAACCCGGATAGGTGAAGTCGTTAAGCTCGGTCAGCTCCAGGCTGGAATAGAAGGCACCCGCAGTAATGCGCCAGCGATTGTCCTGGGGCGTATTGAAACGGAGTTCGTGCGTTTCCACCGTCGTGCCAGTGCGGCTGTCGACATAGAGGTTCGGTGCCTGACATGTGCCAGACGGGCCACCCGCGCCGGGATAGGTTACCGAGCCATCACAGACATAATAGGGCAGATACTGGCCGACGAAGAGATAGTCCGTGTAGTCCACGGTCTGGGTCGTCTCACGATCCGTGTAAGCGCCGGTGTAGACAATATCGAGCATGCCCAGACGGCCTTCCAGCGTCCAGGACGTATTGGAAAACTCGTCGTCGATATGGTCGTCCGCATAGCGCTGGATTTCCAGATCGCCCAACTCCGGGTCTTCAAAGAAGACACCCTCGGATTCCATCTGCTGGCGCGTATGGCTGACCAACAGGCTCCACTCCGCATTGATGTCGTAAAGCGCGCTGATGCGGAAACCGTTATAGGTCGTGTCGTTGAAGTCCTCTTCCACGAAAGCAGCGTTGTCGGCAGACAGGAAAGTGACATTGGACAGGTCGACACCCGCCTGGAAACCTGCGCGATTGGCGTTCACGGGCACGCCATTGGCGCGGACCGTTCCCTCAGGGCGGAAGCGCGCGGACTCGGAAACGTCAATCGTGCCGGCGACATTATCGATATAACCGCCCTGGCTGTCCGAATAGAACACGCCACGAACGGCGAAACGCTCGGTGACCGGCAGATTGATGACACCTTCCACCTTAGTGCTCATCTCACCGCCTTCCGTGAAGGAGGTGCCGAAATTGGCTGAGCCCTCAAACACACCCATTTGCGGACGGTTGGTGATCAGGCGGACCGTACCGGCCTGCGAGCTCGAACCGAACAGTGTTCCCTGCGGTCCGGGCAGAACCTCGATACGCTGCAAGTCCGCTGCATAGACATCCAGATTGCGACCCGGCTGCGCCAGGGGTTGTTCATCAAGATAGAAGGCAACGTTCGGCGCAAGACCCGCAACGCCTGCCGTCGTCAGGTTCGGCGTCGTGGACGCCAGACCGCGGATATAGATCGTGCTCTGACCGGGACCGGAGCCGCCCGCTGTCACGCCCGGCAATTGCTGGAGGTAATCGGTGAAGACATCAACGCGCAACTCTTCAAGAGTACTTTCCGGCATCGCGTTCACGGCCACTGGAATGCTCTGCGCAGACTGTTCGGTCTTGGTGGCCGTAACGGTGATCTGCTCAACCTGCCCCAGAGCGGCTCCCGCGCCGCCCACGGAAATGGCAGCGGCAGCCAGAATGGTCGATGCGAGTGCACGTTGTTTGATCATGACGGTCGGTTCCCCTGAGTTTCACTTGCTTGGTTTACTAGGGGAGCCATCCCGGCATTGCCATACCCTTTGATGTCAAAATATTTTTCTGTTGTACTCCAACAATCAGGCACATCACAAAAACGCATTGCGATCAACAAGTTGGGCCTTAGTGCCCAATATACAACACACACCCCTTGAATCGTGCTCTTGAAGAAAACCCCAAGCATGAAGGCATTTCATTATTGAACTCAAAGGACCCGGCGGACGCTTGTGCGTTTAAGTTGCCAAAATCGAATTCTTGGCAGATCAATCGCTCATGAGCGATCATGACGACATTCTCATCGCCTTGCGACGCATCACGCGGGCCATCGACCTTCAATCCAAGCGGTTGATGAAGAAGACGGGGCTGACAGCGCCCCAGCTCGTCGCCATGCAGACCCTTCGGCGAGAGGGGCAACTCTCCCCAACAGCACTGGCCAAGGCCGTGTCGCTCAGCCAGGCCACGATCACCACAATTCTCGACCGCCTCGTCAAACAGGGATTTGTGCGGCGAGACCGCTCCGATACCGACAAGCGTGTTGTGCTGGCCTGCCTGACCGATGAAGGGTTGAGCGCCGCAGCCGCCGCACCTGAATTGCTCCAGGCCGGCTTTCTTAGGGAGTTTCGCAAACTTCACGACTGGGAACGCGGCATGCTGATCGCCTCCCTGCAACGTATTGCCGAAATGATGGACGCGGAAGATCTCGACGCCTCTCCGATCCTGGAAACGGGTGAGATCGGCCCCGATCCGGTCGACTAGGCGAGACGCGCACCGTCGGGCGCATCCTGATCCGGGCGCACGAGAACAATTGCCCCCTCAGCATCGGGAAACCCGAGCACGAGCACCTCGGATCGCACCGGCCCGATCTGGCGCGGCGGGAAGTTGACGACGGCCATAACACGGCTGCCCAACAGACTACCCGGGCAATAGTGGGCCGTGACCTGCGCAGCACTGCGCTTGATACCAACACCCTCCCCGAAGTCGATGCGTAGCTTGAAGGAAGGATTGCGAGCCTCAGGAAATTCCTCCGCCTCGATAACCGTCCCAAGCCGAATGTCGACCCTCAGGAAGTCCTCGAAACTAATCTCGTCCGCAGGCGGCGAGGATGGATCATGAGTGAGATGCATGATGATTTCCTAGAAGCGTCGCGCCCCAACCAAGCATATCCAGCCCCGTTCAGACAGACCCCACGCAGACGAAAGCAGGACAACCGCAGACCTTCGGGCTTTTCAGGGGTATCGCGGTGACTTCGCACGGTCTCAGCTCCAGACACGGCTTCGCAAGCCCCGGAAACTTGGGGAAGAAATTGCCAGTTCATGGAAAGAGACGAGACCTGCCGGTCTGAGTGGCGGTGGCGCCAGATTAATACGCATCGGCCTCGAATGTCCGGGTTTGCTCCCCACTCAAGCCGAGTTTCCTCTGACACCGCCGCGAAGGCGCAATGCCAACGATGAGGTCAATGAACGATTCGGTTTTCCACCACCTGACCGTCGATGGCTTGGAGATCCATGGCTTCCACGATGCCACTTTCGTTCATCCTGAATACCAAGCGATATGCGTTGTCGTCCGCGAACATGAAACGATGGTCGCCCAAGGGGATCAAATCGTTCGGCTCACGCCCCTCACGCTGGTACGTGAGTTGGCCGTCCGCGACCCAAATACGGCGTTGGCCGAAGTTTCCGACGTAGGTCTCCAATGCCTCAGAATTGAGCGCTATAGGATTGAGACGCGCCATAATTTCCTCTGCGGACCATGTGTACATTCTTCGCACGCGCTCATCGGCTGCTCGCTCGGCAAGCATTGAATAGGCCTCTGCAATCGCGCGATCGAGTGCGCTATTCGAGGGCACGACGATGTCAGGCTGCACGCCGACACCTTCCCAGTTCGTTCCGGTGATGGGGTTACGCGCTGAACCGGTCGAGATGAAGATCGAATAACCCTCGTCAATCACGAAGGTCTCACCGGGATTACCTGCGCCGTAGGTCACCTCTCCTACGATTGTTCCGCGATTCAATGCTTGCAGATGATAGGGGAAGGCTTCAGCTGCGGAAATAGTACGGGGGCTGGTCAATACGAAGACAGGCGTCCCTGGGCGATGTCCCGCCGGGTGGCTGTCCAGCGACCACATTTCCTCCGCCTCATCGGAGTTCCTGGACACAAACGTGTTGATCAAAGTCCCACCACCCGGTTCCAAAAAATGGCTGACGAGATACTGCACCATGGATGGTGAACCGCCGCGGTTGTTACGCAGGTCAACGATAATGGCATCTGCATTCCCTACGAAGCCAAGCGCGGCACGCGCTGTCTCTTCAGCGACCCCGATGGGTGCGAAGCCCGTAAACTCAATGTAGCCGACATTCCCCGGCAAAATCTCGACCTTGGTGAAGCGAAAATTGGACCTCCGCATTCCTGCCAGACGGGCGGAACTTGCATCGACCGGTTCACCCAAATCACGTTCTGCCAACATCGCCTCCGCCAATTCGGGGCCGACGAATTCAACCGCAAAATGCCGGTCTGAAGCGCTGAGCAATTGCGTCACCGCGTCTGCGAACTCCAACGCGTTCGAACTGCCAGACAGTTCGCCATGCGCTTGCGCGCGGCGCAGCCCATCGGCAATCTCCTGCCCTCGACCCCGATCGAAAAACCGGTCTTCAATCAGCTCGGCGAGCGAGCTGACTGCTGCCTCTTGCTCAGCTCCCGATACCGGTGGCTGCGCTTGGGCGCCCCCCTCCCAGTTCGCTGACAGCAGGAACAGCGCGACGACGGAGGCCGACAGGTTACCCAGCCAATGTCCGACGCGGCTACGCCCCACCTGGCCAGTGTTATCGAGGACGACGCTGATAGGATAGTTGGCAATCATATTGATAGGGCTCCGCTTGCCTTGTTTGAGGACAAAGGGTTACGGCGCACGCGCTCAGCCGTCTTGCCAATACACGACAGAGTTTTGCCTCAACGCGCCATCTCGGGATTCTGTTCCCGGCACCAGGGGTATTGACCTAGCGAAGTCGGAGACTCCCTCGTCGACGAAGGAATGCTGTGAGTATTTGATGGTGTCAGGAACAAACGGATCGGTTTCGAAAACCCGGTTCGAGCCCGACTCAGGCCGCAAGCGGACGCCATTCCGCCAGGGCGATGGAGCGGTTCAACTGGACGGGTTCCTCTGACAACGCCTCATGCCGTGACTTTCATTGCGAAACTGTTCCATTCTACACCTGCCCCGTCGATATGAGGGTGATCGCAGCGAAAACGTACACACCCGCTGTCGCGATACTTCCAAGCGTCCGGACATGGTTGAGCCGCGTCCAGTTGCGCCCATATTGCCGCCAATAGGTTTCAGCCTCCGCGGTGGTGTGATCGAGGCGCGCCAGCCGGTTGTTCATCGGCACATTGCCGAACAGCGTCATAAGGAAGACGCTCGTCACGTAAAGGACCGCGGCGGCGATCAGACTAAATCGGGCAAGGCCAACGAACCTGTCGAACGAGAAGACTGCCAGCGCGACCGATGCGATCGAAATAATGAATATGCCGGCCACAAATTGGGTCGGGATGACTGTCTTGTTGATTTGTTGCATCGCTTCGATACTGGCCGCCGGTGCCGATCGCATCAGGGCTTTCATGATAAATTCGGAGAAGGCGGAAAAGACACCGCCGACCATGGCGCTCCATAGCGCCAGGAAAGCGATCGCGTAAAGTTGCCAGTCATATGTCATTGTCTTGTTCCTTCATTGTTGCGCGATTGGCGAGGCGCAATGACCTACGCGGGTGGCCGCAGTTTAAGGCGGCGGCATTCCAGACATGACGTTTCCGCCCGAAAAGAGGGCAAGGTATTGAGATGGCTGGCTCGAGGGCTTGCTCCTGAATGGTGTTACGAGCCGATGTGTATCGGTCGCGCCGTCGCAATTCTTGCCGTCTCGCGCCAGAGTTTTGATCGATCGCGCCAAGCAGAATGCCCAAAAGTCGTTCAACGAATTCCGCCGTCAGCCGAAGCCGATCGAGTCGCTCCACGTTTCAGGTCATGGACCCGTCGGGCGGCAATGTCCGGAGGGCGGTTGAAAGTGCGCCAGCCTTCAACCCTGTTCCGCATGCGGTGTTCGTACCCGCAGAACAAGCCAGGCACGACAGGATCGCAGGCCATCCGGCTGGCTTTCTAGTCAACATCCTCAATGCCAAGGAACCTGAGGGTTTGTCCAAGCGTGTTGAAAATACCATGAGCAAAAATGAGAGGAAGGATATTCCTCCGCCCGAACCAGAGATAAAGCGCGCCAAATGCAAAACCGGCGGCACCGGTCATCAAGGCACCATGGATGCCCTGATAGTAGGCGTGGCGATATCCGAAGAATGCTGAAGACACCAGGAGGGCGGCGATATCAGCAGGCCATCCACCCCCGAGGAATTGGCTTGCCTTGGTGATGGCAAATGCCCGGAACAGGAGTTCCTCGAAGAAGGAACCATGTGTCCATACGAGCACCATGATCACGATGTAGGCCTGCAGATTGCCCTCGATATGATCAAACCGCGTGCCCGTTCCGACGTCCTCGAAAAAACGGTCGGCCAGCAGACCCATGACCTGGGTGCAGACGACGAAGGCCGCCATGCTGAGAACGGTTAATCCGGCGGTGTTGAGCCAACTCTTTGGCCACCGGAAGCCCAGTGCGCTCCAGCTTGATCCGCGTCTTTTGAGAAGCATGGTCGCAAGGATCATCGCGCTAAGCGTCGATATGGGTCCGGCGTAGAGCTGAGTGAACGGTAGCAGGCTTTGTTTGACGATGACGAGGACAGCGACCACCGCGGCCAAGTCACGAAGTGACGCCCAGTTTAGATGCTGATGTTTTGTCTTTTCGGCGCGGGTCATGGTTTCGTTTCCGGTTTATGTTGGAGAGCCCTTAGAGGACGGGCTTGGACAGCCGCCGGCGTTGGGCGTTCAGTCGGAGCGCGACCAACACCGCCGCAACAGCGAGCTCGACGACGGCTGCGACAATCAGGGACTGAGATGGCAGGCCGTGAAGCGCCATGCTCACCAGGCGGCCCAGGCCATAACTTCCGTAAACAAGCGCTCCTGCTGACAGCGCCAGATTGGCAAACCGGGTCCTGAGAGCACCAAGGATCATGAGGGCTCCAGTAAGGATCAACATGACGCTCGGTGCTGTCAGCTCCGACAGTAGACCAGGGTCGTTATCGATGACGACATGGCTCATGGCGAGAAAGGCGGTCGGCGAGACCAGGATGGCCCCGCCGATCGACCCAAGGAGCGCCCCTGACAGGGCGAGGACTGCTCGTGTGAGGACCCGGCTCATGCGCTTGCCTTCCAAACACCAGTTGCCGCGACATCGCGAGCGTAGTCGGCGAAGTCCTTGGGCGGACGACCGAGCGCACGCTGAACGCCATCACAGAGATATGCGTTGCGGCCGTCGAGAACGGTCGAGAACAGATAATCCAGCATCCAGACGACATCTTTGGGGGCACCCGAGTTGGCAACTTCGGCAACGAAGGCCGCATGGGGCACGTCCACAAAGCTGATCTTGCGCCCCGTCGCACGGGACAGATCCGCCGCGACATCTGAAAGCGTCATCAATCGTGGGCCGGTGACCTCATAGATCTGCCGATTGTGACTATCTTCAGTCAAGGCGGCGATGGCCACATCGGCGATATCATCAACATCGACAAAGGGCTCGGCCTGATGACCCGCAGGCAGGGCAATCGCACCGCCAAGGACCATGTCGATGAACGCACCCTCGGAGAAGTTCTGGTTGAACCAGCTGGCGCGAACGATGGTCCACTCAAGACCGGCGTCCTGAACGATCCGCTCGCACGCCTGCGCTTCCTCTTCGCCGCGCCCCGACAAAAGGACGAGGCGTTTAACACCACGCCGCCTGGCCAGCTCGACAAAGGCCCGGATCGCATCGGGGGCACCGGGCATCGCCAGGTCCGGAGCGTAAGTAATATAGACCGCAGTTACGCCCTTAAGGGCCGCATCCCAGCCCCTCTCGTTGTCCCAGTCAAAAGACGGTACGGCTGATCGCGACCCAACGCGGACGTCATGTCCTTTCGCCGCGAGGCGTTCGACAACACGGCGCCCTGTTTTACCTGTTCCTCCCAGAACAAGAGTGAGGTCTTTCTTGTTGCGCAGGAAATTCATTGGCTTGCTCCTTTTTGGTGTTTGCAGGCCAATGGATATGAAAAGTCCGGGGCACACTCTTGCTCGCAGATGCCAGAGTTTTGACAGATCGCGTCAAATGTCGGCTATCGACAGGAGCTCGCTCCGACCCGGTAGGAGCGAGGGGTCTGCCCCGCCCAGCGCTTGAACGCTCTGGTAAATCCGCTCTGCTCGGAGAATCCGGTCAGAAAGGCAATTTCGGCGAGACTGTATTCCGTCTCGCTCAGCAGCCGCTTCGCGAGATCGTGTCGCGCCGCATCAACAACGCTCTGGAATGAATGGCCTTGCTCGGTCAGCCGCCTTTGCAGCGTCCGCGAACCGATCCCCAATTCGGATGCTATCGACGAAAGGGTGGGCACCCCCTCACTGAGAACATTTGCCACCGCGCGCCGGACACTCCGCTCCAGCCCTTCTTCATTCATAAGAGAGGCAAGTTCCTGCTCAAGATGACGATCAAAGAAACGGGCAATGGTCTCATCACCCAGCTTGTTGGGCAGGTCCAGGCAGTCTTCGCTGACTAGCAATGCATCACGACCAGATTCGAAATGAACCCGGCAACCAAAATGCTCTTCATAAACGGAGACGTCACCGCGCGGGGCATGCTTGAAATAAACTGCAAGGGGCATGAAGTGCGTGGTGCTGACCTCCTTGCTGATCACATCGACCGCCGACATGCTGGCCTCGTTGGAGAGCTTCATGCCGAGACTGCCATCACCAGCCTTGTCGAGATTGAAGAACCAGCCGTCTTCACCCTGCTGTAGCGAATAGGTTTCAGCGCTACCCAGGACGTGGCCGTAACGCTCCGAACGTGTGTAGGACCCCCGGAGATTTGGGGCGGACTTCCACGCCAACCCAAAAGCCCCATACTCGTCGCTCTTCATTGAAGCCCCAATGCGCAAGGGCAACGACAGTCCCTCCGGGTCACGGGATACGAGCGTGGCAAAGAAGCTGTAATATTGGTCCGCCGACACCATCAGCTTCGGATCGACGGTGCCATCCGGCGCAAGCCCCAGTTCTTGCAGGAGGTCACGCGTCTCAACGCCCGCACTGGCCTGGCTGAGCACTTTGTGGACATAGAGTGAGGTGATCTGGCTCATACTGCCAGTTTTATACAATACGCCGGGAAATGTCAGACAGGTGCAGACAGTATTCGAACCCTCGGTCCGAAACTCCCTTCCACATACTGCCTATTGAAGGCCCGGCGCCAGTACTCGGACCGGTGGTGTTAAACGGGGGCGGACGTGTCTCGGTCTGATGGAACCGGACCAGCGCGTGCGGCCCGACGACCATGTTTCGCATACTGCCTATTATGCGCCAAATGTTCGTGAGTCAGTGACAGAGCTTTAGCGACAGCACCAGGATACATATCTTTATCGCCAGACCGGTGATTTCAGGCAATTTTGGAACCTAGCGGGATAGGCCTCACAATCCGTTGCGTTAGAATCGAACCCGATAACCGGCCGCACAATCGGAAAGGGCCGAAGTAAGCAAGGTCCTCTCGCGGACATCAGACTGATCGGTCCGACAGCTGGTCGCCGCGCTACTTCACCGTATCAGTCGTCCTCACCGTGCTCGTTTACAAAGCTCAATCCCACACGGGTCATGGAACGACTCAGCTTCTGTTGAAGATTCAAGGCATACTCATATCTGAGTTGTGAGACGATTTCAGCGGTTTTCTTTTTCGCAACCAGGCGGGTCTTTCCGGTTTCGACGATCGATACATCAACCCTATTTCCGGGTTGAATTATCCCTTCCTGCTCAGCGTAGTGTTTGCGCCAATGAGGTTCGGCATTCGACTTTCCATCCGGATGAAAATGGAACACCTGCACATTTCCCCGTATTGAAAGAAAAAGATAAAGGTTTGACTGAATTTCGTCTTGCTTCGCCCCACGAGGGCGCGGCGTGAGGCGGACCGCCGCGAAAGGCGTGCGTCCACCCAGCCCTTTGCGCCTTCCCTTGGCTTGACCCGGAACGAGGTCGCACGCCGGAGAAAGACAAACCCAATACTCTCCATCGATATCAAGAACATGACCAGTTGTTAGGTGCCATCCAACGGGCTCCATGCTGCAAATATACGCATTATGCTCTTGCTGCGCCTTGGTAAGCTCGGTGTCTTTGCTTAGGTCGATTCCAAAGTGGGCCTTACAGAGCGTGTCGAAATCACCGCCGGCGGCATCGACCTCTTTCTCAACCATGTTTGCGGCAAACTCACTCAATCGAGTTTCCATGGCATCGATCAATTTGGCTGAGTGACGTTGCACGCTTTCGCCAATCTCCGACCGGCGCTTGTCATCATCAGCGCTGAGGAGCTTTTTATAACCATATGCAAGCGCACGCTTTTGCTTAAGCACTTCGTTTTGAGCGATGACGCCATACTCATCGACTTCGGCGCGGAGTTTAGCCAAAAACAAGCGAGACGGCGCAGGATTCCAAGCTTTCAGCGCCTGCGTTAATGCGTCGAAGATATCCAATTGCTCCGCCTTGCGCGCAAAAGCGAGAAAAGTTGAATCTGTCTTTATCCACCGTGCATCAATTCCAGTCTCCGACCACTCCAAGCCCTTGGCCGTCGACTTCCAAAATTTACCAAGTATGTCCTGTTGTGCACGCTCCAACAGCCAATTCAGAATGCGAATCTTTTGCGGTGGCGACCAGTCCGTGGCGCCCGCGATACGCGAGAAGCCTGCATATGGCGCATCGCCCCTCATCATTACACGTACATAGTCATTTGGATGACTGATTGCGTAAAGGTATTGGCTCCCCCCGACCTGGCCGCGGAGACCTGCTAGATCTCCGCCGTCGATTTCGAAGGTTTCTATGAGCGCTTCGGCCCCGGCGCGCGCCGCTTCATCCATCCCTTCGAAGCCCGCCTGCATGAGGCCGATTACGAACTCATGCTGCACGATATCTAGCTCATCTTCACTGGTATGCACGACGACAAGATTGAAGTGGTCATTCTCCGTCAGCCCTCTAACAATCTCAATTGCGCGGCTTCCATCGCTCGGCTTCGACTTATCAAGTTCATAATCCAAAACGAGTAGATCAGATTGATGGAGGTGAGAGGCGACGTAACCGTCCGGCCAACCCGCCCTACCGATGACGCCGGGCCTGTCTTACGCTCAGTTTCGCTGAGCGTAAGACCAGGGCATGAGGTCTTCAAGATGGGTGATCTTGGTGTCGGCGATGTTGGCGAG
>Ga0209273_10002439_pt1 | contig 14242 bp, 13 predicted proteins | sample tdAd471_FD_187126 | JGI IMG/M metagenome (GOLD analysis project Ga0209273, IMG submission 187126) | Marine sediment microbial communities from the Atlantic coast under amendment with organic carbon and nitrate - tdAd47.1 (SPAdes)... | ecosystem: Environmental > Aquatic > Marine > Coastal >...
TTGCAGCGCCACCATGTGGGTGATCCGAGCTTTGCCGACATTCAGCAGATCCGGCAGAACGCAACGCGCGCCGCGAACCTTACGGGGCAATTGCTGGCGTTCTCCCGGCGGCAGAACCTTGTGCCCAAAGTGCTTAATCTCACTGACCACCTCTCGGATACCTCTTCGCTGTTGCGGCGGCTGCTTGGTGAGCGGATTGAGTTTGAATTCTTTGCTGAGCGTGAAGATAGCCGCATCAAGGCGGATGAAGGCCAGATTACCCAGGTGCTCACAAACCTTGTGGTCAACGCGCGCGATGCTATCGGCGACGCATCACCCAACGGCACGGGCAAGGTGAGTGTGCGCACGAGCCGCGTGAACGAAGAAGACGTGCGTGCTTTGGGTCATAACTTCATAAAGCCCGCAAATTATGAACTCATCGAAGTGACGGACACGGGCGGGGGTATCCCCGACGAGATTAAAGAACAAATCTTCGAGCCGTTCTTTACGACCAAAGGAACTGGTGAGGGAACAGGCCTTGGCCTTTCCACCGTCTACGGCATTGTGAAACAGACCGGCGGCTTTGTCTTTGTGGACAGCGAAGTGGGCCGTGGGACGGCGTTTCAAATTTATCTGCCGACCTATGAAGGCGATGAAAAGGCAGCCTCCGAAGAGCTGGTGAAAGACGAGCCCGCATCCGACACCACCGGGCAGGGCATCGTCTTGCTTGTGGAAGATGAAACCGCTGTGCGCGCCTTTGCAGCTCGCGCGCTGACTATGCGCGGCTATACGGTGCTCGAGGCGGAAGACGGCGAAGATGCGCTACGCGTGCTCGAAGAACACGACGATCCGATCGATCTTGTTGTCACCGATGTGGTGATGCCGGGGCTCGATGGGCCGGGGCTTGTGGAACGCCTGCGCAGCGACAATCCTTCGCTCAAGGTGGTGTTCATGTCGGGTTATGCAGAGGATTCATTCCGCAAACAGCTTGAAGAAAGCGGCGGCGAAGTGCACTTCCTGCCCAAGCCGTTCTCGCTGCCACAACTCGCCGGCATGGTGCGCAAGGTGATGGGTGCCGAAGACGAGGCGGCCTAAACCTTCCGCGCCACGATGAAGCGGTTGGCCCGACCCTCTGGAATGTTCTCTGCGCTGACGATCTCAAACCCGGCATTTGCAATAATGCCTTCAAGATCCTTCACCTTCAAAAACGCCACGTAAGGCGCTTTGCCGAGCATTCGCATCACCGGCAATATCAACGGGAAGATGCTGAACCTGGCACCAAGGCACGGCGTCTTTGAGATAAAGAGCCCGCCGGGTTTTAAAAGCGCGTGGACCGCGCCGACCGCGCCCGGCAAATCCTCCGCCAGATGGAAAAAATTGAAACTCATGACCGCGTCAAACGTACCGGCCTGGAATTCGTTGTCTTCAAGGGTTGCCGTTGCAAACGCCACATTGCTTGCGCCTTCGTCCTGCGCCTTGCCGCGGCCAATCTCGATCATGTTCGGGGATACGTCCGTGGCGGTGTAACGCTCTACCGCGTCCGCAAGCTTTAGCGCGGTCGTACCCGTGCCGCACGCGACCTCGAGCACATTCATGTGGGACCTAAGATGCGCACGCACTTTGGCGAGGGTCGCTTCATAAGCCCACATGTTTTTGATCGGGGATGTGGCGTATTTTTCAGCCACTTTATCCCAGAAATCTGCGGCGTTCGGCATAGGGGCTCCATAAAAGGCAAGCGAGTGAGCGGGGTTCTTGCTATACTCACACGGGGTGCAGATGGGAACAGGCGTATGGAAAGATTTTTGAAATCGATGCTCGGCATCGCGGTGGCGCTCGCCCTTGGCGGCTGCAGCGCAGCTACCGTCGTGGGAACGACTGTGGGCATCGGCGTGGGCGTGGGAACCAGCATCGCCTCCACGGGCGTTAGCATCGGCGTCGGCACCACCGTGCGGGCGGTGGATCTCATCATCCCCGACGGGGACAAATGCGAAGATGAGGCCGAAGAAGAAGGCGCCGAATACCCTGAAGATAACGAAGCCGATGCTTGCGAGGCCGAGGACTAATTACGTGGCGTATTATCGCGCCGCGCATTCCTTGATGGCTTTTACAAAATACGTCTTCCACCGCTTCGGTTTGCTAGCCTCCGGCTCGGAAAAAAGCGCGTAGCCTTTTTTGATGTGTCCCTTGTCGAAGTATTTGAGCGGCTGCGCGCGCCCACTTTGGATAAGCTTTTCCACTTCTCCAGGGGTTAACTTGAACGCCAGCCCCACCGGGGACCATGAGGCGCAAATTTTCCCGTACGCATAAAGCGCCGCGCCGCCAAAGAAATGCTTGATCTCAAGGGGTGCGCCGGTCTCCGGCGCGATGCCTTGCGATGCAATCAGGTGCTCGAGCTTTTCAACGTATTGCTTCGCCATCTTTTTGCGGGTCAAATGGAAGACCGTCGAATCGGCTTTGAGAACAAAAATAGAATATATTGCGGATTACTTAGATATTTCAACCACATAATGGGGCTTCACAGATAAGAACAAATGGGGTACATATAGCTCAATCGAAAGCCGAAGCTGATATGAAATTGGCCCGGCGTAACGTATGAAAGGGCATCCCCATGGCTGGTAACGTCGTGCAACTCGCGGACAAGGACAATATGGACAAGCAAAAAGCACTGGATGCGGCGCTCAGCCAGATCGACCGCGCTTTTGGCAAAGGTTCGGTGATGAAGCTGGGCCAGCGCGAAGTGATGGAAGTGGAGGCCGTTTCCACGGGCTCGCTCTCGCTCGACATTGCGCTCGGCATTGGCGGGTTGCCCAAGGGGCGCGTCGTTGAAATTTACGGGCCTGAGAGTTCTGGCAAGACCACCCTTGCGCTCCATGTGGCCGCCGAAATGCAAAAAGCAGGCGGCATCGTTGCCTTTGTAGATGCGGAACACGCGCTTGATCCGGCCTATGCGAACAAGCTGGGCGTCGATATTGACGAGCTGCTGATCTCCCAACCCGATACCGGCGAGCAGGCGCTTGAAATCACCGATACGCTTGTTAGGTCAGGCGCTGTGGATGTCTTGATTATCGACTCGGTCGCCGCGCTGACGCCTCGCGCCGAGTTGGAAGGCGAAATGGGCGATAGCCTGCCGGGCCTGCAAGCTCGTCTTATGAGCCAGGCCCTGCGCAAGCTCACGGGCTCCATCTCCAAGTCCAACTGCATGGTCATTTTCATCAATCAGATCCGGATGAAGATCGGCGTGATGTTTGGCAATCCTGAAACCACGTCCGGCGGCAATGCGCTCAAGTTCTATTCCTCTGTCCGGCTTGATATTCGCCGCATCGGCGCCATCAAGGACCGCGACGAGGTGGTGGGCAATCAGACCCGCGTCAAAGTGGTGAAAAACAAGGTCGCTCCGCCGTTCAAGCAGGTGGAGTTTGACATCATGTACGGGCAGGGCATCTCCAAGACCGGTGAGATTCTCGACCTCGGCGTTAAAGCTGGCGTGGTTGAGAAATCCGGCTCCTGGTTCTCGTATGAGGACCAGCGTGTGGGGCAGGGCCGTGAGAACGCCAAGACCTTCCTCAAGGAAAACCCAGACATCATGGAGAAAGTTGAACACGCCATCAGAGCCAATGCGGGCCTCATCGCGGAAGAGATGCTGGTGGGCCCGGGTGAGCAAGAAAGTGACGATAGCGACACAGATGAGAACGGCGAGGAAAAGGCCACTGGCTAGCCGGACGATCTGAAAGACCACACCCCCTTACTTCGCTGGGGAAATGCGTTACATCTAAAGGGCTTCGCGGGCGAATCAGCCTCCTGCGGGGCCCTTTTCGTATGAGTGGATGAGTGCCCAAAAAATCGATGAAGACGCTGAGAGACATTCGCGAGCTATTCCTCACCTATTTTGAGGGCAAGGGCCACGAGATCGTGCCCTCAAGCCCCCTTGTGCCGCATAACGACCCCACACTGCTTTTTACGAACGCGGGCATGGTGCCGTTCAAGAACGTTTTTACTGGCGCTGAGCAACGCCCCTACAACCGCGCCACGTCTTCGCAAAAATGCGTGCGCGCGGGCGGCAAACACAATGACCTCGACAATGTGGGCTACACCGCCCGCCACCACACATTCTTCGAGATGCTCGGGAATTTTTCATTCGGCGATTACTTCAAAGAAGAAGCGATCTCCTATGCATGGGAGTTTGTAACCAAAGATCTCGGGCTTCCGAAGGATCGCCTAATGGCGACCGTGCATGTCAGCGACGATGAGGCGGCCAAGCTTTGGAAGAAAATTGCGGGGTTTGATGACCACCGTGTGGTGCGTCTTGATGAAGATAACTTCTGGGCCATGGGTGATACGGGGCCCTGTGGTCCGTGCACTGAAATATTCTACGATCACGGAGAGGATGTGGCGGGTGGCCCGCCGGGCAGCCCTGACGAGGACGGCGACAGATTTACCGAGTTCTGGAACCTCGTCTTTATGCAATTCGAACAGGTCAATTCGGAGACGCGAAATAATCTACCCAAGCCCTCCGTCGATACAGGCATGGGGCTCGAACGGCTCGCGACAATTCTTCAGGGTGTTCACAGCAACTATGACATCGATCTTTTCCGGACCCTGATTGGGGCGTCAGAAGCGCTTACGGCGGCGAAATCCGAAGGCGACGCAAAGTTTTCCCACCGCGTGATTGCCGATCATTTGCGTTCAAGCTCATTCCTCCTTGCCGATGGGGTGATGCCCTCCAATGAAGGCCGAGGTTATGTGCTCCGGCGGATTATGCGTCGGGCCATGCGTCACGCTCACATACTCGGCGCGAAAGACCCTCTGATGTTCCGCCTTGTGCCGACGCTAGTTGCTGAAATGGGGCAAGCGTACCCCGAGCTCGGCCGTGCGGAGGCGCTGATCACCGAAACGCTTCGGCTGGAGGAAGAGCGGTTCCGCAAGACCCTCGCCCGAGGCATCAAGCTCCTCGATGATGAGACAGGCAAGTACAAGGAAGGCGATACGCTCGCAGGCAAGGTGGCGTTCAAGCTTTACGACACTTTTGGATTTCCATTGGATCTGACCCAAGACGCGCTTAAGGCGCGGGGTATTGGGGTGGATACGGATGGCTTTGATGCCGCGATGGAAAAGCAGCGCGCCGCCGCACGCGCCAATTGGGTTGGCTCTGGCCAAGCCGCCACGGAAACCGTGTGGTTTGACATTCGCGAACGCGCCGGCCCGACAGAGTTTATTGGCTACACAGGAACCCGTGCAGAGGCGAGCGTTGTGGCCATCGTCAAAGATGGCGAAGAAGTGGATGCGCTAAAGGCAGGCGAGGAAGGCTATGTGGTCCTCTCGCAAACGCCCTTTTATGGCGAAAGCGGTGGTCAAGTTGGCGACATGGGGATGCTAACAGGACCGGATGGCTTAACCGCGATTGTTTCAGACACGCAGAAACAAGTCGGTGATTTGCATGTTCACAAATTGACACCGCGCGAAGGCGAACTTCGAGTGGGCGCAATTGTTGAAGCGGAAATCGATGCCCTGCGCCGCGAAGCGATCCGCGCCAATCATTCCGCAACACATCTATTGCATGCGGCCCTGCGAAACGTGCTTGGTGCTCATGTGACGCAGAAGGGCAGCCTCGTTGACGCAAATAAATTGAGGTTCGACATAAGCCACCCCAAGGCGATCACGGTTGATGAACTGGACGAGATCGAGCGCCAGGTGAACCTCGCTATTCAGCAGAACGCCGAGGTTCAAACCAAGATTATGAGCCCGGATGAGGCGATCGACGCTGGCGCGCTTGCGCTATTTGGCGAAAAATATGGCGATGAAGTCCGTGTGCTGACCATGGCGCGCGATTTCAAGGATGATGCAGCGCCATTTTCGGTGGAACTTTGTGGGGGCACGCATGTGAACCGCACGGGTGACATCGCGCTTTTTAAGTTCACTGGCGAAAGTGCGGTTTCGGCTGGCGTGCGCCGGGTTGAAGCCGTGACCAAGGAAGGCGCGCGCCAATACTTGCTTGAACGGGCGGCTCTGGCGCAATCCGCGGCGGATGCGCTTAAAGTGAGTCCCGCAGACTTGCCCGAACGGGTTGCGCAGCTGGCCGCAGAGCGCCGCCGCCTTGAGAGAGAGCTTGCGGAAGCGAAAAAGCAACTTGCCCTTGGTGGTGGTTCGGATGGCGGCTCTTCTGGCGGTGAGGTGCAAGACATCTCAGGCATTAAAGTCATTGCACGAACGCTTGATGGCGTTGCGCCCAAGGATTTGCGCGGCCTGGTGGATGACGCCAAAAAGCAGTTGGGCTCTGGTGTCGTTGCCTACATCGGTGTGAACGATGGCAAAGCCGCATTAGTTATCGGCGTCACTGATGATCTCAAAGACAAGATCAGCGCCGTTGAGCTTGTGCGTGTGGGTGCGGAGGCCGTCGGCGGTAAAGGCGGCGGTGGTCGGCCCGATATGGCCCAAGCCGGAGGACCGGACGGCGGTAGGGCAGATGACGCCATCGCCGCCATTACCGGCGCGGTGGGCGAATTTGCGGGAGCTGCCTAAAGGACCATGACCCCGGACCCTGCCAACCCAGGTATCCTTCATCGCACCAAACGGCGGCTTTATGTGGTGCTGGAGGCGGGAAAGACCGGCGATCTGGCAAGCACCATTTTCGATTGGTCCATGGTCACGCTCATCATCGCGAATGTAACGGCATTCGCAGCCGAAACTGTACCTTCGGTTCAAGCGGCCTACGGCCCCCAACTGGAGCTGTTTAACGCCATCTCCATCGGCATTTTTACGTTGGAGTACATATTGCGGCTTTGGGTGTGTACGGAACATCCACCGTTACGCCATCGCCATCCCATCGGTGCGCGTTTTTCTTTCGCGCTCAACCCGACGATGCTCATTGATCTGGCGGTGATCCTGCCGTTCTTCCTGAACATGTTTGTCCCTCTCGACTTGCGGGTCTTGCGTGTAGTGCGCCTGTTGCGGTTCATGAAGCTTGCGCGGTTTTCGCCCGCCCTCGCAACATTGGGCAACGTTCTTTATACGGAGCGGCGTGCGTTGGGCGGTGCGGTCATCATCATGGCGGGGCTTTTGATCCTATCGGCAAGCGCCATTCACTTTGTGGAAGGGGCGTCCCAGCCTGAACATTTCGGTACGATTCCCGATGCTATGTGGTGGGCGGTCGCCACGCTGACCACAGTGGGCTATGGCGATGTTGTGCCGCTAACCACGCTGGGGCGTATTATCGGCGGTGTTGTCATGATCTTTGGTTTGGGAATGTTCGCGCTTCCCATCGGCATTATCGCTACTGGATTTAGCCAGGAAATTCACCGTCGGGAGTTTGTTGTAAATTGGGGGCTGGTTGCGCGCGTGCCGCTCTTTTCCGATCTGACGGCGGTCGAGATTGCGGATGTGATGGAGTTGCTGCAAACCCAGATCGTGCCCAAGGATACGTTGATAGTGCGTGCGGGAGATCCCGCGGAGGCAATGTATTTTGTCTCCGTCGGCCATGTGGATGTGCAACTGGCCGATGGTCCGGTGACATTAAGTGAAGGGGATCATTTCGGCGAGATCGCTTTGCTGCGCCATGTTGATCACGTTGCGACATTCCGCGCGATCAGCCAGGTCCACCTGCTGGTACTTGAAGCTGGCGCATTCCGCGCCCTTATGGTGCGCAATCCCAAACTGGGCGAACGTATTCGCGCCAAGGCCGAGGACCGCCTTAGCCACGCGTGGGGCAAATCTGCTGATGATCTGATGGCGGATGAATTGCGCCAGAAAGCATCGGACGAAGACCTTCCGTCCGGGCCCGGCGAGGATACGTCTGCCTAGCCCATCGCCTTTTGGAAGTTTTGATCCACCGCGTCGAGGAAGCCTTCGGTGGTGAGCCAGCTTTGCTCATCGCCGATCAAGATCGCGAGATCCTTGGTCATGCCGCCGCCTTCGACGGTCTTGATTACGGTTTCTTCCAGTGTTGTGGCGAACTTCACCAGTGCATCATTGCTGTCGAGCTTGCCCCGGTGCGCAAGACCGCGCGACCAAGCAAAGATCGAGGCAATCGAGTTTGTCGATGTGGGCTTGCCTTCCTGGTGGAGGCGGTAATGGCGCGTCACCGTACCGTGGGCGGCTTCGGCTTCCACGGTATTGCCGTCCGGCGTCATCAGCACAGACGTCATGAGACCAAGTGAGCCAAAGCCCTGCGCCAGCGTGTCGGACTGCACATCGCCGTCATAATTCTTGCAGGCCCAGATATAGCCGCCTTCCCATTTCATCGCGGCAGCGACCATGTCGTCGATCAGGCGGTGTTCATAAGTAAGGCCGCGCTTGTCGAAGTCGGCTTTGAACTCCGCATCAAAGACTTCCTGGAAAAGATCTTTGAAACGCCCGTCATAGGCTTTCAGGATCGTGTTTTTGGTGGACATGTAGACCGGCCAGCCGCGGCCAAGACCGAAGTTAAAACTCGCGCGCGCGAAGTCGCGAATGCTCTGATCGAGATTGTACATCCCCATGGCGATGCCGGAGGAAGGGAAATCGAAGATCTCGTATTCGGTTTCCTCACCGCCATCGGCAGGCGTAAACTTCATGGTCAGTTTCCCAGGACCCGGAATTTTGAAATCCGTGGCGCGGTATTGATCGCCAAAGGCATGACGACCGATCACCACCGGCTTGGTCCAGCCCGGGACGAGCCGCGGCACATTGGAGATCACGATCGGCTCGCGAAAGACAACGCCGCCCAGGATGTTCCGGATGGTGCCGTTCGGCGAACGCCACATCTTTTTGAGGCCGAATTCCTCCACTCGCGCTTCATCGGGCGTGATGGTGGCGCACTTGACACCAACGCCGTATTTCTTGATGGCTTCGGCGGCGTCGATGGTGATCTGGTCGTCGGTATCGTCCCGCGCTTCGATCCCCAAGTCGTAGTATTTGAGATCGACATCAACGTAGGGATGGATGAGTTTGTCTTTGATGAGTTGCCAGATAATGCGTGTCATCTCATCGCCGTCGAGCTCGACGACCGGGTGTTCGACCTTGATCTTCGACATGGGGTTCACCGGACCTCAATTCAGGAATGAAGGGTGGCGGGCGCCGGGATCCCGGGCTCGCGTTCGGGCGAGGGGGTACCCGATCCCAAGGGCAATTGCAAATGCCGCAAGGGCAGGAGTGTAAGGCTGATGGCCGGGACAGATAAATCTCAGAAATCGGCAGAGGCGGGCCCCGCAGTCATTCTGGTGTGGCCGCAGATGGGCGAAAACATTGGCGCGGCAGCGCGGGCGATGTTTAATTTCGGACTAACGGATCTACGGCTGGTGGCGCCACGCGATGGCTGGCCCAACGAGGCGGCTTTTGCCATGGCTGCTGGAGCAGAGGAGGTCGCGCGGGCGGCGACTGTCCATGAGACCCTCAGTGATGCGATCGGTGACCTCACGTACGTTGTCGCCACCACTGCGCGGGGGCGGGATATGGCCAAGCCAGCTCTGCTTCCCCAGGAGGCTGCAGCAGAGCTCCGCAATCGTCATAAGGCTGGCGAGCAGGTTGGGCTTATGTTCGGGGCAGAGGCGTCGGGGCTTTCTAATGACGATGTGGCGGTGGCTGACGCGGTAGTGACCATTCCGGCAAACCCAGCGTTTTCTTCGCTCAATTTGGGCCAGGCGGTTCTACTGCTTTCTTATGAGTGGATGAAAACAGAAGGTATGGAACTGCCCTCGCCCACGGGGAGGGGCGATGCGACGCCGGCAGAGAAAGAACTGCTCCTGGGGCTCTTTGAACACTTTGAGGACGCCCTGATCCGCTCAGGCTTCCTGGGCGTTGCCGAGAAACGACCTGCCATGGTCCGTAACCTGCGGGCCATGCTCACGCGGGCTGAGCTAACGGATCAAGAGATTCGAACACTCCGAGGCATTATCGTGAGCCTCGAGACCTACGGAAAACCCCCAGAGACCGGCGATAAATAGCCATTTGACATGAGGGCTTTGATCCCTATAGTGCGCGGCTTCGCGGGACCAAGAGGGGCCGAAAGCCTCCGCCTGCGCATAACGGGAGATGCATGACCCGCCGTTGAGATCGCAATCGCCATGGGGGCGGTTGCCGGGCCGCGTCACAGAAAGAGATACTGATGTCTAAACGTACGTCTTCGAAATACAAACTCGACCGCCGGATGGGCGAAAACATCTGGGGTCGCCCCAAAAGCCCAGTTAACAAACGCGATTACGGTCCGGGCCAACATGGCCAGCGCCGCCGAGGCAAGACCTCTGACTTTGGTCTTCAGCTGATGGCGAAGCAAAAGTTGAAGGGCTATTACGGCGATGTCACGGAAAAGCAGTTTCGCCGCGTTTATGACGAAGCGAACCGCCGCAAAGGCAACACAGCTGAAAATCTGATTGGCCTTCTCGAGCAGCGCCTCGACGCTGTTGTCTACCGCGCAAAGTTTGTGCCCACGATGTTTGCCGCACGTCAGTTTGTGAACCACGGCCATGTGAAGGTGAACGGTCGCCGCACGAACATCCCTTCGTTCCGCGTGAAAGAAGGCGATGTGATCGAAATTCGCGATAAGTCGAAGCAGATGGCGCTTGTGCTTGAAGCCGCCGATAGCCCCGAGCGCGATGTTCCGGACTATGTGGAAGTTGATCATTCCAAAATGACGGCCAAGCTCTTGCGCGTCCCGACGCTCAATGACGTGCCTTATCCGGTGCGCATGGAACCGAACCTGGTGGTTGAGTTCTATTCAAAGGCATAAGACGCTGTGCATTCAGAAATTCAAAGGGCCGCTCGAAAGAGCGGCCCTTTTCATTTGAGGGTGTTTTATTTCATGCAGCGACGGAGATGCCCTTATCTTCGAAGAGCTGCCTAAGTTCGCCCGCTTCAAACATTTCCTTGAGGATATCACAGCCGCCGACAAGCTCACCCTTTACGTAAAGTTGAGGAACGGTGGGCCAGCTCGAGAAATCCTTGACCCCCTGGCGAAGCTCGTCGCTTTCGAGCACGTTGTGGCTCGCGTAGGTGACCTGCAGATAGTCAAGAATTTGAACCACAACCGATGAAAACCCGCATTGCGGAAACTGCGGTTGGCCCTTCATAAAAAGCACCACATCGTTTGCCGTCACTTCGTTCTTAATCCACTCAGATATATCGCTCATTGGCAGAGCTCCCTTGGGCTATGGCCTATTTGAACCATGAGGTAATGCGCCATTGGGTCGGGGTCAAGCAGGCGTTTTCGTGGTGAGCTGAAGGGCATGAAGCTCGCCGCCCATGCGCCCCTTGAGCGCGGCATAAACAAGCTGGTGCTGCGCCACGCGCGACTTCCCGGCAAAACCGTCCCAAATGACCTCTGCGGCATAGTGATCTCCATCCCCCGCCAGATCGGTAATGCTCACCTCGGCGCCCGATAGGCTTTCCTTGATCAGGCGCTCAATATCCGTGGCTTCCATGGCCATGGCCCGGGTCTCCATTTGTTGCAATACGGGTGCTGTCCCATTACGTTGACGTCAAGTTAAAGTCTACCCTACCAACTGTCCCCCAACTCCAATTACAGAGATGCCTGGTGAGTAAGTTCAAGGTAACCGTTGATGAGGATTTGGATCTCAGAATTGTCCAGATTCTCGACAAAGTCACTCGCGATGAAATAGCCGATTTTTTTGAGCAGAAGTTTCTTTCGCGTGTGACCCAAAACCTCATTTGGAACCTTGCACCCGGCAGTTTGCAGTTATTGAGCATGGAAGAGCTCAAGGAGCTCATGGTCGGACGGCGCGACTATATCCGTCAACGGGACGGCGGGAACACGGTCTTCGTGGCGCATGAGAAGTCGGAGCAAATGCTGACAAAGTGGTACAAATCCTTTGCCGAGACACTTGATTTTCACAGTGTCAATTACAGCGTTGCCAAGACGTTGGATCAGGCAATCGCGCACATTCGTGAGCACCATAACGCCGGCTAATTGATCACACCCATAAGGCCTTCGAAGAAACCAAGGTGGGATGCTCTAAGATCTGCGATTGTCGCCGATCCCGTGTCCCCAAAAGCAAGCGTCATGCCGCCAGTTGTACCCAATCGCTGCACCGGCACTCCGGCAGCGTCTGCATCACTTGCGATGGCATCAGCCGCTCCGGCATTGCAGGTGATGACATAGCGCGCCTGATCCTCACCAAAAAGGAAAGCATGGGCGGGCAGGGCCGGATCCAGTCTAATTGCCGCGCCAATGCCGCTCGCCATCGCCATTTCGGCCAGCGCAATTGCAAGACCGCCATCGGAACAATCGTGCACCGCCGTCACGCGGCCCGTTTCGATCAGCCCACGGACGAAATCGCCGTTGCGCTTTTCGGTTGCAAGGTCCACGGGTGGTGGTGCGCCTTCTTCACGGTCTTGGGTTTCGCGCAGGAATATGCTTTGGCCCAGATGACCTTTGGTCTCGCCGATCAGCAGAACTTCATCGCCTTCGTTTTTGAAGGCAACGGTTGCCATGACATCTAGGTTCTTCATCAGACCCACACCACCGATCGCGGGTGTAGGCTGGATACCGATGCCGTTTGTCTCGTTGTAGAAGGAGACGTTGCCTGAAACGACGGGGTAAGCGAGAACGCGGCTCGCTTCGGTCATGCCATCAATGCAGCCGACAAACTGGCCCATGATCGTTTCGCGTTCGGGCGAGCCAAAGTTGAGGCAGTCCGTATAAGCCAGCGGTTCTGCGCCTACGGCGGTCAAATTCCGCCAGGTTTCCGCAACCGCCTGCTTGCCGCCCTCAAAGGGGTCTGCTTCGCAATAGCGGGGCGTTACGTCGGTGGAGATGGCAAGCGCTTTTTCCGTGCCGTGGACGCGCACAACAGCGCTGTCGCCGCCAGGGACTTGAATGGTATCTGCCATAACCGTGTGGTCGTACTGCTGCCAAATCCAAGCGCGGCTCGCGAGATCGGCACTACCTAACAGCTTGATCAGCGTCTCGCCGAGATCGTTCTGCATGGGCACATCGTCAGGCTTGATCGTCGGTGGCCTTTTTGATTCGGTAAATGGGCGTTCGTATTTCGGCGCATACTCATCGAGCGGCCCTAGTGGAATGTCAGCTACGACCTCGCCCTTATGGCTCAGCGTAAGATGGCTTGTGTCATTGGTAATGCCGATGACAGCAAAATCGAGACCCCATTTCTCAAAGATTACCCGGGCCATACCTTCTTTGCCCGGCTGCAGAACCATGAGCATGCGTTCCTGGCTTTCGGACAGCATCATCTCGTAAGCGGTCATGTTTTCTTCGCGTTGCGGAACTTGGTCGAGGTCAAGCTCAAGGCCCGAGCCGCCCTTAGATGCCATCTCAACGGACGAAGACGTTAGCCCCGCCGCGCCCATATCTTGAATGGCGATGATCGCGTCTTCTTGCATAAGCTCAAGGCACGCTTCGAGGAGCAGTTTTTCCGTGAACGGATCACCGACCTGAACCGTGGGGCGTTTCTCGTCGCTATCATCATCAAATTCGGCCGAAGCCATGGTCGCGCCGTGGATGCCGTCGCGGCCCGTTTTTGAGCCCACATAGACCACCGGATTGCCGATGCCTTTTGCGGCGGAATAGAAAATCTTGTCGGTATCCGCGAGGCCCACACACATGGCGTTGACGAGAATGTTCCCGTTATAGCTTTTGTGGAAGTTCGTCTCACCGCCAACGGTGGGCACGCCCATGCAATTGCCATAACCGCCTATGCCTTCAACCACACCGCCCACAAGATGCCGCGTCTTGGGGTGATCGGGCTCGCCAAAGCGCAGTGCATTCATCATGGCAACCGGTCGCGCGCCCATCGTAAAGACGTCGCGCATAATCCCGCCAACGCCCGTGGCCGCGCCCTGATAGGGCTCAATGAAAGAAGGGTGGTTGTGGCTTTCCATCTTGAAGATGCAAGCCTGACCGTCACCAATATCCACAATGCCGGCATTTTCACCAGGCCCGCAAATAACCTGCGGGCCTTCGGTCGGTAGCTTTGCAAGGTGAACGCGGCTGGACTTATAGGAGCAATGCTCCGACCACATGACCGAAAAGATACCGAGCTCGGTCAAGTTCGGCTCCCGGTTCAGGCTGCGCACAATGGTTTTGTATTCGTCGTCGGTCAGCCCATGCTCAGCGACGACGTCAGGTGTGATCTGGGTCAATGGAGCGCCTCCGTCAGCGCTTGAAACAATGGTGCGCCGTCGGTGCCGCCTAATTTATTGTCTGCCACACGTTCAGGGTGAGGCATGAGGCCCAGCACATTGCCCTTGTTATTGACGATCCCAGCAATGTCACGTTGGCTGCCGTTCGGGTTGTCGTGTGAGTAACGGAACGCGACTT
>Ga0209273_10002442_pt1 | contig 14213 bp, 8 predicted proteins | sample tdAd471_FD_187126 | JGI IMG/M metagenome (GOLD analysis project Ga0209273, IMG submission 187126) | Marine sediment microbial communities from the Atlantic coast under amendment with organic carbon and nitrate - tdAd47.1 (SPAdes)... | ecosystem: Environmental > Aquatic > Marine > Coastal >...
GAGGCCCGGCATCGGTGGTCGCGGCGAGGTCGACTTCGATCGGTTGCTGACAGCTGGGACAGGGGAGTTCCATGACGCTGCCTCAGGATGAAGGCGGAAGACAGTCGAATGCCCAGCTCGGCCGGCGTCGTTAGAAGCAGCCCAGGAGGTTTCCCACCGCGAGACGGTGCACATTCCGGCGCATCCGGAGAGGAGCAGGCCGGAACGAACGGGTGCGAGTCTACGCAACGGTCGTTCATTTGACGACGATCGCGATCGATTTCCCGCCGGGCGGCAACTGCCGGGCCTCATCTGACCTCTCCTGCAGATTCTACAAACAACTCGATGCATCCGGCGGCGGGCTCGGTAAACTGTGCGGTCTGGTCGGTTCGTGCCGTGGCCGGAATTGTCAACTCTGCAGAAGCATTTCCCGGTGAGGACTGGCGCTGCAGCAACCTCAAACATTTGCGGGAATGGCTTTGTGCCGGGAGTTTCAGACAGAATCTGGCAGCACGTTCTGGATGCGGCGGTTTCGTACGGTGTGACGGCACTGCTTCTGCTGACCCTCATCTTTGTCGCTCTGAAGGTGCGGTCCTGGTATCGCGAAGATTCCGGTCCTGCGGCTGCTCCGGAGGATTTGCTGCTGCACTTTCGGGATCTGCATCGACGAGGTCACCTGTCCGAGGCGGAATTCCGATCCATCAAGGGTCAACTGGTCGACCAGCCGGGCAGGTCGTCGGCTGAGAGTCCGGAGACGTCTCCCTCTCATGAGGCCACCGATCAGCAGGATGCAGTTTCCGAGCGAAGCTGACTCTGCCGATTGCACAAGGATCAACGATCAGGCACAGCAATCCGCGTCGGCGGTTCGCAATTGCGGCCCCTGACGAATTGCCGAACTTTGGCCGTCGCACGGACCGCGGCCGGTCGTAACTGTCACGGACGCTGGCATCGACCAACCGGTTGGGAATTCCGACGGCAATCGCGGTCGGACGCGATGCGGAGCTTCCGCCTGTGCAGCGTTTGCACGGGCAGGATTCCGGCCTCAGTTCCCGGAAAGATTGACAGCACTGAAGGAAATCGAATGTCCTCTGGAAAAGACTTCAACTCCGGCAAGCGGTCCACGGCGGGAAAGAAAAACGCAAACTGCTCGTTCTGCCGTAAGAGCTACCGTGAAGTGGGGCCGCTGGTTGAAGGACCAGATGACGTCTACGTCTGCGGCGACTGCATCGAACTCTGCCAGTCGATCCTCGAACAGGAACGCCGCCGTCGCGGTGAGCCGCGCAAGCTGTTCTCAAAAGTGCCAACGCCGCGTGAGATCGTCGGCCATCTCGACGAGTACGTCATCGGCCAGTCGCGAGTAAAACGCTCCGTCGCTGTCGCCGTGCACAACCACTACAAGCGACTGATGCTCGCGGCCGAAGGTGACGGCGAAGTCGAGATCGAAAAGTCGAACATCCTGATGATCGGCCCGACCGGTTGCGGCAAGACGCTGCTGGCTCGCACGCTGGCCAAGTTCCTGCAGGTGCCGTTTGCGATCGGTGACGCGACGACGCTGACCGAAGCCGGCTACGTCGGCGAAGACGTCGAGAACCTGCTGCTGAAACTGCTGCACGCGGCCGACTTTGATGTCGAAGCCGCCCAGCGCGGTATCGTCTTCATCGACGAAATCGACAAGGTTGGCAAGACGTCGAACAACGTGTCGATCACCCGCGACGTCTCCGGCGAAGGTGTTCAGCAGTCGCTGCTGAAGATGATTGAAGGCACCGTTGCCAACGTGCCTCCACAGGGCGGTCGCAAGCATCCCGAGCAGCATTACATTCAGCTCGACACGACCAACATCCTGTTCATCTGCGGCGGGACGTTCGTCGGACTCGACAAGATCATTCAGAAGCGTCTCGGCAAGAAGATGATCGGCTTCGGGGTCTCGAACGAAGAAGCCGAGGAGCGCCGCGACAGCCTGATGTCTGAAGTCTCGGTTGAAGACATCATGCAGTTCGGCCTGATCCCCGAATTCATCGGCCGCCTGCCGGTGATCTCGGCCCTGTCACACCTCGCCGAAGACGATCTGGTCCGTATCCTCACCGAACCGAAGAACGCTCTGATGCGGCAGTACGAAAAGTTCTTCGAGATGGAAGGTGCCGAGATCGAGTTCACCGAAGACGCCGTCCGCGAGATCGCCAAGGTCGCGATCCAGCGGGAAACCGGAGCCCGTGGCCTGCGGAGCGTCATCGAAAACGCGATGTTCGAAATCCTCTTCGAGCTGCCCGATCAGGAACGCGGTCGCAAGTACGTGATCACGCCGGAAATCGTCCGCGGCGAAGCGACCCTGTTCCCGGATTCCGCTGCCGCGTAACGCGACGCCGTAAGACATTCAGTCATTCGAACGCCCGGTTGCGAGTTTGATTCGCAACCGGGCGTTTCGGCGTTTGCAGAGGATGACGTTGTCGTGTAGCAGCGAAAGCAATTACGGCGAAGCCGTTATACCCAACAGCCAGGTGTCGCCGCGCAGCGGCGCACGCCTGGTTTCGATGCCGGAGCGGTTTGGTCATGTGTGGTCACCCGAGAGGCCCCTCCCGCCGCCTGAACGTCGTTCAACATCGGAAGGGCGAACCGGCGGCGGGAGAGGCCCCTCGGGTGACGTAAGCGTGACTCGGCTTTCTGACTCACTGACTCACATACCAGGGGTGGCGCTTCGCGGCTCTGCCGCTGTGCTGACCCCTGGCTGTTGGATGCAACGGCTTCGCCGTACGGGCCGGTGGTTTCAGATTGTGGATTTTGAGAACTCCACTCACTCGATCACAACATGTTGCAGCGTGAGCTTCTCCAGACGCTGCGGATCCGGCTCGGGAAGAACGCCGGATGCACGGACGCTCGGCAGGCCATCGACGGTTTCCAGTGCCAGCGGCGGGTCGGCGAGATCTTCGACATAGAACTTCGCACTCGGAAAAATGTCGGCGGCGTAGGTGAAGTTGTCGAGCATCGCCAGAGCGACACAGTGAGCGCTTCCGCAGGCGCTCTCCAGCATGCCGCCGACCCAGCACGGGATGCCGGCTGCCTGGCCGACGTTGTGGATCTTCACCGCGTTCGTCAGCCCGCCGACCCGACCGGGTTTGATATTGAAGTAGCGGATGCTGCCGATCGCCGCGGCCTGCTCGGCGCGGCGGACTGTGGTCAGGCTCTCATCGAGACAGATCGGCGTGCGGACCTGGCGGCCAAGTTCGGCATGGTCGATCAGGTCGTCGTGCTGCAGCGGCTGCTCGATCATCGCGAGGTTGAACTCGTCGACCTGCCGAAACAGATCGATGTCTGAGAGCCGGTAGCCGCAGTTGCAGTCGATATGAAACGTCTGGTCCGGATAGCGATCCCGCACGGCCTTGAGCATTGGAATGTCCCAGCCGGGGCGAAACTTCAGCTTGATCCGCGGAAACTTCTGCTCGACTGCACTGCTGATCGATTCGACCAGATCGTCGACCGAGTCCATGACGCCAAAGTCCGCTCCGACGGGAACGGTATCGCGGGTTGCTCCCAGCAGATGATGCAGAGGCTGGCCGGTCAGCTTCGACTGCAGCGACCACCAGGCGGTGTCGAGAACCGACTTCGCGAATGGGTTGCCCTTGTAGACGCTGAGCCGCTGCTGCAGGTCGTCGCCGGACGTGACGTCCTGCCCGAGCAGTGCCGGCGCGAGCCAGTCGCGGGCAATGACAAACGCTCCGCCGGCGGATTCCGGGCTGTAGCACGGCGCGGCAAACGGAGCACTCTCGCCCCAGGCGTCGACCGAGCCACTCGACATCCGACACAGCACGGCATGGATCGCCGCGTCCTCACCGTAAGCCGTCTTCCACGGATAGATGAGCGGCATGGCGACGTGAAAGAGTTCGATTCGGTCGATACGCATGGCAGCTGCCTCACATGGGGAAAGCGGTCGATAACGAAGCAACGTGGGAGACGAAGGACGAAACTCTTCAGCGGTAAAGAGGAGCATGGTGAAGGCGAAAGAGTGATTGTCAATTCGCAGCCCCTCCCGACTGCAGCCGTTCGATTCGCCCCAACATTTCTGTCGCGGTTCCAGTGCCAGCCGTCGAATCGCCATGCTGACACGCGGCGCTCTTGAATCACAATTTCAGAGAAGTTGTTTCCGACACGTTCCCAGGCAGCACCGGCACCCACCGACTATTCCTCGGAGACCATTCCTCATCGCCCCGCGATCTCTTCTTCACTCTCCCGCTTGCGGGAGGGTCGCGGTCTCAGCCGCAGGGAGGGCATCACGCCGCCGGGTTCAAGAACCGAACCCGGCGACGCGTCACGGACAGCCCCGCTTCGTCACGAATTCTCACGCACAAACTGGCCGAGCACTTCGTGAGCAGCCACCTCGTCGCGGTGCAACTCCAGCACCCGGCTCTGCAGTTCGGCCAGCAGCCCGTCGCATTCGGCAGAAGTCAGCGGGAAGTCCGTCGCGACTGACGTCTCAAGCTCGGCCAACTCGCTGGCAATCTCGTGCAGCCGGGACAGGGCTTCAGCGCCGCCGCTGAGTACCTGCTCGGCGCGTTCAGCGACCAGTTCACGAAAGCGACGGAATTGATCGACATTCTCCGGCAGTGCAGCTTCGGAGAGCGCGTCCCAGGCAACGCCCAGTCGCTCGTAACGCTCGGCCAGTTCTCCCAGCAACGGTGCGTTGAGCAAGGGGCCGGCCTCGCGGAAGAACTCGCTGTACAGTGGCCGCGACAGACCGCCGCCGGTTCCGTAATGGATGAACGAAGCGATCGATGTCAGGCCACGCCACAGATTGACGCCAGGCCGGAACATTGTCTCCCAGCTCTGTTTGCCCGAGCCACCGTGCAGTCGCTCGCCCCACGTCTTGAAGGCGTCAAGCGTGAAGTTCCCCGCCATCGACTTGCCGCTTGGCGGCTTGACCGCTCCGCGACCGATCAGCGTGTCGTGACAGGCCGCGACGCCCGCGACCACGACCGATTTCAGATCAAACGGCTTGCCCGCTTTAGTCACACGCAGAATTCGATTCTTCTGCTTTCGGATTCGAGCCCGCGACGCCGCGAAAACATCCAGCGGCACTCGTTCGGGATCGTCAGCCAGATCGCCAATGACCGCTTCGGACTTCGCGTCATCGATTTCATAGACCGTGACGACATGATACAGCCCGCCCGCCTGAGCCTCGGGCAGGACATACCTCGGCAGCCCGGCCCGGTCGACCCACGCAATGACCGGCGAGCCTTCCGTCAGTGCGTCCCGCAACTGTCTGTCCGCCGCCTTCGCGCCGCCGGACTCGTTGACCTCAATGGTCAAGCCGAGCCGCTGACAGGCCACCTGCAGATACGCCAGGTCGTCCTGCCACAGATGTCGGCCCGAAACAAAGAACGACGAGAAATCCTCCTTCTCATACCGGAAGGCGAAAACGCCGGCGCCGACTCCGCCGGCAAGACCAAACAGCAGTGCCTCACTGAGGCCATCGACGCCGTCCGGCTGAACGTTCGCCGCATTCAGCAGAACGCGCAGCGCCGTTGTCGCAGGGACGTTGCCAGGCAGATGAAATCCAGCGGGGCCGGTCGCGGCAGGCGGGCCAGCTTTGGCGAGCACATGGCGGCGAGCCACGGTGTAGCGTTCGCCCGTCTTATCCATGCGGGCACGAATTCGATCCTTGAGATGCTTCTGTTGAGTCATGACGACATCACTTTCCAACGGTCCGGAATGCGGAGGCCCCTGCACAACCAGCGCGTTCCGAGAGGTCGGAAAGCAGACAGACAGCGAATCCCGAGGACATCGATCCCCTTTGCTCTCACGCGACGAACCGTGCAGGAGTCCGCTCAAGAGAGTCCGGCGCGGGCCTCGCCGAATCGCCGGGCAGGCTACGATTGAGTTCTCCAGAGGTCAACCCGCCAGTTCCGCTTCCAACCGAGGCGGCATGACCTGACAAACGCTTGCGACAACCGCGCGATGACAAGCGGCGGTCCGGATTCGAGTTCCATTTCTGGATGAAGTTACAGTGCCGGGTTCATAATGCCCGCCCCAACAGAGCGAACCGCAGTGAGATCCCGACATGGCAAAGAGAAAAGCAATGAAGCGATCATCCTCACGAGGTCTTCCGTCAGAGGAAGAACTGCGTGAACTCCCACTGCGAGCAATTGTGGCCTACGCCGTCCGGGCTGGACGCCGCGTTCAGCCACTGTTCGACGTTTCCGACGATCGTTCTGACCGTGACAGGCATTTGCTCGCAGTCGAGCGTGCATTGACGATCGCTGAGTCGTACGTCACGTCGGACGAAATTGAGGACGCTTACGACGCCTACGCGAACGCCGCCTACGCCGCTGGCCATGCCGCTGGCAACGCCGCCGGCGCCGCTGCTAATGCCGCTGGCTATGCTGGTTACACAGTCGGCAATGCCGCCGCAGCAGCTGTCAATGCCGCCGGTCACGCTGACAACGCTGCCAGCGTGGCGGGATCACAAGACGAGTTTACTGCCGCAGCGAGGCAGGACTTTGAACGACTGAAGGCACGTCGTCTCGGGAAGTATCCCGAACCGGGGCAGGCGTTCTCTCTTTCGACTCGTAGCTTCCTCGGAAAACTGTGGCCGAATGGCGAACCGGACTGGTATCGGTCGGCGCTGCGGAAGATGCGAAAGACGTTGAAGGAAGCTGCTGCCGCAGAACAGTCGGAGCCTGCAGTCTCAACGACTTCGTCTGCTGCCGAGAACGCAAAGGCGTCAGCCGAGAAGCCCGACGAAGTCAAACGCGAGATCAAGTCGATCTGGAAGCGTCTCGAAGAAATCAGCGGGGCTCCCGAGCAGATTGACGATCTCAAAGCGGCGATTTCAGAACTGACCACGAGGGTCGGTGAGATCAGCTCGAAGGCCGCGATTGGTAGGTTTCAACAGATGGCACGCGACGCGCTTATGGAACAGGCTGAAACTCTGACGCGGATGCAGAAACAGCAGAGCGACCTCCAGAAATCGCTGACGGAGATGCCCGAGCGGATCGAGGCTGCGAAACAGAGCGTCACCGACCTGCAGGGGCAGCTTGAGTCTCGAATCAGCGAACAGTTCAGTGGTGTCGAGGAGCGGCTCGCGAATTCTCGGGAAGAGATCAACAAGGCCGTCGCGAGTTACGAAGAGGCCGTCACGAATGCGCTCGGAACGCACGAGGCGGATCAATACTGGGAGACGAAGGCAACTGGTCACAAGAAGCAGTTCAAATGGTGGGCAATCGGAGCTGGCTGCCTGGCAGCGGGCGGACTGACTTTGGCGTGGTGGCTTTGGTGGTGTTTTCTGCGAGAAATCACTGACTTGCATCCTTGGAGTGTTGGACTTGCCGCCTTCACCGTGACTGTAGCGCTACTGATCCTGCGGCTACTGACGCGGATCGCAATGAGCAACCTTCATCTCGAGACTGAGGCAGATGAGCGGATCGTCCTGATGAAATCCTACACGCGTCTGTGCATAGACGATCGCCTGACGCCAGAACATCGCGCGCTGGCACTGCACGCATTGTTTCGACCGTCAACAACCGGGCTGGTCAAAGAAGACGCCGTCCCACCCTCGATGCTCGACCTCGCGACGCGGATTGCTGGTCCCGGTAAGACCGGATCGTCGTCGAGCGGCTGACGATTCCTTGCGAGAAGAAAGCCGCATCATGGTGACGGCATTGCTCTGCGAGGGTGAGCTGAGATCGGCAGAGGGCGGGTGCCCAGACTCTGAGCGAACGTGGCGACTTGAGGCTGCGAGGTTCGAGATGGTGCCTACTCGGGGCGTCCATTCTCCGCCGGTTTTCGGCCTGCGATGAGCGCCTTGGCCTGTCGTACATAGCGGCGGCCGAGGAGTTCGTATCCCGGCTTTGTGTAGTGCAGGTCGTTGCGGAGCTTGCCGGCCTTTTCCTTGTCGTTCAGATCGTCGCAGTCGACCCAGGCGCCTCGCGGGTCTTTTCTCGCCAGAGACACCTGAGCGTTGCGGACGGCTTCCCATTCCGCGTCCGTTCCGAAATCGCTGAGCCTTCCGATGACGAAGTTCATTTCCGGCTGCTTCAGGTCGCGACGGAGATTCGCAATCAGTGTTGCCAGGGCTTCTTCGTACGCGGCACTCAGTTTCTCACGAGCATCCCGCTCGCCCTGCATCCAGCAGAACGTGACGGACGTCGGCTGCGGATGCTTCTCGATGATGGCCTGAAACTGCTTGAGGATTGGTTCGTAGTAAACCGTGCCGTCAGACGTCGACTTCAGTCCGTGCTTCTTCGCGATCTCGTTCCACTGCTCGACCCACAAGCGAATCGGTCGCCCGCCCTGAGCCACTTTGATGTACGGCACGTCGGCGTCTGGAAACAGCTTCGCCGCTTCCTGCTCGAACCCGGCCTTCGGATTCATTCCCGCCATGTTTGACTGCCCGGACAGAATGAAGATGTGGACGGGTTTGTCTGCGGCGTCTGTGAGACCACTCATCAAAGCGAGAACAGCAAGAACGAGTATGGGACGAGAGTGCATGGCGAGTTCTCCAATGGAAGATGCGGCATTCGTTGATAACGGGAATGAGAAACGCGGTCGGTGTGTGCAACCCTTTCAAGGTTGATGCGTCTGGTTCTGAGTCCCCGGATTGCACCTTGCAACCTCGACGACTCCAGCTGCCCGGCCTGCCTCCAATCGAACGATCGAGGGCTGCGTTGTGAAAGCGCGTTGAGGTTTTGATGGAACAGGGAAGTCTGCGATCGTGTCGAAAATAAGCTCCCGACTTCATCAATTCCATTCGCCCCAACATTTCCGTCGGGGTTCCCGTGCCAATCAGCACGCGAATTCGACCGCCAGCCCGTTCTGCCCCGTCAACCCGCCGCGCCGCAGCGGGCTGGCGGTCGAAATTAACCATTCTGCTAACCGTCAAAACCCAGTGCTGAAGCACGGGGCGAATGCATCACAATTCCCAATCGGGAAGTTGTTTCCGACGCGATCCCGATGCCGTCCTCAAATCGCTGGTCGAGGATTCGGTACAGAACTTCGGCAGAAGTCCCGCCTCCGTCGCCAATTGGTAAACGCAGGCGGATTCCACGACGACAGATCATGCCTGGGCGTTACTAACGTGTTGGCGTCAGTGTGAGGTTTCGAAAGCTGAACATAGCGGCGTCGCTTCCGAGGAACAGTCGGAGGCCATTTCGGACCTTCCAGCGTTCCGGAGTCTCAGGAAAGTCATTGCGGCTTGTCTGCGAGAAGACGGTTCGATTCCCTGAGGAGACCGCCACGCCATCACGGCGAACGCGAATTGTCAGCGGAATCGTCCGACCACGTTTCATCAGCGATGCGGACAACAGCGGACGATCGAGACCGTCGATGCCGGACGCCGTGCTTCGGTCGAAGTACAACACGGATTGCACTCCCTCGCGAACGATGCCGACGACCAGTTCGCCCGTGCCGAGACTGCGCGTTACCGTGAACGACAGGTCGTATTCCTGAGGCGGGTCGACGGGTATTTCAATCCGAGCTTCACTGGTACGCGGCGAGATGAGCGCGCCATTGCTGGCAGACCAGCGGCCACGAATCGCGTGCTGATTGGTATCGATCCGGCTGATGAGATCGCCGTCGTGGTTCAATGGCCGAGCCGGGGCGGCCCCGGTTGACGACGACGTCCTGTTCGAGTTCCGCAATGCAACGCTCGACCGGGAATCGACCGTCATGGCTCGCGATGTTCGGTTCGGCTGCAGCTCAGCGTTCGTCAGGGCTACGAATGCCGGAGAGTCGTCCTTGCCGCGTTTTTTCAGAGACCGGTTTCGGTCTTCCAGCCACTTTGCGAATCGCGGTGTCGCCGTGTCGCGACCGGACTTTTTCAGCCTTTCGGCCTGCTGGACCAGCGTTGTCATTTCGCGAGTGTAGCTCTGCACGCGTTTGTCGAAGGCCGCCTGTCCGGCGACAGGAAATTTCGTCCGGCAAAGTTTGAGCAGGGCGAGGTAGAAATCCGGTCGGAGTTCCGGACGCTTCGCGTGGTGGCAAACGAGCGCCAGCGCCGCACACCTCGCCGCGTCATCCCACTTTTCCAGATCACGGTAGTAGACGGCGAGATCGTCCCATGCCTGGCCAGCCAGATTCGGAAACTTCTTCACAGCCTCGATCCAGACGATCTCGGCTTCGGCCTTACGGCCAGCGTTTGCCAGTGTCAGCCCCAGCCAGCGGTACCCGGAACCATTGCCGCCCCACGGGTCCATCTCCAGAGACGTCAGCAGAAATCCTTCAGCTGCGTCGTACTCCTGATACGACGTCAGCATGACGCCCAGCATGTAGTAAGTCGCCGGGTTCCCAGGATCGTTCATCAGTGCTTTCTGGTAGGTCTGCACGATCAGAAATCTCAGCAGTTTGGCACCGGGTTCTTCCGTCCGTTTCGATTTCTCAAACTTGCCGTATTCCGTCAGCATGGACGCCGCGGCTTTGAGCAACTGGCCAGAGCGTTCTTTATTCGGGCTCACGCGGCGCGGCGGGCCGAACTCGGAAAGATCGAGATTGGACAGAGGGATCGCAAAGCCGACATTCTCGGCATCGGAAGCCTTCAACGTCACAATGCCCAGGACGTTGCCGTCACGATCCGTCAGCGGCCCGCCCGAGTTGCCGGGATTCACCGCTGCACTGATCTGGTAGTAATCGACTCCTTCGATCTTCCGATCGATGCCGCTGAGCAGTCCGGCCGTGATCGTTCGATTCAGCACCATTCCCTGGCTGCCAGGATTTCCGATCGCGTAAACGCGCTGTCCGGGGACGGCCTTCGACGTGGCCAGCCTGGCCGGGATGAGCTTCGCACCGGGATGCTCCTTCAAGTCGATGCGAACAAGGGCCATGTCCTTTTCGGGGTGCATGGCGACGATTTGGACATTACTGAATTCAGCGGTCTCGATCCCGCCGCCTGTTTGAATATCCGCTTTGGCACGGAACGGAACCGGCGAAACGACAACGTGCGCGTTCGTCAGAATCAGCCCTTCGTCGTTGAGCAGAATGCCGGTGCCATGACTGGAAACACTGGTGAGTTCAACAACGGACGGCGAAACCTGTCGGAAGATCCTGACAGGTTCTTCTTCGCGACCGGGGCTGTCCTGAGCGGCCACCGACCGAAGCGCCATCAACAGAGCGAACACTGCACAAGCCGTTGGGAATCGCTGACCCATGATGCATTCTCCAGCTTGAAAGAGTGGAACGGGACAGAGGTTGAGTACCAGTTCCGAAGCAGAAATACAAGCATTTCGTAATGTCAATGTGCCCTGTGGCGATTGCCCTGCAGTCCGCCGTGCAGCAGACTGTCGCCAGTCACTCCGTCAGCGTTTGAGGATCAAGGTCCATGCCGAAGCGATCGTATTTCGTGCTGTTACTTGCCGGCCTGCTCATATCAGAGGTGTCTGCCGCGGAGTCCCGGCGGCCCAATATTCTGTTTGTCCTGACCGACGATCAGGGGTGGTGGGATGTTGGGATGCGGGGTAACCCGGACATTGAAACTCCGGTGATGGATCGTCTGGCCAGCCAGGGCGTCGACTTCACTCGGTTCTATGCGGCTCCGGTCTGCGCTCCGACGCGGGCGGGGCTGATGACGGGGCGGTACTGCTTTCGGACGGGGCTCTACAACACGCGGTTCGGCGGCGACACGCTGGGCATCGACGAAGTCACGATCGCTCAGATGCTCAAGCGGGCCGGTTATCGGACCGGCATCTTTGGTAAGTGGCATCTCGGCAAGTACGCGCCGTACCAGCCGCACCATCGTGGTTTTGACGAGTTTCTCGGGCACTATGCCGGGCACATTGACGAGTACGACTACCCGGACCAGCTTGTCCATAATGGCAAGCCGGTCGAAGCACGTAAGTATGTGACGGACCTGTTCACCGATGCGGCCATCGAGTTCATCGAGCGCGATTCCAAGCAGCCGTGGTTCTGTTACGTGCCGTTGAACGCGCCGCATTCTCCATTCGTTGTCGGCACCAGTCACGACGGGCAGGCGCGGGGCGACGCGCTGATCAACAAGTACCTCAAGAAGGGACTGGCTCTGCGCGAAGCTCGCATTTACTCAATGATCGATATCATCGATCAGAACCTCGGACGGCTGCTGAAACAGCTCGACGAACTTGGCGAAACGGAGAACACAGTCGTCCTGTTCATGACCGACAACGGCGGCGTCAGCAAGCACTTCAAAGCGGGGCTGAACGGCAACAAGGCCTCGGTTTACGAAGGCGGAGTGCGCGTTCCGCTGTTCGTTCGCTGGCCGGGACAGTTTCCGGCGGGCGCAAAGGTTGAGGCTCAATGCTCGCACGTCGATCTGTTTCCAACCTTCTGCGAACTCGCCGGAGTTGACGTCCCGACCGACCGGAAAATCGACGGCAGGAGTCTGCTGCCACTGCTCAAGGCCGGGAAGGGCGAACGGCATCATGAGTACGTCTATCACGCCTGGGATCGCTACTTTCCGAACCCTGACAACCGCTGGTCGATTTCAGATCCGCGCTGGAAGCTGCTCTGCCAGGTCGGCAAAGGTGCGACGGGATCGCGAAAGAACTGGCGGCTGTTCGATCTGCAGAATGATCCCGGCGAAAATAAGAACCTCGTCACGAAGCACCCCGAGATCGCGGAGCGGCTGCGGAAGGAGTTTGTCCGCTGGTTTGACGATGTGACGGACGGAGTCACTTACGAACCGGTGCCGATTCCGGTCGGGCATCCCGCCGAACCGTTGATCGAGATTCAGCCGAGCTGGGCGACGTGGCACGGCAAAAACATTCAGTACGTTTTTCGAGGTTACGACTGGGACACGATCGAAGGCTGGAAGACTCCCGGCGAGCACGCGGACTGGAAACTCGATGTCCTGCGGGGCGGACGCTACGCCGTCGAAATCAGTTACGGTCGACTGAGTCGCCATCGGGGCACGCTGCGGCTGCAGGCCGGCGATTCGTTTCTCGAAATCGATCCGCCGCCAACGCCCACCGCTGACGTCTTTGAGCGGGTGCCCGTCGGCACACTCGATCTGCACCCAGGTGCGGGCGTGCTGAAGGCGGAAGTCGTCGATGCTCAGGGCGACGAAGTGCTGCGGCTGAACCGGGTCTTTCTGCGACGCCTGGATGACTGACGGTTCAAGTCGCATCGCAATCGGGTGGTCGGGGCTGGAGCGAGGCACGAGTGAAGCTCGGAAAGTCGCCAGTGCCTGGGCCAGAAATAAGCATCGACCGGGGCTTCCTTCGCAAGCTCCGGCCAGCCGCAAACTACCAGGGAATCCAGAAAGCTCCGCGATGAAGTCTGCAGCCTTAGTTCTTGTGTCACTTTTCGTTCTGGGCGCGTCTCGGTCTTCGAACGCCGCCGATCGGCCGGACATTCTGCTGATTGCGGTTGACGACTTGCGACCGATGCTTGGCTGCTATGGTGACACTCGGATTTCGACACCGAACATTGACCGCCTGGCGGAGCGGGCCGTCGTGTTCGATCGAGCGTACTGTCAGTACGCGAAGTGTGGAACGTCGCGGCTGTCGCTGATGACGGGGCTGCGACCGGACGCGATTGGCGTTTTCAGCAACAACGAAAAGGACGTCGTCGACTTTCGCAATCGCCGACCGGATGCCGTGTCGCTGGCCCGCTGGCTGAAACGGCACGGCTATCACACGCAGAGCTTCGGCAAGATTTATCACGATGGCTGGGACTCGCCGAGCGACTGGTCGGTTCCGTCGTCGCCTGGGCGCGATCGCGAGATGTGGGAAGTTACCGATGAGAGCGATCCGACAAAGCCGACGACCATCGCCGAACGACTCGCCTGCCCGGTCATGCAGAGTCCCGACGTCGCGGACAATCATCTCTTCGCTGGCCGCATGACGCAGCAGGTGCTGCAGACGATGCGAACTCGAACATCCGACAAGCCGGTGTTTCTGGCCGTGGGCTATCGGCGTCCGCACCTTCCATTCGTCGCTCCGCAGCGGTACTTCGATCTGTATCAACCCGATGAACGCTGGCTGGCCGCGAATCCGCAGCCGACGCGAGATTCGCCCGTCATGGCCTGGTTCAACTCGGACGGCTATGTCGGTTCCGCGCGAAAGGTCGGTCTGACGATGCCGAATCCGCCGAACCGCGAACAGGCGATCGACTGGAACGGCTACGAAATGCGGAGCTATCTTGGCGTGCCGAATCACGGGCCGATTGAAACGAAGCTGCAGCTTGACCTGCTGCACGCGTACGCGGCCTGCATTTCGTATGTCGATGCTCAGATTGGGAAGCTGCTCGATGAACTGCAGGCGTCGGGGCGGCTCGACAAG
>Ga0209273_10002443_pt1 | contig 14209 bp, 14 predicted proteins | sample tdAd471_FD_187126 | JGI IMG/M metagenome (GOLD analysis project Ga0209273, IMG submission 187126) | Marine sediment microbial communities from the Atlantic coast under amendment with organic carbon and nitrate - tdAd47.1 (SPAdes)... | ecosystem: Environmental > Aquatic > Marine > Coastal >...
GCAGCAGGTCGTTGATGGAGGTCTTGGACCGCGTCTGGGCGTCCACGCGCTTGACGATGACCGCACAGGCGAGGGACGGGCCGCCCTTCGGGTCCGGCAGCGTTCCGGGCACGACGACCGAGTAGGCGGGGACTTCCCCGCGGCTGATCTCGCCGGTCTCGCGGTCCACGATCTTGGTCGACTGGCCGAGGAAGACGCCCATGGAAATGACAGCGCCGGTGCGCACGATCACACCTTCAGCGACTTCCGAGCGAGCGCCGATGAAGACATCGTCCTCGATGATGACAGGACCGGCCTGGAGGGGTTCCAGAACACCGCCAATACCGACACCGCCGGAGATGTGGACCCGCTTGCCGATCTGTGCGCAGGAGCCGACCGTCGCCCAGGTGTCGACCATCGTGCCTTCGTCGACATAGGCGCCGAGATTCACGTAGGAGGGCATCAACACCGCGCCCGGCGCGATATAGCTGCCCCGGCGCACGGCGCAGGGCGGCACGGCCCGGAAACCGGCGGCCCTGAAATCATCCTCGGTCCAGCCTTCGAACTTGGAGGGCACCTTGTCCCACCAGTGACCGCGCGCCACGCCGCCTTCGATCAGGCCCATCGGATTGAGGCGGAAGCCGAGCAGGACGGCCTTCTTCAACCATTGATGCACGACCCAGTCACCATTGCCGGCGCGCGACGCGACCCGCGCCTTGCCGGTGTCCAGCAGAGCAATCGCGTTCTCGACCGCGTCACGCACCTCACCCGTGGTGTCGGCGGAAATGCTGTCGCGGTTGTCCCAGGCCTGGTCGATCGTGGTTTCAAGGTCAGTGGTCATGCGGTGTCGTCTTTCAAGGTGTCTGCGGTCCGGATCTCTCCGAGGAAGCCGGTGAGGCAATCCACGGCGTAGTGGACGTGGGCGGGGTGAGCCTCATCGGAGAGGCTCTCGCTAATCTGGGTGCCTTCCTTGGCCCGAACAAGCACGGTTGTGAACCCCATCTCGTGTGCCGTTTTCAGATTTCGCGCGCTGTCCTCGAACATCACGCTCTCTCGGATCGGCAGGTTGAAGCGGCTGGAGAAGCGGTCAAAGCCTTCCCGGTGCGGCTTCGGTGTGAACCCCGCCGCGGCGACGTCGAAAATATCGTCGAAATGTCCGGCGATGCCGAGCCGGTCGAGAATGTTCTCGGCGTGCCCCAGCGAGCCATTGGTGTAGATCAGCTTGCGGCCGGGCAGGGCGGCGATACGGGCACCGAGCGCGGGGTCGGGATCGATCACGGTCGCGTCGATATCGTGGACGAAGTCAAGGAAGTCCTGCTGGTCGATCTGGTGATTGCTCATCAGCCCGTTCAGCGTTGTGCCATAATCGCGCCAGTAGCTGTGACGGACATGGGCGGCCGTGTCCGCATCGACCTGGAGCACGCGCGCGACGAATTCGGTCATCCGCGCCTCGATCTGCACCATGACGCTCGCATCGGACGGGTAGAGCGTGTGGTCCAGGTCAAAGACCCAGTGCGTGATGTGTGTCAGGTCAGGGCGTGGTCCGGCCGCGGGGCGGGAAGTCGGTGTCGGTGACATTGATGCGGACCCCTCCGTCTTCCGGCTCGGGAATGACCCGGAACATGGCCCGTGAATACCCGCGCTCGGTACAATTGTCCCGCCCTTCTGCAACAAAGCGGGCCGGAGCCACACAGAAGGCCTGGTCGCCACCGGTCATGGGCGAGCGTTCGCCGGTATTGATGCGCTCGGCGTAGTAATAGGCATTGGCCGTATCGAGATGGTCGGCCAGGACACGGGCGCATTCGCCCGCATGCAGACGCCACCAGCCGCGCGACTGCCAGGCATCGCCCACGCGGTGACCGATGACCGCGGAGATGTCGCCGATACTGTCATTGCACAGGGTCACGCCACTGGTCGCATTGCGGGCGAGGGCGGCGGACTCGAGGGCGTCGATCAGGTCGCCATTCGACGGCCGCGTGCTGAGGCCCGCATCGCTCTGGAAGCTGGAGATGGCGCGGCGGGTGCCGCTGCCTTCATAGCCGTCCACCGAGGTGATGGCGTAGCCGGCGGATTGCAGGAGACGCTGGATCCCGGCGATATCGGCATAGGCCACGCCCGAGCGGCGACGCGCTGTCGGCGAGGCGAGGATGGTGTAGTCGGTCGGTTCGACAAATACCGTCCGGTCGCGTTGGTCACCTTCGCGCAGCATGAAGTCGCGGGAGGCCAGGCCCAGTGCAGCGCAGCGCGTACTGGCGACCACTTCGAAGTCGGTTTCATCGACGCAGAGCGGGACATTTCCTCGCCATTCGCGGACGCCGCCGAGATAGGCCTCGCTGGTCTTGGCGTAGTAGAAAATCGGTTGCTCGCCGTCGAGATCGACTTCGGTCGCAAGGTTCTCGCACTCGCCGGGGCGGATGCGTTCCCAGCCCTCGATTGCGACCCCGCTTTCCACCGGCCAGCCGGAGGCCACCTCGACTACATAGCTGGTCTGGTTACAGACCTGCCCGGCCTGCGCCGGTGCGGCCATGAGGCCGAGACCGATCAGGGCGAAGATGAGGGACGCGATACGCATGAAACAAGTCTAGCCCAGCTGCTCTACGGCGGCGATTTCCGCACGCAGCTGATCGATACCGTCACGTTTGGACGAGGATGTGGCCACAATGCGGGGGAAAGCGGCCGGCCGCTTGATAATCTTCGCCAGCGTTTCTTCCGAGACCCGTGCGACGGCCGGCGGCTTGATCTTGTCGACCTTGGTCAGCACGATCTGGTAGCTCACGGCGGCTTCGTCGAATACGTCCATGATCGCTTCGTCGACCTTCTTGAGGCCGTGCCGGCTGTCGATCAGCAGGTAGACGCGCTTGAGATTGACCCGACCACGCAGGAAGTCCCGGGTTAGACGGGTCCACTTGTCGACAACGTCTTTGGGCGCCTTGGCGTAGCCATAGCCCGGCAGGTCGACGATGCGCAGCTGGCTTTCCTCGACATTGAAGAAGTTGAGCTCGCGCGTCCGTCCCGGCTCACCGGAGGCCCGGGCGAGGTTTTTCTGGTTCGTCAGCGCATTGATCAGCGAGGATTTGCCCACATTGGACCGCCCCGCAAAAGCGACTTCGACACGGTCCGGTTCCGGCAATTGCTGGAGGCTGACCGCGCCCATGACGAACTGGGTCGGGCGCGCAAACATGCGGCGCCCGCCTTCCAGGTCGAGATCGTCGGTCCCGTTCAGGAGTCTTTCCCCGAAAGCTTGCCCCGCAAATGCGCGATCAGTTTGTCGAACTGGGTCTCATTCCCGTGGCGGCGCATGATGACGTATTGCTGCAGCACGGTGAGGGCGTTGTTCCAGGCGTAGTAGATCACCAGGCCCGCCGGGAAACCGGCCAGCACGAAGGTGAAGATCACCGGCAGGAAGGCGAAGATTTTCGCCTGGGTCGGGTCAGGCGGCGGCGGGTTGAGTGCCTGCTGCGCGGCCATGGTGATGCCCATGATGATCGGCCACAGGCCCAGGCCCAGGACGACGCCGAGCACCGGCACGGCCAGCGGGTCGTAGGGCAGGAGTCCGAACAGGTTGCCGATCATCAGCGGGTCACGGGCTGACATGTCCGAAATCCAGCCGAAGAAGGGCTGATGGCGCATCTCGATGGCGTTGAACAGCGTCTGGTAGAGCGCGAAGAAGATCGGGATCGTCGGCAGCATGGGAAGACAACCGGCCAGCGGGTTGATCTTCTCCTTGCGGTAGAGATCCATCATCGCCTGTTGCTGCTTCTGCTGGTCGGACGCGTAGCGCTCACGGATTTCCTGCATTTTCGGCTGCACCAGCTTCATCTTTGCCATGGAGGCGTAGGAGCGGTTGGCCAGCGGGAACATGATCAGCTTGACGACGAGCGTCAGCGCCAGGATGGCGAGGCCGAAATGTCCGGTCAGGCCTTCCAGCATGTGCAGGGCCCAGACGAACGGGCGGACGAGGAACCAGAGCCAGCCCCAGTTGATCGCCATGTCGAACTTCATCACGCCGATGTCGTTCTGCACGTGCTGCAGCACGTCGAGCTCTTTGGCGCCGGCGAAGACATAGGCTGTGGAGACGCGCGTACCGCCTGCGGCCAGGACTTCCGGCTGCTCGACATAGTAGGCGTCATACGCGTCGTCTTCACCACGCTCCTGCCCGTCGAAGGTCGCAAGGATCTCGCGGCCCTGTTCGGGAATGGCAGCAGCCATCCAGTAGCGTTCCGTGATGCCGACCCAGCCACCGGTACCTTCGGCCTGATCGGTCTCGTTGGAGCAGTTGCGGCGGTCGATGCACGGCGCGTCGACGAGATCGTCCATATCGGTGAACTTGCGGCGCTCGAGGCGGCCGTCGATCATCGCCATCGCGCCTTCGAAGGAGGCCATGTTGCGGACAAGGTCGTCCGGCAGGCCGAGATGGCGCACGCGACCATAGCGGCGCAGGGCGACCGCGTCGCTGCCGCCATTGGTCACCGTGTCCTGGACCGTGAAGAGATAGTTTTCGTCGATGGAAATCTGGCGGCGGAAGTGCAGGCCGCTGGCGCTTTCATGCTCCAGCACGACCGGCGTGTCCGGCGTCAGCGTGCTGCCGGAGACCAGCTGCCATTGGGTGAGGTTGCCCGGCAGGTCGTCGATATCATTGCCGTCAATCGCGCCGACCCAGCCGTCATTGACGTAGAAGGCGCCTTCCGAGCCGCGCGGGTTCAGCAGGGCGACCGGGCTGTCATCCTCCACCGAGGTGGCATGGCGACGCAGGCTGATATCGTCGATGCGCGCGCCTTCCAGAGCCAGGGAGCCGACGATGCCGGGGGCATCGATCCGGATCCGCTCGACGCTGCCAAGAGCGGTCTCGCGTGTCATGCCGCTGGGGGCCTGGGCCGATGGGATCTGCATTCCGTCCGTGCCGGAGGCGACCTCTTCCAGAGCCTGCTGTGCCGCCAGCTCGGCCTGCTGTCGTTCAGCTGCCGGTCCGAGGACCAGCCACTGATAGACAAGCATGATGACCAGGACGAGACCCAGCGCGATGAACAGATTGCGATTGTTATCTTCGCCCATAACTTCCAGGCCTCTCAGGCTTGCTTGTCTGGATTGGCGACCGTCTCCCGGGGACCGAGAGCGATCAGCGCGGTTTCGACATCCTTCAACAGTTTCGGCCACTCCCGGTCGGGCGTGGCCGCACGTGCGATGAATACATAGTCAAAGCCGGGCTGTCCGTGGAGGGGGAGTAGCAGCCGCGCTGTCTCCCGTAACCGGCGTTTGGCGCGATTGCGCACCACGGCATTGCCGATTTTCTTCGTGGCTGTAAAGCCTACGCCACAACGAAAATCGCCGCCGCTCCGGCGGGCCTGGATGACCACACCGGTGCGGACGGCTTTTGTGCCTTTAGCAGCGTACAGAAATTCGCGCCGCTTTTTCAGCCGCCGGACGGCCGATGGCGTCGCGGACATCGTCCTTAGGCGGACAGGCGCTTACGGCCCTTCGCCCGGCGACGCGCCAGAACCTGACGGCCGGACTTCGTGGCCATGCGCGCACGGAAACCGTGCCGGCGCTTGCGGACGAGCTTGGACGGTTGGAATGTGCGTTTCACGGTGGCGCTCCATCGCGTTGAAATTAAGAGCGGCGGGTCATACGCGGGGGTTGGGGGTTCGTCAAGTCTGGACGCGGCAAATGACACATGCGATGGGCGAGGAAATCGCAGTAGCAAGGAAGCGAGCCGGTGAAACAGGACTATCCCGGACCAGCAAGTCGGCGTCTCATGACCCGTTGGCGTCCGCTCGTTGTGGCGGCAATCCTGATTGTCCTGGTCGGCCTGGCTCTCGCAAACGGGCTGACGCCTCAAGGGTTTGTCGAGATTTTGCGGGAAAACCGCGAGGTCTGGCGCGCCTGGATCGCGGGCCACCTTCTGCTCGCAGCGCTTGCCTATACGGTCTTTTACGCTGCGGCGGTGACGATTTCCCTGCCCGGTGCGCTCTGGTTCACCATTGGAGCCGGATATCTGCTGGGCGCCTGGGTGGCGATTCCCGTCTCGCTCGTCGGAGTCACTCTGGGGGCGACGAATATCTTCCTGATTGCACGGTATATCGCCGGGGGCCGTTTTCACGAGCGCTTTGACGGCCGGATCGCCCGGTTCGCCGCCGGCTTCCAGCGCAATGACTTCGCCTACATGATCCTGCTTCGGATTACGCCCGTGCCGTTCTTTCTGGTGAATATTGCCGCCGCGCTGCTGGGTGCGCGCCTTCGCGCCTACGTGCTTGGGACCTTGGTCGGAGCGATTGCACCGACTGTTCTCTACGCCAATCTCGGGGCCGGGTTGGGGGAGTTGGTCAGTGCCGGCGTACGCCCCGGGCTGGAGGATCTGCTGCGACCGCAATTCCTCGCTGTTCTGGGCGTGGCGCTTCTCTTCGCCTTCGTGCCGCTCCTGCACCGTCGCTGGCGCGCATCCGCCTCTATCAAAGCGGACAAATCACCCTAGGGTGGTTGGGGCCAATGACGGATCAGATTCACACCGACCGGGACGCCCCCGGGACCGCAGACGCGGCGTCGCCCTTCTCCGTCGGAGGGCTGACCGACAGTTTGCCGCGCCAGCTGCTTCTTCTGATCATCGGTTTCATCGCGCTCTCCCTCATCCTAGTCTACTTCCCGTCCGTGACGGCCTACCGCGTCCAGTGGATGAAGGACCGTGCCGAGGCCGCCCATCTTGCAGCCCTGGCGGCTGACGTGGTCGAGGATCAGGCGGAAATCGCCTCCATGACTGTGGAGGAATTGCTCCAGGGGGTCGGCGCTGTCGCGGTTTCCCGCGTACGCGACGGGATTAATGAGCTCATGCTCTATGGAGGCCCGGTCGAGGCGACGCTTGTCGAGGCAGATTTGCGCGCGACCACGGCCTGGGAGCACCTTCGGGGCACGATCGACACGCTGTTTGCTCCTTCGGGGCGATTATTGCGGATCCGGGCCGAGCCGGAAGGCCGTCCGGGAGAGCTGATCGATGTGATGCTGGAGGAGGATCCGCTCCGGGCGGAGCTGTTTGCGTTTTCACGACGATTGCTGGTGGTCTCCATCCTCATTGCCGTAAGCGTTGGTGCCGTCGTCTATGCGGCGCTCTTCCAGTTTTTTGTCCGCCCCATGCGCCAATTGGCGACCGGGATGCAGCGGTTCCGGGAGGCTCCGGAAGATGTCTCGCGGCTGGTAGTTCCCAGTGGGCGGCGGAATGAAATCGGCGTCGCCGAGGAAGAGCTGGCGCGCATGCAGTCCGAAATCCGTCAGGCGTTGCAGCAGCGCGAGAGGCTCGCTGCCCTCGGCGAGGCGGTTGCCAAGATCAGCCACGACCTGCGCAATGTCCTCGCCAGTGCCCAGCTCGTCTCGGATCGCCTGGCCATGGACAGTGATGAGCGGGTTCGAAAAATGGGCGAGCGGCTGGTGCGGGCGGTCGACCGGGGTGTTCGCTTGTGCGAGGCGACGCTGGCCTATGGTCGGACAGAAGATCGCGCGGCTGTGCCGCAACCCATTGATTTGCGGGCATTGATCGAAGAGGCCTCCGCGGACGCTCGTCTGACTGAAGGTGAGGCAGACTGGTCGAACGCGGTGGAGGAGGGCGTCATTGTCGAGGCGGACCCGGATTACGCCTATCGCATCTTCCTCAATCTTTTCCGCAATGCGTTGCAGGCCATGAAAATGCAGGAAGACGGAGCCCGGCTGGCCGTCAGCATGACTCGGGACGCCGAGGGCTTGCTGCATATCCTGGTCGAGGACCGGGGCCCCGGCCTGCCGCCGAAAGCCCGTGACAATCTCTTCAAGGCCTTCACCGGCTCCAGCCGCAAGGGCGGGACCGGGCTCGGGCTCAGCATTTCCCGGGAGCTGGCGCGGGCCCATGGCGGCGACATTGTTCTTGTTGATACAGGTCCAGACGGAACCGTGTTCGCCGTGATCTGGCCGACCGCGGGGGCGCCGGAATCCGCCTGACCGGTCGTATCCGCAGCCGGGATTTCCTTCAATATTGCTTAAACCCTTGGTGGCACAGTGGATCCTTGATGTCCTCTGTGGAGATAACGTCATGTCTAAGACCGTGACATCCAGCTATCGCCGGACTTCGGACCGGTTCGAGCCTGATCTGGTTCAGGACCCGGCAGAACAGCGCAAGCTGCGCGGCCAGCTCGAGCAGATCGACTACACTGTCTTCGCCGCCAACCAGGCGGTCATCAAGAAGACCATCCATCATGTGACAATCGAGGATTTCCAGAACCTCGCACTGTCGGCCTCCAAGGCTCGCAGCGCCTGGGTGGATGCCGCGATGGCGGCCGCGCGCTCCCGCTCTCCGCTGGAGAAGACCGAAGTCGAGCGGCTGGCGCTGCTTCGTACCGCCTATGATGAACTGTCCGAGGCCTATGATGCCATGCGTCGCATGGTGGAGCGGGGCTATCTGCAATTCCACCCGAGTGTGCCGAAGAGCTGACCTCGTCTAGCGACACGCCAGGCAAATAGCCTCCACGTGCCGGTGATCCGTGCCGCAGCAGCCGCCCAGGACGGTGAAGTTGGGGAAGCGCGCTCGCAGAGACGCGTAGAGGCGTCCTAATTCGTCCGGATCACCGTCATCCAGCGTCTCGGAATTATCAAGTTCCTCGTGGCTCATGCGCGAGGCGTTGGCGCGAACACCCCGCAGGCGCGTCATCCATTCCGCCCCCTCCTCGAGCGCTGAAGTGAAATGATCGGGATGGGCGCAATTGATCATGTAGTAGGCCGGGTATCCGCCGCTGATCTCGTCGACGGCCAGGATCGCCTCACGCAGTGTTTCTCCGGAGGGTAGTCGCCCGTCAATTTCGGTGGTGAAGGAAATGACGCAGGGAATATTTGCGGATCTGGCGGCGAGTGCGATACCGGCGGCCTCGCCCGAGTGAGTCATGGTCAGGGTGGTGACAAGATCGGCGCCCGCCGCAGCCAGACTCTCGATCTGGACGGCGTGATATCGAGCCGACTCGTCCGGATTCATAAGGTTTTCCGGCGAATAACCATCGCCCCGAGGGCCAATATTGCCACTGATTGGCATCGGGCTATCCGCCGTTTCAATCCGTGACCGGAGCGCCCTCAGGCTTTGTACGGCGTCGCGATTGATCCGGTCGAGGGCTTCAGCGTTGTAACCGAGCTTCGTGCCCCAATCCGCATTCGCCCGCCAAGTGTTGGTCTCGAGAAGGAAGCCGTGGCCATTTCGCAGCGCAATCTTGATGTGGGGCTGAAGGTACTCATCCAGCAAGGCTCTGCCATTGTAGTGGTCTAGCAGGGGGAAGGCTGCGAATTCCGGCAACTCGATACCTTTGGTGAAACAAAGCCAGGTCTCAAGTCCGCTATCGGTGAGGAATAGCTTGTTTCCGAGTTGAGGCAGGTCTGTGCGGTAGGGGGCGGTCACATCAATCTCCTCGGCCGGTTCGCGCGGCGGTCGATCCTCTCGCGCTAGAGCCGGAATTTCCTCGCGCACAATCACACCGTTGTGAACCCCTTACATTCCCCGAATGGCGTTCCTATATCCAATTCGGACGAGGCATTGCGGGCGTGCAAATACCGCATGCGTACAAGGCCTCGAAGGGATAGGATGTTAGTTATGTCGAACGCTGTTGCCTTATCGCTGTCGCCTGAACAGGGACTGTCGAGCTACCTCGCGGAAATTCGTCGCTTCCCCATGCTGGAGAAGGATGAGGAATTCATGCTGGGCAAGCGCTGGCGTGAGCATGGCGACACCAACGCCGCCGAAAAGCTCGTCACCTCTCACCTGCGCCTCGTCGCGAAGATCGCCATGGGCTATCGCGGCTACGGCCTGCCGGTCGCCGAAGTGATCTCCGAGGGCAATGTCGGTCTGATGCAGGCCGTGAAGAAATTTGACCCGGACAAGGGTTTCCGCCTCGCCACCTACGCCATGTGGTGGATCCGCGCCTCGATCCAGGAATACATCCTGCGGTCCTGGTCGCTGGTGAAAATGGGGACGACGGCAGCCCAGAAGAAGCTCTTCTTCAACCTGCGCCGGATGAAATCCCAGATGCAGGCTCTCGATGACGGTGATCTGAAACCGGACCAGGTCGAGGAAATCGCTACCAAGCTTGGCGTGACCAATGACGAGGTCGTCTCCATGAATGGCCGTCTCTCAGGTCCCGATGCGTCGCTGAATGCGCCGCTGAAGGGTTCCGATGGTGAGGGGCAATGGCAGGACTGGCTGGCGGACGAAGATGCGACCAGCCAGGAAGCCGAGCTCGCCGAGAGCGATGAGTTCGACACCCGCATGCAGCTGCTCCAGGCTGCCATGGGTGAGCTCAACGAGCGCGAGCAGCATATCCTGCAGGAGCGTCGGCTCAGCGAAGAACCGAAAACGCTCGAGGAACTGGCTGACCAGTATGGCGTCAGCCGCGAGCGTATCCGTCAGATCGAGGTCCGGGCTTTTGAGAAGCTGCAGAAGGCCATGCGCGCCATGGCTGCCGACCAAGGTCTTATGAACTAGGAAAATTCCCCGCCGGTTCTATATTCGAAATCACCGGCCGGGTGCCGGTGTTTCGAGGATTGCATCGACATGGCCGAACAGACCCTTACCCTTGCGGGTGGTTGCTTCTGGGGAATGCAGGATTTGCTGCGTCGCCAGCCGGGCGTACTGGGTACGCGCGTGGGTTACACTGGTGGTGAGACCGCCAATCCGGTCTACGAGCAGGTGAAGACCGGCCGGACCGGGCACGCCGAAGCCATCGAGATCCGCTTCGACGATGAGATCACGGGTCTCAAGCGGCTGTTCGAGATCTTCTTCCAGATCCATGACCCGACCACGGTGGATCGTCAGGGCAATGATATCGGCAGCCAGTACCGGTCGGCGATCTTCTTTGCCAACGAGGACCAGAAGCGAGTCGCGCAAGCCATTATCCGGGCTGTCGATGCCAGCGGTCTTTGGCCGGGACAGGTGGCGACCAGCCTGGAGCCGCTGGGACCGTTCTGGGAGGCTGAGGGCTATCACCAGGATTATCTGGAACGCATCCCCGACGGCTATACCTGCCACTTCCTTCGACCGGACTGGAAGCTGCCGGACGATGTTCTGGAAGGTGTCTGAGAGGCGCGAGCTCCAAGTTTCAATAGCTTGATATTACACGCGCATTAATTTCAGATTCTTGCATCTGAAACCGCGTCGACAGGCGTCCTAGCCTCGAACATTTCGAGGAGAGGACCGATGACTGACACACCCATGCCCGAGGATCATCGCGGCCTGCTGCAACGGGGAGCCAGCCTTGTCGGCTGGTCGCTCATTGCCGTGACCGCCAGCCTGATCGCATTCTATGCCTCCGGCTACGTCACGGGCGCGCCGGACACATTTCGTCTGAGCGCCGAAGAGGGCGAGGTCTGGGCCTTTCGTCTGCATGCCGGCGGGGGCGGTCTGGCGCTGGTCCTCGGCGCAATGCAATTCCTCTCGCCCATCCGGCGACACCTTCCCGCGCTGCACCGCTGGTCGGGGCGCGTCTATGTGCTGGCCGTGCTCGGCAGTGCGACGGGGGCCCTCGTGATGGCGCAGACCGCTTCGGGTGGGGGGCACAACATGTTTGCCTTCATCAGCCTCGCCCTGTTCTGGCTCTTCACCACCGGCATGGCGTTGCAGTCCATCCTGACCGGCAAGGTCGAGGCGCATCGACGCTGGATGGTGCGCTCCTATGCCATGACCTTCGCCGCAGTGACGCTGCGGGTCGGTATTCCCGGCCTGATCATTTATGGCGGCTTCTCCGAAGCCGAAGCCTATTCCATCGTCGCCTGGGCGAGCTGGTGCTTCAATCTCTTCTTCGCGGAATGGTTCATCCTGCGGCGCGGCTAGCGCGAGGACAGACCTACGGCAATGCCGGCCTGGCCAAGATAATAGGTCACCCAGACCACCGGTCCGCCCCAGGGCAGGGCATCGGCAAACATGCGCCAGGCCAGCACGCTGTCAGACACCACGAAGAGCAGGGCGCCGATGATGGCGAGGGCCGGGGCGCGTCCCAGCACAGCGAGAATGGCCATCAGCATGATGATGGCGTTGTAGATGCTGGCGGGAATGCGCAGCTCGCCGAAATGCGGCTGCAGCGCGACCAGCATGATGGCGCCGAAAATGGCGAGGATGGCCGCCGCGAGATAGCCCGGCAGGCCACGCGATGCAGAGCGCCGCAACACGTCCGCGAAGAGCAGGATGTAAACGATATGTCCCAGTCCGAACGCGCCGATCCCGAAGGCCGTCTGGGTTGGCTCCAGCGCCAGGAATACATCCCCGGCAGAGCCCAGAAGAAGGCCGGCCGCCAGCAGCCAGTGGCCCCGGACCGCGGCGAAGACCCCGAGCAGCACGATGCCCGAGGCTTTCAGCACGACATTGAAGGGATAGGGAGCGGTCAGGCCGAACCCGTCGCCCAGATAGGCCAGGCCCAGCAGCGCCGACAGCGCCAGAAGGCCGAGCTCGATCCCCGTCAGACCGCGATCCTGCCGGAATGTCATCATGATTTCCTCTCCCTCGCTGAGAGGCTAATGTGCTGCGGCAATGCAGAAAAGTGTGTGTGGCATATGGGCGGGGGTCTGGCTCTGGCTGGCGTGTAGCGCAGGTGCGCTGGCGCAGCCGCTGGACCTGTTCGCGAGCGATGACCCCATCGCCCGGGCAGAGCAGGAGCTTGCCCTGCGTCCGCACGCCCAGGACGAGGTCTGGCGCCAGCTGTCCTCACGCGGACTTCCTCTCCAGAGCGCCGATCCCGACAGTCCTGATCGCGTTCTCGCGACCTTCCTGTTTCAGGCGGAGCACGATGTGACCGGCGTTCGGCTGGACAGTGTGCTCAACGCTGTCGAGGTTTCCGGCCGTGTCGAGGACTATGTCCGCGACTTTGCCCTGCCCATGAGCCGGATCGCACAGAGCGATATCTGGATGCGGACCGTGTCGGTCCCGTCCGATGCCCAGGCCGTGTACAGCTTCATTGTTGAGCGGGAGGACGGAGCGCGTCGCCGGTCCGACCCTGCCGGTCAACGCAAACTGCGGGGTTCGGCAGCGGAGGCCGTCTTCATCGGGCCGGGCGCGCGGATCGATCCGGCTATCCGTCCCGTCCCCTTCCTCCTGCGCCCCGAACCTGTGGCCTTTTCCCTCGACAGCGAGGCTTTGGGCCGGACCGTCTTTCTTCAGCGTGTCACCTTGCCCGGCGCTGGAGAGAACGCACCGGTCCTGGTGATCTGGGACAGTTTTCTCTGGGGCGTGCGCGCCCCGGCCTGGGAGATCGCCCAGCAGCTTGCACAGGCCGGCCGAATTCCGCCCTTGCACATCGTGTTGATTGACCAGCTCGATCCACGCAGCGCCGATCATGAGTACGCGGATCAGGTTCGTTTTCTCATCGATGAGCTGAAGCCGCGCCTCGTCGTGGATGGCATGTCAGGCCGCTTTGTTCTGGCTGGCGCTTCACGGCGAGGGCTGGCGGGCGTCATCGCGGGACTGCAGGCACCGCAGGCGGTTGAGTCCGTGATATCCCTGTCGGGCTCCTTTTACTGGGCACCGGAGGGCGAGGCTCCCGAGTGGCTGGCCCGTCATGTCCCGGCAGCTGACACGCTCGCCCCCCGTATCCTGCTCGCGGTCGGGACGCTGGAGACCGTGGAGACCTCCACCAATCAGGGTCATGTGATGATGGCAACGAATGAAGCCATGGCTGCGGCTCTGGATGAGGCTGGATACAGCGTCACGCTTCACCGTTACGCCGGCGGGCATGACATCGCGGGCTGGCGTGGCGCCCTGGCTGCCGGACTTGAGGCTGTATTGTCGGGTTCCTGAGTCTCTTCAGCAAAAGTGGGAACCGGTCTCGCGGTTCGAAATGCGAGCTGACACGCGGCAATTTCTCATAATTTCCGCCGGCGAATTTCGTCTCCTACTACGACGACCATGTTCGACGTCATGACTCGCCCGTTTTGGGTCGTAAGTGACTGATAAAACGTCGGACCGTGCGGATTTTCCCGCAAAACCGACTCTCACACGCCTCTCACATCGCAGCCTGTGCGCACCGCGACCTCATCTTCACCCTGTCAAAGAACCCGGCGAGTCTAACGTGGCGCGAGGAGGCGGGGAGAGGGGGCGTCGCCCGGAGGAGATCTGCTCGCTCCGCTTGCCCCCTACGCCGGAACCGCGACCGCCAGGGCAATGGGCTCGCGGTCACGCGCCGCGGGGCCGACACGCTGGTCCAGCGCTATTTTTACACGCCGTTCGGTGTGGAAATGGTCGGCGACCCGACGG
>Ga0209273_10002444_pt1 | contig 14204 bp, 15 predicted proteins | sample tdAd471_FD_187126 | JGI IMG/M metagenome (GOLD analysis project Ga0209273, IMG submission 187126) | Marine sediment microbial communities from the Atlantic coast under amendment with organic carbon and nitrate - tdAd47.1 (SPAdes)... | ecosystem: Environmental > Aquatic > Marine > Coastal >...
TGTAATCCGCACAAACCCTCACCTTCCGGCCCATGTCTCAGGGGCGCCGATAAACGCTACCGCACGCCCTCTGTCAATAGGCAAACCCCTCAAAAAACGCGAAACATTGCCCTGCCCCGCAACCGGCGGGGTTTGGCATAAGGATGGTTATTGCCGTTCATGAAGTCCGGGAATATAAGCGCGCCCATGCCCTCACGCAAGCGCTCCTTCAACAGACCCCAGAAAACCCCGGAAACCCTTGGTCCCGTTTGGTTTTTTGGACTTCATGCGGTCAAAGAAGCCCTTCAGAACCCGGCTCGCCGGGCGAATCGCTTGATCGCAACCCGAAATGCGGCGCGGGAATTGGGCGGCAATCTGCCGCTGGAGGCAGAAATCCTCGATCCCAAGCAGATCACCAAGACCCTGCCCGAAGGCGCGGTCCACCAGGGGGTGGGATTGCTCGTCGAGCCCCTGCCCGAGCCGGATCTTGAGGATACCTGCGGACCTGCTGAGGCCGGATGCCCCGTATTGGTGCTCGATCAGGTGACCGACCCTCACAATGTGGGTGCGATTTTGCGGACGGCGGCGGCTTTTGGCGCCCGGGCGCTGGTCACCACCCGCCGCCATAGCCCGGAAATCACGGGCACGCTTGCCAAAGTGGCCTCGGGCGCTGTGGAGCACGTTCCCTATGTGCGAATCGGCAATCTGTCCGAGGCCCTGACCGAACTTCAGGAATTGGGCTACCAAGTGGTTGGCCTTGCCGAGGAAGGTGAAGCGGCGATCTCGGCGCTCGCGCCCTTTGGCCCGGTGGCGCTTGTGTTGGGGGCCGAAGGAACAGGGCTCCGGCAAAAAACGCGAACCACCTGCGACACGCTTGCCCAGCTCCCGACGCGCCGGCCCATCGGGAGCCTTAATGTATCGAATGCCGCGGCAGTCGCTCTCTACGAGATTATTCGCGCCTAAGAGGCATTTTGCTGCTCGTGTTCCGCTGCCTTCGCAAGATCTTCGCGCACAGTTCGCGCGGCCAACATGAAGTGGAACATGCCCCACACATTTACGAGACCGCCAACCACAAGCGCCCACCTGAGAGCATCATTCCCTGCACTTGGCGCGAACAAGTCAGCCAGGACGCCTACCGCCAGTGGTCCAAGCCCAAGACCAATGATGTTGATTATGAAAAGAAGAATGGCTGATGCCATTGCGCGCATCTTAAGCGGCGCAAGACCTTGCGTCACTGCAAGCGCGGGGCCCAGGTAAAGCGCACTTGCCGCAACGGGCAGAACCCATAGCCAAAGACCGACGCCTGTTGAAACCGGGAAGACGGAACTCCCCGCTAGATAGAATCCAATGGCAAGCGGCGTTCCGAACAGAATTGCACCGGCCGGAAGCCACATATTCCAGCGCGCATCGCCTTTTGAAAGCTTGTCCACCAAAAGACCACCCGCAAACGTGCCCGTGCCGCCTGCAATGCCAATGATAAAGGCAAGCACGGTTCCAATCTCGCCGGGGCTCATTTCATGTGAGCGATAGAGATAAGCGGGCACCCATTGCAGCGCGCCGTAACCCACAAAAGAATTAAGTGCCGCCGCAATGGCGAGCTGCCGGAAGGTCTTGAGTTTTAGGAGGTACGAGAACACCTGCGGTATGGGTATATGTTCTTGCGTCGGTTTAATCCCGTCCGCATGACCGCGCGGTGGTTCACGCATTGACCATATGACGAACACAAGCACGATCCCCGGCGCGCCAGCGAGCACAAAGGCCCAGCGCCAACCGAATAGCTCCAATATCCAGCCGCCTGCGAAGAACGCGATAAAGATCCCCACATTGAGACCGGCAGCAAAGATTGCCATGGCCGTCGCGCGCTGTTTGGGCGGAAAGAGGTCCGCAATCATGGAATGACTTGCGGGGCTGGTACCTGCTTCGCCCACACCAACGCCAATGCGGAGGATCGCGAACTGCCACGCGTTCATGGCAACGCCGCAAAGCGCGGTCATCACTGAGAAAAGCCCGAGGCACCAGGCAATGAGTTTCTTGCGCAATGTGCGATCGGCAAGTAGCGCAAGCGGCATGCCCAAGGTCGCATAGAAGAGACCGAAGGCGGTGCCCGTAAGCAGGCCCATAACTGTGTCGCTAACGCCCAATTCTTCCTTGATGGGCTGCAGCAGGATTGCGAAAACGTAGCGGTCAATCCAGTTGACCACATAGATAAGCGTCAAAACGAAAAGAACATAGTTCCTGTATTGAACAACAAAGCCGCCCGCCATTTTGACGGGGCGAAGAGGATCATCAGCACCGCCGGGGGCGCCTTGGGTCTCGTCAGCCATTGTGCCCTTCCCGTTCTACTTGGCGCGCCTTGCTTGCGCATCTTTTGTTGCGGCAAAGATTACGCCGGAGAGCGCGAGCAGCGCAATCAAGTTCGGCACCGCCATAAGGCCGTTCATGGTGTCAGAGACAAGCCGGATTTCTTCCAGATTGAATGTCGCCGTGCCCAGCACGATCGAAACCACCCAAAGGATGCGATAGGGCAAGATAACGCGCACTCCAAAAATAAACTCAGCCGAGCGTTCGCCGTAATAGCTCCATCCGATGAGCGTGGTGTAGGCAAAGAGGATCGTCGCGAACGATACGATCAACGCGCCAAACGGAATGGCGGCGCCAAAACTTTGCGCGGTAAGCGTCGCGGCAGGCGCACCCGATTGCCACGCAGGCACCATTTCGCCCGTTGCTCCAAAGGGAAGTGTCACGGTCAAGATCGCGAGCGCCGTAACGGTGCAAACGATGATCGTATCGATAAAGGTTCCCAGCATAGCGATGGTGCCTTGGCGCACAGGATCGTCGGTCTTGGCCGCCGCATGTGCGATGGCAGCTGAGCCCAGACCTGCTTCGTTTGAGAAAATGCCGCGCGCCAGACCTTGTCGCATGGCAAGTACGATAGCGCCCCAGGCGATGCCGCCGCCTGCCGCGTCGACAGAAAAGACATGTGAGAAGATCAATCCAAAGGCGGCCGGGATATGCGCCGCATTGACGGCCAGCACCGCGAGACCTGCCAGCACATAAGCGGTTGCCATGAACGGCATAAGCACCTGCGCCACCGCGCCAATGCGCTTTACCCCACCCAGGATCACCAGGAAGGTCAAAGCCGCAAGCACAAAGCCGGTAATCAGCGTGACATTGGCGTAAATCTCGGTGCCCGCTTCATAACCCATCACCGGACCTGCCACTGCATGCGCCACGGCTTCGGCCTGGAACATATTTCCGATGCCAAAGGCCGCCAGCATGGCAAAGAACGCGAAAAGCCATCCGAGCCAGTACCAGTTCTTGCCCATGCCATTTTTGATGTAATACATGGGGCCACCCTGAAAGCGGCCGCGGCTATCGGTTTCGCGATACTTCACCGCCAGAACCGCCTCGCCGTATTTCGTAGCCATACCGACCAGCGCCATGACCCACATCCAGAAGATCGCGCCGGGTCCCCCGATCGTGATGGCCAGCGCCACGCCCACAATATTGCCATTACCGATGGTGGCTGACAGCGCCGTCGCCAAGGCCTGAAAGGGTGTGATGTCCCCTTCGCCCGTTTCATGACGGCCGGGGCGCAAAAGACCGAATGCGTAGGGAATGTTGCGCAGGGTATAAAATTTAAGACCGACAGAAAGAAAGATGCCGGTGCCTAAGAGAAGAATTATTACCGGCCAGCCCCATACGATCGCATTGACGCAACTGATGGCATCGTTGAAGCCACCGAATGCTGCTTGGCACGTCTCATACATGGATTAGCCCCTCAAGCCATTTGCGGTGCCGATCCGGCGCGCCGCGATTCCTCAAGCAGAAAGCCTACGGATCGCGGCATCTTTGCACAACGGGCTGGCGGATGTCAGATTGGCGGAAACAAAGAAGGAACGCTCGGCATGGCGAACCACACCCACAAAGGCGCTTGCATGTGCGGCGCCGTTCAAATCGAAGCAAAGGGTGATCCGGTTTGGACAGCAACTTGCCACTGCGCCGATTGCAGGCACGCAACGGGCGCCGCTATGGCAGGATTTGCAGGATATGAAACCGAGAATGTGAAGATCGAGGGTGGCGATTTTTGCGAATTTGAAAGCTCAACGAACACGCGCCGAGGGTTCTGCGGGAAGTGCGGAACCCGGCTCACCTGCCGCATGGAGAGCTACCCCACACAGACGCATTTCCATGTGGGCATCTTCGAGGATGCGGATGTCTTCGCTCCAATGGGCAACGTTTACGTCAAAGACAAACTGAAGTGGGTTCACTTAGAAGAAAACATACCTTCGTTTCAAACCACTCCAAATGCGGAAAAAAACTAGACCTTCGGCATCCAATACATTTGGAGCTCGTCCACCCATTCCTTCTGACCGTCTTCTTCGCCCACCAGCATCGCGTGCGGCTCAACGCCGATCTCTTCAAAGCCAAGCTTCTTGAAGAACCCGATGGCGCGTTCGTTTTCTTTTCGCACACCAAGGCGATACAGCGAGAAGTAACGACCGAACTCGCTGAGGACCCACTTCAACATGGATTCAGCAGCGCCGGTTCCGCGAATGTCTGGGCTTACGTAAACCGAACTTAGCCGTGCACGGTGCGCAATGCGCGGCATGCGAACGCCGTCGATGATTGCAAAGCCTTTGAGTTGACCTGCTGCAAATGCACCGATGATGGCATGTTGTTGCATCAACTTCTGAAGCTCGGGAATGAGCATGCGCGATTCAAATTCGTAGACAGATTCAAAATCGTGGGGCGCTTCTTGCAAAGCCGCAAGGCGTACGGGACGGAAAATCTCCGCGTCCTGAGGTTTTAGCATCCGGCATTCAAGTTGCATTTGTTTTTCGTCCCCTAGTTCATTCAGTCACGGACCCAGGCCGCGCTGATCTAATTATTCTTCCTCTGCGCCAAAGCGCGTCCGCCATTCGGCGACCTGATCGTCGGTGATCTTTTGGAACAAAACCTCCGGCACAGTAAAGGGCTGCCCAGCTCCGACCCGCCCCAAGGTGTCTTTAAGGTTACCGCCCGGCCATGGCAAGACCGGCGGCGCGGGAAGCAAGCATTCATGCATAAGCCGCGCGGTCGCTGGGATAATGGGCTCGCTCAAATGGGCAAAGAGATGCACAAGATTGAGCCCCATACGGCAGCCAAGCGCCGCTTTTGCGGGGTCTTCCTTAAAGGCCGCCCAGGGCGCCACTTTTGTGAGGTATTCGTTCCCCATCACCCAGATTGCGCGCAATTCACCGAGCGCCTTGCGATACTCGAGCGCCTCCATATGCGTCTTGTAAGCCGCCATGCGCGGCTCAAGCTCGGCCACCAGCGCATCTTCTTCCGCACCCCAAGTGCCGCCCTCGGGGACCGTCTCTCCAAACTTGGAGGCGGTGAATTTCATGATCCGATTGACAAAGTTGCCGAGAACATCGGCAAGGTCTTTGTTCACGGTTCCGGCGAAATGCTCCCATGTGAACGAGCTGTCCGAGCCCTCCGGCGCGTTCGCCATGAGATAGTAACGCCAATAGTCAGCCGGCAAGAGTTCCAAGGCCGCGTCCATAAAGACGCCACGCTTCTGACTGGTTGAAAATTTGCCGCCATAATATGTGAGCCAATTAAAGCCCTTGATCATATCAGCGCGCTTCCACGCTTCGCCTGATCCAATGACAGTGACGGGGAATCCCACCGTGTGAAACGGCACGTTATCTTTTGCCATCACCTGAAAATATGTGACGTCGCCTGCGCCCTTGTCTTCGCGCCACCAGCTTTCCCAATCGCCGCCCGTCGCCTCGCCCCACTCGCGCGTCGCGCCAATGTAACCAATGGGCGCATCGAACCAGACGTAAAAGACTTTGCCCTCGTAAGCTGGCCATTTATCGCCGTGCTTAACCGGCACACCCCACGCGAGGTCACGCGTTATGCCGCGATCTTGCAATCCTTCATCGAGCCATTTGTTGGCAATAGAAGTCACAAGATGCGGCCACGTCCCTTCCTTTGATGAAATCCACTTGCGCAGCTCAGGAACGAGTTTTGATTGCCGCAAATAAAGATGCTTGGTCTCGCGCACTTCTAAGTTTGTTGAACCAGAAACCGCTGAGCGCGCATCAATCAGATCGGTGGGATCGAGTACTTTTGTGCAGTTCTCGCATTGATCACCTCGCGCGTGCTCGTAACCGCAATTCGGGCACGTGCCGATGATATAGCGATCAGGCAAATAGCGATCATCATCGATCGAGAAGACCTGGTTGATCGTTCGCTCGTCGATAAGATCTGCGTCATCAAGTTTGTCGGCGAAGTGCTGCGTCAGTTCATGAGTAGGCGCACGCGAAGTGCGACCGAAAAAATCCCACGAAAGATCGAACCGTTCCGCAAGACCCTTCTGGACTTCATATTGCTCGGTGCAATACGCAGCCACATCCTGCCCCGCCTCGGCGGCCGCAAGCTCCGCCGGGGTCCCGTGTTCATCGGTAGCGCATATGAAAAGAACTTCATTGCCCAAAGAGCGGTGAAACCGCGCGTGCACGTCTGATGGCAGCATCGAGCCCACCAGGTTTCCCAGGTGTTTGACCCCGTTGATATAGGGGAGCGCCGAAGTGATCAGAATGCGCGCCATGTGGATTTCGGCCTTTTCTTCCAGGTGGCTGACACCTAATCCGTCACTGGGTCCCAGGCAAGCCCCGGCCCGTGGGGATCACCCGTCACGTCTGGATCAGGAACTGCTCATTGACAATCTTGAGACTATGAGCGCCGCCCACCATGACATCGCGGACCGCCTCTCTGACATGATCTCGCCCGTCCACATGCCAGTAGTAATCATCACCGCAGACGATGCCCCCGGGCTTGATCACTTTTAGCGCGTTTTCGATGTCGCGCTTGACCCACTCATAGAAATGGTTGCCGTCGATATAAATCCAATCGAGCGGTTCATCGAGTTGAGCAAAAAAATCATCCGAGGACATCCGCCAATATCTGATGTTTTCATGGCCCGCCAACCTGGCTTGAGTTTCCTGGAAAATGGCGTCCATATCGCCCTGGTTCTTCGCAACCTTGCCGCCAAACATGCGGTCCGAAAAGTCAGGTTGGAATGACCAGGGATCGACCAAATGCAATTTTCGGGGCTGGGCGATCTCCAATATCTGCTCCGAGAAATCGCCTTTCCAAACGCCGATCTCGGCACCCACTGCCCCTTTGGGCAACACCCGCAGGAGCCTTTTTCGGCCACCAGTGAGTTTCGAGATGAATCGTTCGATACGTCGTGCCATGCCAAAAACCGTTTCCCAACCAAACCGTGGGCAGTTTTTGGGGCTTTGCCGTCAATTTTGCAAGCCGATTGGCTCCAGCACGTAAATCCTGTGATAAAGAGCGAAAGATCGAATACGCAAGAGGTGCCCACCCGTGTCCCAGGATAAAAACCCAAAGAAGCGAAGCTCCAGATTTCGGGACAATATGATCGCGGGCATTCTTGCCATCATCCCCATCGCGGTCACCTGGTGGATTGTGGCCCTTCTTGTGGGGATATTGATCGATGTTGGATCGCCTTTCGTGCGCGGTCTTGCGCGCGCAATCCAACCCGAATTCCCCATGGCTGCTGACCTAATCCTCAACACCGCGATTCAAGCGGTGATCGCAATCAGCGTGGTCATCCTCCTGATTTACATTCTGGGCGCCTTTACGCGGAACGTGGCCGGGCGGCGCCTCATCCGGTTTGCTGAAAGCATCATCGAGCGCATACCGCTGATTGCTACGCTCTATGGTTCTGTCAGCAAACTTCTGGACGCCCTTACGCAAGAACGCGAAAGCGGAAGCCAGATCGTTTTGATTGATTTCCCTTCGCCCGAAATGAAGACAGTCGGCATCGTTACGCGGCTGATAAAAGACGCCGATACCGGCGAAGAACTTGCAGCCGTCTTCGTGCCGACGACGCCCAACCCAACCAACGGCTATCTTGAGATCGTCCCCATGTCGAAGCTCACCCTCACCGATTGGGAAATGGACGACGCGATGAATTTCATCATCTCGGGCGGCGCGGTGGGTCCCGACGCAATGAACTATTCGAAAAGTGTCACGCCGCTTGGATCAAGTCCCGATCTTACCAACCCCACAGACGGAAACGTATGATCCGCATCCACATCACCGGCGCGCCACGTTCGGGTACAACGCTCATGCAAGCGTTGATGGTGCGCAGCTTCGCCAAACTAACGGCACCCAAGGGCGAAGTGCGACTGTGGGACCGGGTCCCGCGTGAGGGCGTCGTTTGCACAAAAAATCCCGGCGATGCGCAGTTGGCGTCCATGGTTCTGCGGCTCGACAAAAGTCTGCACATCATTTTCGTGGTGCGCGATCCGCGCGATGTTATATCGAGCCGACACTATTCCGCCCCGGACTTTTACTTCACTAATTTGCGGGTCTGGCGAAGCCAAGCCGATATCGCACGAAAACTCCGTGATCATCCTCGATTTCACATCATACGCTACGAAGATCTCGTTTCAGATCCCGATGGCGCGCAGGCGCTAATCACCAAGGCCATGGGGTTTCTTGTTAAGGCATCCCCTTTTTCGTCGTTCACAGGAGAAGGCATCGAAGACGACGTTGAGGCCGATGCACTCAATTCTCCACGCGAGGTTGAGGCTTCACGCTTGGGGGCGTGGCGCGCGCACATGGGCCGCGTCAAGCAACAGATCAAGATCCATGGAAGTATCGATCAGGGCTTGATCGACTTTTCTTACGAGAAAAACTCCGGGTGGATGGAGGAGCTTCATTACATTGAGCGCGATGAGACACCATCGCTTACACCGGAACATCTAACACCAGCAAAAATGACAAGCCGTGCATTCAAGCAGTGGCTTCACGCGGGCGCCTATCTTCGTCGCCGTTATCTCAGGTTCTAAGCGCGGAAGACCTGATCCGCCCAAATGTATTCATGAGAGTATAGCGAACCGGTAAGTGCTTCGACCATGAAGGAACTGATACGTTCTGCCGAGAAGTGTTCGCGATAAAACGCCCTTCCCTTGGACGCAACGGCCTTGCGCCGCGCATCGTCATTGTTGAACGCAAGCGCTTTTGCCGCGAGATCGTCCTTGTCCGTGAAAAACGCGAGCATGTCCTCAGAGAAGTATTTCTGAAGCCCGCTCTCCGCGCTGACGAACGCAAGGATGCCGTTGCCCATAAGCTGCGCAATGCGATCAGACGAATAAAGCGGCCAGCCTTCGAACCGGTTGAGCGATAGTCCCATTTTCGATGTCTCAAGCAGGTCTTCGTATTTACGTCCCCATATGGAGGGAAAGCCATGCATGCCAAACGAAGCAAAGCGAATATCTTGACCCGCGAGTGCGGCGTGCAGTTCTTTGACCAAAGTGTAGCGTGTGTCGGTCTCATTCCCGACGCCGCAAAAAACGAGATCCCAATCGAACGCGTCTTTCGCTGAATTGTCTTGATCCTCCACCGCCGGGTCTGTTGCGTTGGGGATGTAGGCAACAAAGTTATTGGGTGTGAGAAATTGCTTTAACGGATCGCCGCTGGTTGTCACGAAGATACCGTCGACCACATCCATTCGTGCGCGGATCGCCGCAACATTCGCGTCGTCAAATAAAGGGTCCACATTGCGCAGGCCGATGCGGACGCCGGGCAAGATGCCGCGCACGCGAGTGAGCGTCTCATTGGTGATGATATCCGCATGACCCACCAAGAGCACCTCAGGTCGAAAATTCTCGCACATCTCCAAAAGGCGCCGATTTGCGGCGGCCCGGCCCAAAGGCTTAATGCGAAAGGGCGCATCGAACTGAGCGATGTCACGATCTGAAAAGATTTCCGCCTTAAAATTGGCCCGGATCAGGCCGTTAAAGAGCGTGCGCTCTGGGCTCACGCGGACGCGGCCATAGCGGCGGATTTGCATATTGTCCACTTGAAGGACTCTCATGCCTGCCTTTCTGGCCGAGAGTGCGACGATGCGCAAGCTTGCGGGGCCAACGTGGGTAATGTGAGGCTCTGCCTGCGAGAATCTGAGGAAGGTTTCAAAGTGACCGAAAAGGTATTCGTCATTGGCTTTCAGCGAACCGGGACCACGTCTGTGGGTCAGGCCCTGGAAACCCTTGGCTATCACCTTGGCGGCGCGATTGGCGCTGGCAACGCTAAGGGGCTTCCACTCCAACTTCCAATTACGCAAGCAAAGCTCGCCGCGGCAGCTAAATCATTTGCACTTCGCGCCGATGCATTTGAGGATAATCCTTGGCCCGTCATTTATCGTGAGATGGACGCGGCCTTTCCGGGCTCGAAGTTCATCCTGACCCGGCGCGATCCGGCGGGCTGGATCGATAGTATGGTCCGGCACTTTGGCGCGGAGACCGACCCGGTCCGCAGTTTCATCTATGGCCATGGCGCGCCTTTAGGGCACGAAACCGAATATGTCTGCCGCTACCAGCAGCACGTTGATGGGGTGCTTGCCGACTTTGCGCAAAGGCCGGATGACTTGCTCGTGGTCAATCTCGACCGCTGGACGTGGGATGATCTCTGCGGTTTTCTAAAAAAGCCCGTGCCAAACTCGCCCCTGCCCTTTGGCCCCAATACGGGGCAGAATCCTTCCGCCGCGACGCGCCTTGGCGAGATGGTCCAAGGGATCTTACGCCGCGGCGCTTGACGCCTGCCTGACCCTCAAGCAAAACCGAGCAGACATGAAAGTTCTTTTCATCACCTCGAACCGTTTGGGCGACGCCATTCTTTCCACGGGTGTGCTTGCGCATTACCTGCGAGAATATCCCGGCGCTGAAGTGACCGTTGTGTGCGGCCGCATAGCCGCCCCGATTTTTCGCGCGGTACCCGGCATTTTGGATGTGGTCACCGTCGACAAGAAACGGTTCGCGCTTCATTGGCTTGGACCGTTTTTTAAGTTCGCGTTTCGCCGCTGGGACCTCATGGTCGATCTTCGGGATGTCACGATCATGAAGCTTGTTCCCGCCCGTCGGCGCATATTTGACGCAGGCTCAAGTGGATCGCGCCATCGCCTTGAGGACTTCGCCGCACTCATCGAATCACCAAACGATGTGCCGACGCCGCAATTCTGGTTCGACGAAGCCGCCATTGCCCGCGCCAACCAACTTATACCGGCGGACGAATTCATCATCGGCGTCGCGCCCGTGACGGGGCCGAAACGCAAGCTGTGGCGGCCAGATCGCTATGCTGCCGTTCTGCAAACACTAACCGCCCCGGGCGGCGTGATGGCGGGAGCGCGGGTCGCGGTCTTTGCGGCGCCAAATGAGGCGGCATCCGCGCAGCAACTCACTGATCTGTTGCCGCCCGAACAAGTGATCAATCTTGTGGGCGCCACGGACCCGCTGGAAGCAGCGGCGGCGATTGGCGAATGCGGGTTCTTCTTGGGCGTTGATTCCGGGCTGATGCATGCCGCCGCGGCGCTCGATGTACCGACGGTGGGCCTTTTCGGCGAGCACGGCGTTCCCATGGTCTACCGCCCTTGGGGCTCGCGGTCGGCATATGTCCACCGGCGCAATCCCGATTGGAATGCGAAGGTCAAGCCGTCGGGCATGGACGGGATTTCGGTGGAGGATGTGGTGCTGGCTTGCGAGACCCTTATCCGCAGGCCCGCTTGATCTACGCCCCAGTTGCCGCGAGGCCGCAATCAGGGTAAGAGGCGGCACTTTTTGGCACGCCGGATTAGCTCAGTTGGTAGAGCAGCGGTTTTGTAAACCGAAGGTCGGGGGTTCGACTCCCTCATCCGGCACCAGTACCCACCAAGAGGCCTAGTCGGCTTCGTCCTCGTCCTCGCCCCAGTTCTGGTTCACCCATTCGCTAAAATTATCCGCGCCTTGACCGGCAGGCGGTCCGACTTCGGTGGGTGCCTCTGCTGTATCGGTGGTCGACGAGGGCGGCAGCACTTCGTATTCGGAAACCGGACGAACTGATGGTGCGGGCGGCAACCCAAATTCCGATACGGGGACGGGCTCGGGGGTAGGCTCTTGGACCACCTCGGTCGAGCCGGGGGTCGGTGGTGGCGTCAGGGTCGTAACTTCGACCTCAGGCACCGGTTGCGCTTCAATGACTTCTTCGGTGGGCTCCTCGGCCGGTGCCGAGCAGAGAAAGGGAATGATCGCCAAGACTTTACAAATACCCATGGGTCGCGACTCCTATCAATCCCCCGCAACTCTAATCTGGCACATCAACCGTGATCGAGCCAAGCCACTTCGTCAGGTTGAAGAGTGTTGCCTAATGTCTTGAAACTTCCGGACTTTGTCGCATCAACGGCAAATCCTAGCGCTCGGTCAGTTTGCCGTCCGCGTACAAAAGACCCGGCGGAACGCTATCCGTGGGCCCAAGTGTTTCATCAAAAACGAACGCCGTGGAGCAATAGGGGCAGATGATTTGTACGCCCTCGCCCATGTCCAAATAAACATGCGGATGGTCGTGCGGAGGAAGTGCCCCGATGCATTCAAACTCTTTCGCACCAACGCGGACGTTCTTCTTGCCCGCTTCGTTGTGAAACTTGGGAAAAGTGGTTTGCGCTTCGGCCATTAATCGCCCCTGTGGACCCCATTTGCGTCGCGCGAACCTAACGGAATTACCGGGAATTGGAAGCCCTGAGAACCTGCTAACGGTCCGTTCTTGAGGCCGCTTCTGCTGGCGGCGGGAAGCCGCGCATCGCCTCGGCAAAGGTGGTGCCAATCTCGGCCCGCCATACGGTTAGGTTGAGGTTGGGATGAAGCCCCATCAACCACCAACTGCCACTGATGCCAAGAAGCAAAGCAAAGACGGCCATGGCTCGCCCGCCGAACCCATGCCGCACATGTTCCAGGGCAACAAGCGTGGGCGGAATGGCAAACGCCCAAAGCAGCGATGGATGGCTGAGCACGCCGAGCCATGTGGTCACGACCCCGGTTATCATTGCCACCAAGGCAACGATAAGCGTCGCGCGCAGCATGTTTGCACCAGCAAATAGGCCGCTAAGCGAGAGAGCGAGCACCGGAAAGCAAATAAACAGACCCGCAAGCACCACGCCGGCCACAGCGACGGGCGAGTTTGCCATCAAAAAGGGCCAAGGCTCGAGCGCCACTCCTTCCCTTGTGAGATTGGGATTTCCGGCCATGCTTTCGAGGAATATACCCATTTCGCCCGTCAGGGCGTGGTGAGCGCCGACCAGGATCGCGAGCACCGCCAGGGGCAGCACCGCGAGGGCCACATAAATTGACGGCGGAAAGACCGACATAATCTGTTGTCGGGAGGCAAGCACGAGGATCGGTGCCGAGATCAAAAGGATGTAGATGCCCAGCGGCGATGAAAGAAGAACGCCCGTATAGGCGAGCCCCACCAAAAGCCCCCCGCGCAGATATCGCTCTCGCCCCAATGCCATCACCCCGACCGCAAAGATGTAGGCGAGCAAGAGTGCCCAAGCGAGCCCGCTTCCGCCCGTTGCCGCAAAAAGGAACATAGGGTTCGCCACCAGCGCGATAATTAGCACCGCCGCCATAATGTACCCGCAGCCGCTGGCCCTAAGGCGTGCATACGCAAGCGCCACCAACGCCGCGGCGGCCAAGCAGTCAGCAAAATAGGGTGCGCTTGCTGCAATTGGCGGTAATTCGGAAAAGCCTCGGCTGAAAATGTATGGAATGACAGGGTATACCCGGCCCAGACTTTCAGCAGGGCCGCCGGCGCCAAGCGCTTCAAGCAATCGAACAGCAGAAGGATTTGAGTAGCCGCTTCCCAATAGAAGCTGCGTCAGAAACGTGAAAATCACGAGCGATACGACGAACACGGGCAACCATAACCAGCCCGCTTTTTCGCGAGAGCCGTCCCAATTTGTGTCTGTTACGTCGTCAACCATTTACCGGCGCGGCCCACCTGTTACCCCATACGCCTTCGGTTTGAAGGCGCTCGCCCAGCCTCTGCAAATCCCGGACCCAACTTGGGCGGATAAGTACAGGGCGGATCTATTGCTCTTAGCTTACATAAAGAAGGAGCGATAAGTCACTGAATTAACGCTGTTTTCTAGAGCGTCGTAAACGGTGAATTCCATGCCCTTTGGGCCGATCGCGGGGGCCAGAGCGCTGCTTCATATCAAGACACGGCAAAGAAAAAGGGCGGCCCGATTGGACCGCCCTTAAAAAATCTGTCTCGTGCTGGCCTTAGCTTGCGGGAAGGCGCTCCGCCACGCTTTGCACTTGCGCCGTGCAGCCGCGTTCCGCCATCAGATTGATGAGCTGGCCGGCATCACTCGTTTCCGGAAGCATGTGAAC
>Ga0209273_10002445_pt1 | contig 14203 bp, 11 predicted proteins | sample tdAd471_FD_187126 | JGI IMG/M metagenome (GOLD analysis project Ga0209273, IMG submission 187126) | Marine sediment microbial communities from the Atlantic coast under amendment with organic carbon and nitrate - tdAd47.1 (SPAdes)... | ecosystem: Environmental > Aquatic > Marine > Coastal >...
AACTTCTATAAACTTATTTTTATCCCCTTTTGTAAACTCAAACATAGGATTTCTCCTAAGTTTATCAATTTGTTTTCTGGTAACTCTTCTAGCAAAAAGACGACCAGACTGGTAAAATATATAAAATACAGCGATAGACGTTGTTGAAAACAAAAACAATTTATGATTTAAATCGTTTCCAATCAAATCATTATCTGAATAATAATAAACTGGAAACAAAAAGTTTACAAAAATAATTGCAGAAGTTATAAATGATAAAACAATAAAATTTTGGACTTTCATTTCATTTCTTGAAATAAACTTTATCAGTTTAAACTCTTCACTATTCTTTTTAAGAGCATCATACCATTCAGTCACAATGGTTTTGAGTTCATTTGAAATTTGAGCATTGATAAAATCAATTTTACAACACATTTGTGCTTGAGCTTCTTCAAAATCATGCTCTTCACTACCTTGAAATACAACTTGAATTAATTCACTAGGTCTCAAACTATTACCTATTCTTACTCTTAAAGTATGGGTTTGAGGAACTTCGTGAGTTTGATTAGGAAGTATAATATTAAAATCCCATTCAATTGTAATATATTTTGTACAAGCAGAAATATTCCAATCAGATTCAGTAAACTCATACCAACTTCCAAAAGATTTAATTTCCTTGTTATCAAGACCTACTGTAACATTTACAATATCTGTCACCAATTTATGTAACATTAGTTTATTATAAATCTTTTTGTTTAACTCTATTATATCATCATAGGTAAATTGCTTATAATCTGTAAAAAGCTTTATGTCAGTATCTCGCTTTCCCTTTATCAAATAATATAATGATTTAAACTGGTTAATTTGGTTTTCATCAATCACAGCTATTTCATTATTACTTGTGTTTAAGTTTTTTTCCATAATTAAAATATTAAACAATTAAAAATCAATCTTACATCAAATAATTGACATACACATCAGTATAAATACCTAGTTTTCACATAAATGGTTGCTTCACTCCTGCTATATTTTTACGCCAATTACCAGTATGTCGTCTATTTGTTCTAGTTTTCCTCTCCATTGGTCAATAAAATCGGCTAGGTATGTTTTCTGCTTTGCCATGCTCCTCTTATTTATCTTTAACAGTAGTTCTTTAAAGCGTTTCGACATAAGCTTCTTTTCATTGGGTCCTCCAAACATATCGGAGTATCCGTCAGAAAACAGGTAAAAGCTATCGCCTTTATTCAGTTGTACGGTTTGCTGTTGGTACTTTTGTCGGCTAGGTGTAATGCCTCCTATTGATACTCTGTCTCCTTTAATTTCTTCTACTTCTTTGCTGCCTTTTCTAATAATCCAGAGCGGGCGGTTAGCCCCTGCAAACTTTAGTTCTTGATACGCTTTGCTGCCGGAACCAATACTTAGTGAGCATAGTGCTATGTCCATACCGTCATGGGTTTCTGTTTTACTTTGGATATGGTTCAATGATTTTTTTATTTTTCTGTTTACCTGACTAAGTACCTCAGTGGGCTGAGTGTCTTTTACCAATGTTTCGTTTAGCTTTTCGTAGCACAGCATACTCATGAGCGCACCGGGAACTCCATGTCCTGTGCAATCGGCTGCCGCAATGTAGATGTGGTTGGGTGTGTTTTTAAAGTAGTAGAAGTCTCCGCTTACAATGTCTTTGGGTTTTAGTAGTATAAAGGAATCGGTAAAATGCTCATAGATGGTTTCTTTGGGCACTAACATTGCTTTTTGAATTCTTTTGGCGTAGTTAATGCTATCGGTAATGTCATCATTTTTCCTGCGGAGTTCTGAGGTTCTTTGCAAGACCTTTTTTTCTAATGACCGATTGATTTCAAAGAGCATTTTTTCTGCACGTTTTTTTTCGGTAATGTCTAACGAGAGTATAAAAACGCCTTCGGGAACGGGCTCAATGATTAAATGAAACCATGCCTTACTACCATCGGGATAAAGAAATTTATTTTCCATTTCCTTCCTGACTCTGTTTTCCATAGCGTCTTTAACAGCAGCATACATTTCTGTTTTTTCGATGCCGGGAAATTGCTCCGTCATGGTTTTTCCCAATAAACTCTTTTTTGATTTTTTGGCTTGCTTGGCAACAGTATTGTTTACATAGATGTATTTCCAATCGAAACCAATTAGTTGAAATCCTTCAATTGAATTATCGAGTACTTTTTCTCCAAGGTAGTTTCTCATTGCCTTCTAAATATGTGAAAGGCAATAATATAACATAAAAATGAAAAAAAAATCAGTATAAATACCTAAATTTCAATAATATGAATGACTTGGGATTTAGGAGAAGAGTTTAATCTAAAGCTGATGCTTTTGCCAATTGCTTTTGTATTTTGTTAGATTCTCGCTTTTTGTTTAGGGCTTGTATATACTCGGTAAATTGTATATCAAAGCCTACATTTATAAAAGGGTATCTACCCATTTCTTCTATACCGCCTTTGGGTAAAATAGGTACTCCAAGCGATACGTTTAGGTCTAAGGCATTGTAAAAGGTAAGCCCTGTACCCACAGCCGCCATAGGAAATGCAAACTGGCTATTGGTACTGCTGTTTATTACATTATACAAAATACCCGAGCCATATACTATTATGTGCCAGTTGCTAATTAATGGTTCTTTAGGTGGCGATACTTTGGTAAAATATTTACCATAGCTTTTATAAGCCTCCCCTGGATTTCTTGGCCACCATTCTCCTTTGGAGGCAAGTTTAAATTTAATCCCTATTTTTTCGCTTACGTGCGAAAGATTGGTTAAACGCATAGTGTCTGCTACAGTAATTTCTTTATTAAAAAAGGTAGAGTTCATACCTACGGTAAAGTGAAACTGTATGCGGCTAATTTTATCGGACTGTATGTTTTGCAGTTTTACTAAAAAGCTTTCTACGTTAAAATCTATCACTTCTTTTCCGCCTTCTACTTCTTTTATTACAATGTAATCTTTTACAAAATTATTAATGGTAGAAAGGGCGTATTTTATTTTACCGTCTTCAAACACACCGTCTAATAAGGATAGTAAGTTTCTGTAATCGGAAAAGGTGCTTGTTTTATCAAACTCATACAAAGCAGCCACTAAACGGATAAAGGGTTGTGGGTCGTTAGAAAAGCTTTTAAACTGAGGGTAGTCTGATATTAATTTTTGATACAACTTTTGTGCTACTTGAGTAAGTTGGTTTTTTGCAGCCAATAAACCCGGATAGTGTTTTATGTTTTCGGTAAGTAAGGGTTTTAGTTCTGCTTCTATAGAGTATAAAATATCGCTAATTAATAGTGCTTTTTGCGCATCATCAATAGTAGTAGATTTTAGTATTTCTTGTACGTTTTTTACATACTCAAGGCATTGAGCAATGCTTTGAATAGCCTCAGAAACATCTTGCCCTGTGGTTGAATACACCAACAGGCTTTTATAGTCTTCTGCCATTTTTTTGAGTGACTTTTCAAGCGTATCTGCTATTGCTTGCAGAGGGTTTATAAATGTAGGCACATCGTTATATGCAAAGCCTGAATTGGATGGTAGAAACTGGGAAAGGTTTCCTATTAAATTGCTTTTAAAGTTAGAGGTAGTAAGCACATAATTTACAGCTCCAATATAATGGGTGTATTGGCTCATTAGTCTTTTCATTTGAGCATTAACAGTATCCGCTTTTGCAGTTTTGCTCTTTCTATAAAGGTTCATATACTCATATGTGCTGGAATATGAAATTCGCATTAATCCCAGCTTTCTTAGTTTTTCATCTTCACGAACCACTTCACTGCTTATGTCAATTATAGTAGCAATAAACTCAGATAATGGTTCACTTATAAAAGCTTTAGTATCTCTTTTATTAGAAGAAGTTTGCTTAAATGCCGAATCAAGTTTGGAGTGGATTAACCCGCCTCCATAGTTTAAAGTAGTTAGCGATGGATCAATTTCAAGCGCCAAGGCATTCAATGCGCTTTTATAGTTATCGTCAACAGCTGCCTTTCTAACATAGAAGTCGGCAAAGGCATAAACAAATACAAGGTTTACCGTATTTTCTACCATTTTGCGGGTACGTATTTCAGGTTCGGGCTCAAGCACTATACCTTTTATAATATTGTCGGCATAGTTATATACCGTACCTCCGGCACCGTTTATCTTTTGAAGAAATGAGTTTTGAACTACTTTCAGTTTTATTTCGCTTTGTTTTTGTCCAATAATTTCTGCAATAAGCTGTGCATCTAATGTTCCTCTTGCAAAGCTTAGTCCGTCTAAACCTACTTGTAAGCTTGGTGCTTGGTGTTCTAATTCTTGTGCTTTTAAGGTACCTGTAATTATAAAAGCAAGTAGAAAAGTAATGATGTAAATAATGGCTCTCTTTGTTGTAATTAATAGACTTGTAGATAGTTGCATAATTCCTTTTTTTTAATGAAAGAACAAGTCTATAAATAATATTAGAGAAAAAAATCAGTATAAATACTGAAATTTCAATAAATCCAGAGGAAAGATGTGTGTGTGGATATAAAATTTGGTTTGGTATTTGCTCTTTTATACTAAATTTAGAATATGAAAATAGGGCTGTTAGTTTTAGGAGTAACTTTAAGTGTTTGGCTTAACGCACAGCAAGGCTTATACAACGGCATGCTAGTAAAGAGCACCCAAAGTGATTCTATTTTTTTGTTGCTTGATGAAACCAAGTGCCATGTAGCTAGCCCAACTATTTTTGAGCAATTGTTTCGACCCGGTGCTGCCGTATCTACCTTGCCTTCACTAACGCTTAATGCCATTAGAAGCGGAACACCATTAAATGAGGTGTATCTTGCTAAAGCCAAAAGAAAACCCCCAGTGTATTTGGTAGTAAACAACACTAAACGCCACCTTTCTGATGCAAGCACCTTTGAACGGTTTCGATTTGACTGGGGAAAAATTAAAGAAGTTAAGCGTAAACATTTAAAGCGTATGCCTGATGGTGCTCCTGTAAAAGCCAACAGCTTTGTAATTATAATACCCGAAAAAATAGAAGAGCCGCTGCCTTGTGGCAACATGGATTAAACAAATATTAATTAATCTTTTCAAACTTTACATCATCTACCCAAAGGGTAATATCGCTATCACGAGTATTGGCGGTGGCACCTATTTCTACACTGGTGTACATTTTTTTGGTGCCTTGCTGTGCATAGAGTATATCTTTTGGCAATGTGGCAACATCATCTTTACTTAGAATAAGTTTGCCATCTTGCCACAGGCGCACACTCCCTTTATCTTTTTGATGCAGCTTTATTTGCCACACCAATTGCACCCACTGGTTTCTAGGAAAATCTATTTCGCTACCTGGTGTTTGTACAATGTCCTTTTCAAAGAATTTATATTCCATGCGTAGTTTATTATCTACTAAAGCTAGCCTTATTCCCGGCCCGGCTCCAATAGGAACTTGTTCCTCAAAGTCAAATAAAAACAACCACTGTGCTGGGGCATCGCCTTGTATGTAATACCAAGCCGTAAGCTGTGCTGTTTCACCTTGCCAAAAGGCCATGTTTTGTTTTGCAATGCTACATTTAGATAAGTTATCGGATGATTGAACGGCATCAAACCTTAGTGACTTTTTTCCGGTATGATAAAAGGTGGTGTCAACCGTAATGGTATTTTGGGTTATGGTTTGTTGGGTAAAAGAGAAAAAGGTATCGTTTGGCACTAATAAGTCTTCAAGGGTATGGTACGCCTCAAAGTTGTCTTGGTAAAAATTGGGGCCACTAAATTGTTTTTTCTTGTTGCAGCTGCCAACTAGCAGTAATATAAATAGGTATGCTATGCTCTTTTTCATGGTTGTTTTTTCCCTAATGTATAACCAATACTGACACCCCCCCACTGCTGTATTTGAAAGTCAAATATATACGATATAAGCGGAGTGTAGCTTATTCTGTAAAACCATTTTTTGTGGTCAGGCTGATATCGATAACCTACTACAGCTGTACCTCTTATAAAAAAAGAACCTTTGGTAGTAAAAGTGATGCCCTGCCCCAGCCCCAACTCTAACTTATGGGCATTTTTACCTATATTGGCAGCTGCCATAACAGGAAGTATTATTGCAATTCCATTATTTTTATCAATGGGCATACTGCTTACACCTATCCGCCAAGCGTATTCAGTGCTAGTCTTTCTACAAAATTCCTTTTCGTAATTAAAAGAACCTAAGCCACCACTTCCTAACACTTCAAAAAAAATGGATTTTCTTTTAAGACTATCTGATTGTGCGCTAACATTTATAGCTAATAGCATAGCCAAACCAAGTATAATATATTTGGAAAGATTCTTAAACAAATGTGTCTAGTTTAAGTTGCCAGTAAGCTACATCTACCCACTTATTAAATTTATAGCCTACTTCAGAAAAGTGCGCAACTTTAGTATAACCTAAATTTTCGTGCAGCGCAACACTTTTTAAATTAGGTAATGCAATACCGCCAATGGCTGTATGGTAATTTTTTTCTTTTAGGATAAGAAGTAACTCTCTGTATAATTTTTTACCTATACCCTTTCCTTCTTCTCCGTTTCTTAAATATATACTGGTTTCTACAGAATGTTTATAGGCACAGCGGCTTTTCCAATCGGTAGCATAGGCATATCCCAACACTTCTCCCTTTAATTCATAAACCAACCAAGAAAATTTAGCTGAAGTTTCTTGTATTCTGTTTTCAAAATCATTTGCTGTGGTAGGCTTTTCTTCAAAAGTAACAGTGGTGTGCGCAATATAATAATTGTATATATCGCTTAGTTGTTGCGCATGTTTTATGGAAGCATCAATTATCATAAAGCAAGTTTACTTAAATAAATTATTTACTACCGCTATTGTTAAAATTATTACCGAAAAGTTAAAAAATGTTACCGAAAATGAAATGCGCATACCTTTTGGCACAGGTGTTGCGTTATACCTAGTAGCGGTAAACCTCTCCCGCAGGATTAAGCAGAGGGTTGTATAACTTAAATTTAAAAGTTATGAAACGTAAACAAGAAAATTTACTGTCTATGTACTTAGCAGTAAATAAGGTGCTACAAGATAACAGCACCATTTGGAACAGTGTATCAGCCATGGCCACAGCGGTGGGTAACTTTACGACTAATTTGAGTTTGCTGAGAAAAACTATTGACGAGCAAAGTACGCCCATAACGGGTTATGCTAAAGACAAGCGAAATGCACTTACCGATATGGTAAACAAAGCGCTTGAGGTAAAAGGAGCCATTTTTGCCTTTGCAGACGTAAGCAAAAGTGAAACTCTTAAGGCTAAGGTAAATTTTAGCTTTAGTAAGCTTACATATAGCAGCGATACGTTGTGTGCAGAATATGCTCAAGTGATAAAGGATGAGGCGCAAAAGCTGGGGAATCAGCTTGTGCCTTATGGGGTAGGTAATAATAGTTTAACTCAGTTTCAGCAACTGATTGACAACTATTTAGCATTGGTTCCGAGTACAAGAGTGGCTATTACTGCTCGTAAATTAGCTACTAAAAAGTTAAAGGATGGCTTTAGCGGAACCAGTAAATTGCTTACCGAAAGGTTAGACAAACTAATGTTTAGGTTTAAACAAAACTATCCTGACTTTTTTACGCAGTACTTTGATGCTCGAATAATTATCGACTTAAAGCAAACTGCTCCTAACGCAAACAACCCACCAGTTGGTCCTACTACTCAGTAGCAGGTACTAACATTTGACCGATACACTGTAAACCCTTCTCAGCAATGAGAGGGGTTTTTATTTAAATTTAATATTAAGTTAATATTAGATAGTTACCTTTTCAGAATTAAACTAGGGAAATGAAAGTTATAGCGGTGTATCATGTAAAAGGTGGTGTAGGCAAAACCACCACTTCGGTTAATATTGCCTATGCAGCAGCCGAAGAAAACAAAAAGGTATTGGTAATAGATTTAGACCCTCAAGGTGCCAGCACATTTTACTTTGATATTAAACCAAGTAAAAAAGGAACCGTTAAAAAAACGTTGTTTGGAAACAAATCTATTGAAGATTCTATAAAAGAAACTGACTTTGAGAATATAGACATATTACCTGCAAATGCTAAATACACTAAGCTAGATGCTTTTTTGAGTGATATGAAGAAGAGTGGAAAATGGTTAAAGAAACTTTTAAAGCCTATAAAAAAAGAATACGATTACATTGTAATAGATTGCCCTCCAAACATTACTACACTTTCTGAAAATATTTTTAAAAATGTTGATGCTATTCTTGTCCCTGTTGTTCCTACTATTCTTTCCATCAGAACTTTTGAGCAATTATTTTCGTTTTTTAAAGATGAAAAACTTGACACTAAAAAGCTAATCCCTTTTTACTCAATGGTAGAGAAAAAGAAAAACATGCACAATGAACTTATGGCTGATTTTTCTAAAAGAAACAAGCAATGTATTGATGTGAGTATTCCTTACCACACTGAGGTTGAAAAAATGGGAGAATATCTTGAACCTTTGTTATATAAGTTCCCATATTCTGAAGCAGCCGAAGCTTATAGGAGATTATGGAAAGCATTAATGAAAAAAATTAATACTTAAGCTTTAACTCCTATTACGCAGACATCATCAATCTGCTCTAACTCTCACTCCTTTTTTCTATAACACGAAAAAACTCTCTATCAAATACTGAAAAGTAAGTACTGGCATCAAATTCCTCAAAGTAAGGGACAAACTTCCGAATGTTTTTTCTAGCATCTTCATGATACGCCAACATATAACTCATTTTTTCGTTAGCATAATCTGTAATATTAATTTCCACATCCGGCTCCGGCATGCCGTCAATGCCATAGATTTTTTTTCCGATAGTATAAGGATTAGGAAAATCATACTTCTTCATTTTATTATAAAGCCAGGTATCTATAATTTCCTGCTCCATATGGTTAGTATAAACTCCTTGATATATTCTATCGGCAGAAATTTTGTCTTGATTAAGAAGGTTTACTACTAATTGGCTGATATAAACATGTTCGGGATTACCGTAGCCTCCCATTTCATTATCAAGTGTAAAGATGACAGAGGGGTTGTATTTATTTATTAATTGAATTAAGGCCGCCTCTATTTCTTCATTTTTAAATTCAGTTTGCATTATTCTTTCTTTAGAAATTGGAACATAAGGATATTTAATAGTATCTACTCCAATTCTATAACTGGTATTAGGTAGAATTAGTTCGGCTCCATCAGAAATTAAAACGGAAGGATGCTCTGTTCTATCCGGGTCTAACAGAGTAAGTGAAAAGGTAAGTTGTTTAATCTTCCAACCACTATTGTGCAGTTTTGCAATTGTTCCGGCCATTAAGCAATCATCATCATCATGTGCAACAATTACTAATGCAGATTTATTTGAGACAGTATCTAAAAAACTATCAGCAGGGTATTTCTCTGTTGCAGCAAAAGCTTTCAACTCTTCAAGCGAAGGTTTATTGGAGCATGAAGTGAAAATTAATAAATAACAAATGAAATTTATATATCTATACATCTTAAAGTAAATCCTGTTAGTTGGGTAAATATATGCTTAAAATTAAAAAAGTTTAAATTACTTCAGTTTCAATAAGAATAATCTAAATTGTTATCTGTTTCATTTACATTCCTACATACTATACTTTCACTCCTATTACGCAGACATCATCAATCTGCTCTAACTCTCCTCTCCAGTTTTCAAATGCCTCATTGATGAGTTCTTTTTGTTTTTCCATACTCTCATTTTGTATAGAAAGTAATAACTTTTTAAAGTTAGCGCCTTTAAACTTCTTACCCTTCTCTCCGCCAAACTGGTCGGCATAACCATCTGAAAAGATATATATACTGTCTCCTTTTTGTAATTCTATGGTGTGTGTAATGTATAGCTCAGGGTTTGCGTATTTGCCTATGGGTTGTTTGGTGGCTTTTATCTCTTCTATTTCTTTTGCTCCTTTTCTTATAATCCATAGTGGATTGTTAGCGCCTGCGTATTGTAGTTCTCGATATGCTCCGCTACTCGAACTAACGGCTAATGAGCAGAGTGCTATATCCATTCCATCTTTTACTTCGTCTTCACTCTTCTCAAATTCTTGTATTACTATCTCTCTTGTTTTGTCTAGTATCTTTCCGGGCTCTGTTAGGTTATATTCTCTTACGCTTCTGTTTAATCCGTTATTACAGATTACGCTTACCATGGCACCTGGTACACCATGTCCGGTACAATCGGCTGCGGCAAATAATACTTTTCCGTCTTTGTGCTCCATCCAGTAAAAATCTCCGGCTACGATATCTTTAGGTTTGTATAGGATAAAACTCTCTTTTAAATATTCTTTTACTAATTTGCTTGGTGGTAGTATGGCAGTTTGTATTCGTTTGGCGTAGGCAATAGAATCTAGTATTTCTCCATTCTTTTCCTCTAATTGGTGATGGGCTTCTTGTATCACAATCTTTTGCCTTTTAGTTACTTGCAATCTATTAAACACAAACACTAAAAAGAGTGCCACTAAGGCTAGGCCTCCTGCGGTAGAATAGGTGATGATTTTTTGTTTTTCTTTTGCTTCTTGCTCAATGGCTAATTGCTTTTCATGTTCGGCATCGTCCAATGCTTTTTGCTTTTCGTACTCGTATTTGGCCTGCTGTTTGGCTACTGCCTTTTGATTATCTTCATTGTTTAAGCTATCTCGCATGGTAATGTGTAACTTGTACATTTCAAGGGCATCCTTACTTTTTCCTGATTTTTCATATACGTTTGCTAACAATTCTGCATTACCTAATATTGCCTCTGGGGAACCGATTTCCTTTGCAAGCTTTAGCCCCATTAGACCATTTTCTTCTGCGGACTTTAAATCTCCTAATGCCATCTCAGTATTACCAATATTTACTATCGATTCTGCCATTCCTCTTTTATCTCCAATAGATTTTCTAATTGCTACACTTTTTTGAAAGTATTCAAGTGCTTTGGAAATGTCGTTTTGATTTTGATAAATGTATCCGATGTTGTTTAATGAGTTTGCCTCACCCATTTTATCTCCAATTTCTCTTCTAATTAGTAAACTTTTATTGTAATGCTCTAATGCTTTTGAAATATCTCCTTTATCTTTATACACAAGGCCAATATTATTTAAAGAAATTGCTATTGCATGATCTTTTTCTAGCATCTCTTGGATAGCCAAACACTTAAGGTAATATTCTAGAGCTTTGTTAACATCTCCTTGTTTTCTATAAATAAACCCTATATTATTTAGTGATTCTGCAACCCCTCTTTCATCATTGATTTCTTCTCGAATTGCTAAGCTTTTATGATAATAATCTAACGCTTGAGGAATGTCACCCTGAAAGTAATAAACACCACCTATACTATTAAATGAATTTGCAAGACCTTTAGAGTCTGAATATTTTAAGGAAATTTTGTTACTTTCCTGGTAATATTTCATCGCTTTTGAATTATCTGCTATGTTTTGATAATATAAGCCAATATTATTTAGTGCTCCTACGTGATAAATTTGCAAGGATCTTTCATCTTCAGAAGATAAGTTATCTTTAAAAGACTTTTTAATTAACATATAACTATAAAACTGATATCTAATCCAATTATCATTCAACATACTTTGACAAATCGCATGTAATGCTTGGATTCTATTTATATTATCTTTAGCAGAATGGTACTTTTTTAATGAAGTTTCAAGTAATTCTAAATCTGCTTTTGACAATTCATTTAATTCTAAGCTGTCAATCAGATAATAATCTCTATCTGCAAAGGTTTGAGATACAATAAAATTAGTATACAGAATAAATGATATTAAAATTAGAACCCTCATATCTTAACTCCTATCACACAAACATCATCAATCTGTTCTAACTCTCCTCTCCAGTTTTCAAATGTTTCATTGATAAGTTCTTTTTGATTTTCCATACTCTCCTGTTGGATAGTAAGTAATAGCTTTTTAAAGTTGGCTCCTTTGAATTTCTTTCCTTTCTCTCCACCAAACTGGTCGGCATAACCATCACTAAATGTGTAGATAGTATCTCCTTTTTGAAGTTGAATAATTTGTTCAGTAAATGGTTTTAATTCACCACTATATAAACCTACCGGTTGTTTATCTGCTTTAAATTCAACTAACTGATAACCGTTAACTATTAAGGCAGCAGATTCTTCTTGAATATTTTCAGTTTTTCTAATTATCCAAAGTGGGTTGTTAGCTCCTGAATAACTAAGTTGGTTAGTATTCTTATCCCAAACACAAAGCGCTAAATCTATTCCATCTTTTTGTTGAGTGTTTAAGCCTTTTTGCTCTAATGATTTAATTATTTTTTCGCGTAACTTATTTAAAATTTTTGCGGGCTGAGTAATATTATTTTCCACTACAATCTCATTGAAAAAGCTAATTCCCAACATACTCATAAAAGCTCCCGGAACACCATGGCCGGTACAATCTGCTGCCACCCAAATTGCTATATTATTTTCAGTATGAAATGCCCAAAAGAAGTCTCCACTTACTACATCTTTAGGTTTTAACAATACAAAGTGTTGAGGCGAAATTTGCCGCCAATATTCATCACTAGTTAATAATGCGGTTTGAATTCGCTTAGCATAATTTATACTATCGGTTATTTCTTTATTTTTCTCTTCTACTATTTCCTTTTGGTGGGTAATTTCATGATTCTTTTGTTGCAATAAAACATTGTTTCTTTTTCTTTGTTGACTACTTTTAAATACAACTAATACAAGCACTAATAATATTAAACCCACCCCAAATGAGCCAAAAAGTTGAAGTGATTTTCGCTTACTCTCCTCATCTGCTTTTGCTAGTTTTACATCTTTAAGTGCATTGGTTTTGTTTAATAATTCAATTTCTTGCTGCTTGCGTTCATTCTGATATTTCTTTTCCATCTCATTAATCAACTCAGTGTTTTCTTTATTGGTTACGCTATCATTGAAAGTAATAAACTGAGATTGATGATAGTATGCTTTTTCAAAGTTTTGTAAGTTTTCATACGTCTGAGACAACCCCAAATGTGCTTTAATCACATACTCAAGATAGCCTGTATTTTCAGCATTTTTAAGTGCTTCTTTAAATAATGTAAGTGCTTTCTGGTGGTTGCCTTTTTTATTATAAATTTTTGCTGCAGCAATTTGTGATATAGCAAGTTTACCGTTTGCTCCAATTTCTTTTTTTATCTCTATTGATTTTAACGCAAACTCTAATGATTTATCATCTTCATTAGTAAGTTCATAGTTTACACTAAGGTTATTATAACATTGAGCCATTAGTGCCTTATCTCCCAGTTGTGTGAAAATTTCCAAGGCCTCCTTAAAAAATTCACGCGCTTTTATGTATTGCCCAAGGTAATCATAAGCAGTCCCCATACTAGTTAATGAAACACCGTATTGTTTTTTATCACCTATACTTTTAGCATCTTCTTTTTGTCGCTGATATATTTTTAGTGCTTCATTATAATTTTTCTGACCAATGTATATTAAACCTATATTTGATAATGTACCTATAGCCATTCCTGTATCTCTCAAATTTTGATATATATTTAATGCGCGTAAATAAAGCTTGAGAGCTTCGGTAGGGTTTCCTGCAATGTCATGCATTATACCTGTATTATTAAAAGATTGTCCTGCGCCAATACTATCTCCTATTTCAATTTTTATTTCTCCGGCCTTTTGAAAATACAATGTTGCCTTTTCATACTCACCGGAATAATAATAAGCTATACCAATATCGTTATACGATTCAGCTATACCATCTTTATTTTTTTGTTGCTCATGAACTTTTTGTGCTTTTTTATAAAACTCTATAGCTAATGGATATTTACCAACACTTTGAGCAGTTAAGGCATATTCACGATAGGCCGTTGCTATCTCACCAACTATTTTAGACTTTTTAGAAAGTTCTATGGCTTTTTGATTGTAAAACAATGCTGAATCTGGACTGTCTTTTCTGTAATTAGCTGCCAGTTGTTCTAAAGCTAATATACGAATAGTATCATGTTTACTTGAGTTTACTATAATCAATAGGCTATCCTTCCATGTATTTGAAAACGTAATAGAAATAACTAAAGAAAAAAACAATGCTAGCGAAAAACTCTTATTCATTAAAACAAAAATATTAAATTCTAACACCTATAACACACACATCATCAATCTGCTCTAACTCTCCTCTCCAGTTTTCAAATGCCTCATTGATGAGTTCTTTTTGTTTTTCCATACTCTCATTTTGTATAGAAAGTAATAACTTTTTAAAGTTAGCGCCTTTAAACT
>Ga0209273_10002448_pt1 | contig 14191 bp, 9 predicted proteins | sample tdAd471_FD_187126 | JGI IMG/M metagenome (GOLD analysis project Ga0209273, IMG submission 187126) | Marine sediment microbial communities from the Atlantic coast under amendment with organic carbon and nitrate - tdAd47.1 (SPAdes)... | ecosystem: Environmental > Aquatic > Marine > Coastal >...
TGAATCCAGAGACGGGGGAGATGAAGCAATACGATCTGGGAGAAGGTGCCGGCCCGCATAATCTCATTGTTGCCCCGGATGGGATGGTCTGGTACGCCGGCAACCGCCGGGCACACATCGGGATGCTGAATCCCGAAACGGGTGAAGTCACCAAGTACGACATGCCTGATCCGGCTGCGCGCGATCCCCACACCCTGGTCTGGCTGCCCGACGGCAACATTGCATTCACGGTGCAGGGTGGCAACATGGTCGGTCATCTGAACGTGACCACCGGAGAAGTCAAGCTGGCTTCGGCCGAAAACCGTGGCTCACGACCCTACGGCATCAAGGTCGCTCCCGATGGCGAGGTCTGGGTCGTCCTGTTCGGAACGAACCGCCTGGCTCATTTCGACATGGTCAATGTTGAATTGCACGAATTCGAATTGCCGCGTCCGGAGGCGCGCCCCCGCCGTATGGAAATCACCTCGGATGGCCGTATCTGGTACGGCGACTATGCGGGTGGCTATCTGGGCGTCTTCGATCCGGATACGGCCGAGTTTACCGAATGGCAGATGCCTTCTGCAGGACAATCCCGTGTCTACGGAATGGCCAAGGATGACACGGATACCATCTGGTTCGTGGAAACGGGTGTTGACCCCAACCGCTTCGTCGGCTTTGATACGCGCTCGGAGTCCTTCAAGCGCGGCACGGATGTGCCGTCCGGAGGAGGGACCATCCGCCACATGTATTACGACGAGAATACCGGCTACATCTGGTTCGGGGCTGACACGAATACCATCGGTCGCGCCATTGTGACTCCACGCGAAGATTCCTGACGGGCGACCAGCCCCGTTTCAAGAGATGGCCCCTTCGGGAACACCTGCGGAACCTGCAGGAACCTGAAGGGGCTTTTTTTGCGCCGTTATGGCCATTATCAGTATAAAGGCTGAGTAATGATGGTGTAATATCAGTCTTTATGCTTATAATAAGTATCACATCTTAAGCATATGGACTGAGTCATGCGGCGTCTCCAGGTCGAATTACTGGATCAGAAGCTGGAGTCTTTCCAGCCCCTCCAAGAGGAATCCCTGCCTTCAACAGGTTGGATCCGATTCGTGCGTCAATCCATCGGCATGTCCCTGAGGCAGCTCGGCGAGCGGATGGGGGTCACCCCACAGTCGGTCTCCGACATCGAGCAACGGGAGGCCGAGGGCAAAGTTACCCTTTCCACGTTGAGGGATGCGGCCGAGGCTCTCGACATGCGCCTGGTGTATGCGCTCGTTCCCAAGCAAGGAACGATGCAGGACATGGTGCGCAGACAGGCCCGCCGACTGGCCGAAGATGCGGTTGCGAGGACTTCAATCTCCATGTCCCTGGAGGAACAGGCCGTTCCGCGCGAGGAACTCCTGCGGGAGGTGGATTACCTGGTGGAGGAACTCATGCGAAAGAACACCCGCACCTTCTGGAATCAGCAGCCTGAAGACCGGTCCTAACCATGTCCCGCCCCTCTACAAATGGCGATGGTACTGGCGCCGAGCGACCGCTCGGCGCCACATTGTTGTCCGAGGAAGAGAAGGAGGGCCTTCTCATCCCGACGGTCATCCTGCGAAGGGATCTGGACCGGTTCGAACAGGCCAACATCCAGGAGGCGCGGCTCTTCTATGCCAACCACAATCGCAGCGTGAACTGGCTCCTGACACGTGAAGGCGTGCGTGCCGTACATCGTCGCATGTTCGATCAGGTGTGGGGCTGGGCCGGAACGTTCCGGCGGACGGGAAAGAACATTGGTGTGGAGCCCGAGCGCATCCAGGTCGATCTTGAAACGCTGCTGGAAGATGCACGATTCTGGCTGGCCAACGAAACCTATCCGCCCGAAGAGTTGTGCGTCCGCTTCAAGCATCGCCTCGTATTCATCCATTGCTTCCCGAACGGAAACGGGCGACATGCCAGGTACATGGCCGACCTGCTGCTCTCGAAGGCATTCGATCTGCCCATGTTTTCGTGGGGAGGGGATATCCTCGGTCGGAATCCGGACCTTCGCCGGACGTACATCATGGCGTTGCGCGCCGCCGATGCCGGCGACATCGGTCCACTTCTGGCGTTCGCCCGATCCGCATAGCCTATTTCATTCGGGTAGTCGGAACAGCTCTTCGACCGTGCATTCCAGCACGCGCGCCATCTTGAGCGCCAGTTCAGTGGAAGGCACGAAGTGGCCGTTCTCAATGCTGTTCACGCTCTTGCGCGTGACCCCGATGGCTTCTGCCAGGGCACCTTGTGTCATGTCCTTCATGGCTCGACGAACCTTGAGTTGGTTCAGGAGCCGGGATTGTTCGTCCTTGCTCATCGGCTCCACAGGGTCTGATAACGCAGGACGGCGGTCACGATGCCTGCTGCCATCGTACCGGTGGCAGCGACAGGAATCGTCAGGAAATGGGGATCCAGGAACGAGAACAGCAGGATCATGACGACCTGCGTTGCCAGCATCCCCCCGAAGCCCCAGGTAAAGGCTTCTTTCTGGATGCGTTGCAGCATTTCGTCGCCTTCAAGCTGTTTCCGATAGGCCAGTCCCTCAGGTCTCTTGAAAAGACGCTGGTTCCTGCGAAGGGCAACAAGGAATACAATCCAGGCTGCCGCCGATGTCAGGGCTGTTGCAGCCACCATCCAATCGGGACCGTGCGCTTCCTGCCCGATGTGCTGGATTGCCAGAAGGGCAGAACCTGCTGCAGCGCCGAATGAAATGAGGCGCTGATTGGCATCAACGCTTAGCTCCAAGCTGGTTGAAGTGTCATTCATGAGAGACAGTGGTAAGTGTTCGTTTCATTAAGTAACACAAACTACTCACAAAGAGTTGTAAAGGTTGCACCTTGTCGCAATTAAAAGTTCAGCGACCCCGGTTTCTGCATGCCGTATCTTCTCGGGACACTCCCGTACCCTTCACTTCCGCTTGTCGGCATGTCCAAATACCAGCTCCGTTGTCTCGGCACCCAGGACCGGATCGAGGACGAATACACCGTACGTTACCACGACAAGGCGCTTTTGCGCGCTGAATACGCCAACGAAATCACGCCTAGGGATTTGCCGGGTTTGTGGCGATGGGTGGATTGGTTGCCGGTATCAAAGCCGGGCCGGCTGAATGCCGGCTCGATCTGCTTCAAGAGTGAAGCCCTGGCCAAAGAGTTGATGCTCTCCAATCTGTGGATCTCATTCCACGGGTACTGGCCCGAAAAAGGCGCCATGTGTCCGACGACAACGTTCAAGGACATGGAAGCGGTGACGACGCTGCAGCGACTGGAGGATCACAATGTCCCCGGACTGATCTGCTCCTCGGCGGGGAATACGGCACGTGCTTTCGCCCATTTCGGGGGCTTGGCCGGCTTTCCGATCCTGCTGGTTGTTGCCGAGAAGCACCTTGACCGCATCTGGGTACCCAAGGGCCATCCCGTGGACAGCGTCAAGGTCATCGGTATCAAGGGAGGGGATTACGGCGATGCCAACGAAGTGACCAGCAAGATCATGGAAGTGGGCGGCTGGCGCCGGGAAGGCGGCGTGCACAATGTGGCCCGCCGTGACGGTATCGGATCCCTGATCCTGACCGCCATCGAAGCCATGGGCGGCATGCCCAAGCACTATTTCCAAGGTGTGGGTGGAGGTCCTGGCCCGATCGGGATCCACGAGATGGCCCAGCGCGCCATCGCGGCAGGTTTTGCGGAAGGTCCGGTACCGCGGCAGCATCTGTCCCAGAATGCCGAATTCTGTCTGGTTCATGATGCATGGCAGAAACGCACCTTCGAGCTCACGCCAGCGCCCGAAGCCATCCACCCCAGGGTGTTTTCGGATGTGCTTTTGAATCGGGCACCGGCCTACTCCGTGCGGGGCGGGCTGTTCGACATGCTCGTCGAATCCAACGGTGCCACATATGCCGTGGACTACGACGATGCCGCGGCTGCATTTGAACTGTTCAAGCGCACGGAGGGCATCGATCCCTTCTCGGCAGGAGCGGTGGCCCTGGCCTCCCTCAAGCAGGCCATCTACCGCGGCGAAGTGCACCGCGACGACACCATCCTCCTGAACATTTCCGGGGGCGGGGGAGAGCGGTACATGGCTGAACACGAGACCGAAGTCATCAAGCCCATTGCCATCGTGGACAAAGAGGAAGCCGTCCGCCTGGGGCGCACGTTCACGTATTCGAATCAGTAGTGTCGGCGGTCATCTTGATCCACGAACGGGTCCCACCCGACCCCAGAATGGGGGTGGCAGTTGCCTGGGACTGATGGCAGCCATTTCGAAGGGAGCCATGCACAACGCGTCTGCTATCCGGTCGATGGTCTCCGGCCGTGGAACGTGTCGACCCGTCTCCAAACGCGAGATGACGGATTGCAGCATACCGGCTGCTTCAGCCAGTTCTTTTTGGGTCATCCTGCGATAAATCCGCGCCCTGAAAATCCGATCGCCCCATTCAATTCCGAGATGGCGATCTCTGGTATTGAACTGGAATTCGACGTGATGATCATAGAATGACCGAATCAGCGCGGTGCAGACGGCTTCCCGTTCACCGGATTCGGATTCAAACAGAATGTGCTGGCGCGTGGTGGCAACACGGGAACGCTCGGGCAGGAAGCGCCGCTTCTTGGCGTCATGGATTACCAGGTCCATATCCATGAAAACGAGCATTCCATCGGCATACCGAAGAAAAACGCCCTCATCGCCAGCACACCCGGCCGCCGATCGTACCGTGATTTGCTTCTCGTTGTAGCGCGGGTGCCAGAACTCGTCGTATTTCCGTCTTCGAATGGCCATGTCAGAAGATGGTCGTGTACCTCTTGACCCCTGAAAGTGCGGGCCGCAACCTGGTGTCGTCGGAGTATTCCGAGTAGTTATCTCGGGTTTCGATTTTGAAGAGGGATGGAGCCGGGTCCTTTTGAGAGCCGTATCGCACGAATGTCATGGGAGATATCGCAATCGTGCGATATCACTTTCCGGAGGGTGGGACCCTGCTCAACTTCACAATCCATTCCCCAACCGTGCCAACCCGTCGGTGCAGGACTCTCTAAAGAGCCGTATCGCACGAATGTCATGGGAGATATCGCAATCGTGCGATATCACTTTCCGGAGGGTGGGACCCTGCTCAACTTCACAATCCATTCCCCAACCGTGCCAACCTTTCGGAGCCAGGGCGTGTCCATAGGGTGATGACGGAAGACGCAGCCGTGCATCGCCGCCCCAGACCGCCCTCCATTCCATGCTTCGCAATTACCTGAAGACGGCCCTCCGCGGGATGCGCCGTCATTCGACCCAGTCCATCATCAATGTGCTCGGGCTGGCCGTCGGTTTCGTCGCCGGGTTCTTCATCCTGCTCTGGATCCAGGATGAATTGAAGTTCGACCGGCACTATCCGGAGGTCGATCAAGTCCACCGCGTCATGCGCACCTCGACCTATGGCCCAGACCAGATTTTCACCTGGCCGGCCATCACGGCCAAGCTGGATGCGGTGCTGGATGAGGAATATCCGGAGATCGAGTTTGCGGCGCTCCACACGTGGCCCCAGAACATGTCCTTCCTGCGCGGAGACATCACCTTCAGGGAAACAGGATACCACGCCGGTCCCGATTTCTTCCGGATCCTGAAGCACAACTTCCTGGCGGGAAATCCGGAGACGGCACTTGAGGCGCCGACGAATGTGGTGCTCTCCAACACCATGGCACGCAAGTACTTTCCGGAAGTCTACGAGGGATCCGTGACGGACGCAGAGGGCGCCATGAGCGTCCTGGGACAGACCATCACCCTGGAGAACAGGCTGGAACTGGCCATCACGGGTGTCATCGAGGACGTGCCGGCACAGGCCACATTCCAGATGGACTACGCCATCGCCCTCCAGGAGTACATCAATCGTAATGACTGGGTGGATGACTGGGGCAACAACGGGCTCAGGATGCTGGTCCGGCTGACACCGGGAGCCAGCACGGCCGCGGTTTCCGACAAGATCCGGCTCATCATCCAGGAAGCCACGGACTCGGAGAACGATGTGCTTTTCCTGCAGCCCTTCACGGATATCCATCTGAGGTCGACGTACGACGCGGGCGTGCAGACCGGTGGACGTATCGACATCCTCCGCATGCTGGGCATCGTGGGCCTTTTCATCCTGCTCATTGCCGCCATCAACTTCATGAACCTGGCCACCGCTCGGAGTGCGCAACGGGCCCTGGAGGTCGGCATTCGCAAGACCTTCGGCGGTCAACGGTCCCACCTGGCCGGGCAGTTTCTCGGCGAATCGGTCCTGACCGCTTTCGTGGCCCTTCTGGTAGCGGGTGTGGCCACGGTGGCGCTGCTTCCGGGATTCAACGCGCTGACACAGAAAGAACTGGTGCTGGCCGACATCACTCTCAAAACCTGGCTGCAGTTCGGTGGCATCGCCCTGGCCTGCGGATTGATTGCCGGTTTGTACCCGGCGGTCTACCTCTCGGCGTTCAGCGTCATCGGAGTACTCCGGCGGGGTGAGCGCAATACGGGAAAGGGGGCCAATCTGCGTCGGGGACTCGTTGTGCTGCAGTTCGCCCTCTCCATCATCCTGATTGTGGGTTCGATTACGGTCTACAACCAGATCAATTTCATCCGGACCAAGAACCTCGGACTGGATCGAAAAGACGTGTTCTATGCTCGTCTCGAGGGCCCGATGCATACCCAGTATGCCAGTTACAAGGCGCAGTTGGAGTCGAATCCTGCCATCGCCGGCGTCACGGCTACATCCACGCATCCACTCAGCGTGGGCAGTTCCACGTCCTGGGGCGTGCGCTGGGAAGGTCGGGATGAGACCGACGATACGCTCTTCAGCATCATCCAGGCAGACCACGACTTCATTCCGGTCATGAAGATGGAGCTCCTGGCAGGGCGCAACTTCTCCCGGGAGTATGGCGCGGACTCTTTGAACCTGGTCATCAACGAAGCGGCGGCTGCCGCGCTTCCCTGGGATGACCCCATCGGCCAGTCCATTACCCACTGGGGACGCGAGGGCACCATCATCGGGGTGGTACGCAATTTCCACATCAACAGTCTGTACCAGGAAATCGACCCGACAGTCATCCGCCTCGATGAAGATGCTGCATGGCTTACGTACGTACGTCCGGCCCCGGGCCAGACGGAAGAAGCGCTGGCCGCTTTCGAGGAGGTGTTCAAGGCGTTCAATCCGGACTTTCCCTACGAATACGACTTCGTGGATGCATATTTCGAACGGCAGTACACGAGTGAGATCATCGTCGGCAAGCTGAGCCGGGTATTTACCGGCCTGGCCATTTTCATTGCGTGTCTGGGACTTTTCGGCCTGGCTTCCTTCACCGCCGAGCGTCGAACACGCGAGATCGGCATCCGGAAGGTGCTCGGAGCCACCATCCCGGGCGTCGTGGGCCTGCTGAGTCGCGAGTTCATCGCCTTGACCCTCATTGCCTTCGTGCTGGCAACTCCCGTCGCTGCATGGTTGATGCAGCGGTGGTTGTCCTCTTTTGCTTATCACGTCTCACTGTCGTGGACCGTGTTCGGAGCCGCCATGCTGGGCGTCGTCGTCATCACCTATGCCACCGTAGGTTGGCAATCCATCCGGGCGGCCACGGCCAATCCAGCCGATTCGCTGCGCTCCGAATGATTCCAGCCCGTCCATGCCACACCGCGCACCCAACCCACAGCCCTGAACCATGCTGAAGAACTACCTCAAGACCGCCCTCCGCGGGATGCGTCGTCATCCGACGTTTGCCGGAATCAACATCCTGGGCTTGGCGCTGGGCCTGTTCGTGGCGTTCATGATCCTGTTGTGGGTGCGTGACGAGATGTCCTACGATACCATGTTCTCGGACGCCGACCGGATCATGGAAGTCATGCGCACCTCGACGCAGGGCGGGATAGTCAGCACGACCAATTCGATCACGGCCAATCTGGACCCGGTTCTCGACGAAGAGTACCCGGAGATAGAGATCGCATCGCTTGTGGGCTGGAATTGGGACATCACGTTCGTGAAGGGAGATCTTTCGTTCCGGAATGACACGCGCTGGGCCGGCCCTGAATTTTTCCAGGTCGTGGACTATCCCTTCGTGGCCGGCGACCCGGCCACGGCGCTGAGTGTTCCAGAGTCCGTCGTGTTCACCGAGTCGACGGCAGCGCAGTATTTCCCGGACGTTTACGCGAATGCCCCCAACCCCGCAGTCGCCGCGCAGGAAGTACTGGGCCAGTTCGTGCGTCTCGAGAACCGACTGGACGTGACGGTGACAGGCATCGTGAAGGACTTTCCTTCGAATGTGACGTACGGTTTCGAAGCGCTCGTGCCCTTCGAGGAATACCGTCGACGCAATGACTGGGTGGAGGGCTGGGGCAACAACGGCTTCCGGATGCTCCTCAAACTGACCCCCGGCGCGGACCATGAGGCGGTCTCGGACAAGATCCGCATGATCGTACAGGACAACCAGGAGGCGAACACCTCGGTCCTGTTCCTGCAGCCCCTGAAGGATCGACATCTGTGGTCGAAGTACGACAATGGTGTGCTCGTGGGGGGGCGAATCGAGTATGTGCGCATCATGGGAGTGGTTGCGCTCCTGATCCTGGTCATTGCCGCCATCAACTTCACCAACCTCACGACCGCGCGCAGCGCCCAGCGCGCCATGGAAATCGGGATCCGCAAGTCATTCGGCGGTTCGCGCTCAAGCCTGGCCGGTCAGTTCATCGGCGAAGCCATGTTGACGGCGTTTGCAGCGCTCATTGTGGCCGTGGGAGCCGTGGCCCTGCTGTTACCCGGCTTCAACAATCTGACCGACAAGGATGTGGCGCTTGGCTCCCTTGGATGGGGCATCTGGGCGATGTTCGGCGGTTTGACCCTGCTGACCGGCCTGCTGGCGGGAGCCTATCCGGCTGCCTATCTGAGCAACCTGGGCATCATCAAGGTCCTGCGCGGCAGCGCACGATCGACCGGCGGGGGTGGAGCGCTCAGAAGAGCACTCGTCGTATTCCAGTTCGCCATTTCCGTCCTCCTGATTGTGGGGACGATGACGGTCTACAGCCAGCTCAACTACATCCAGACCAAGAATCTGGGACTTGACCGCGAAAATGTGTACACGATCGAGCTCGAGGGAGGGGCCAGAGATCAGTACACCGCGTTCAAGTCCCGCCTTTTGCAGCACCCGGGCATACTGTCCATATCAACCGGGTGGGAGAATCCGTTCGATGTGAACACGTCGACCTCCGACCCTGATTTTGACGGGAAGGATCCGGATGACAACACCAGCTACTACGTATCGGGTGTTGGATACGACTTCATCGAGACCATGGGGATGGAGCTTCTGGCCGGAAGGGTGTGGGATCCGGCGCAGCCCCTGGACTCGGCCCACGTCATCATCAACGAAACGGCGGCAGCCACCATGCCGGTATCTGATCCGGTGGGAGAGCGATGGGACATGTGGGGCCGGGAAGGCGTGGTGTTGGCGGTTGTGAAGGATTTCCACATGACCAGCATGTATTCGGAGATCGGGCCGATGGCACTCCAACTGAATGATGCCGATGGAGGCAGCGCGTTCTTTCGTCTTGCGCCCGGGAATGTGGCAGAAGCCATCGAGACGATCGAGGCCGTGTACCGGGAAATGAGCCCCGAATTTGCCTACCAGGGCCGGTTCCTGGACGATGACTACGACGCGATGTACCGAAGCGAGGCCATCATCGGCACGCTAGCGAACTGGTTCGCCATTCTGGCCATCGTCATCGCATGTCTGGGACTGTACGGGTTGGCTTCATTCACGACGGCTCGCCGCACCAAGGAGATCGGGGTCCGAAAAGTGCTGGGTGCCTCGGTGCCGTCGGTCATCCTGCTCCTCACCAGGGAATTCGCCCTGCTTATTGGTATAGCATTCGTGGTGGCCGCTCCCGTGGCCTGGATATTCATGTCGGACTGGTTGGCGGGATTCGAATACCATATCGATCTGGGCCTCGGCATCTTCGCCTCGGCTGCGCTGGGCATGCTGATCATCACCTACGCCACGGTCGGATGGCAGTCATTCCGGGCAGCGGTGGCCAATCCGGCTGAATCCCTGCGCACGGAATAGGGTGTTGGCGCGAGCGCCTGCAAGGTGATACATTGGCGCGACGGATTTTCCACCCACCAACGCCATCATCACCATGCGTTCCATCTTCAGTTTTCTTCTGCTGGCCCTGCTGGGCCTTCCCGCTCTGGGTCAGGGACAGGGCGCCGCTGTTGCCGCCGCCGGAGACATGATTTTTGTCGGAGAATCCGGCAACCGGGTAGAACCGGGCATGGTCTTCATGTTCGCGCGAGGAGGTGATGGCAGCTGGTCCGATGCGGGCATGCTGACGGCCGGATCGGATGGCCTCGACGAGGATGGTTTCGGTCGTTCGATGGCTGCCAGTGGCGACGTGCTGGTCATCGGCGCTCCGGTCGAGGAGGCTGCGTACGTGTATCGCAGAAGTGAGGACGGGGCCTGGTCACAAACGGCGCGGCTCACGGGACCCGGTGAAGGGTTCGGAACGGCTGTGGCAACCGACGGCGCCCGGATTGCGGTGGTGGCCAGCGGTGGTGCCGAAGATTCGCCGGGCATCGCACACGTCTACACGATGCAGGAAGACGGCTCATGGCCCATGGACGGGCACGCCCGAAGTGGAGACATCGACATGCAGATGAGCGGTACACAGGTGGCCATGGACGGCGACTGGCTGGCCGTTTCGGCTCCGATGGCAGATGAGCGCGCCGGGAAAGTGGTCCTTTTCAAGGACAGCCCGGACTCCCAGGTGTGGGCTCAGCACCAGGTGCTGGACATGCCCGTTTCAGCGCCCAACCAGCGTTTCGGTTCGGCCCTCTACCTGCACCACGGCCACCTGATGGTCGGAGCGCCTGGATATGAGTCACGCATCGGCGCCGTGGGTGTCTATCATTACGACGAGGAAGCCGATGCCTTCGACTTCACACTCCGTTTGTCTCCGGCTGCCGCTTCGGGCAACGAGAGCTTCGGGACGGCCTTTGCGCACGATCCGGACCACAATGTCTGGGTGGGAGCACCCGGCGCGAACAGTGGTTGGGGAGGGGTCCACTCCTTCGATCCGAGCAACATGATGAAGGTGTTTGCACCGCTTGGCTCCGTGGACGTTGAAGGACTGCAGGTCCGTTCGTCCCTGGGCGCCTCGTTTGCGGCGGGGGAGGATTTCATCGCCGTCGGAGCCCCCGGATATGACTGGGGTGAGGGCGGTGTCTTTGTCTTCGACAAGACGGATGACGGTATGGTGCAGAGCGCCATCCTCTACCACGACAAGGGCGCCATGGACTCTTTCGTGGGGGAGATGGTGGAATGCGAGGACGGTGATGCCGCCGGATTCCGATGCCAGGACGTGGACGTGCAGTCCTTCCTGAGCCTCAGGGACATCGGTGGCGTGCGCGGAACGCGCATGAACGACATCTGGGGATGGACCGATGCGGCTTCCGGACGCGAGTTCGCGCTGGTGGGCCGCACGGATGGAACCGCCTTCGTGGAGGTTACCGACCCGTACAACCCCGTGTATCTGGGCAATCTGGCCAAGACCGAGGGCGCGGACAATTCGGTGTGGCGCGACATCAAGGTGTACAAGGACCACGCTTACATCGTGGCCGACGGGGCGGGGCAGCACGGCATGCAGGTCTTCGACCTGTCGCGGCTCCTGGACGTGCCTGGTGCGCCGGTCGAGTTCGATGCGGACGTCATGTACGATCAGATTGCCAGCGCCCACAACATCGTCATCAACGAAGAGACGGGGTATGCCTACTCCGTGGCCTCCCGCATGGGTGGCATCACGTGTGGTGGCGGGCTGCACATGATCGATATCCGGGATCCGAAGAATCCGACATTTGCCGGGTGCTTTTCGCACGAGGGCACGGGCCGCAACAATACCGGCAATACGCACGACGCCCAGTGCGTGATTTACAACGGCCCGGACTCGGAGCACACGGGACGCGAAATCTGCCTTGGATCCAATGAAACGGCGCTTTCGATTGCCGACGTCACGGACAAGGACGCCCCGTTCGCCATCGCGCGGGCCACCTACCCGGCCATCGCCTACACGCACCAGGGATGGCTGACGGAGGACATGCGCTACTTCTACATCAATGATGAGGGTGATGAGCCGCAGGGCCTCGTGGATGGCACGCGCACGCTCATTTTCGACCTTATCGATCTGGATGATCCGGTTCTGGTTGGCGAGCACATCTCGACAGAGACCAGTACGGACCACAACCTCTACATCCGGGACAACCTGATGTACCAGTCCAACTACGTGGCCGGTCTGCGCATCCTGGATGTGTCCGATCCGGAGTCACCGACGGAAGTGGCCTTCTTCGACACCGTGTCCAATGATCGGACGGGTGGCGGATCATGGAGCAACTATCCGTATTTCCAGAGCCACACCATTGTGGTGACTTCCAGTCGTGAAGGCCTGTTCATGCTCAAGAAACGCGAAGTGGATCTGTAGTGGGTGATTGTCCCCGGGAAGGTGTGCCCGCGCGGCTGAAGGCCGCGCGGGCCCGGGCCGCGGCCGCTCTGGCGGCCGCGGCCTTCCTCTGTCTGTCCGGCTGCTCGGACTGGGCCCGCACCCCGGCGGCCTACGTTGGATCGGCCACGTGCGCGTCCTGCCATGCCGATCAACAGGCGGCATGGAATGGCTCGGACCATCAATGGGCCATGCAGTTGCCGGACAGCACCCACGTACTGGGGGACTTCGACGAGACGACGTTCACCCATTATGATGATGTCTACCGGTTTGTGCATGCAGAAAGGGAGAACGGCTCTGAAGCGATGTCCGTTATTGCAAGTAGAGGTGTTGGGGAAGAGGTGGAAGCAGATACCCTGGCCGTTCAATGGGCATTCGGTCATGATCCGTTGCAACAGGTGCTGGTCGCAGGCAATCGGGGTCGACTGCAGGCGCTGACGGTGGCTTGGGATGCGGAGGCGGAGACGTGGTATTCGCTCTATCCGGACGAGGCCACACCTCCGGGGGATGTGCTGGATTGGCAATCCGACCGACTGAGCTGGAATTACATGTGCGCTGCCTGCCACACCACGGGCCTGGAGCGCGGGTACGATATTGAAACGGACAGCTACGAAACGACCTGGGCCGAACACACCGTGGGCTGTGAGGCATGCCACGGGCCGGGCTCCGAGCACGTGGACGATCCGACGGAAGGCTATGGGATAACCGGAGCCTCCGAAGGATTGATGCCAGTCAACGGGAGGGCCTCGATGACGGTGCTGGAGTCGGAACTGACCATGTGTGCCGCTTGCCATTCACGGCGCACGCCGCTGGTAGAACCCGCGCAGGCTGGCACGTCGTTCCTGGACCAATATGCCCCGGCGCTCATCAGCGGTGGATTGTATTTCGATGACGGCCAGATCCGGGACGAGGTCTACGTCTACGGCTCCTACCTGCAGAGCGGAATGGCCCGGGCTGGCGTGACGTGTACGGATTGCCATGATCCGCACACCGGATTGCGTCGACTCCCCGGCGATGCACTGTGTCTTTCGTGCCATGCCGGCAACGTAGAGGAAGTGCCCGTACATGCCGCTCATACCATGGGAGAGGCGGCCACGTCCTGTGAGACCTGCCACATGCCAGAACGCACGTACATGGGCACAGACGAGCGCGGCGATCACCGTTTCGGGATTCCCGACCCCGTAACCGCGCGGGCTGTTGGTTCGCCGAATGTGTGCGCCAACTGTCACGGAGAAGACCGCTCGATTGAATCTGTTCTGAGCGGTCCGGATAGCCGTCCCGGGCTTGCCATCGCCGCACTGAGGGCGTCCACCACCGACCGCATGGCGGTCATGCAGGAGGTGCTCGTGGATTCCACGGTCAGTCGGATCGAAAAAGGCAGTCTGATAGCTCGATTGGGCAGCGAACCCACGACCGATGGATTGCGCATCGTGATGACGGCGTTGTCCTCAGGCGATCCCTTCGAACGCGTGGGAGCCCTGCGCGCCATCGCCGATCCCGCGTTCCGCGCCCCGCTGCCGAATCTGGATGACCGGTTTGCCGATTCACTTCGATGGGTCCGGGTGGAGGCAGTGGCCACTGCGTTGGCGCATGGATTCGATGAGTTTGAAGAAGAGCCTGCCGCCACCGCGTTGGCTGACTACGCGCGGGCACAGCAGGCCGTGGCCGAGCAGCCCGAAGCGCACCTGAACCTGGCCTCGATGTTCGAAGTGACGGG
>Ga0209273_10002453_pt1 | contig 14165 bp, 9 predicted proteins | sample tdAd471_FD_187126 | JGI IMG/M metagenome (GOLD analysis project Ga0209273, IMG submission 187126) | Marine sediment microbial communities from the Atlantic coast under amendment with organic carbon and nitrate - tdAd47.1 (SPAdes)... | ecosystem: Environmental > Aquatic > Marine > Coastal >...
CGCTCGCCGCTGGCTCAACAGGGACTGACGTCCAGCAAGCGCCCTTTTTACCACTGTTTCTATTGCCATTAGTTTCGCCCCGGCGCGGGTCGAAGACCCTGAAGCTGATCACTATCAACCGACCGATCACCACCAACCGCCGCTACCCATTGAATCAACGATTCCGCTCGGTCAGCGGCCATTTCAGCGCCCACGCCGTATTCGACCAACTGCCGGAATTTTTGCTCGAGTTCTGGCTGAGTCAGAGGGTTCTCCGGGTCGCCCTTCGGATTAGCAACTTCCAGCGTCAGCTGCCTGCCAGCATCAGTCACCACCGTCACCGTCGCCGACCAGCAGTCTGGATACCGAGCCTGATGCAGCTCATCAACTACCACGGTGACTCGCGACATGAGTCGACGAACATCCTCAGCGGCCAGGCTACTGCTCGAAAACTGCTCCAGATCCAGCTTGCCACGCAACAGCGCCGTGGCAACACAATACTGCAGGCTAAATTTGGCATCGGCCACCGATCGCGGATCCGCCTTATCGCAAAGTACCTTAGCTGCTTCGTAAACCGCCACGTCAACCCGCTGAAGCGCCCCCGCCCCGCTGGAATCCGGATCACCCAATAGTTGCTCTCGCAACCTCAGCGCGGCGTCCACCGGGGCATGGGTATGCCGACAGGAGGCATGGGGTTTTATGGATACGTCGGCGATTTTTAGCGGGCCATCAAGTCGTTCGACCACCCGGGTCGGATGACCATCACTCGCCAGTCCAGCGAAAAACCCGCGATCTCCCTCAAGAATGCGTCTCGCACCGCTAATTCCACCTCGGGCAAGCTGGGCTGCCAGCACCCCGTTGGCCGCGGCGCGTCCGGTATGCAACGGTTTACTTTGCGCCCCTTCAGTATTGAACTCCCACAACCCGGCTGCCTGGGTGCCAGCACTGCCTAACGCCCAGACCAGCTGCTGTTCGGTCAGTTGATAGATCCAGCCAGCGGCCATCGCCGCACCAAAGACGCCACAGGTACTGGTGTTATGAAAATGGTAATAATGCGTTGGACCCACCGCCCCGCCGATACGAATAGCCACTTCATATCCGGCCGCTATTGCCGCCAGCAATTGCTCTCCGCTAGCACCAACTTCATCGGCCGCCGCCAGTGCCGCCGGAATAATCACCGCCGCCGGATGAATAATGGACACCCGTTCAACGTCATCCATCTCAACAATGTGGGACAGAGCGCCGTTGATCAGAGCCGCTGTTTCAGTCGAGCGACCCTCTGCAAGCCCCAGCACCTGCGCACTGCCGGCCGCCAGAGACCCTCCGTAGTCAAGAAAGGCTTTGCCCGTCGGCGTTCCCATTCCACCAATAGCCGAGCCGAGCCAGTCAAGCAGGTAATAGCGTGACAGCGCCTGGACCGGCTCCGCGCAAAGCTCGTGGTTACGCCCTACTAATGCGCCTACCAGCTGCTCGGTTAAGGGGGTTTTCTGCATTCTCTGGCTTCCAGCATTTCGTCTTTATGGAGGAGGATTAATTCTGGCGCGGACACGCTGGCCTGATTGCTGAACGCCATCCCTAACGATGGGGTTCTCAAGCCCAACCGACATTGATTGTGGGCCGGTCCGGCCTGGCACCTGATATCGCGCTATTTTAACCTGCCAGCGCCCACAACTGCGCCTGACCACAGCGACTAATCACCCACCCTGCGCTGAATGAGGAGAATTCAATAACCGCCATCCGATATCGCGAATGAGGAGGCATAATGCCACTCAGGTCGATAACTATTTTCATTGGAGTCTGTGTCATGAAACTGCCCCTGCCCACCGTCTGCGTCACCTTTAACTCCACGGACAGCCGCTCCCTTATCGAGGAGACTCTGTCTGAGCAGGCCAGGGTCGTTTTTCTGAAAGATATTGACGCAGCCGATGAATCCGCGCGCCGCCGGCAGTTAATCGACTCCAACATCGTCTTCTGCCTGCAACCTAACGCTGAACTCCCCACCGGGGTGCTCAAACAGATGCCCCACCTTGATTTTATTCAGAGTCTCAGCTCGGGAGTCGACCATATCGATTTCAGCGCCTTTCCCGACTCAACGCCGGTAGCGAGCAATGCCGGGGCCTACGCGGAACCCATGGCTGAACACATACTGGCGATGGCACTGACATTGGCCAAAAAACTGCCGCAGCGCCACCAGGCGATGCGCGAAGGCGAATTCGATCAGCTCACCACCACCGGCACCCTGCGCGGCAAAACGGCTGGCATCCTCGGATACGGCGGCATCGGTAAGGCCGCAGCCCGCCTGTTTCGCGCCCTGGACATGACTATTCTCGCCATCAATAGCAGCGGCAAACCACAGCAAGGCGTGGAATTCACCGGCACTCTGGATGACCTTGAACAGGTCATGCGTGCCAGTGATCTGTTGTTAATCTCGCTACCGTTAACGCCGACCAGCGACAGGCTGATTAGCGCGACTGAGCTCGCGTGGCTGAAACCGGACTCCATTATTGTCAACGTCGCCCGCGGCGAAATTTTTGACCAGACCGCCCTCTATCAACATTTAAAGCAGCACCCGGATGCCGGGGCAGGCATTGATGCCTGGTGGGTTGAACCCTTCCGCCACGGCGAGTTCAAACTTGAACATCCGTTTCTGGACCTGCCCAATGTGATCGGTTCGCCCCACAACTCGCCGCGATCCCCCGGTGCGGACCAGGTCGCCGTACAACTTGCGACCGACAACATCAGCCGCTTTCTAGGTGCCGGGAAAGTGACTGGCCTGCTGAATCTGAAAAAAAGCGCTTACCCCCATTAACGAGGGCAGCTTAGGTTCCGCCGTTTATCCAGCCAGGGTTTTACTGATCGAGCGCACCGTCAAAGAAGAATTTCACGATATTGTTAAATGATTTGCGCTGTTCGATCTGTATCCAGTGACCGCATTGACTGAACACGTGTAATTGAGCATTGGGCAGGTGCTCTTCCATATAGTAGGAGGTGCTCAGCGGAATAAAAAAGTCCTCACGCCCGTGGGTCAGCATAAAGGGTTGCTCCATCTTCGCCAGTCGCTCTGGCGGCAGTATGAAGGAATCGACATGAGCCTGCGTGAAACCGGGAAACATGGCGACAAACTGCTCTTTAACCGCATCCTGCATCACGAATTTAAACCGGGTCTCAGCAATTGCGTCGACATCGCCGCCCAATACATCCGGGTTATGCAGAAACTTACGTACCAGGTAAGCCAGTTCCTCTTTCGTTGCAGTGTTGTAATAACCCCAGCCCCGCTTCAGCCCTTCCGTTGCAGTAAACGGCGCGCCGACCGCCCCCATCAACACAATACGCTCGAACCGCTCCGGGTAACGATCCACCAGATGCAGGGAAACCCCGCCGCCCATAGAATTACCTACCAGAAAAACTTTTTCCAGTCCCAGCGCGTCGAGAAAATCAATCATCTGCTGCACCCAGACATCAATCCATGCCGCCGCGCCAGTGGGTGGTTGATCACAGGGACTCTCACCGAAACCGGCAATATCCGGGGCCAGGCAGTGATAGGTTTCACCCAGAAACGGCAACGCAAACTGCCAGTTCGAAATAGCATTGGCACCGGGGCCCGACCCATGAAGTAACAGCAGGGTCTGTTGATTGTCTGCGCCGGTTTCGTGGAAGAAGGTCTCAAAACCGCCCGTCACAATTTTGCGCTGGGTAATTTCCATCTCTACTCGCTCCTTAGTTATCACCTGCCTGGCTGGCAGTTGTCTGGAGCGGGATGATAGCGGTTAAACCGCCGCTGTACAGCATCGGGCGAGGTTAATGGGGCCGCTTGCCTGCTATTCGGCAAGCACCACGGGACCCGAGCGCGGTTAGCTGCCGGTCAGGCTACCTGACAATATCGGGACTGTTTTTGCACATACATCGCCTGGTCAGAGGCAGCGATCAGGGCTTCCTCGTCAAGGCCATCCTGTGGGAAAGTGGCGATACCGATGCTCGAACTACATTTTATTGGGGTTTTGCTAAGCCTGTGGGGAACATTAAGCGCTCTGGCAATGGTCCGCGCCGCCGCCCGACACCCCGATTCGCCGGCAACGTCATCGAGCACCACGACAAACTCATCACCGCCGACTCGAGCCACCAGATCCCCTCCGCGAACTGCCTTTTCAAGCCTTTTGGCAATTCCGGTCAACAACTGGTCACCGATCTGATGACCCAGCTCATCGTTCACCTGTTTAAATCCATCCAGGTCAAGATAAAGCAGGCCAATCTGTTTATCGGAACGCCGCGCCCGCGCCAGCGCGCCGCCCAGAAAATCCTGAAAGGCCGCGCGATTAGCCAGTCCGGTGAGCGGATCCTGTTCGGCCCGGCGCCGTAACACCGCCTCTGCCTGTTTGCGAGCGGAAATGTCTTCAAACAGGAGTACCGAGGTCACTGCAGAATCGCCGCTAACCGCACCGGGGCGACAGGCAACCGGGAACGATTGACCATCTTTTCGAAAGAATTCCCGTTCACCGGTCGTGCTGGCAAACCGATCCGAACCGGCTGCGTTTTCGCTGGACGGCTGGACGGCTAATGTCGACCAGTCTGCCTGCGTAAGTGTCTGGTATTGCCTGCCGAGTAACTCCTCACTGTCACAATGCAGCAGGTCCCCTGCGGCAACATTAGCAAAACGAATCACGCCGTTTTTATCGATCCCTAAAATACCGTCCGCAGTGGCATCGAGCAGTTGCTGGTGATGCTGATTAACCCGATCAAGTTCGGCCAATGAGCTGAAATAGAGCTGTTGCTGGCGTTGCATTCGCAGCATAAAAGAGACTTTTGCCCGCAACATGGACGGCTCGCAGTCCGCCAGTAAATAGTCAAAGAGTCCACCACTGGACTCCATGGCCACCGCCGCAATCCGATCCTGGTCAACGATCACCAGCGTTGCCGACGGCATCGCCGCCGTTGCCTGGATTCGTGCACCGAGTAATTCAGCGGAACAGCCCGCGCTTTTATCATCAATCACGATCAATGCCGGCGAAACCCGATCGACCTGATAGAGCAGATCCGAATGATTCGTATAGAGATGAATCGTACGGTTGGGTGTTTCCAACAGATCCCGCCACTGGTGCGCGACCCGATGAGACGCAAGAATCATAATTGGAGTGAGCGAATTATTAGAGGTCATCATGCTTTCCAGCCATTTAGTGTCCGATAACTCCTATCAGGAATCTTCGATTAGCCGCTGATTCCAGAAACTGCTTAAGTCATCGGTCAATGATGTAAATTCTTGATCCTGCGCCGCAATTTAAGCTCATCCCAGGGCCAGACCGAGTTGGTTATCGAGATTCTCCGTCGAACCTCCAAAACGCACTCCCAGCCCCAACAACCTGACGGCACGCTCATTGCGGGCTAGCCCCTCATGTAACAGTCGCCCATAAACAGCCAGGTCGGGTCGGTCACCCCCACTCTGGACGGTGGTCTGACTAAAGTCAGCAAATTTGATTTTTACCACCAGGGTCGTAATCGTCTTCCCAGCCGCCATTTTCGACTCTGCCAGGCGCGCTTCCAGTTTGAGCAAAAGCTCCGGCAGCTCTGCCAGGCAGGCATTGATATCCTGACGGTCACTGACAAAGGTCCGTTCAACACTGACGGATTTGCGTTCCCTTTTAGTCTGGACCGGGCGGTCGTCCACACCGCGGCACAGCTGGAAAAGTCGACCGCCAAACCGACCAAATTTTTCCCGTAGTTGAACCTCTGTCCAGCACTGCAGGTCACCGCAAACCGTGGCCCCGGCCTGATGTAACTTCTCCGCCGTCACCTTGCCCACCCCGGATAGTTTGGTCACCGGTAACTGGCGAACAAAGTCATCCACCTGCGCAGGGGTGATAACCCACTGACCATCGGGTTTATTCCAGTCACTCGCCACTTTGGCGAGCATTTTGTTGGGCGCAATTCCCGCCGAAGCGGTTAACCCGGTCTCCTGAAAAATCTGTTCACGGATAGCCTGGGCGGTCAGGGTGGCACTGCCCTGATTAGCCGGACACTCGGTCACATCCAGGTAGGCCTCATCAAGGGACAACGGCTCGATAAGATCGGTAAAACGGCTGAAAACGGCACGGATCTGCGCCGAGAACTCACGGTAACGGGCAATTCTCGGTGGCAATATCTGCAGCTCGGGACAGAGTTTCATCGCTCTGGCGGAGGCCATGGCTGAATGAATCCCGAAGGTCCGAGCTTCGTAGCTACAGGTGGCAATCACCCCCCGTTTTGCCGGATCACCGCCCACAGCAATCGCTTTACCGGACAACTCTGGGTGATCGAGCACTTCGACGGCCGCAAAAAAACAGTCCATATCGACATGGATTATTTTTCGTTGACCCGTCTGTGAAAGTGACTTGTTAATAAAAAATACGATTTATTACTAGAAATAATCAGATAAAAACCTGAAATAACAGCACCTGAACGACACCAATCAAAAACCCGAGTAGCACACCAAACCAGGTGATGTGACGAAACTGCTTGCGCGAAAACCCGAGCACCAGTTCTTCCAGTGTGGCAACGTCCAGGTCATCAATTTTTTGCTGGATTCGCTGTTTGATTGCTTCGCTATCATCCCCCGCACCTTCGGCAACTTTACCGATTTCAGCGATCAGATAGCCACCGGCCATGGTACGGGCCATGGACAACATGGTCTCGTTAATGTCGAGCATGCCCCCCAGTTTGCCAATTAACTCGTCGACCCGAGATTTCAGGTCTTCTTTTACCTTGTCGGTCAAAAACAGATCAGCCACATCATCATTGCCAAATACATGAGCAACAAATGTCTCGGCAATCGCTTCAGCAATATGGTGTCGTTCACGAGGAATTAACCCCGGTGTTAACGGCAGGCGCCACTTACCCAGATAGCGGGGTTCGTAGGGTCGAAACAACATACGAATGGCGACATCATTGGTGACACCACCAATCACCGCGCCGACCAGCGGCGGCAGAACAAAGGGAAGCCAGGCAATCATAGTCAGGGTCTTAAATTAAACGGAATGGGACAGGTGGTAACTGCAGGTTCAGGAGGCCGGCGGCAAAGTGGGTACAGGGCAACCGAGTATCTCACAAATAGCACGCAGCAATTCCAGCTCGTCGACCGTCACCTGCTGGTCATAAAGTACGGCGGTTGCCAGCGCAGATATTAGTTTCATCTTCGGCATCAATGCCAGACCGTTAAGATTACGCAGGCTCCTCTCCAGCATCGCCACGGTTACCACCTCAACACCGGGCAAGGTGGCATCGGTAACGCCAATTCGGGTCATGGCTTCGGTAAACGCACGGTCAGCTTCCTCGGTATCCGCATGCCCCATCCTCGCCAGTAGGGCGGTCACTACCATCACATCACCAATCAGTGGCTGCAGACGACCGTGGCTCGCTCGGCGCAGCGGTGTTGCGGGCGCTAACTGAGCGCGGGCAATGGCAAACACCACATAATCCTCCATCGCGACCGGTTGCTCGGCCTTTATCATCTGACGCATCACCAGCAGATGCTTGTTAATCAGTGGTCGCTCGAGAACACTCACCGCCGGCAACGCCATGTCCAGCAGGGGTAACCGCAATCGGGGTGACAACCCTTCCAGCTGGCTGAAACATTGCTGAAGGCGTCGTTGCGCTTGCTCATCGAGCGTACCGGAAAGCTGCCGCCATTGCCGTTTTCTTACATCGCTATTGCAGTTAGAGACCAGGGCCAGCAGCAAGGCACGAGCGCCCTCCCCGTCGTGAGCGGCATAAACCAGTGGCGCCGGGATTGCCGCGTGTATTTTCTCTGCCTGCCGCAGATGCTCCGGGCCAGGGGCACCTACCGACGCCACCCATGCTTCGGCTGAGGGCACGGCTAATCCATCGCTCATCGCAGACAGTGGGACTGATGCCGACTCACCCACGGCCAGCTCATTAAACCGAGGAATTTCGCCAACATTATTAAGTTGCTCGATACCGACGCCCGGCGGCGGATCTCTGTCCACGACAAACCGGGGCCGGATACGTTTTATCCGCTCAGCCAGCGGTGGATGAGTGGAGAGCCAATTGGTAAAACCACTGCTTACCGCCTCACCAAAAAACAGGTGACTGAACTGTTCACTACTGGGTGCTGACAGTCTCGCACCCGGGACATGGGAACGAATTTTGCGTAATGCATTGGCAATCCCATCCGGATTGCGGGTGAACTGGACCGCCGAGGCATCGGCAAGAAACTCTCGCTGTCGGGACAGCGCAGACTTGATCAGGTTTCCCAGCAACACCCCGAGGTAGCCGACCGTCATCAATGCCAGACCGGCCATAAATGTCTGTACCGCACCGCCACCGCCACGTCGTCGCGCCGGATCACTATCCAGATAGCGGTAACGGTAACGAGAGCGCTTAAACGTACCGCGCATCAGTGCCTGACCGAGCAGTCCGATTACCAGAATGCCGTGAAGCACACCTACCAGGCGCATGTTTAACCGCATATCACCATTGAGTATGTGGCTAAACTCGTGGGCCACTACTCCCTGCAACTCATCTCTACTCAGCAGCTCCATACAGCCACGAGTAACGCCGATTACCGCCTGGTTTGGGGTAAACCCGGCGGCAAACGCATTAATGCTATCGCCTTCAAGCAGGTAGACAGCGGGCACTCGCGTACCGGAGGCGATGGACATCTCCTCCACTACATTGATTAGCCGCCGTCTCGCCGGGTCATTACTGCCGGGGTCAACTCGCTCACCGCCGAGCATCTCGGCAACCACACGGCCACCCCGGGAAAGTTGCGACAATTTCCACAGAGTGGCGCCGACAATGATGATGAACGTGCCCAGCGTCGTGAGCAGGAAAAAACCGCTACCCAGGTCGCTTAATGAGTTAACCGTGTGATGGTGAAACGAACTGCCGCCATAAAGATAGCTATAGCCCACCACCAGGCTCACCACGCCGGTCAGCAGACCCACCGCTACCACGAACAGGACAATTAACAGCAGACTCTGGCGATGCGCTCGACGCTGGTGTTCAAAAAAATTCATCGCGTTTCAGGCGTACTCTGCAGACGGGGAGGCTCCACTTTATGAGAGCGGTCCGGGACTTCCGAAAACAAAGGCGGTCTAAAAACTCACCTTCGGCGCTTCACGCTCTGCCGCCACGTCAATTTCAAACAACTTGGCCGGCATGAATTTAAACGGACCAGCGATGAAATTATTGGGGAACATCTCCCGCGACGTGTTGTACTCCATCACCGAGTCGTTATATGCCTGACGGGCAAAGGCGACCCGGTTGTCGGTGCTGGTGAGCTCCTCCATCAACTGCTGAACGGTACCGTCAGCTTTCAGGTCCGGATAATTTTCCTGCAACGCAAACAGCTTGCCCAGACTGCCCGTAAGCGCGGTCTCGGCCGCAATCAACCCCTGAATAGCGCCGGCATCTGCCGGGTCACCTGCCGCTTTACTGTTGGCAGCCACCGCCCCCTGCCGGGCGGCTATCACTGCCTCCAGGGTTTCACTTTCGTGTTTTAAATAAGCCTTGGCAGTTTCCACCAAATTGGGAATCAGTTCATAGCGCCGCTTTAGCTGCACATCAATCTGTGCAAATGCATTTTTAAACCGGTTTCTCAGGGAGACCAGACGGTTGTAGATACTCACCAGCCAGAAAGCCAGCGCTATCAAAACAATCAGGGTAATCAGACCACTACTCATAACATTCTCCAGGACAGCAAACAGGACAGCAAAAGCGAATCTATATTGGTCAGCTTACCTGACCAGCGGCGTTTTATGGCACGCCTCTTTGTCGGCAAATACCATCGACTCTTAAGCGAACTCAACCAACACAACGCACCCTGAAACGACGAATAGCATGGATGCCTGACCGTTCCAGATCAGAACTCAGGATTTCTAGTCATTCCCCCAGGTGACGCCGCAATTAGTCCCCCGCTTGCCAGGGCCACTCTCGCCAGCCGACCATGCGTGGAAAATAAAGGCCCAGCCTCACTGGCTCGTCACTCATTAGCGAAATCAAGCGCGCATAATCCTCAAGTTGAGGGGTATACCGGAGCCGCTCCTGGTCCAGAAATCCGTCAACATCGCCGCCACTGCGATAGCCGGTTTTGTAATCAATGATCCAGCGCACCCCATCCTCGTCAATAAAGGTGCGGTCAATCACCAGCCGTGACAGTCGTCCTTCCACCATACGGCTGAGTGCGTACTCACTCTGGTTGTCGCGCCCGCCACTGAGCAGCCACTGCCCGCGTGAGTCCGACAGACTGTTTTGCAACGCCTCCCTGACGGCGTCGACCGATTTTTCAACATCCCGCTCGGGCAATCCATACTGTCGCAGCTGGTCGGCCAGGCTCCCTTGCTGGCCAACCAGGTAGGCAGACCAGTCAGCCGACTGCATCAACGACAGGCGGCACAGATGGCGGTGCACCAGCAAACCAATAATGCGGGCGCTATCGCCGGCCCAGTCAAACTCAATCGCCGCTTCGGGCTGATCGCTGGTGACCTGAGGTGCCAGCCTCAAGGAAGCAGGCTGATCCGGTAACACCGCGCCAATGATTCGTCGTCGCCAGGCGGGTTTCGGTTCATCCACCCGGGTATCCAGATCAGTGGACGGCACCTCACGAATCGAACTGACAAACGCTCGCTCCAGCGCCGGCCAGAGGCGACTCAGCAGTGAATTACTCTTCGGCGCAGCGATCTCCCCGTCCGCATCCGTTTTTAACCCGGCAAACAGATGCACCTGATAACGGGCGCGGGTCAGCGCCACATACAGCAGCCGCATCTGCTCGTGCTCGTCGCGCTCTTTTTCAAGCGAACGAATCCATTGATAGATCGGGTGATGTTCGTCATAGGCCGAGCGAATCGGCGCCAGCAGCAGGTGGCCAGCGGCATCTGGACTGGAGTGCTCTTCCCACGCCAGTAGCGGCGTATCGTCACTGCGGCCGCCACGATCCAGCCCCGGAATAAACACCCGGTCAAACTGCAACCCCTTCGCCTTGTGCATGGTCATTATCTGCAAACCCTGACCCGCCGGCTCGCCTGTCGAATGACCCGGACTGGCAAACTCCCGGTCAATGAGTAAGGTCAGCCGTTCGGGATTAAGCAGGGACAACCGGCGAGCTGCCTGATCCAGAATCTGCAGGTAGCGGTCCGCATCCGCCAGGCCCGCCTCATCATCCAGCAATGCCGGGCCGGCCAGCGCCAGCCACAGCCCTTCCACCTGACGCGCCAGTGGCTCCCCGGCTCTGTCGGTGATGGCCCGGTAACGCACCAGAAAATCAGCCAGTCGCTGCTGTCCATCGCTGCTCAGAGAAGTCACTAACCGCTGATCGCCCAGCAGTGTCAACAGCGACCGTTCCCGTGGCGCACCGGCCAGTAGCCGGGTTAAATCCGCCAGCCCAACCCCCACACAGGGGCCGTGAAGCAGCGCAATCCACGCAACCCGGTCGGCAGGATGCAGCAACGCCCGGGTAATGGCCAGCAAATCGAGCAAGGCACTGCTATCCGCCAGTTTCTGTAACTCGACTGCCTGAAAAGCCACGCCCGCCGAGCGCAGCAGCGGCAACAGTTCAACTAGATGAGACCGGCCCCGCACCAGAATCGCATCGGCGCTGGCAGCGGTTTCGGTCGCATCATCCGCCAATCCCTGAACCGCCTGTAGCTGCTTTAAAAGCGCAACCGCTTCCTGATCGCGCGCCTGCTCGCCAACCAGTCCATGGCAGTAGATTGACGACTCGGCGTCACCACGACGGGTAGCCGTGGATGGCACAAAACCCACCGCGCCCCGGCGGATGTCCTGACGAGCCGGAAATAGCTCGCTGAAAAGCCGGTTGTTGGCCTCTACCAGCCCTTCATCCGAGCGGAAATTAGCCGTCAGGGTTAACGGCGTTAACGGTAACTGACCAATGGGGAATTCCTGAGCCCGTAAAAACAGGCCAACGTCAGCCTCCCGAAACCGGTAGATCGACTGCATCGGGTCACCGACCAGAAACAGACTGCGGCCATCGTCACTTTGCCAGCCACTGGTGAGCAGTTCCAGCAACCGATGTTGCAGCCAGGAAGTATCCTGAAATTCATCCACCAGAATGTGCTGAAGGCGATAATCCAGCGCCAGCGCCATGTCCGTCGGCCCCTGTTCATCACTCAGCGCCTGCAGGGCGCGCAGCGACTGCTCGGCAAAATCGCCCTCTCCATGCCGCTGAAAAGTGAGCATCAATTCAGCCGCCGCGTAGTGCAACACCACCACGGTCGCCTCAATCAGCCGGGCATCCTCATCGCTGAGTTGTGGGGCGGGCAGCAGTTGAATCTGGCGTAAAATGGCGACTGTCGTGTCATCGTCGCGGAGCTGGTCTAGCAGTTCTCCCATCAACGCTTTACGGTCAGCGGGCGCGCCTTTCCCGGGTGGAAAGCCATCATTTTTGGTCAGGCTCTTTCTTACCCCTGTACCGGTCAGTAGCAGACTAGTCACCCCCTGCCAGTAGCTCACCATGCCGGGCCCAGCTAACTGAACATCCTCGGGATGAGCCTCTGACGGCCTCGCCAGTCGCGCTGCTTTGGCCATCAATGTCGCCGCTTTGTCAGTATCGGCCATCGCCGCCGCTTCCGCGCGCAGATTGTCGGCGGCGTAATCAACCAGCTCATTCAGTTGTCTGAACCATTCGGCCGGCAGCGCTCGTACCCAGCGCTTCAGCGTATCCGCTGCCACCCGCTCCAGCAGGGTTTCCATCTGCGACCGAAAAGCACCGAAATCATTGGGGGCCGGCAGCAGTTTCAGCCACTGGTCTCGCCGCGCCAGCATCTGCACCAGCAGCAATTCCAGCTGCCCCCGGCGGTTATCCAGATGACGCAGCAGCACCATCAACTGATCGGCGCAGGGGGAGTCATTATCCAGACCTTCCAGCAACTCCCGCGCCGCTTCCTGATACAGCACTTCCGGGTCAGCCGCCGGCACCAGCTGGACACCGCTACCGGCCAGTAGCGGCAGTGCCTGAGCCAGCCCCTGGGAGAACGCATCGATGGTCTGGATTCGTAGCCGCATTGGCTGTTCCAGCAGTCCCCACTCAAGCTGGTTATTCTGTTCAAGGGCCCGACGACCCAGCTGCCAGCCCTCAGCCTGAAACACATCGTCGGGCGGCGGTTGTTGCGCCAGACGTAGCTGTTCAATCACCCGACTGCGCATTTCTGCTGCGGCCTTACGGGTAAAAGTAATCGCCAGCACCTGCTCCGGTTGCTCTACCACCCCTAGCAACGACAGATAACGACGAATCAGCAGCTCTGTTTTGCCCGAACCTGCCGGGGCCTGCACCACGTAGGAGCCGCCAATATCAAGTGCCTGCAGGCGCTGGGCGTGATCGGCCGGCCGGTTCATGCCGTTTCCTCACTGGCCCAGCCGTTGTCGCGCTCTTTAATCCGGCAGGCCAGCGATAACTCACAGTAGTTGCATACCTCCGGCTCTGCCGGGGCCACGGCGGCCGCACCCTCCAGGTATTCCTGGGCCAGCCCGGTGAGGGCGAAATACCACTGCTCTCGCAGCTCGTCCCAGCTCGGGTCTTTGGCATTGTTACGGGTGTTAAAACCGCCCTCGCCCACATCCACGTATTTCTGATCACCCGGTTTAAGCTGGGCAAACGCCACCCCGGCCGCATCATCCATTGGCAACTGATACAGCGGCAACTGCGGTGCCAGCAGCCGCTCGCCGAACCAATGTTTACGCTTGACCGCACCACTTTTATAGTCGATGACCAGTCGTCGTCCGTCGGCAAGCTGATCAATACGATCCGCTCGCCCCCTGACCAGCAGCTCCCCCACCTGGAGTTCAATCTTCTGCTCAAACCCGGTCACCGTGAAATCGTCCCGTTTCAACTCGGCTGGCAACCAGTGGGTTAACAGTTTCACCAGTCGAAACTGCTCCAGCTCCCGGGCACTGCTGGATTCAAGCCCGGCCATGCCGGGAGCGGTGGCCGCAATCGCCGCCTCAGCCGCCTGATGGATCTGCTGATTCAGCTGTTCTTCGTCGAGCTGGCGCAGCGACCGACTATCGCCCACCGCCCGCCAGAAATGTTCCAGCAAGCGATGCAACAATTCGCCCTGCTGCATCATATCCAGCCCCGGCAATGGCTCCTGCGGCAAATCCGCCCCTAACCGGCGTCGCAGATAGGCTTTAAACGGACACTCCGCCTGTTCCTGAAACAGTCCGACGCCGCCACCGGCGTGGCC
>Ga0209273_10002461_pt1 | contig 14137 bp, 13 predicted proteins | sample tdAd471_FD_187126 | JGI IMG/M metagenome (GOLD analysis project Ga0209273, IMG submission 187126) | Marine sediment microbial communities from the Atlantic coast under amendment with organic carbon and nitrate - tdAd47.1 (SPAdes)... | ecosystem: Environmental > Aquatic > Marine > Coastal >...
CGGCCGCCACCATCGAAGCCCTTACTACCACCGGCTACCTGACCGATGGGGAGCCCATCGACTATGCCCGCGGGATTGTCGTTACGGAAGTGGGAGGGCAGATCGTGTGGGTGCACAACGGTGCCAGTGCCGGATACCGCGCACAGATGTTCTATCTGCCGGAGCACGATCGCGGGTATGCCATGGTCATGAACACGCCGTCCATGTTCAACCCCCACGGCGCGCTGACGCGCGCCTTTTTTGCCGATGTCATTGTGGAGGAAGAGCGGTCCGGGTCAAGTGGGACCCGTGCCGAACAGCCGCAGCCTGCCCCGTTGGATGACCCCGCTGCCTTTGTTGGTACCTGGCTCAGCGACGAGCTGCAGACCTTCTACGAGATCCGGGAAGAAGGTGATGGTCTGGTCCTGGCCCATCGCTGGCTCGGCTCGAACGACATGACCTGGAAAGGTGATGATGCCTTCCGGGTCGGGTTCGGTGGCGAAGTACGCTTCGAACGGGACGCTGCGGGCCGACCCAGCAAATTCACCTGGGACAACGGCCGCACGATCGGCGTCTCATTCCGTCGGTACGAATGATGGACATGACCAAAGTAAATCTGGCCGAGAAGCTGGCGCAGTTCGTCGATCTCTGGCATCCAAGAATCGTTGGAGAGCTCAACGGACAGCACGTGAAGCTGGCCAAGATCCAGGGAATCTTCGACTGGCATCATCACGAGCACGAAGATGAACTCTTCCTGGTCGTCAAGGGGACCATGGACCTGGAAATGCGGGAGCGCACCGTATCCCTGCAGGAAGGCGAGTTCTTCATCGTGCCCAGGGGCGTGGAGCACCGGCCCGTTGCCGAAGAAGAATGCCACATCCTGCTGTTCGAACCCGCCGGGACACTGAACACTGGAAACAGGAAAACGGAGAAGACCAGGGACGATCTGGAGCGGATCTAGTCCCGTGCGATCGCAGAGGATTCGTTCGAGAGTGCAGGCGCACGTGACGGCCGGGGCACGGGATGCTGCATGCGGATGAGCCACAGGCAAAGCACAAACACCATACCGGCACCTAAGGGAATGACCCAGGGCACGGCTGCAAGAGCGTTGATTTCGAGCGGTGAGTAGCCGATCAAGCCCAGAACAGGCGCGGTCAGCATAGGGGCTGCGTTGGCCCCCAGGTGCGCCGCCATGGCAGGCCAGAGGGTACGGCGACCCGCTGCCAGCCAACCGAACAGCACGCCGAGGGGCAGAACGATCAGGATCCGCCACCCGGCCAGGTGCATCACTGCAAACGGAACGCTGGTCGCGATGATGGCCACCCACCGGGAATGTTTTTGCTCCCACGTCCGGAGCAGCCATCCCCGAAAAAATACCTCCTCGAAGAATGGTGCGATCAGCAGCATGGAGGCAACGCGGGGCGCGGCCCAACCCGATCGCATGAAGCCATCCAGCGCCTGCATGGATTCGGGAGGAGGGAAGGGTAGCCGGGATAGGAGCGACACACCCAACAGGCTGAACGAAAGACCGGCCAGGAGCGCGGTGATGACAAGGGCAGGACGAGCCGCTCCCAGAAGCGGGCGTACATGCTGACCCCGTTTGTGCTGCACCAGAACGACCAACCCCCACGCCACCATCAACGACGCCAGCAATCGCAGTGTGGACCATCCCGGAGCATCGGGAAGGAAGAGCGATACGACATCTCCCAGAATGAGCGCCAGCAGGAGCAGTCCCAGCAGCCCAAGGGTTTGAGGCCAAGGCGAAGGGTTTACAGTCGTGGTGGTGCTCACGTGTAGATTCTCAGTCTTGGTCCGGCAGGGGATGGGAGGACAGGAAGGCGGCAAACTTCCGGCCGGCGATGATCAGGATCATACCTCCCGCAATGGTCAGGATGGTGCCGGGCTCGAGAGCGTTCATCCCGCCGACGATGGCTACGCCGACGAGCGCGAGCGCATAATCGAAAGCGGACTTCTGTTTGGTGATCAGGCCTCCTACCAGAGCGAAAAGGGCCACCAGTGCGGCGGGAAGCCCGGGAAGGAAAATTTCGATGACGGAATCGGGGATGGCATCGAAGAGGCCGCTGCCGAACCACGCCATGGTGAGTTGGATGAACACGATGACTCCCAGGACGATGGTCATGCTGAGGGATGCCTTTTCCGTCCGCAGATTCTCCTCGGTCGGTTCGGCGTAGCCCGTCCGGGGAGCATCGGTTTCCGTACGCATGATGAAACACCGGGTTGGACTGTTCGTAGTTTGTGTTGCCGTTAAGTTTGTAACGCAAACAGATGGCGGGAGTTGCGCTCCGGTCGATCCAGTCGAGAAAAATGTCAGAAGCACTTCAAAGCGAGCAAAATGGGGTCGTGGATACCCTTCGAAAGGTCATCGAGGTGGATCGTCTGGTCCACGACCCGGTCCGGTACGCCCTGATGGCCTATCTGCATGTGGTGGCCCGAGCAGACTTCACTTTCCTGCTTCGTCAGCTGGAGGTATCCCGCGGCAATCTGTCCTCGCACATGAGCAAGCTGGAGGAGGCCGGGTACGTGGCTGTCGACAAGTCATTCGTCGACAATCGACCCCGAACCATGTACTCAGTCACGAAGGAAGGCCGGTCGGCCTTCAAGGACTACCGCACACGCATGATGCAGGCCATCGACCTGCCGACCTGATTTTCTGCATTCTTTACGGCGCGTAGGGTAGGGAACAGGGGCAGCCGTATACTTGAAAACCCTTGACCTCATCATTTGAATCCAGACGCATACATGAGTTTTCTGACCCGAACGCGAGCATTTCGTCCCGTTCTTTTGATTGCAGCCCTGAGCCTGCTCGTTTTGGTGGGCACGGGCTGCGAAAACACGTCCAACACCTTGAAAGGCACCGGTATTGGTGCTGCCGCCGGCGCAGCCATCGGCGGCGTAATCGGCAAAGCCACCGGTAAAACCACCACCGGCGTCCTGGTCGGCGGTGCGGTTGGAGCTACAGCCGGCGCCATCATCGGGCGTCAGATGGACAAGCAGGCCGAGGAATTGGATAATTCGCTTGACGGCGCTACGGTCGAGCGCGTCGGTGACGGTATCAAAGTCACTTTCGACTCGGCCATCCTCTTTGCGGTCGATTCATCCGACCTGAGCGAACAGGCGCTGGCGGATCTGCGCGACCTGGCAGCCAGCCTGAATGATTACGACAACACGGACATCCTGATTGTAGGCCACACCGACAGCACAGGAGATGCTGACTACAACCAGCGGCTCTCCGAGCGTCGCGCCCAATCGGCAGCTATCGCCCTGGCGGATGCCGGAGTGGACACAGCCCGGCTTGAAATTGTGGGTCAGGGCGAAACTGCACCTGTTGCCGACAACTCCACGGCCACCGGACGGGAGCAGAATCGCCGTGTTGAAGTGGCCATCTACGCCTCCGAAGAGTACATCCAGGAACTAGAGGCCGAAAGCGGTCGGTAGTAGGGAGAAGTACCCCGGGATACGCTGCAACATGTAGCACGCGGGACTCGTGTGAACGGGCTGAATGCCTTTTCACACGAGTCCCTTTTTTTGTCCATGTCCTTTTCCCGAATCCTTCCGGTCAGTGCGCTCTTCGTTTTCTTTCTGTCGGCGTGTTCAAGTGAGCCCGTAGAACCGCCGCCATTCAGCATGAATGCCGAATTGCTGACCGAAGGCCGGACAACTTCCTCCATGATGATGGTAACTGCGGATGGGGAGCGGCCCATCGGCATCGCCCATCAGGGGGTAGAGCGAGGAACGATCGATGGCCGCGACGTCATCCACCTGACGCTCGTCCAGGAATTGGGCCGAGGCACCATGCGGGACAGTCTGGTCATCGACGCTGCATCCTTGCAGCCCATCGAATACTTCAACAACATGCCGGGCTTGCAGTCCATCCATACAACGTACGGCCCGGGTGGAACGGTCCTGGCCGACCTTGAGCGTGGTGCCATGACAAACCGCATCGACACCGTGTTGGTCGATCCCCATCTGGATGCCGCCTCGTTCACGTCCATGCTGCCCTTGCTGCCGCTCGCGGAAGGTCTGGACATGGAATACCCCGTTTTCCACTACGAAAACGGCGTGTTGACGTACCGCGTACTGGTACCGGGCACGGAGACGCTGGCCACCTGCCGGGGTGCAGTGGATGCCTGGATCGTGGATGTGACCACCGCCCTCAATACCACGCGCCACTGGATTTCGCGAGACGAAGGGTCCCTGGTGCAAGTGCTGGTCGACCTGGGCGGCGGCAACCGGTTCGAGCAGCGACTGGTCTGCAACTGACGCAGGCCGAGGCCCTTCAGAGCAGGTCCTACCGGGCGGGATGTGCCGCCACGACCCGATTGATCATTCCCACGATGGACCCCCAGTTGACCGAGTGTTGCCGATCCATGTGGACCCGGTGCACGAATACCAGATCGAGCTCCGGTACGACCAGGATCATGTGGCCGCCACCACCGCGCGCGGCCCACGACTCCATCTCCCGGGGCACGCCCGGAATCCCGGTCCACCACATGTAGCCGTATCCGCCCACGCCCGCATCCGAATACGATCGCGTGCTCTGGCGGACCCATTCCGCCGGGATGATCTGTTCGTCTTCCCATCGCCCCTCGCGCGACATCAGGAGCCCGAAGCGTGCCATGTCCCTGGCGCTCATCAGGAAGTGATAGGCCGGGTGCTCGGACATGGATTCCGCGAAGTATCGTCCGTCGGCGGCAGTAAAGTCCTGCATGCCCGTCGGTGCGGCAATCAGGCGCTCGAAGTCCCCGTAGATGTCGCTGCCCGTCTCTTGATTGTAGATCGTGCCCAGCGCGTTGAAATCCCAGTTGTTGTAGAGCCAGAACATTCCAGGCAAATGGGACCCGCGATCAGGAAGCGTAGCCGTCATGGACGGTGGACTGGCTGCTGCCGGGTGATAGACCCCTGATCTGGCTTGCAAGAGCTGCCGAATGGTGGCCGACTGTTCAATCAAGGACAGCGGCTCCTGATCATTGATGCCGAGCTGGGCCAGGGTGTCATCCAGATCGATGGTCCCATTCTCAACAGCCGTACCATACAGCGCCGAAAGGAGGCTCTTGCGTACCGATTGCACGATGACCTCGTCCTCGATATCCCCGAAAGCATCGATCAACCAACCGTCGTGGATGACCATGTACGCCTTCGAGTTGTGCTGTCGAGCGCGGGAGCGCAGCTCTTCGAGGGCATCCCTGTCCCATGCTGCCAACAGGGAGTCCGGTGCGCGCGACCATTGCGCATCCGGGAAGTGATCGGGCGGCTGCAAAGACGTGCTGTCTGGTCCGGTGGCCTTCGGCGAAGAATCAAGCGTGTTGACTGAACCCGCAGGGGAGCGACCAGTGGTCAACAGCAGAAGGAAAGCGATCAGAAAAGACATGGGACGGATGAAAGTGAGTGTTCATGAATCCGTCTCCCGATGCTCCTCCTGACGAACAGACCGTATCAAAGTTGCCCACTGAATTGTAACTCTGGACGGGGCCTGTCCGTTTACCGGACATCGAGCCTCATCGGACGCGCGCTCGCATTTCTCCCTGTCTTCCGGTTTCCGTCATGCTGTTGCATCACCTGCGGATGTCCATGCGCTCCCTGGCCAAAGGACGCGCTACCTCGTTCATCAATATCGGCGGCCTGGGCCTCGGCATCGCCTGCTTCCTGCTCATCGGACTCTTCGTCCGGGATGAACTGAGCTACGACCGGCACCACGAACACGCCGACTCCATCGTGCGTCTGGGACTGCATCTCTTTCTGGACGGCACCGAGTCCTACTATGCTACCGTGGCAGCGCCCGTGGCGCAGGGCCTCAAGGATGAGTTTCCAGAAGTCGTGGAGTCCGTTAGAATGCAGGATTCCTCAACCCAGTTGTGGTACGAAGGCACGGTCTATCAGGAGGACTACTTCTTCTGGTCCGATCCGAGCATTTTCGACGTGTTCACCATTCCGCTCATTGTGGGGGACCCCGCTACGGCCATCTCGGAACCCTATACCGTTGTTGTGAGCGAAACCACGGCCCACAAGATGTTCGGCGGAGTGAGCGAGGCCATCGGCAAGTCCTTCCTGCGCAACAACGATCAGGCCTGGACCGTGACGGGGGTTTTCGAAGACGTACCCGACGCGTCCCATTTCAACCCGAATGTCATTGCCTCGAATGTATCGGATCCGGACATCCAGATTACGTCCTGGGCCACGCAGAACAACTTTTCGACCTATTTCCGGCTGACATCGCCAGCGGCCATACCCACCTTCACGTCCAAACTACCGGACATCGTGGAAGAGCGGGTTTGGCCAGAAGCGGCGCAGCTGTTCCAGGCGCCCATTGAGCAGATCAAGGCCTCCGGGACCATTTTTGAATACGTCGTTCACCCCCTGACCGACATCCACCTGCGTTCGGACATGGCAGCGCAGTTCGAGACGGGTGGCAACATCGTCTATGTGTGGATCTTTGCCGGGATCGCCGTGGCCATCCTGCTCATCGCCTGCATCAACTACGTGAACCTGTCCACGGCCGTATCGGGCGCCAAGGCCAAGGAAGTGGGCGTGCGCAAGGCAGTGGGCTCATCGCGCGAGCAGCTCGTACAGCAGTTCCTGTCAGACAGCTTCATGACCACGGTTGGAGCCACGGTGCTCGGACTCTTCCTGACCTGGCTTGCGCTGCCCCTGCTGAACACGTTTGCGGGCAAGAGCCTGACGATGGCCACGCTGCTGCATCCGGTGGTCCTGCTGGCCATCGTGGGTCTGGTAGTATTCGTGACGCTGCTTGCCGGCGCATATCCTGCCTTCATCCTGTCCTCGTACCGCCCGGCCATCGTACTCAAGAGCGCTGCCAAGGGACGGGCCAAGTCCGGATTCCGCAACGGACTGATCGTTTTCCAGTACGGCGTTTCGTCCGCCCTGGTACTCGGCGCACTTGTTGTATATGGGCAACTCGACTATATCCAGAACAAGAATCTGGGATTCTCGGGCGATCAGGTGGTCGTGATCCGCAACACGGACGACATCTTCAGCGACCTGCCCGCCTACAAGAACCAGCTTCGAACGATGGCCACGGTCAAGGCCGTCTCATCGAGTTCGCATACGTTCGGGAGGCCCAGCAACGACAACCTGTACATCCCTGAGGGCCGCGCAGAATCCGAAGGCAAATTGATCTGGACCAACATGGTCGACGGCTCTTTCGACGACGTGTACGACCTGGAAATGGTGGCAGGGCGCTTCATAGACCGGGACATACCGGGCGATGAACGCGCGCTCGTCCTGAACGAGAACGCCGTGGCCCTCCTCGGTCTGGAGAACCCGGTCGGTATGCGCATCCGGGCCGGTTTCGGCCAAGGCGACTACACGCTGGTCGGCGTGGTCAAGGACTTCCACGTGGAATCCTTTGACAAGCCCATCAAGCCCTACGCCTTCGTATCCAACCTGGAGCGCGGGGGCTGGGAGAACAGCACGGTTTCTGTCAAGTTGGCCTCGGACGATTTTGACGAGGCGCTCGGCGCCATGGAAGCCGCCTGGCTGAATGTGTCCGGAGGGCAAGCCTTCCGCTTCGACTTCTTCGACGACATCTTTGAAGAGCGCTACATGCAGGAGCAGCAGGTCGGTCAGATCCTGATCGTTTTTTCCGTGCTGGCCATCCTGATTGCCTGCCTGGGCCTGTTCGGGCTGGCGGCCTTTGTCACCACGCAGCGCACCAAGGAAATCGGCATCCGCAAATCCCTTGGCGCCTCGGCGCAGGGCATCGTGCTGATGCTCTTCCGGGACTTCGGCAAGTGGATCCTCGTGGCCAATCTGCTGGCCTGGCCGCTGGCATGGTGGCTGATGAGCGACTGGCTGTCGCAGTTCGTCTACCGCGTGGACATCGCCCTGTGGTACTTCCCGGCCTCGTTGGTGGTCGGCATCCTGCTGGCGTTCCTGACCATTGGCGGCAAGACCTTCCGGGCTGCCCGGGCCAACCCGGTCAAAGCCCTCAAGTACGAGTAAGGATGACCGCTACCGCGCCCCCACGAAGATCGGATTGGAGTAGAACCAGAGATCTTCCCACGGATTCTCTCCGTCCGGATCTTCAGGCGGCTCCATGTCCAAGGTATTCGTGCCCCTGATGCGGATATACATGTCGTGGTCGACGGCCTCGATCGTGGTCCGGATGACCCGGTACTCGCCATCTTGCTCGAATTCGTCGGCGCTGTAGCGGGCATGGATGCTCGTGCTCGGATTGACATCCAGCCCCAGGTTGTCCTGGATGCCGTGGATCTGTCCGGTGATGATGTCTACACGAGAAACAGACGGGTTATCGCCGTTGGCATTGGATGCGTCCGGGTCCCTGAACCGGATGACAAGGTCGATGGACTGCCCCTGTTCGATGGTCAGTTCTTCTCCGATGCCCGCGCTGCTGCCGCCGGATCGGGCTTCGATCCAGAGTTCGCTGATCAGATCCCCCGTGGTCACGAACACGCGACCCGTGCGGATACCATCCAAGATGTCTTCGTAGTTCTTGTCTGCCAGGACGTAGGTCTTGGAGTATTCCCCCGGCCAGAAATCCGCGCCGCCTTCCGTCCAGTGCACGTGCGAGTCCGAGTTGGCGGTAATCCACCAGCGGCGCCCTTCGCCGAGCATCGAGTCCCAGAAACCGCCCACGACGGCCGTCAGCTGATCGAATCCACCCAAGGTGCGGTAGGCGCGGTAGCCGCCTCTCGGCCCCATGCGGGGTGAGCCATCGGCATTCAGTCCGATGGCCTGGTGTCCCGGCGCGCCGGCCATCCCGACGGCCACGTCCGGCGCCGTGTTGTTCCACTGTCGCAGTTCGTCGGGGGAGACGCGCGTGTATTCGCCTGATTCGGTTCTTGTGCGGCCCGGATGGTTGACGATGACGACCGGTGGTTCGGGCAGATCCTTCATGTGGTCCAGCGCCTCGATCATGCGCACCAACTGATCCCTCGTGGAATCCGGCGGCCACGCCTCGTTGCGCGCCCATCGCCTTTCAATCTCTTCCAGAACATCGGCTTCATCGTGCGTGTGGGGGATGATGAGCGACGAGTGCTCGGCGTCCGGCGTATCGAGCTCCATGCCCCAGAACTGGATGACGCCCGGCACCACCTCACGGCTTTCAAGCAGCTCCGGATAGGCATCTTCCACGTTGACCTTGGAGTGGTTGGGTCCGCCGTGGTCCGTGGCCACCATCCAACTAAGCCCGTAATGCTGCGCCATGAGCGCATTCATGGGGATGGGGTAGATGGCATCGCCTCCCTTGATGGGCGAGGGCGGGTCCGTTTCCCGGTTCCAGCCCACGCTCCATCGGCTGTGGATATGGTGATCGCCGGCAATCCAGGAACGCTGGTTGTCGTCTGATCCGGCCATCGGTCCAGTGGATCGGCAGCCCGAAAGCACCAGAATGACGAAAAGGATTGCAGTTACGAAGCGAGACATGGGCCCATGGTTTGGTGATGCTACAATATGAGGTTCATTCGGACAGGGAGCATAATCGAACTGCGCCAGGGTACATCAGCAACTTCCAAACCGACATTTCGTCAGGATACATACCCGGTACTGCATGCCTTTTGCCACTACGTGTCTTCCACCATCGCGTCACTCCATCTCCCATGACCAACCCCTTTGACACCTACGAGGACCTTGTGACTCAGGCGCTGGATGCCCATGCCCAAGGGGACTACGCTGCATTCGAAGCCGTCGCCAGCGAAGCGTTCCTTTCCCGCGTTTCTGAATCCGGATTCTTGCGGGCCCACGCGTCGCTGGGCCATTTGATTGGTGGGGCGACCACCCGGCGGGATCTGGGCTGGCTGAGACGGGACGGCGCGATCGTCCTGCTCATTGTTCTTGGACGCGACGACGAATCGGATGAGATCCTTGTTCAGATCGGAATCCGGGATGCCGACGACGGTCCCGAGATTGACTGGATGTGGATTGAGTAGAGGATTGGTAAGAGGGCTGGCGTTCTATCGATCCAATGGACTCCGCACATGCAAGCCTCTACCCAGCACATGCGTGTAGATCATGGTCGTACGCAGATCCTTGTGGCCCAACAGTTCCTGCACCGTGCGGATGTCGTATCCGCCTTCGATGAGGTGCGTGGCAAAACTGTGTCTGAGCGAGTGACAGGTTACCCGCTTCGTGATGCCACACGCCTTGGCTGCTTTCTTGACGGCCTTCTGCACCGTGCTGGGAGAAAGAGCATAGCGCGCAATCAGCCCGGTTTCGGGATCCGTACTCATGCGGGTAGAAGGAAATACCCATTGCCATCCCCATTCGGTGGCAGCCCCCGGCGATTTGCGGTCGAAAGCGTAGGGGAGAGGTACCTGACCGGCACCGTCCATGAGGTCGACTTCGTGAAGTCGTCTTACCTGGTTGAGGTGCCGCTTGAGGTAGAGATTGAGACGCTCCGGCAGCATCGTTTTCCGATCCTTCTCTCCCTTTCCTGCACAGACGTGCACCAACCCGTATTCGAAATCCAGGTCCTTTACACGAAGATTGAGCGCCTCTCCGAGGCGAAGACCGGTTCCGTACAGCAAGCGAGCAATGAGTCCCGGCACGCCTTCCATCAGGTTGAGCAAGCATTGTGCCTCCCGGGGCGAAAGGACGACCGGCAGTCTGCGCGGTTTGCGCGCACGAATGAACGCGCTGAAATCGTCCAGATGCGTGTCCAGCACGTGCTTGTACAGAAACACCAACGCGTTGAGCGCCTGGTTCTGCGTGGATGCCGCCACGTTGCGATCCGTGGCCAGGTTGTTCAGATACTCTCGGATGGCTTCCTCATCCAAATCCGCTGGATGAGCCATGTCGTGATGGCGCACGAAGCGCTTGATCCACCCCCAATAGATGGTTTCCGTCGAACGCGCCATGGACTTTCGCCGGCACGCCTCGTGCATGCGTTTTCGAAGCGCGCCGGGCTCACGGGGAAGGGGCGCAGATTGATCCTGCTCCGCATTTCTGGAATGGTCTGACACAGGTCCTTTCTGTCAAAGACCCATATTGACCGGTGCCCTAACCTTATTCCTCATTCGTGATATCCCGACTGCGTGATAACACGAATTGATTTGTGGGGTGATATGCCGTTTGTTGATATGCCGCAGGCGGCGATATGCCGAAAGGCGGCATTCTGGCTAACCAAATGTAACAGAATCAGTTACATTTGAAGACCATTTGCGGCGTCTAAGCGGCCTCGAGGGCCTTTCGCCGTAGAAGAAATGTTATGCACACTCGGCGGCGTGAAACGCCGAGGTTGATGGCTCTCTGCTACGGTCCGGTCCGAGTGGATCCTCAGCGCAACGCACTATCGGTCGTCGAGAATTGATTTGGGTTCTCGCCCGCCTCGTGATGCATAACACCGCAATGTTGCGGGCTCGCTCTGTGAACTGCGCTTTCTGTAAGCGACACATTCGACCCCGAAAGTGTAACTGCTTATAATGAGCAAGCGGCGGGGTCGAATGCCTTCGGTCAGGTTGGCGTTAGCTCACCGCAAATTGCGAAACAGTTATACAGTCGGGAAGTCGAGGCGGTAACTCGGCCGTTCTTGTTCCGTAAGCTTGGCTTTGATATCAGCAATCCAGTAGAGGTCACCATGGTAGGGTTCGAAGTCGTCGTCAATGGTGAGGTCATCCACAGAGCCGCTGCCGAAGCTCACAAGGCTTGTTCCACCCGAGTTAGCTGGATCAATCAGCCAACCGATGAAGGTGCGGAACCAACAGTCAGTATTGGTACGTCTGGCATGAATGCTGAAGGTAACTTCTTGAAGTGGGGAGAGGAGCGGCGTCTCAACACCGGGGATGAAATAACGATTCGAATTGTGGATTTGGAGGAGTTTGATGAGCCTCAAAAATCGCTATCACTACCAAACGAGATCTCTTCGGAAATCACGAAGATGATTGATCGGATCAAAGAGATCAATCCACTTGGATTCGGGTCTTAGACCGAAGCGTCGAGACCGACTGTATAACAAGCGCATTTTGCGGACTCGCAATTCTGGAGTGCTCGTAATCCGAAAATGTCATCGATCTGGCCGATAGGAGAGAGGTGCTGGTCGATCCTGGGCCAAGTCTGTCAGGATTAGTACAATAGCACTATTGAGGTGGGCTGGTTGAACTAGTGCCGGCCAGATCTCCTACATTTCCGGCAGGCTTGCATCGGCTCGCCGCAAATCCGCCAGCCGTTATGCGGATTTCCTCTGGTGCCCCGCGGTCATGCTCTTCCAGCGTCGCGGTGTAGTTGCCGCCCAGCTTTGTCTCGAAGGTACTCCGTTTCACTGGCGTCACCGTCCAGGACGCCATTCGCGTCGTGGGAAGTAGCCATCAACGTTTGTCACCGGGGTGCCGTCAGGCCCGCGCGCGGAATAATGCGGACTCACACAAGGTGGCTGCTCGTATTGGGAAGGCAAGTTCGCCGCATCTATTACGCTTCATCGCGTGCCTGGTGGTTGCCGTAGAAGCGTTACGCCTTTGAGAGCCTTGCACCTGGCCTGAACGAACATGCCCAGATCACCAACTCGGGTACCTCAGGCGCTGAGTGGATTGATTTCTGTTTGGAGGAAACCGCATAACAAGCGCATTTTGCGGGCTCGCATTTCTGGCGTGCTGGTCTAGCACCAGTTACTTTCTGGTAGGTGGGCATAAGCTCGCCGCAAATCCGCCAGCCGTTATGTGGACCTCATTCTTCAGAGTTCACGTCCTGAGTATTCCTTCACGTTGGAGATCTCTAGTTGAAAGCTCGTCTTCTTCCGTGTTATGGTGTTGCTGTCGGCTTTGTGCTCTTCGCCGTCGCGTCGTCGCTGTATCCAGGCGGGACGAGTCTTTCGCCTGAAGCGGTCGGATATAGTTGGTCGCGCAATTTCATCTCTGCACTGTTCGCTCCGGAGGCATTAAACGGAATGCCGAATCCTGGACGCCCGTTTGCGGTGGTGGCCTTGGCTTTCTGGTGCACCTCGCTGGCGTTTTCGTTCAAGTGGATCTCCAATCAGGCTTCGCATCCCGCGCTACGCAAGATTATCGAGATTGCTGGCATTGGAGCCGCGGTGTACGCCTTCTTCGTGGCAACCCCAATGCATGACCTGATGGTCGTCATCGGATTGGTTTTCAGCTTGACGGCGCTCGTGACAACCGTTTTGTTTCTCTACTCGGCCAAGGCTTGGAAGCTATTCGGGTGGGGCCTGCTGTGCCCGGGTTTGTCTGTCCTGAGCGCTTCGCTGTATTTCGCTGGATCCACATTTGAGTTCATGCCAGCCATTCAGAAGATGAACGTCCTCAGCGTCGTCTTTTGGATTCTAGTCACTGGATATGCTCGTATCGGAGACCAATGAGGATATCTGATTCATTGATGAGGTCCACATAACAAGCGCATTTTGCGGGCTCGCAGTTCTGGCGTGCCGGTCTGAGACCAGTTACTTTCTGGTAGGCGGGCGTTCGCTCGCCGCAAATCCGCCAGCCGTTATACCGCATTGATAATGTCACATCCTGATCAACCACAAGATCGAAATCCCAGAGTGATGGACCTGGTGAGGTCAGACAATGAGGTGTATTACGGATTGTTTGAACGGCACAATGACTTGGTGGACAGGTGGAATGATCTCAATCACTATTTGGTTGATGCACCCCCTGTTGGTTTCCCAACGCGAAAGAAGAAAAGGGTTCTCCTTAGCAAGGGTGTGATTCTGGCTGACCTGCTTAGGGATTTTTTGGAATGGTATGGAGATGCCTCAAGATTTCTGCTTCATCCGCGACTCGTTGTTAGGCAGGATGCGGAGCCAGATCTCACGTTCTTGCACTACACCAACTTCCTCAGTCATATGATCTCTGAGTCGAACAACAACATGGTCTTGGTAGCCAATAACTACCACAAACGCTATCAATCCTTTCAATCACAAATCAACTTTTGGATCGCGATTGCTTCCTTTGTTTTGACTTTTGTAGGATTGGCCGCCACGCTGATGACGATCCTCTGATCAATGCGGTATAACAAGCGCATTTTGCGGGCTCGCAGTTCTGGCGTGCCGATCTGAGACCAGTTACTTTCTGGCAGGAGGGCGTTAGCTCGCCGCAAATCCGCCAGCCGTTATCTGGACAGGAAAGAATTGAACCCTTGATGCTATGATTAGAGTTTTTGCGCTTGTCTACCTTTTCCTTGTTACACCAGTCATGGCGTCAGCACAGTCCGG
>Ga0209273_10002463_pt1 | contig 14127 bp, 16 predicted proteins | sample tdAd471_FD_187126 | JGI IMG/M metagenome (GOLD analysis project Ga0209273, IMG submission 187126) | Marine sediment microbial communities from the Atlantic coast under amendment with organic carbon and nitrate - tdAd47.1 (SPAdes)... | ecosystem: Environmental > Aquatic > Marine > Coastal >...
CCTACGACCGCATCGGCCACCTGGCGCAGGGCTTCGTGCCGGCGTTGCTGACCCGGGAAATCCTGATCCGTAAAACCGACCTCAAGCGCGGACGGATGATGTTCGTGCTGGCGTGCTGCGTGCCGCTTGCTTTCAGCGCCTTTTACGAAATGATCGAATGGTGGGCCGCCGTGATCATGGATCAGGACGCCGAGGCGTTCCTCGGCACCCAGGGCGATCCGTGGGATACGCAATGGGACATGTTCCTGGCATTGTCCGGCGCGGTCCTGGCGCAGGTCTCTCTGGCGCGGGTCCAGGATCGCCAGCTTGGTGCGATGTCGACGCGTTAAGATACGTATCTGCGTTGCCGGTACAGGTTTCTTCAGCCAGTTCCGCTTTGAAGCCTGGGCGCGTCTTGATGTCGAGGTGGGCGATTGTTCTGCCGCCGATGGGCGGCGTGTCGACCTGCGTTCCGTTTAAGCTGGGGAGCTGGAACGCAGGCGACACAACCGCCGGACGCCGGGGGGCGTTTATCGCTAGGGGCTTACTTCTTTTCTTCGGCGATCATCATCGCCGTCGCGGCATCGACCTTGGCCGCGGCCGACGCCTGAAGGGCGCGGTTGACTTTGGCTTCGAGCGCCGAGAGGCGGTTTTCCGTCTCGACCGAAGCGCACGCGCTCAGGCCCGAAACCAGTGCCAGCGCGATGCCGGCGTGCATGACTTTCTTAAACATATAAAGAACTCCTCACTCGTCCGTCTTTGTGATGTCCGCAAAACCTACCTGCCGCGTATGACGCTCTTTTTGCGGTTTCGTGCCGGGGACATGACGATTGAGTGACGGAATTCAGGAAGCCGTGGATAAGTCGCGGGCGACCTTGATCAGCGCCTCGATGGTGCGGCGTTTGGCGTGGCGTTTCAGGCACACCAGCGTCACCAGATTGGTGCCGCGCAGATCGCGGATCGGCAGCGCCGAGATGCGGGCGTCGCCGGCGGCCTCGCGCTCTTGCATGAAGCCGAAACCCAGTCCGTGCGCACAGGCCTCGCGGACCGCTTCGCGGCTGCCCAGTTCCATCACCGGGTCGATTTCGATGTTCCGTTCCTTGAGCGCGGCTTCGAGGATGCTGCGCGTGTTGGAGCCGCTTTCGCGCAGGATCACCGGCTGCCCGGCAAGATCGGCCAGCGCGATGTCGGCCCGCGCCGCCCACGGATGCGTGGCGGCGATGACGCAGACCATGTTCTGGCGCAGCACGTCGACGATATGCAGCCGTTCGTCGGCGGGCGGGTTGGCGAGCACACCGGCATCGACGCGCTGGTGCATGACGTCTTCGAGCGTTTCGTGTGCGTTGCCGAGCTTCATGCGCACATCGACCCCCGGATGGCGGGCGCGGTACTCGGCGACCAGATCGAGCGCCACGTGCGGGCCGTCGGCGGCGATATTCAGGTGCCCCTGGCGCAGTGCCGACATGCCGCCCAGATACTCGGCAATTTCCGCTTCCTCGGCGAACATGCGCGTCGTCAGCTCGAACAACTGCTCTCCGTCGCCGGTCAGCGTGGCGCCGCCGCGCGCGCGGTTGAACAGGCTCAACCCGTAGGTTTCCTCAAGCGCCTGCACATGCAAGGTGACGGCCGGTTGGGTCACGTGCAGCGCCTCGGCGGCGCGGCTGAAGCTGCCTTCGCGGGCGACGGTATGAAAGGCGCGGAGCTGAATAGGGCGCATGAGAATAGTTAGCTTTATATAAGTTTTATTACAAGTAGTGACTAATAATATTAATTTGATTGGAATGCCGAACGCCCTGACAATGCCTTCAACGTAACCGCCACAGCAAGGGACACGGGTATGGACAGCAAGCCGGGCAACAAAGAGGCCATCGGCCAGATCGGCATTCCGCTGGTGCGCGCGACGCCGGAAAATCTGCAGGGCCTGGGCGTGATGATATCGCATCCCGACGAAGTCAATGTCGAGATCGTGCGTTGGCCGGCACAGGGCTGGCGGCCGGTCGACAGCGACACCGGTGACGAGGCCGGGACCACCGAAGGCCTGTTCGAGTTCTGGTGGGAAAACAACGTGCTCAACGGCAAGAACAATGCGGTCCACGATCAATACATCATGGCCGTCGATGCGCGCTTCCCCGAAGCCTTCGATGCCGAAGTCGCCAAGACCATCGCCGAAGCCGACGCCGGGCGCGAGGCGGCGCTGCTGTTTCACGCCAATTACCACCCCGACGGCGGGCAGTTGTTCTTTCCCCAGGACAAGGCGCCGTTCGTCGTGCCGCTGGCACCGCCCGGCGACGACATCACGCCTGAAAGCTTTACCGCGTATTGGTTCGATGGATCGCACGGGCTCTATATCCATCCCGACGTCTGGCACGAAACCATGCTGCCGTCGTTGAAGCGCACCACGTTCTTCGACCGCCAGGGCCGGGTACATGCCCGCGTCAGCGTCGATTTCGTCGGCGAGTTCGGTGCGTATCTGCGTGTGCCCTTGAAATTGGAGGACTGAAAAAGTGAGCGAAGTGACCGTCGATAGCCTTTTCGATGCCCTGTCGGGCGCGGGTGCCGTGCAGTACGGTGCCGAACCGATTACGGAACTGGAGCACGCGCTGCAGATCGCCGAACTGGCGGACGAGATGAGCGGCGACCCGGAGCTGGTCTGTGCCGCGTTGCTGCACGACATCGGGCGCGTTGCCATACGTCAGGACGAAATCTTCGATACCCTGGTGCCGGATCATCTGGGCAAGAAAACCAGCGGGCGCGGCCACCACGATGCCGGCGCCGAATTGTTGCAGGGCCATTTTTCCGAACGCGTGCTGGCCGGTATCCGTCTGCACGTCGACGCCAAGCGTTATCTCTGCACGGTCGATCCCGACTATTACGGCAAGCTCTCGGAAGGCTCGATCACGACCATGAAGATGCAGGGCGGCATGATGAGCGATGAAGAGGTCGAGGCGTTCCGCGCCATACCGTTCAGCGAGGACGCAGTGCAGATCCGGCGCTGGGACGACAAGGCTAAGGTGGCCGGGCTTGAGACTCGCCCGCTCGAACATTGGCGCCCGCTGCTCGAACAACTCATTCACTAAAGCGGGCACTAAAGCAGGCGCCGGCCTCTATCCTTCGAGACGCTCGCCAAGGCTCGCTCCTCAGGATGAGGTGATGAGCCAGGCCTCATCCTGAGGAGCACCGAAGGTGCGTCTCGAAGGATGTGCCGTGACGGTTGACCCTGTGCGCGGGCACGGGGACACTCGCGCCATGAAGCCCACCGTCGTCATTCAATCGCATGCCGCCGATGCGCCGGAGATTGTCCGCCGCGCCAGCGAAAGCGTGCGCGCATGGGCCGCGTCGAACGGTTTCGATTATGCTTTCAAGGGCGACGAGCTGTTCGAGCTGATCTCTGCTGCATGCCGTGAGGCTGCCGGGACACGGATGCAGATGGCGGCGGATATCGCGCGTCTGGCATGGATACAGGCGTTGCTGGACGACGGGGCGCGGCGGGTTGTCTGGCTGGATGCGGATATCTTCGTGTTTCGCCCGGGCGCGCTCTCGGTCGATGTCGACGAAGGCTATGCGTTCGGGCGCGAGCATTGGGTGCAGCCGGGCAAAGACGCCAAGCTCAGGGTCTTTAACAACGTTCACAACGCGGTCCTGGTGTTCACGCCCGAAGGCCGCACGACGCTCGATTTCTATCGTGCCGAGGCGGCGCGGTTGCTGTGCGCCGCCGGGCCGGACGTGCCGGCGCAACTGGTCGGGCCAAAGCTGCTGACGGCGTTGCACAACGTCGTGCGGTTTCCGCTGCTTGAAAGCGTCGGCATGGCCAGTCCGCTGGTGCTTGAAGATCTGTCGAAAGGCGGCGGTCCGACGTGGAAGATGCTCGACGCCGCGCACGGCGGCGAACTGGCGGCGCTCAACCTTTCGACGTCCTTGATCGGCGGTACAACCGACGGGGTCGCGGTCACGGAAACGCTGTTGCATGCGGCGGTGGATAACCTGCCGCGTTGACGCGCGGCTTGCGCTGGCGGCGGCACGGAAAGTGCGCTAGACAGATATCCGCTCTTGAGACGACACAAAAGAAAAGAAACGTTTTGCAGGTTCGGTTTTCCAAACACGACCTGGGTCCAGCCATTGTCGGCGCCATGGCGACGCTGCCGCAAGCGGTCGCTTATGGCCTGATCGCGGTGTCGCCGCTCGGCCCCGACTGGGCCGTGTTCGGAATCATGACCAGTGTCGGCTCGGCGATCTTCTTCTGTATCGTCACCGGATTTTTTTCCTCGAACCCGTTTCTCGTTTCCGGTCCCCGCGCCGTCAATGCGTTGGTGCTGGCGACTGGGCTGCAGACGGCATTGTCGCGCGGCTATTCCCCGGAACAGGCCATCCATCTCGTCTTCACGGGGATCGTCATCGCCGGCGTGTTCCAGTTGCTGGCCGGGATGGCGCGGCTGGGCCATGCGGTTTCATACGTGCCGGTGCCTGTGCTGGCGGGCTTCGTCAATGCATCGGCCGTGCTGGTGTTTCTAAGCTCGCTGCCGATGGTGCTGGGGCTGGCCGGGATGCCGGTGGCGGAAATGTTTCTCGGCGGCGGCATTGCCCAGGCCAGTCTTTGGGCCATCGTCGTCAGCGGCCTGACCATCGGCTGCAATCTGCTGTTCGAAGGCCGGGTGCGCTTCGTGCCGGCAGCGTTGATCGGTCTCATCGCCGGTTCGGGCGTGTATCATCTGGGGCTTGCCTTCGCCGGGGCGGCGCCGGGACCCGAGGTCGGGAGCATCGATCTTTTGGCGCTGGTCCGCATGCCTTTGTTGTTTGATGGCGGTATGTCCGTTCCGCTCCTGCTCGGCGCGGCGGATATTCCGCTGCTGACGGGCCTGTCCATCGGGCTGCTGGCGGCCTTTGACACGGCGTTGTCGGCGGCGGCGCTGGACATGCAGACCGGCAACGAAGGCGACGTGAACAAGGACCTGCGCGTGCACGGGCTGGTCAACATGGCGATGGGGGCGTTCGGGTTCCTGCCGGGTTCGGGGACGCTTGCGCGCTCGACGTCGATCATTCAGTCGGGCGGGAAAACCCGTGCCGCCAACGTCGGTGTCGGTGTAGTGTTCCTCGTCTTCCTGGCGTTTCTGGCGCCGCTTGTGGCGACGCTGCCGTTGTGGGCGACGTCGGGGATGTTGGCGGCAACGGCATTTCAAGCGCTCGACAAGCCGACGATCGAGAAACTGCGCGGCATCGTGCTTCGCCGCGTGCCGTACCCTCGCGTGCTTGCCGGCGACGTCGTGGTGACGCTGGTGGTTGTCGTTGCGGCGCTGGTCTTCAACCTGATTGTCGCTGTCGGCGTCGGCATGGTGCTGGCGGTCATCCTGTTCGTGCTCGGCATGGGCCGCGACCCGGTGCGCCGCACCTTCACGGCGGCGAAAATCCATTCCAAGGTGCAGCGCCCGCAAGCGGAAATGCAGGTGCTCGAACGCGAAGGGCATCGCATCGCCATTATCGAGGTGCAGGGCGCGTTATTCTTTGGGGCATGCGCCCGATTGCAATCGCAAGCGCGCTCCCTGGTTGCGCGCGGTGCCGAGCTGGTCATCCTCGACTTTCGCCACCTGACGTCCATCGACAGCACCGGCTGCGCGTTGCTTCGGACCATCGCCGTCAGTTGCGCCGAGGCGGGCGGGCAGCTTCTGATCAGCTGCGTCGAGCCGGAGCGCCGTGTCGATCCGTCGATGCGCCGCCGTCACGCCAACGGCGCTGCCGCGCCCGTGGGCACGTCGCGTGCGCAGTTGCGCTGGATATGGATCAATCTCGACGCCAACGATGTGATCTCGCTGGTCGGCGAGGAGTGGATTTTCGACGATACCGATACCGCGCTGGCGGCGTGCGAGGAAAACCTACTGAAGCGGCTCGGCCATACGGGGAACTGGGAGAACCGGGGCATAGTCGCGTCGAGCGATATCTTCAAGGGGCTGGCGCGCGAAAAAATCGGAGCCCTCGGCCGCTATACGCAACGCCACCGTTTCGCCGCCGGCGACGTCGTATTCGCGCAGGGCGAGGCGGGGGACAAGGCGTATTTTCTGGTCACCGGGCGTATGGACGTTTTGATCAATATTCCGGGTTCCGTCCGCAAGCGCCGGGTCAGCGCGTTGACCGAAGGCACGCTGTTCGCCGAGATGGGATTGCTCGACGGGGAATTGCGCTCGGCGACGGTCAAGGCGGTGCGGCCATCGGCATGTTTTTCCATCGACGCAGCCGGTTTTGCGCAGTTGCAGACCGACATGCCGGACGTCGCATTGGTGTTGCTGCACAATCTGTCGCGTCAATTCGCCAACCGGCTGCGCCTCGCCAACACGATGATTTCCGAGCTGGAGCAGTAGGCTGCCCTGTATCGTCGTCATCCTGAACTTGATTTGGGATGACGTCGGAAATTGCCGCCGTATGTTCGGCGGAAAGGCGATGAGCCGGTTTCCTCTCCGGCATAAGTGTTTTAGCATCGCGGGATGCTCGATCCGTACACACTCGCCGTTATCTTCGGAACGTTTTTTCTGGCCGGGACCGTCAAGGGGGTTATCGGCCTCGGACTGCCGACCATTTCGCTGGCATTGCTCACCGTCGCTTTCGACCTGACAACAGCGATGGCGCTTTTGCTGGTGCCGTCGTTTGCCACCAACCTGTGGCAGGCGCTGGTCGGCGGCAACGGCGTGGCGATCGCCAGACGCTTGTGGCCGTTTTTGCTGATGGCCACGGTCTGCGTGTGGGCCGGGGCGGCAGCGCTGACGCGCGTCGATCTTGATTTGCTATCTGCGTTGCTCGGTCTGTTGCTGATGCTGTATGCGGCGTTCGGCCTTGGCGGTATGCGGCTCACCATCGCACCGCCGCGCGAAGCCTGGGCCGGGGCGCTGATCGGTGCCACCAACGGTGTGCTGACCGGTATGACCGGTTCGTTCGTCGTGCCCGGCGTGATGTTCCTGCAGGCGATCGGTCTGCCGCGCGATATGCTGATCCAGGCAATGGGCATGCTGTTCACCGTGTCCACGCTGGCGCTTGGCGTGGCGTTGGGGGCGAACGACCTTCTGACGACGGACAACGGGCTGATGTCGGCGTCGGGCGTGCTGCCCGCCGTGATCGGCATGACGGTCGGTCAGCAAATCCGCCACCACTTGTCGGAAGAATTATTCCGCCGCGTGTTCTTCGGGGCGCTTCTGGTGCTCGGCATCTATATCGCCGCCGGTGCTTTGGCGGGAGTCTTCTAGCATGGATGCCATGAGCGCGATTGCATTGGCCCTGGGCGCGGCATGGGCCAGCGGCATCAATCCGTATCTCGCGGTGTTGCTCATCAGCGGTCTCGGCATGACCGGCGCCGTCGATCTGCCGCCCGACCTGGAAGTCCTGGCGACGCCGCCGGTGATTGCCACGGCGGCGGTGTTGTATGCGCTGGAATTCTTTGCCGACAAGATCCCCGGCGTCGACAGTCTCAACGACGCATTGCACACCTTCATTCGCATTCCCGCCGGGGCGTTGCTGGCGATGGGCAGCGTATCGGGCGTCGCCGAGCCGTGGCAGGCCGCCGCCGCATTGATGCTGGGCGGCATCGTCAGCGCCGGGTCGCACGTCGCCAAGAGCGGCAGCCGGGCGCTGATCAATACCTCGCCGGAGCCGTTTTCCAACTGGTTCGCTTCGATCTTCGAGGACGTCATCGTCGTCGTCGGCCTGATGCTGGCACTGTTCAAGCCGGTGCTGTTCCTGATCTGGATGGCGCTGTTCGTGCTGCTTTTGATCTGGCTGTTGCCGAAGCTGGTGCGCGGGTTGCGCGCGATCTGGCGGCGTATTCAGCGGCTGCGCGGTATCGACGATCCCGAACCCGAGACCGGAACGGGTCTTGCGGCGACGTTCAAGGGGCCGCCGGATGCGCCCGCGGCCGGTGGCGGGCCGCCTGCCGAAAGGCCGTGATGCGTGCGCGCCGGAGATTATTTTCCGCCACCGCGATGCTCGCCTTGCTGGGCACCCTCGCCTGGCCGTGCGCCGCGCAGGCACAGGCTGCGCCCGACGAGATTATCCTGCTCGGCTATCCGGACCGAATTGCCGCGCTGAAGGCGCCGGTTAACGTCGCGCTTCGCTACAAGCCCATGGCGCCGCGCCGGTTCGTTACCGACATCGTCTGGGGACCGGAAAAAGCGCCCGGCCTTTATCGTCTGAACGCACAGGGCAGCGTCGAAGTGACGACGGGCGAGGACGGGCCGGTGATGACGCTGAAGCGCGACGCCACGTCGTTTACCTTTGGGCCGAAGACGGTCAGCCGCGCCGACGCCGGCAAGATCGTCGCGGCCATTACGCCGTCGGGCCGGTTCCGCCGTATCGAGCTGCATGTCCCGGGGCTGGATACCAAGGCACACCGTGAACAGTTCGCAATGCTTGGCACCGGGCTGATCGATACCGGACGGGTGCCGCCGTTCAAACGCTTGCAGACCCGTGCCGGTCCTGACGACAGCGGCGGACGGACACAGTTGAAGCGCGAAAAGGACGCGCGTATCGATATTCTTGAAGCGATGCAGCCGCTGCTGGGGTTTGTTTTGGAAAGCGGTGACGCCGGGCTGCATACGGGATCCAGGATGACGGTGCTGCGCCGCGACCTCGGCGATCTGTTCCGTGACGCCGGACCGATCCCGCTGCGCGTCGAGGGCATGGTGGTCGGGCTGGCCGATATCGATAACCGGCGCTTTCTGACGCTCAAGCTGGACCGCGCCGAAATGGCCCCGCCGATGCGCGCCAACATCGATGGTTATGCTTTGATCGACATAGACACCGGGCTACCGGAAACGGTCGTCGCAACCATCGAGCTGGTGGTGTTGCAAGGCACCGACGCCAAGGTGTTTCACTTTGTCGAGCGCCGCGCGTTGATCCCGGAAGCGGAAAAGCCGTAGCGGGAGTGCATCAAAAAACCGTCATTCCGGCACATGCCGGAATCCAGTGCCGCAGGTGCTCTGGACCCCGGCCTTCGCCGGGGTGACGGGCAGTATGTACATGTGTGACTGAAAATCGTCATTCCGGCGCATGCCGGAATCCAGTGCCGCAGGTGGTCTGGACCCCGGCCTTCGCCGGGGTGACGGGCAGTATGTACATGTGTGACTGAAAATCGTCATTCCGGCGCATGCCGGAATCCAGAAATCCGTCTGGGCCTTTCATATACGTACTCATGGAAAAGAAAGGCTATCTATACATCGTTGCCAGCCGCCGGAATGGAACGCTTTACACGGGCGTTACATCGGACCTTGTCCGGCGCATATGGGAACACCGGGAAGGCGTGATATCCGGATTTACGAAAAAGTATGGCTGCAAGACGCTGGTTTATTTCGAAGTGTTCGATGACGTCGTTGTCGCCATTCAGCGGGAGAAGGCGGTCAAGGAATGGAAACGGGCATGGAAGTTAAAGATGATTGAAGAAGTGAACCCGTCATGGCGCGATTTATGGAACGATATTTGCTCTCCCTAGTTTGCCGGATGGCTCTGGACCCCGGCCTTCGCCGGGGTGACGGGCTGAATTAATTGGGGTGACGGCTTTATAGAATTTCCCCACGCATCAGACCTTTAATAAATCCTCGCCAGTCGCTACCTTTCAAACACCATGAAATACAAAAGCATCGCCATTGTTGCGGCGCCGACGCCGGAAGCCGCCGAGGCCCGGATACGCCTCGCCAAGAAGTACGGCAACGATCCCGTCGATGCCGCCGATGTCATCGTCGCACTCGGCGGTGACGGCATGATGCTGCACACCATCCACGATCTGATGGATCGCGACGTGCCGATTTTCGGCATGAACCGCGGTTCGGTCGGGTTCCTGATGAACGAATATGCCGAGGACGGCCTGGAAGAGCGCCTGGCCCGGGCCGACCTGATCGAGCTGCATCCGCTGCGCATGGAAGCGGTCGATGTCGACGGCAAGTCGCATGCCTCGCTGGCCATCAACGAAGTGTCGTTGCTGCGCGAGACCCGTCAGGCGGCAAAGATCCGCATCGTTGTCGACGGCGTCGAGCGGCTGGACGAGATGATGTGCGACGGCGTTCTGGTATCCACGCCGGCCGGCTCCACGGCTTACAATCTGTCGGCGTCCGGGCCGATCATTCCGCTCGGTAACGATTTGCTGGCGCTGACGCCGATCAGCGCCTTTCGGCCGCGTCGCTGGCGCGGCGCACTGTTGCCGTCGAAGGCCAAGATCACCTTCGAGGTGCTGGACGCCGCCGACCGCCGGGTCAGCGCAACCGCCGATTTCCACGAAGTGCGCAACGTCGCGCGTGTCGATATCTCGCAGGCGGCAAACCATGCGCCGCGCCTTCTGTTCGACCCAGAACACAACCTCGAAGAACGGGTACTCCGGGAGCAGTTCAGCGCGTGAGTGCCTACGAAGAAGCCGAAGACCGCCCGGATAAGCCGGATAACCGCGACTGGAAACAGCGCGCGCCGATCATGGTCGCGACCTTGCTGTGGGGGGCCGCCGGGGGGTGGCTGTTCTCGCTCGCCGGGATCCCGCTGGCGTGGATGATCGGCGCCATGATGTTCACCGCCGGTCTGGCGATTTTCGGTGTGCGCCTCAAGGGGCCGGGCAAAAGCCGCGCCATTATGATCACCGTGCTCGGCGTGATGCTGGGCAGCGCCTTCACGCCGGAAATTCTCGAGCATGCGACGAGCTGGATCGTTTCCATCGCCGTCTTGCTGATCTTCGTCGTCATCGTCACGGCGTTTCTCAGCTGGGGGTTCCAGCGCTTTGCCGGGATGCCGAAGCGCGAGGCGCTATTGGCGGCGACGCCGGGCGGCTTCGGCGAGATGATCCTGATCGCCGAGAGCTATGGCATCGACGTGCGCTCGATCTCGCTCATTCATGCGACGCGCGTCATGTTCACGGTGATGCTGATCCCGTTCTATTTTCGCATATTCGAGGGATATACCCCGCCCACCGAGTCGCCGATGGGGACCATCAACGACCTCGGCCTGAGCGACGGGGCAATTCTTGCGGCCTGTGCCACGGTCGGTTATCTGGGCGCCAAGCGTCTTGGCATTCCGGCGGCGGCGCTTTTGGGGCCGATGTTCATCAGCGCCATCGTGCATTTCATGGGGCTGACCACGGCCAAGCCGCCGGGCGAGTTGGTCAATCTGGCGCAGATCGTTATCGGCACCAACGTCGGCTGCCGCTTTGTCGGCGTCGAGCGCCGCCAACTGATCAACCCGGTCGGCGTCGGCATCGTCGGCGCGGCGATCACGCTGGGCCTGGCCATGGGCGCCGCGTCGCTGCTGCACCAGACGACACAGCTCGACTATCACGCCTTGTGGATTTCCTTTGCACCCGGCGGGCTGGCGGAAATGACCCTGATCAGCCTCGCCATGCACATCGACACGGCGTTCGTCTCCACGCACCACATCGTCCGCATCCTGTTCATCGTCATGTCGATCTCGGTGGTGACGCGGTTCCTGTTCGGCAAACCGAAGCACGATGTGAACTGACGCAAGCGGCTCAGGCGCCGCAGCAGTCGGGATCGCCTTCCTGTATCGGCGGGCACGGCACATCCGCATACGAACAATAGACGCAGCAATCGCCGGGCTTGGGCTTGAGCATCGCGCCGCATCCCTTGCAGTCGTAGAAATACTGACAGGCATCGGTGGGCATGGTTTCGGTTTCGCGGTGCCCGCATTCGGGACAGGTGATCGTCGATTGAAGTTGCACCTGCATCGGTTTTTCCCTAGCGGTGGTCCGCGCCGACGGCGTCCGAGATGTGTTCGAAGCCGTCGCGTTTGAGCAGCCCCGCCAGCGCGCGGCAGATACGGCCGGGCAGGGACGGGCCTTCGAACACCATGCCGGAATAGACCTGCACCAGTGACGCACCGGCGCGAATTTTCGCATAGGCATCGGCGCCCGACGCAATGCCGCCGACGCCGATCAACGGAACCTTGCCGTCGGTTGCCTTATAGAAATCCGAGATCACCTGCGTCGCGATGGGCGTCAGAGGCTTGCCGCTGAGACCGCCGAGTTCCATGCGGTGCATGCTTTTCAGGCTCATCGGTCGGGTGATCGTGGTGTTGGTGGCGATCAGACCGTCGACCGCATCGCCCATGGCAACGGCGGCGATGTCGGCGATATCGGCTTCGGTCAGATCGGGCGCGACCTTGATCAAAAGCGGCGGCGGATTGTCCGGGACCACGCTGTCGAGCGCGCTGCGCACGCGCGTGATCAGCGCTTCCAGTTCGGCGCGGTCCTGCAACGCGCGCAGGCCCGGTGTGTTGGGACTGGAGACATTGACGACGATGTAATCGGCGAAGCGCGCCAGCTTTTCGATGCCGATGACGTAATCCGACGCCGCGTCGACGGTGCTCTTGTTCTTGCCGAGATTGACGCCGATCACGCCCAGCGACCGGCTTGCGGGCAACTTGGCCAGTTGCTCGGCGGCATGGTCGGCCCCCTTGGAATTGAAGCCCATGCGGTTGATCACGGCGTTGTCTTCGTCGAGACGGAACAGGCGCGGTTTGGGATTGCCGGGTTGCGGTTCGGGCGTGACGGAGCCGATTTCGACAAAGCCGAAGCCGAGCGCCAGTGCCTGCATCGGTACGCCCGCGTCCTTGTCGAAGCCGGCGGCGAGGCCGACCGGGTTGTTGAAGGTGCGGCCCCACAGCGTGCTTTCCAGCACCGGATCGGCGTAAGGACGGCCGGAGACAAAGCGCTTCGAAAGCGCCCAAAGCGCCAGATTATGCGCCGTTTCCGGTTGCAGCGGCCGGATCAGCGGCCAAAGCAGGCTGTACGCGTCCACGTTCAGGCGTCCTCGTCGGGAGGCGGCGGAAATCCCTCGGGGAAGACATGTACGCCGTCGTCGCCCATCGGCAGCGGCGTCGTTTCGCGCACGGCGTCGACGTCGAGCGGCCCGTACAGGTGCGGGAAAAGTTGTCCGCCGCGTGACGGCTCCCACTTGAGGGCGTCGCCGAGCGCCTTGGCATCGACGCTGAGCAACAGAATGCCGGGCTGGCCACGGCGGTGCTTTGCCGCCGATGTCCAGACCTGATCGCGCGTCGAGAAGTGAATGAAGCCGTCGGCCTTGTCCTGCGACGAGCCGTCGTAACGGCCCGCGGTCAAGGCTTCGGCCCATTCGTCGGCGCGGCACATGTGGTAGATGACATCGTCGTTCATGGCGGGCAAAGTAGCCAACACACGAGGACCTGACAACGTGCAACAGATGACGAACGCGACTCATTCGTGCCCCGTCCTTCGAGACGGTCGGTTCCCGACCTCCTCAGGACGAGGCAAGAGGGGGGCGGGTCCCTCATCCTGAGGAGCGGCGAAGCCGCGTCTCGAAGGATGCGGTGACGCCGTTTTTCGAAGCGGCAACCCGAGCCGGGACGTCACGTCAAAAGGAGAGAGAAAATGAGCACCCATACCATCGATGTCAGCGGCCGGTTGCGCGATTACATGCTCGACGTCGGCGTACGCGAACCGGCGATCCTGGCGGAACTGCGCGAAGCGACGCAAAGCCACGAAATGGCGCGCATGCAGATATCGCCCGAACAGGGGCAACTGATGCAGATGTTGGTCCGTATGATGGGCGCGAAGAACTGTATCGAGGTCGGCACCTTCACCGGTTATTCGGCGCTGGCCGTGGCGTTGGCGTTGCCCGATGGCGGCCGGTTGGTGGCATGCGATGTCTCGACGGACTACACCGATATCGGCTTGCCGTTCTGGGACAAGGCGGGCGTTGCCGACAAGATCGATCTGCGTATCGCACCGGCCACAGAAACGCTGGACGCAATGATCGGTGCGGGCGAGGGCGGGGTGTATGACTTTGCCTTCATCGATGCCGACAAACCGGCCTATCCGGATTATTTCGAGCGCTGTCTGGCGCTGCTCCGGCCCGGCGGTGTGCTCGGCTTCGATAACGTCTTCATGCAGGGCAATGTGGCGGACCCGGAAACGTCGTCGGAAAATGCCATCGCCATGCGCGCCTTCAACGCCATGCTGAAGGACGATGCGCGCGTCGATATCTCGATGATCCCGATCGGCGACGGGCTGACGCTGGCGAGGAAGGTGTAATTTTTAACACCCCCCTCACCTAACCTCTCCCCCTGAGAGGGGGAGAGGGATGAGGATGCGATGTGGTTCGACAGGGTCCCTCTCCCCTGCGAAGCGGGGGAGAGGACAGGTGAGGG
>Ga0209273_10002465_pt1 | contig 14123 bp, 15 predicted proteins | sample tdAd471_FD_187126 | JGI IMG/M metagenome (GOLD analysis project Ga0209273, IMG submission 187126) | Marine sediment microbial communities from the Atlantic coast under amendment with organic carbon and nitrate - tdAd47.1 (SPAdes)... | ecosystem: Environmental > Aquatic > Marine > Coastal >...
GCCTGCGACAGCACAATGGTCATCACAATGACAATCAGAGCTGACGGGAAGAGCCCAAGCAGCAGCGTGTCGCCGAGCAAGTCAAACGCCCAGACGCCCCGGGTGATCTTGCGAACCGTCGCGCCGGCAAAGTTATTGGCGTGCCAATCGGTGCTAAAGCGCTGCACACGGCGAAACGCATCGCCACAAACGCGCGCGAGCACATTTGCCGCCAGGTAAATCCATACTCGCAAGCTGATCTGGAGCGCGATATACCCAATAGCTGCAAACGCGAGAAAACCCACAAGCGGAGGAATGGCAACGCCAGCGTCGCCATCGCCTTGCGTCAATGCATCGATGAGCTGGCCCGAATAGACCGGCAACATCGCATTGGCCGCCACATAAAGGCCAACGAACCCCAAGACCGCCGAGGTCTGGAGCGGGAAACGTTTCCAGTAATGCCATGCGAACGCGAGGACGCGTCCATAAGGTCCTTTGAACATAGCTTTTGCGCCGGGGTGATGGCGCCTCCCATAAGTTTGGACAATCGAGTTAGCGAAATGCGCGCCGGATAAATGGCGGGCTTCGCGCGCGATGGTCGTCCGTTGGGGCAGTTTGGGTGAGATTTGAATCTGGAACGCTGGAATGCAGCGTTTTCGATCTCAACTGTGTGAGAAAAAACCTCGCCCGGTGCCTGCCTTGGCGGCCCGAGGTCGAGGTTTCTAACCTAGATCCCGGGAGTTACGGCCAAAAGGAGACAGCGGTGTATGTCGAATATACAATCCGTGTCATTGATCGTCCCTTGTTTGTCGTTGTGGGCAAAAGGCCCGGGCGGTTAGCGAATCAACGGGGTCTTCCCCGAAGAGGGCGCGGACACTGCCATAAGTCTGAGTTCACGGCTAGGGAAAATTCGCATACGCACTCAACTTCGGGTAATTTGTGTCGATAATACATCAATGCCTCGGCATGTTGGAGCAGAGCAGCGCAAAAGACGGTAACCTCCAGATCATGAATCTACATACCGGAAATCTTAGGGACCAAGTTACAAAGCAAGCGCGGTCTTCAAGTACGCGCCGACGCATAACCGAAGCGGCGCATGCATTGTTTGTGACCCACGGCTTTGAAGCGGTTACCGTCGACGACATTGTTGCCGCCGCTGGTTTATCCCGGCGCACCTTTTTTCGGCATTTCCCCACAAAGGAATCCGTGGTGTTCCCCGATGGTGCGGCTTCCTTGTGGCTCTTTCGGCAATTGATCGCGAAGGAAACTGAAGGCAGTCCCGCCACGATAAACGATTTGCGTAGTGTTCTCGTCGAATTGGCGCGCGGATTTTCAAACCGCGCGGACACATTGGCCGAGCGTCGGAAGTTCATCGAAACATCACCGTCTCTTATTGCGTCCGAGCGGTTGAATTTTATGGGCTGGGAACGAGTGATCGCTTTCGCAATCGAAGGCCGATTGGATGAATGCGACGACAGCGGCGCGATGGCCCCCACGTACGAGGCGCATATGGCAGCTGGCGCGATCATGGGGGTGGTTGTGCCGACCTTTTGGGCCTGGCACGCAGCCGGCAAAGACCGCGACCTCACAACGATGGGCATGGAGGCGCTTGATCGGATCGAGCACGGTTTTGGGGCAATATTTCAATCGCCGATTAGCGAAGAAATCGAACGGAACTCAGATTGAAGCCCCAGCGACGAAACGTCTAGTTAGACGTATCGATTAGCAAGGCATCAAGTTGACCCTCGGTTTCAATCAATTGAACGTCTTGAATTCCGCATTCACGCTGACCATACGTTACGCGATCAGTTGTTCGCATGCATGTGTCTTCGCCCGATCCAACGATCTGTATCTGGTGGAGGTCGTATCCTATGAAACAGCGATCATCGACGGTGATGTGGTAAAGCGTGGTACCGCCATCAACTTCAAGAACCATTTCGTTTTCACTCAATTGGTGGATCGCCCCGACCTGGTCGTATTCCAAACATTGATTGCGTTCAGCTTCGTCCGCCGAGGCCGTTGCCGCTGAAATGGCAAATAATGCTGAGACGCCCAGGATACCTAATCGCATAACCATTGCGCTCATCCTCTCCTATGTATTCCCCCTAGTAGTTGTGCAAGCGTGATCGTTCACGGCCTCAAGTCCATACACAAAAGCGTTACTATCAGCCGTTTGCTTCGGATCAGTTTCTCTCAGAAACGAGAGTTTCTGCCGCTTCCAAGCTTTCGACAGTCTCGATCGAGCGAATAAAACACCGCTCTCCGCGCACCAGAAGATCGGCAGTCTCGCCGGCGCAGATTGTGTGGCGCGAAGTATCCAGGGCGATCGAAGGTGAACGGGGCAATTCCCAGCACGATGGGCGAAGGGTCCCGAGTAGGGTTCCTCGCCCGCCACGTCCAACAATCACCACATGACTTCGGTCAAGCGGATAGTACGTTTCGATTTGGCTTACGAGGATACACTGTCGAAGGTCGCCTTCTTCATCACCTGAAACGGCGCTCTCTAGGCTGTCGCTCGTGTTTGGATCATCCGTTTCGCCCCTAGGTGTTCCCGAGCTTTCAACTCCATCGTATGCAACGAATTCCTCGTCTTGCGCACGAACGCCAAAGTCGAAGTCCACAAACAAAAGCATGGCGCCCAACAGAGCGATAATGAGGAGTGCCAGTGTGGGGTTCTGTCTTGATCGTCTCATGATCCCGTTTCCTCACTTTGGGATGGCATCATGCAACATTATTGCTTATTTGGACCGCTTGTGGGAATTCACTTTATGGCCCCAAGAACGTAGGCAGATGCTCGATTCCGCTCTAAGACCCATAATCGATCCGCCGCTCAATGCTGCGGCTCGCGGCTTTGTGCGGCTAAGAGTTTCAGCAAACACCATCACATGGTTGGGCTTTGTCATTGGCATCGCTGTGATTCCGGCATTGGCTGCGCAGTACTACGGTCTTGCGCTTTTATTGATCTTGGTGCGGAGCCTCGCAGACGGGCTTGACGGTGCCGTGGCCCGCGCAACGCACACCACCGATTACGGCGGTTATCTGGACATCGTGCTCGATTTCATATTCTACGCTGGTGTTGTCTTCGGCATGGCACTCGCGCAACCAGACCAAGCGGTCTATGCAGCATTTCTTATTTGGACGTTTATGGGAACGGCGTCGTCGTTTCTGGCATATGCAATTCTCGCCGAAAAACATGGTCAGACCACGGATATTCGCGGCAGCAAATCGCTCTATTATTTGGGCGGACTTGCAGAAGGCACCGAGACGATTACCGCTCTTGTTCTTAGTTGTCTGTTCCCCGCGTGGTTTCCAACTATTGCAGTGGTCTTTGGCACTATGTGTCTCTTGACCACGGCGGGTCGCATCCTTGCCGCGCGGAAGGCGTTTGGAAAAACCTAGACCTTGGTCCCTTCGCCAATCAACGTGGCAGGCGGTTCTCCGTCGGCGACCAGATTGAGGTTCTGCGCAATCCCTAGGTATCGCCGCACATCGCTGCCTTCGGTATTGGCCGAACAATGGGGTGACATCAAAACATTATCGAGCGAGGCAAAATCATGAACCGAAGGGGCGGGCCCGCCGCTTTCCGGGTTCGGCGGGTTGCCCGATGGATAGGTGTACCAAACGTCCAGCAGACCCCCGCGAATTGCCTTTGTCTTGAGCGCTTCAAAGAGGGCGTCTTCGTCAACGATGCCAGCTCTCGCCACGTTGATGATGGTCGTCTCAGGTCCCATCGCATTAAATTCTCGCGCCCCTATAAGGCCGCGCGTTTCATCGTTAAGTGCGCATGTGAGGACGACGTAATCGGAACTATCCAGGAGATCAGGAAGCCGCTCCATGGTGCCGTACCATTCGAGGAGTTCGGGCGTTGCGCGCTCACTTTTGCTAACGGCGATGACGGGCATGTCGAATGCTGATGCGCGCCGCGCAAGTTCTCGCGCAATTGTGCCGTACCCCACGATCCCCAACGTCTTCCCGGCAAGTTCGCCTTGAGTGAAATCGTTGACACCCACGGCGCGATACTTCCAGTTCCCCGCGCGCAATGTCCGGTCGAGTGAGCAGAAGTCTTTCTCCCATTGTAGCATCGCACCCATAACAAATTCGGCGATGGCCACTTCATGCCCATAGGCGTTCGCCACCTGGAGGCCTTTGGGGAGTTGTGCAAGATCGAGCCATTCGTACCCGGTAAAGGGAAGCTGCAAAAACTTGAGATTGGGGGCCCTGGCAAATGACCCAAGAACGCCTTCTGTCATAAGCGCATCGCCGCCGGGGACGACCGCGATTGCCTCTGCCATAACAGCACTCAGCTGTTCAGGTTCATCGCCGGGCCGCCACTCGGCGATACGCCATTTTGTCTCAAGACCGGCTTCAATTACGTGACGGCGCTCGCAAGTGGCGCGGCCCAATAATGTGAGTAATGGTGGGGTGGCCATTTGGGTCTCCTTTTGACGCTAGGGTAAGCGCGGGAAGGGCTTGCCGCAATTCGTGAAGCGCTTTGCGATGCTCTCAAATTTTCTCTGGAACGTGACGGCCCAGTCACAATCAGATTTGGCTCTTAACCCTGTTCGGTTTGCCATGTGTCCGCTTTGATTGCCTTTTTTCGGACCCGCGCAAAAGTGTGACGGCTGTCATAACAAAACATCTGCTTTGCTTTGCACGAGCGGTCTTCCCATATGTCCAAAGAGTAGTGTTATTTTAAGCCGCGCATTTGTGCGGTGGGGGAGACATGGAGAACTACACGTACCTAGCCGGCGGCTTGGCCCTCCTATATTTCGGGGGTGAGTTCGTGGTGCGTGGGTCGGCCGGTCTCGCGAAGGCACTGGGTGTCTCTCCGCTTCTTATTGGCCTCGTGGTCATTGCCTTCGGTACATCCTCGCCCGAGCTATTCGTCTCTATCTCTGCTCTCGCGGACGGCACGCCCTCCATCGCCGTCGGCAACGTGATCGGCAGCAACATCGCCAACATTTTGCTTGTGCTTGGTCTGGGCGCCTTGATGCGGCGAATTCCATCGCGCAGCGCGGTGCTCTATCGAGACGGAGCGGTGCTGCTGGGTGTGTCGGGGTTCTTCATTTATCTCGCCATGCGCGGGCAGATCGATCAAAGCGCGGGATATGTTTTGATCGGTTTGCTGTTTGTGTATCTCGCCTTTTCCTATTTCCAAGAGCGTGTGGTGCTTTCCCCCGAGGCGCGCGCCCAAGCCGGGCGCTATCGCAATGTTCTTGAGCTCATGCGCAATAACGGAACGTTCCGATACCTCATCTACGCAGTTGTAGGCATTGGCATGCTTCTTTTCGGCGCGCGCATTTTGGTGGCGAGTGCCATTGAAGTTGCCACCACCATGGGGGTTTCTGAGGAGGTGATCGCGGTTAGCTTGGTCGCCGTGGGAACGTCGATCCCCGAGCTCGCGGCCGTCATCGTCGCGACGATCCGCCGTCATTCCGAGCTGGTGCTCGGCGGGATCCTGGGCAGCAACATATTCAACATCCTCCTTGTCCTGGGGGTGCCTTCACTCTTTTGGAATATCGAAATTTCGCAAGAATTCCTCGACCGCGATCTTTGGGTCATGGGCGGCGCTGTGGCTGTGCTTCTGCCGTTTTTGGTGACGTCGAGAGCTTTGGGGCGGCTTGAGGGCGTTGCCCTGCTTGCGATGTACGCGGCTTACATTTATGTCCTCTTCGAAGGCATCCCGCCGATTTTTCAAATGTGAGCCCTGAAGGGCGCGAGGGACATTCATGGAATTCGCTCTTTCCGAAGAGCATCAGGCCATCCAGGAAGCGGTGGCCCGCATCTGCTCCAAATATGACGACGATTACTGGGCCGCGCGCGACGAAGACGGCGTGTTCCCCGAGGCCTTCGTGGCCGACATGGCCGCCCAAGGCTGGATGGGCATCGCCATGCCCGAAGATATTGGCGGGTCCGGCCTTGGCGTCACCGAGGCCGCCATCATGATGCGCGCCGTTGCTGAAAGCGGCGGGGCGTTTCAAGCGGCAAGCTCGATCCACGTAAACCTCTTTGGCCCCATGCCGCTCGCGGTCTTTGGCAATGAAGAACAGCGCAAGACGCTTTTGCCGCGCATCATCTCGGGCGAAGACCGGCTTTGCTTCGGCGTGACTGAGCCCAATTCTGGGCTCGATACGTCAAGCTTAGAGACCAAAGCCGAAAAATCCGGCAATGGGTATACCATCAGCGGACGGAAGATCTGGACGACAACAGCTCAAACCGCGAACAAAATACTGCTGATCGCGCGCACGACGCCGAAAGATCAATGCAAGAAACCCACTGACGGGCTGAGCCTTTTTTATACGGACATGGACCCCAAGCATGTAGATGCACAGGTAATCCCCAAAATGGGCCGCAAGTCGGTGGAATGTAACACCGTCTTTATTGATGGCTTAAAAGTGCCCGCCGATCATCTGGTGGGCGAAGAAGGCAAAGGCTTTAAATACTTGCTTCATGGACTCAACCCCGAACGCATCTTGTTCGGCATCGAAGCGGTGGGGATTGGCAAGGCTGCGCTCAAGAAGGCTGCGCAATACGCAAATGAGCGCATCGTATTCGGTCGCCCCATCGGTCAGAACCAAGGGGTCCAGCACCCGCTCGCCCGCTCGTGGATGGAGCTGGAAGCGGCCGAACTGATGGCGATGAAGGCGGCGTGGCTCTATGACAATGATCAGCAATGCGGCGCCGAGGCAAACTCCGCAAAGCTGCTCGGCTCAGAGGCCGGCTATCATGCGTGCGAGCGCTCAATCCTCGCGCATGGCGGCATGGGCTATGCCAAGGAATATCACGTTGAAAGATACTTCCGCGAAGTGATGATCGCGCGCATCGCGCCGGTCAGTGCTGAGATGATCCTTAATTACATTGGGCAGACGGTGCTCGGCCTACCGAAGTCCTACTGACATGGCGGACTTTGAACTCGACCCGCGTCTTGCGGCAAACCCTCATGTGATTGATTGGCCGCTTTGTTCGATCTTCCTTGAAAACGATGCACGCTTTCCCTGGCTGGTACTTGTGCCGCGCCGTGCCGAGATGCGCGAAATATTCGACCTTTCAAGCGGCGATCGCGCGGAGTTTTTTTGCGAACTGAATGCAGCGGCTGAACGGGTCGCAGGTGCGCTTAACCCAACCAAAATGAACGTGGCCATGCTTGGCAATATGGTGCCGCAGCTTCATGGGCACGTGATCGCGCGGTTTGAAGGCGATGCGGCCTGGCCGGGTCCCGTGTGGGGCGTGGGCACCCGCGAAGAATACGATGCGGCAGGCCTTGAAGTGCATATCGCCGAACTCAAAGCGATGCTTGGTATCGAACCTTAGTCGCTTGCGAGCCCAACCACTTTTTTTGATTTAAGCGCCTCGATCTCGTCCGGGCTATAACCGGCGGCTTTGAGTACTTCGTCTGTATGCTGACCGGTGAGGGGCGAGGGACCCTTTGGCCCGTCATCCGCGCCATGAAAGCGTACGGGCGACGCGGGCGAACGGTAGCTGCCGCCTTCGTGATTAGGTACATCGGCGAAGGCGCCCGCGGCTTCAGCTTGCGGGTCCTCAACCACTTGTTTTGGCGTTTGGACAGGCGCCCAAACAAGGTGCCACTCATCAAGCCGCGCGTGCCATTCATCGAGCGTTCTTTCGGCAAAAGCGGCATCCATCAGGCCAACAAGTTCCGCACCATGTTCGCGGCGTTTTTTTGACCCTTCAAAGCGTGCATCGGAAAGCCACTCTTCGCGGTTCAGCGCCTTACACACGTCAGGCCAGTCTTTTCCGCCTTGGCGCGGCACGAGACAAATCCAAAACTCGTCTTTTGTTTTGAAGAAATTGTTCACTGGGTTGATCGCCTGATCGCGCGGCTTGGTCGATGCGACGCGGCCGAAATGGAGTTGGATCGCCATATCGCAGCCCATGGAATAAATGCCCGTGCGCAGTAGCGATGTTTCCACAAGGCGCCCTTTACCTGTGCGGGCACGCTCGACCAGAGCCGCGCAAATTCCGGCGACAGTTGATTGTCCGGTAACATGATCGCCAAAGGCTGTGCGGAGCGGTACTGGGTCCTCACCCTTGGGCGCGAAAAGGCTCCCCACGCCCGCGCGCGACCAGAATGCCGCGATGTCAAAGCCCGGTCGGTCTGCCTCCGGCCCTTCAATGCCGTAGCCCGTAACGCTTGCGTAGACGAGTTTGGGGAAATGCTTGTGCAGCGTTTCCCAATCAAGCCCCGCACGCTTGAGACTTCCGGGTCGCAAATTTGTAAGAAAGACATCGGCGCTTTCTAGAAGCTTGTGAACAGCTTCCGCGCCTTCGGGCTTTGAAAAATCAATTGCAACGGATCGCTTGCCCCGGTTATCGAGATCGAAAACCGGGTTCTCTTTCATATCGCGGCCGATGCTGGAAAAAAATTGCCGGATCGGATCCCCTTCCGGACCCTCAACCTTGATCACATCCGCGCCCCAATCGGCCATCATGCCGCCCGCTGACGGCGCTGCGACATAAGTTGCCAGTTCAATTACGCGAATGCCTTCCAGCATATTCGGCCCCCTAAGGCGATGTGTTGTCTGGCATCACCTTAGGGGGCGTGGCGCGTGCATGGAAGGCGGCGGCACATTATGTGCTGACCCTAGGGAAGAGCTACCTGCTTCCGACGCGCCTTGTTGCTTCGGGTTCTCTCATGGAGGCCCAATAGAGGAAATCTTCAAGCGGCATTGGCTTGGCGAATGCGTAGCCGGTTGCGCTATCAAAGCCGAGGGCGCGCGCTGCTTCCACTTGGTCGTTCGTTTCGAGCGCGATCGCGGTTGTTTCGCGGCCCCGTTTTTTTGCGGCCTCGATGACCGCAGGCATTTTACCGCCTTCGCCGGCAGAAAGCGCTGTTGCGAGCGCAAGCAAGGCAGGCCCTTTAAGCTGGAACTCAGCAACGGGAATGTCTTCGCAATCGCGGTGGGTAAGCGTTGCCGGTCCTTGCACCGCCAACGTGACGCCCGAGGCGAGGAGGGTTTTGAGGTTGTGGCGCTGGACGGGGCGCAAGGACATAAGGTCCACCTCGCGAAGCTCAAGCCTCAGAACGTCAGGCGGCAGACCATGACTACGCAGGCGGATGGAAACGAACTGGGCAAGACCTTCGTAGAAAAGATCTTCGGCGCTGATGTTCACATGCACGGGCCAACGATGGCCTTCGAGTCGCCAGGCGGCCGCCGCTTCAATGCCGCGCGTGAGCGCAAAGCGCGTGAGTTCGATAAGCCTTCCTTGCCGCAGCAGGAAGGGGACGAAAAGGCTCGGCGGCAATTCGCCTAGATTGTGGTGATACCAACGCGCTAGAGCTTCGGTTCCCGTAACGGAACCTGTCGCTAGGTCAATCTTCGGTTGATACACAATGACGAATTCTTCGTTCGCGAAAGCGATGTCGATGTCGCCGCCTTGGAGTTCAATCGCGCGTGAGACCATTTCGCCCCCTTTGGGTGCTGCTTGGAGGAACCTGCACAATCGATAATGAATGATGGCCTTTAAACCGCGATTATTTATATTGATCAGTATTGAAACAGTCTTGAGCCAAACTGAGGCTAATCGATGAGTGACCCGGCCATCCCCATTCCTGCATCGACGGTTCTTCTTTTAAGAGATGACCCGAAGGCGGGGCTTGAAGTTTTTATGGTCGTGCGACACCACCAAATTGACTTTGCATCTGGCGCGCTTGTGTTTCCGGGCGGGAAAGGGGCACCGGGAGATTCTGATCCACGTTTACGCGAACGGTGCCACGGCGCGGACGGGCTTACCGACGAACAAATTGCACTGCGCGCGTGTGCCATTCGCGAAGCGTTCGAGGAATGCGGCGTGCTTCTTGCGCGCAAATCCGGTGAGACAACGCTTGTAGGTCCCGATGTGGTTGACGCCTATGATGCGTGGCGCCCGCGCCTGGACAAAGGCGAAGCTGCGATCTCGGAATTGCTCGAAGAAGCCGATCTCTACCTCGCGCTTGATACGCTTGTGCCTTATGCCCATTGGGTGACGCCGGAGATGATGCCCAAGCGGTTTGACACTCATTTCTATTTGGCAATGGCGCCTGAGGATCAGCTTGCGCTTCACGATGGTCGCGAGCATGTGGATTCTGCTTGGCTCAATCCCGGCGCGGCGCTTACGGAATGCGACGAAGGCAAGTGGACGATTATTTTCCCCACGCGCCTTAATCTTGAGAAACTTGTACCGGCGAGTTCGGCTGGCGACGCCATTGCGCGCGCCAAGGCGGATGACATCAAGACCGTGACGCCGGAACTGGAGAAGCGAGACGATGTTCTTTACCTGCGTATTCGTGATGACGCGGGCTATGAGACCACGGAAGAAACGCTCGAGAACGCGCTTCCCAAATAAGCTAATGATCGATGAGCTTGCGCCCGAGATGATAGACCAAAGGCGCGACGCCGATTACAAATGCAATCCGCAAAACATGCATGGTGGATACAAACGCTGTATCGACACCTAGCGATAGCGCGATCAAGGTCATTTCCGTAAGGCCCCCTGGCACCAGCGCGAGAAACATCGCCGCCGTGCTGACACCTGCAAGGCTCGCCATAACGGGGGAGGCAATTGCAACGAGCCCAATCATCACCGTTGCAGACCCCGCGGCAGAAAGAGCGGTCTTCCAAATCTCAGATAGTGTGACGCCCGCAAACCGCGAGCCGATGGCGGTGCCGATGATGACTTGAGCAAGGGCGATCAGCTCACCCGGCGGAGCTGCGTGACTAACGCCGCCCATATGTGCGGCGGCACTTAGGAGGGTGGGGCCCAGAAGTGCCGGCGTGGGAAGCCGAAGAATTTTGCCAAGCGGGAATCCGATTACGCCGCAAGTGATAAGGATCAATGCCTCGATCCAATCGAAGTCCATAATGCTCGCCATGCCGACGGGTTGCGGCGGCACACTGATCCCTTGGAAAAAACGAAAGTAAAGCGGCACGACAGAGACAACGATCAGAATGCGTACGGCATGGGTCAGCGAGATTGTGCGCACATTGCCGCCCGCTTCCTCGCCCAAGATCACCATCGAATTGACGCCGCCAGGCGTTGAGGAGAAATAGGCCGTAATCGGATCATGCCGCCCGATGAGCCTCAGAAACCCAAAGGCAATCACGGTCATAAGCGTTAGCGCGAGAAGCGTAAGAAGCGCCGCTACGCCCCATCCAGGGATCTGACCCACAAGCTCGGGTGTGAATGCTGCCCCCAACATCACGCCCAGCACGATAATCATCACAGTGCGCAAGGGCGGATAGACCCGCACATTCGCGCCCGCAATGGCAGCAACAGTTGTAAATGTCATCGCGCCCAAAAGCCACGCCAGCGGCGCACCGAGAAACGCAAAAGCCGCACCACCTGCGAGCCCGAGTGAGATCGCATATGTGTAGGGCGAGAGGATGTAACTTTTTATTTTGGAATGTCGCGCGTGTTGTGGCGGTTCGCCGTCAGCCATCGTCAGTGAACGAACTGTTCGTTAAAAATGCGCTCATCGAGGCTGTACCCTTTATCAAAAAGGAGCTTGAGCCCGATCTCACGGTCTTCCGCCACGTCCACCTGAATGACGTGACGAATTTCCGTGTGGTCCGCAACAGCGCTGACCGGGCGCTTATCGGCTTCGAGAACATCAAAACGCACTTTTGCTTTGTGAGGAAGCAATGCGCCGCGCCATCGCCGTGGGCGGAAGGCGCTAATCGGTGTCAGCGTCAAGAGTTGCGCGTCTATGGGCAGAATGGGCCCATGCGCCGAGAGGTTATAGGCGGTACTGCCGGCAGGCGTCGCCACCAGTGCGCCATCGCAAAGAAGTTCTTCCATGCGGATCTTTCCGTCGACGGAAATTTGGAGTTTGGCGGTTTGCCTGGTTTCGCGAAGGAGCGAGACTTCATTGATCGCAAGCGCGGAATGGGTATTGCCGTCGCGGTCGGTGGCTTTCATCGACAAAGGATGCACGGTGCCGGTTTCTGCGCTCGCGAGCCGGGCCTTGAGATCATTGTCCTCAAGGTCGTTCATGAGAAACCCGACCGAGCCCCGATTGATGCCATAGATCGGCAGCCCAAACTTGATGTTCTCGTGCAGGATTTGCAGCATCAGCCCGTCGCCGCCAATGGCAACGATAACGTCTGCACTCTCAACCTCATGGTCGCCGTATTTGGCGGCCAAGTCTTTGAGGGTCTGCTGCGCTTCGGGGGTTTCGCTTGCGCGGAAGGCAATCTTGTCGAAGGCCATAAGGGCTCCTTGGGGGATGGCCCCGCGGGGCCCAATGCGGATGGCAGTATAGAGGCCATTTTGAACTCTGCCACCCGCGCTTGTCCTAGGGCGCGGCAGCGGCCACTATGGGCGCAACGCAACTTGAGGGGTCACCCATGTTCAAGACTGTAACAACGTACGCTCTCGGCATTGCATTGACGGTTGGCATCAGCACGTCCGCATTCGCTCAAGACGGCGACCGCCATGCGGGATATTATTATCCCGAAGTGGGAACCAGCGAGACCTATACGGCGCGCGCCCAGACCCTTCCGGCCTCGGATCGCGAGGCGCGGCTCGATTTTGTAACCCAGCTGACGATCTCCCAGGCTCAATCGCCTTATCCCCCTCAGTTCGCGATTTTCGCCAAAGGCTCGGAATCCGACAAACTCATCATCACTGCCCTTGATGACGAGGTTTTCTCAACGCTCTATCGGGCACGCGGCGTGATGGCGCAGATGTCAGCCTACGCGCGGACCACTGAATTTTTTGTGGAGCATGGTGTCGAAGATCTATTTACGTTCTACGATCTTCTGAAGCTTCTCGGCTTTTCGCAGCTCACCATTACAGATGGCGAAAGCTGGTCGCACCGCGTCGATATCGAATAGATCACCCGCCGGTGTGAGACATGTGACGGCTCATGGTGCCGGTCATTTGGCGATCTTTGACAGCAAAGTCGTGCCCTTTGGGTTTGTGCGCGATGGCGCCATCGATTGCCTGATGGAGCAGGGCATTGTCCTCTGACGCTCGCAACGCCTCGCGCAAATCGGCTGAACCTTCTTGGCCTAAGCAAGTGTAAATCTGACCCGTGCAGGTGACACGGACTCGATTACAGCCTTCGCAGAAATTATTGGTGAGCGGCGTTATAAATCCGACCCGTCCGCCGGTCTCTTCAATCCGTGCGTAACGTGCCGGGCCACCTGTTCGGTCGGCAACGTCGGTTAAGTTCCATTGTGCTTCGAGCGTGTCGCGAAGCGCGGACAAAGGCAGAAAGTTCGTCATGCGGTTTTCGCCGGTTTCGCCCATGGGCATCACTTCGATCAGCGTGAGGTCCATGCCTTTGCCGTGGGCCCATTCGATCATCGAAGGAATTTCGGCATCATTGACGCCTTTAAGCGCGACCGTGTTGATCTTTAATTTGAGTCCCGCAGCAAGCGCCTTATCGATACCGCGCATAACTTGCGGCAATCGTCCGCGCCTTGTCACGGCGGCAAATTTTGGCTCGTTGATCGTATCAAGCGAGACGTTGATACGCCGCACGCCCGCTGCATAAAGCCCATCGGCGAATTTTTCGAGCTGACTGGCATTGGTGGTCAACGTAAGCTCATCCAGATCGCCTGTTGCCAATCGCGCGCCGAGCGCTTCGACCAGTTGCATGATCCCGCGGCGCACAAGGGGCTCGCCCCCTGTGAGGCGCACTTTGCGGACACCGCGATCGATAAAGGCGCCGCTCAGCCGCTCAAGCTCTTCAATGCTCAGAACATCGCGCTTTGGAAGAAACGTCATGTCCTCCGCCATGCAATAGGTGCAACGGAAGTCGCACCGGTCCGTGACTGACAAGCGCAAATAGGAAATCGTTCGCCCAAAGGGGTCGGTCATAGATGCTTGCGGTTTGGCAGGAGCGGTCATATCCATCTGATCAGTTTAGCGCGATGTGGTGCACCCTTCCACAATTGCTTGAGCCGTGCGAACCCCCTAGGCTTGCGGCATTACGCCTCGCAATTCCTTTCCGGAGCACCCGATGTCGGCAACGCACCTCTTGGCTATCGATCAGGGGACTACAAGCTCGCGGGCGATTGTGTTTGATGCCGAGGGGCGGCCAAAGGGCACGCACCAAATCGAAATCACGCAGCATTACCCAGCCGATGGATGGGTGGAGCATGACGCGGAGGAGATTTGGGAGACCACCAAAACCTGTA
>Ga0209273_10002469_pt1 | contig 14101 bp, 8 predicted proteins | sample tdAd471_FD_187126 | JGI IMG/M metagenome (GOLD analysis project Ga0209273, IMG submission 187126) | Marine sediment microbial communities from the Atlantic coast under amendment with organic carbon and nitrate - tdAd47.1 (SPAdes)... | ecosystem: Environmental > Aquatic > Marine > Coastal >...
GGCCTGCCCTACTTCATCCTCGACCTCGTCGACGGCGTGCCCCTGAGCGAGCGCCTCTACAACGAGGGCGTGCTCCCGATCCGCGAGGCCGCGGAGATGGTCGAGGCCACCGCCCGCGCCGCCCACCACATTCACCAACACGGCGTGATCCACCGTGACCTCAAGCCGGCCAACATTCTGATTCGCCCCGACGGCCAGCCGGTGATCATCGACTTCGGCCTCGCCCGCGACGCCTGGGGGATCGACCCCCGGATCACCGAGAGCGGGATCTGGCTGGGGACCCCGGCCTACATTTCGCCCGAGCAGGCCACCGGCGAGGCGAGCCGCGTCGATTCCCGCGCGGACGTCTACTCGCTGGGCGCGATCCTCTACGAGCTGCTCACCGGTCTCCCCCCCTACGGCGTCGGCCGTCCGCGCACGATCTTCAAGGCCCTCCGCGAGCGTGACCCCCGCCCCGTCGGCCAAATGCGCGAGGAGATCCCCGAGGGTCTCGAGCGGATCGTGATGCGCGCCCTGGCCCGCAACCAAGAGGACCGCTTCGCCAACGCCGAGGAAATGGCGAACGCGATCGCCGACTTCCTCGCCGACTGGGACGAGCCCGACCCGCTCGAGGTCAGCCGCGGCCTGGAGATCTCCGACGACCTCGACTCCGAGGAGGAGCTCACCGCCAGCTCCCACGCGGTCGGTTGGAACGACGACACCCACCCCGAGATCACGATCCCGGCCGACCTGCGCGAGGCCAAGGCCCGCCACGAGAAGAGCCACGAGCTGGCCCTGATCCCGGTCGAGCCCGAGGACGAGCGCCCCGCCCGCCCGGTCTCGCGCCGCCGCAAGTCTCGCACGACCCGCCGGCGAGCCAGCAAGCGCATGCCCCAGGCCAGCACCCGCCGCCCGGGCGCCAGCTCGACCGCCCGACGCCGCGCGACCACCACCCGGCGCGCCAGCGGCCGCACCCGCCGCGTGACCGGCACCCGCCGCCAGCGCTCGGTGAGCGACAGCGGCAGCGAGACCCTCGGCCGCGTGCTCGCCTTCTGCGGCCCCGCCGCCGCCGCGATCTGCGGGCTGCTGCTCCTGATCTAGCGTTCAGGCGCCTGCCGGAGGCCCCCACAACACACTTTTTTCATTGACCTCATTACACGCCCTGCACACGCGATCCATACCGTGCGGGGCGTGTGCATTGGTTCGCGCTACGCCTAGGGTGCGGCGTCGCGGGCGAGGTATTCGGCGGCGCGCTTGGTGTATTCGCGCCAGCCGGTCTCGATCATGTCGCGCTCTGCGTCGGCGACGGGGCGGACCACCTTGCCCGGGACGCCGAGGACCAGCGAGCCGGGGGGCACCTTGGTGTTCGGGGTGACGAGGGCCCCGGCGCCGATCAGGCTCCCGCGGCCAATCACGGCGTTGTCGAGCACGATCGCGCCCATGCCGATCAAGCACTCGTCCTCGACGGTGCAGCCGTGGAGGATCACCCGGTGGCCGACGGTGACCTTGTCGCCGACGCTGACCTCCGAGAGCCCCTCGGTCATGTGCACCACCGAGCCGTCCTGGATCGAGGTGTGGCTGCCGATCCGGATCGCGCCGTCGTCGCCGCGGAGCACGGCGGCGGGCCACACCGAGCTGCTGGGCCCGACCTCGACCCGCCCGATCAGCGTCGCGTCCTCGTGGACGTAGGCCTGGGGGTGAATCGTGGGCTCGTGGGATCCATAGGCTTCCAAGCGGGCCACGGGCCCTCCTCTCGCGGCCAGATCCTAACGCGGAGCTGCTGTTCGCGATCCTTTCAGCGGGCCCGCGCCTGACCCCGGCTGAGGGGCTCCTGAGCCGCTAGGCGTTGCCGGCGGGGGGTTACGGCCCGGCGCTCTCCTTGCGTATTCCCAGGCTGGAAGGCAAGGAAGGTCATGTTCAAGACGCTCTCTCTCGCGCTCGTGCTGGGCGCGCTCTCGCTGGCTCCGGCCAGCGCTCAGGGCTCGGGCTCTGCCCCCGCGGCGCGGGCGATCGGGATCCCGATCTGGCTGCCTCCGATCCCGATCCCCCCGATCCCGCGGCCCCCGACTCCGTTCCCGTTCCCGTTCCCGTTCCCCACCCCCTTCCCCCCGCCGCCCCCGCCGCCGCCCCAGCAGCACGTGGATCCGGGCCAGTTCAGCTCGTCGGTGCTCCCCTACGGCGAGTTCGAGAGCCTGGGTGAGCTGGCGCGCGCCCTGACCCTCGAGCAGGCGCTGGACGAGCTGCGCGCCTCGGACGACCCCGAGGCGACCCTCGACTCCCTCGAGCGGCGGCTCGGCGACGGCTTCGCCCGCGAGCTCGCGGCGCTGCGCGCGGGCTTCGAGGACGGTCAGCTCGAGGCGGCGATCCGCAGGCTCGAGGTCGAGATCGGCGCCCGCCGGCTGCTCCCCGTTCCGGGCGGTGGGTTCAACCCCTTCGGGATCGACCCCAGCCCGCTGCGGCCGGATCCGCTGCTCGTCCCCAGGCTGGTGAAGCGGGTCTTCGGCGGGATCTTCTAATCTAAGTCGCTGCCTGACTCGGGGTTGAGCGAGCACCCCGGAAATCCGCTCTTTATCGAATCTTGAAGCCGGGCGAAGATCCTCCCCACAGACGGAGGCCACCCGGTGAAGCGTGAGCGGATCCTGATCATTGAGGACGAGCCCGACATTCTCGAGGCGGTGCAGTACTCCCTCGCCCGGGAGGGCTACCGGATCTCGGGAGCGCGAGACGGCGAGGAAGGCCTGCTGAAGGCCGAGCAGGAGTACCCCGACCTGATCCTGCTCGACCTCATGCTCCCCAAGATCGACGGGCTCGAGATCTGCCGTCGGCTGAAGGGCAACCCGGACCTGCAGGCGATCCCCGTGATCATGGTCACCGCCAAGGGCGAGGCCGACGACGTCGTCACCGGGCTCGAGCTCGGCGCCGACGACTACGTGAGCAAGCCGTTCACGACCAAGGTGCTCCTGGCGCGGATCCGCGCCGTGCTGCGGCGGGCGAGCCTGACCGCGCCGCCGCCGGAAGAGCGGATCGTGCGCCAGGGGGTGGTGATCGACGCCAGCCGGCACACGCTCTCGGTCGAGGGCCAGCCGGTGGAGTTGACCGCGCGCCAGTTCCGCCTGCTGCACGCCCTGGCAAGCAACCCCGGGCGGGTGTTCTCTCGCGAGCAGCTGCTGAGCAAGGTCGCCGGCGACACCTCGCAGATCATCGACCGCAACATCGACGTCCACGTGGGGGCGGTCCGCAAGAAGCTGGGCGACCACCGCGACCTGATCCAGACCATCCGCGGAGTCGGCTACCGCTTCCGCGAGGTGTAGCCGAACACGGTTTCGCGTAAGGCTCGCGGGCCGCGAAACGTTACGCTCTGCCCATGCAACTGCGCTGGAAACTGACGGCGGGATTCGGGTTGCTCGTGGTCTTGACCACCGCGGCGGTCGGCGCCCTGCTCTCGCAGTGGTTCGAGCAGGAGTCGCTGCGCAGCACCCAGCGCTCGCTGCAGTCCGAGGCCTACCTCTACCGCTCGAGCGTGATCGAGGCCCTCGGCTCGCCTTCGCCGCGGCTGCAGGAGCGGACCCGCGAGGTCGGTCAGCAGATCCGCAGCCGGCTGACGCTGATCGCCCTCGACGGCACCGTGCTCAGCGACAGCGAGGAGGACCCCCAGCGAATGGACAACCACGCCGGGCGCCCCGAGGTGATCGAGGCGCTGGCCGGGCGGAGCGGGAGCGCGACCCGCTACAGCCGGACCGTGGGCGCGCGCATGATGTACATCGCCCTGCCCCTCGAGCGGAACGGCGAGCGGATCGGGGTCGTGCGCGTCTCGCTGCCCCTCGCGGAGATCGACGCCCGGCGGACCCAGATTCGGAGCATGGTGATCTCGGTCGCGGGGTTGGGGCTCATGATCGCGCTCTTCCCTGGCTTCCTCCTCGCCCGCCGCTTCACCGAGCCCCTCGGCCGGATCACCGAAGGCGCGCGCGCGATCGCCGACGGCGAAATGGGCTCGCAGCTCGACATTCAGACCGGGGACGAGCTGGGCGACCTGGCCGCGGCGTTCAACGCCATGCGCGAGCAGCTCGCCGAGCGGCTGCAGACGATCACCAACGACCGCAAGCAGACCCTCGCGATCCTGGCGAGCATGAACGAGGGCGTGATCGCCGTCGACTCCCAGCAGCGCCTGGTGCACCTCAACCGCGTGGCGGGCGAGGTGCTGGGCGTGCACTACCGCCTGGGCCTGGGCATGGAGCTGGCCAAGCTCGAGCCCGCCCCGGAGCTGCTGGAGGCGGTGCGCCGGACCCTCGAGCGTCCGAAGACCCGGGTCCGCGAGCTGCTGCGCGACGTGAAGGGGACCCAGCAGACCTACGAGCTGCGCGCGGCGCCGATCCGCGACGAGGGCGGAGCGATCCTCGGCGCGCTGGTCGTGCTCCACGACCTGACCGAGCTCCGCCGCCTGGAGGGCATGCGGCGTGACTTCGTGGCCAACGTCTCGCATGAGCTCAAGACGCCGCTGACCGCGATCCACCTGATGACCGACAACTTGCTCGAGGACCCCGACATGGAGCCCGGGCAGCGGCGGCGCTTCCACGAGAAGATCCAGGCGCAGTCGGAGCGGCTGACCGCCCTCGTGGCCGACCTGCTCGCGCTCTCGCGGATCGAGGCCCACGAGGGCCACCTCGCCCGGGTGCAGCTCGACCTCCGCGACCCGATCGAGGAGTCGCTGCGGGCGCAGCGGACGACGGTCGAGGAGCGCGGGGTCGAGCTCGTGACCGAGCTGCCCGCCGAGCCGGTCTTGATCGACGGCGACGCTGAGTCGCTGCGCCAGATCACCGACAACCTGATCTCCAACGCGGCGACCCACACCCCCGCGGGGGGCCGGATCACGATCCGCTTGATCTGCACCAACGCCGACGAGGCCCGGATCGAGGTCCAGGACACGGGGATCGGGATCGAGGCCCAGTACCGCGAGCGGATCTTCGAGCGCTTCTTCCGCGTCGACAAGGCGCGCTCGCGGGCTCGCGGCGGCACCGGGCTGGGGCTCTCGATCGTCAAGCACCTGACCCTCGCCCACGACGGCGAGGTCTCGGTCGAGAGCGCCCCCGGCGAGGGCAGCACCTTCCGCGTGCGCCTGCCCCGTTCGGGGGCTCCGCCGCTCGGCTCGGGCCGACACGCCTCGCCTCCCAGCGCCTAAATCGTCCGTCCGCGGACGTTCGGGGGTGGTGTGGTTCGCACGGCGTGCGCAGGGCGGGTCCGCAGTTCCCGGTCCGGGTCGAGCTAACCCTACGCAGGGGCGCTCCGCGCGCCCGGAGCGGGGTTTGCACAGCGGGGGTGTGGTTGGACAAGGAAGACGAAGGAAGACCCCTCCATGCCATTCGTGATTGCAGCCGTCGTCGGCGCCGCCGTCGGCGTGGGGATCACCGTGTTCGTGGCCCTCGCCACCAGGCGCCCGGTGCGTGTGCGCGACGTGCTCCTCGCAGCCGGGGCGGGCGCCGTGGGCGGCGTCGTGACCCTCGCCACCCTCGGCGGGTCGAGCGCGGCGATCGCCACGGCGGGCGCCGGGCGGACGATCGCCGCGTCCGGCGCCGGCGGCGCGACCGCTGGCGCCAGCGAGCAGGCGGGCAGGAACGTGCTCGACGACAAGCCGATTCTCGAGGGTGTGGGCACCGCGACCGCGATCGGCGGCGTGGGGGGCGCGGTCGCCCCGCCGCTGATCAAGGGCGGAGGCAAGATCGTGGAGGCCGTGGTTCGCCGCGTGAACCCGCCGAGCACGGTCAGCGCGTCCGCGCCGAGGTCCACCGGGATCGCCCAGGCCTTGCTCGGCAAGGAGGGCGGGGTCGCCAAGCGCGGCCGCGGCGCCGCGGGTGGCTACGCCTCGGTGCACCCGCCCAAGCCGCTGTGGCTCGAGCAGCGCTTCCAACGCACGGTCGACGAGGTGTTCCTCGGGCGCTCGGGGCCGACGGCCGAGACCGTGGACGTGCGGCGGTTCCTCGACGAGACCTACGAGCACGTCAACGAGGTCAACGCGCTGGTCAAGGCCCTCGGCGGGCGCGCGCGACCGATCCCCAAGCACGCGGCGCCCGACGAGCTGCTGGGGGGGGTGCACGACTTCGGCGAGCGGGCCTCGGTGCGCCGGGTCGAGGAGCTGATCGAGTCGCTCAAGGCCAACCCGCCCACCGACCGCGACGGCAACCAGATCCCGTTGCCCGACTGGTTCCTGAACCTGCCCCGCGAGGCGCGCGCCGCCGGGCAGACGACGATCGACGTGGGCAAGGCGTCGCCCCATATCGCCGCCGGCCTCGGCCGCCAGGGGCCGCCCGAGCCCTTCGCGCTCCGCCTGCACAACCTCGCCGCGCACCACGCCAAGCTCGAGATCACCGACGGCAAGCCGAGCAACGTGCTGATCGAGGAGGTCGCGGACATGGTCAACGCCATGCGCCAGCCGCGGATCTACCGCCCCGAGCCCATGCCCTTCGAGAAGATCAACGCGATCCTCGACGACATGGTGGCCAAGGGTCAGCTCCCCGAGGGCAGCCAGCCGCTGATCAAGCGCGCCCTCGACACCCAACGGCAGCTGGAGATCGACGGCGTGGTCAACCCCTACCACCGGATCGGCGCCGCCGTCGACGAGCCGCCGCCCTACACCGGGTTGGGCTCCGTCGACCCCCGCGACCTGGGCCGCCTGGGCGCCGGGGTCGGCGGAGCAGCCGCCGCGGAGGAGGTCGTCGACCCCTACGCCGGCTACTAGTTTTCAGGGGGCCTCTCCGAGGCCCCCTCGCCCTCGCAAGTGAATTGCTCGGGCTCACCCCCAACGGGCTGAGGGCTCAGCGCAGGTGAATGCTCGGGCTCACCCCCAACGGGCTCAAGGCTGGACGAGTGCTCTGGAGTCAGTGCGCGAGCAGCCACCCGATCAGGCGCTCGCGCGCCGGCGTGCGCTGGCTGGGGTCGGCGGCGCAGGCGTGGTCGGTGGCGAGGCAGAGGTTCTCCACGAACCACGCCAGCGAGCCCGGGGGGTCGTTGGCCTCGACCGCGTCGGGGGCGAGGCACGCGCGCGCGAGGAAGTGGATCCCGAGCACGCCTTCGCGCAGCAGCGGCGAGAGCCCGCTGACCGTGCCCACCCGCCGGGTGTCCTCGAGGGCGACCTGGCTCTGGTGCTCGAGGAACTCGTGGCCCTCGACCACCCGCCAGAGCATGAGCATGATCCCGCGCAACGGGATCCGAACCCCGGTCTCGCGCAGCTCGTCGGCGTGGGCGCCGAGGGCCTGGGAGACGGTCTCCCAGCACCAGGCGATCAGGGTCCGCGGGGGCAGCTCCTCGAGGCCCACCAGCACCGGGCCCTGGGGGTCGAGGGCCTGGGGATCGCGCTCGATCCCGGTCAGCTTGCAGGCGGCCCGGTGCCCCAGCCGCGCGGCGCCGACGACCCGCCGCTCGCTGAGCTTCCCCGCCTCGAGGGCCGCGCGCAGGCTCTTGACCGTGTGCTTCGTTTTGCGCCTGCCGCCCAAGGCGCTACTGCTTGGCGCGCTTCAGCTCGAGCTTCGCCTCGTCCTGCACGACGACGAGCGCGTCGTCGCTGGGGAACTCGACGGTGAACGTCCCGTTGGTGTCGCCGGGCTTGGTGAGGGTCACCGTGTTGCCCTCCAGCACGTAGTCCGCGGTCTTCGCGTCGGGCTCGCCGCCGGCGACCGCCTCCTGGGTCCAATGCCCGTCGGCGGTGAAGGTCATGCTCAACGACTCGAGGCCTTGCTCTTCGAGCGACTTCCCGTCGTAGCTGACCAGCTCCCACGTCCCCACCAGGCGCTCGGCGGTGGTCTTGGCGGGCTGCTCGGCGGGCGCGGGCTCGGAGCTGCTGCAGGCGACGGTGCCAAACAAGAGACCCGCGATCAGCGCGGCGTGGGTCCAGGTCATACTGCCTCCTCGTTGCCCACAGGCTAACCGCTGAGCCCGTCAGGCCCAGGAGGTTGGTGGGGCAGGCGGGGCTACGGCTGCCACACCTTGATCGCCTTGATCTCGGCGGTCACCGCCGGACTCAGTGGCGTGTAGGTGAAGCTCGTGGCGTCGGTCGGATCGACGAGGGTGCAGAGGAACAGCTGCTCCTCGGTGGAGGCTGCTTCGGCCGCGACGTAGACGACCTGCGACCGCCCAGCGAGGGGAACCGGGGAACCGGCGTCGTTCGCTACCAGCAGCGACCTATTCACCCGCTGTGGGGTCGAGGCCTGGCTCAGGTCACGCACGTAGAGTTGGAGGTCGTCGTCGGCGGCGCCCTCGTCGCTGCGGAAGAACACCAGGCTCCCGTCGCTGCTGAAGCGCGGGTCGACGAGGTTGCCCCCTTCTGTCGTCACCGCGACCCCGCGGTCGGCGGTTCCGGCGTGGCTGACCCGTGAAGCGCTTGGCGCAACCGGGACGGCAGCGACCGCGGGGAGGTAGAGCTCGACGGCGTCGTCCACGGCGCCCAGGTCTCCGGTGTAGAGCACGCTTAGCCCGTCGGGGCTGAAGGCGGGGAGCCCGAGGGTCTCCACCGATTGATTCGCCGGGAGCGTGGGGTGGGTCCTGAGCGGGGTCGGAGCTCCCGCGGTCAAGCCGGTGACGTCGACGACGTAGGACTCGAACCGGTCGTCCACCTCGGCGTCGACGCTGAGCGCGGCCAGGGTGCCCGCTTCGTTGAAGACGACACGATTGACCGTGCTCGTCCCGCCGTGCAGCCTGGGAGGAGAGATCCTGCGTGGGGTGAGGGGGCCCGAGAGGTCCACGGCGTCGGCCTGGACGTCGACGAGGGTCAACGAGAGGTTGCCCCAGTAGGCGAGCTTGGTCCCGTCGGCGGAGACGGCGACGCCGATCACGTTGGTGCCACCACCAGGCAGCGGGGGGTTTACCCGAATCGGGGCTCCCCCGAAGGTTCCGGAGAGGTAGCACTCGTCAATGCCAATCGAGTTTCCTTCACCCACCCACACCACCCGGGCGCCGCCCTCGGTGAACCGGCCGCTGAGGAGGCGGTTCAAGCCGGCGCCGGGTCCGATCGTCGCGCTCAAGCGGCGCACGACGTAGGGGTAGCCGGTGGTGACCTGGATCAGGTTCAGCTCGACGTCGTCGTTGCCGTCGTTGACCACGTAGGTCACGTGGCCGGCCGGCGAGACGTGCACGCTCTGCAGGTCCTGCACGAACGACGGCGCGCTGAGGAACCCGCTGATCCGGCGGCCCGGACCCGGGGCGCTGAGCAAGACCTCGTAGAGCTCGTCGACGCCGTCGGTGTCCTGGTCCGCGAGGTAGATCAGCCGCTGGCCGGTGGGGTCGAGCATGGCCTCGCGCACGTCTCGCGTCGTCCCCGTGAGGTCGGCGGAGACACGGGTCACCGTGTAGGGCGCGGTCCTCGCGAGGTCGACGAGGAACAGCTCGAAGGTCTCGTCCTCGTTCTGGTCGGCTATGTAGAACAGCCAGCGGCCGTCGGCGGAGATCCCCAGGGTGCGCGGCCCGGCCAGCACGTCTCCCCCGGCGACCAGCGCGGGGTTGAGCTGGACCGCGCCGCTCGCCACACCGCCGACCACGTTCACGAGGAACAGCTCGTCGTCACCAGCCACGTCCTGGTCGGAGACGTAGGCGACTCGGACCGGCACGTCGTCGTCGTCGATCGTGACCGTGGCCGTGCCGCCGACGCTCACGGCGTTGACGGCGCCGCTGACGCGCTGGAGTCGGAGCCCGGCGGTCTCGTCGCCTTCGATCTCGGTGTCTTGCTGGGGGGTGAAGGTGACGGTACGAGTCAGGCCGTTCGCGGCGCCGGCTGGGAACGTGAGGGTCGCCGAGACCGCCTGGTAGTCGACGCCGGAGGTCGCCGTGCCGCTGAACAGGTCGATCACGTTCACGGTCGACGCGGTCTCCAGGGTCGCCGCGCCATTGATCGTCAGCTCCACGGTCAGGGTCAGGGGGCTGCTGGCCTCCCCGACGGTGGGCTCCGGCGTCAGGAACGCCGCGCTGGCGGTGTCGCTGTCGGTGATCCACACGGTACCGACCTGCAGCGCGCCCACGGTCGCTGGGCCGGTGGGGTTCTGCAGGCCGACGGTGACCCGGTCCTGGTTGCCCTCGACCAGGTCGTCGTCGAGCGGGGTGAACGTGGCGTTCACGACTGTGCCGTCGGTCGAGCCCGCGGGGAAGGTCACCGTCAGCGGCGGAAGCGCCTGGTAGTCGACGCCGTTCGTCGCCGTGCCGGACCCGGTGTCGTAGACCTCGACGGTGACGGGGTTGGCTAGCGGCAGGGCGCTGTCGAGGCGGACCGGGATCGCCAGCGGGGACGACTCGTCCGCGGTGAACCCGACGTAGCCGGTGGGGAACCCCAGCGGGAAGTTTGGGACCAGGGTCACCGTGGCCGGCGTCTCGTCGTCGGTGATCGTGACCGCGTGGTCGATCTGGCCCCCCAATCCTCCGGGACCCGTGAGGTTCTGCAGGCGGAGGTTCGCCACCTCGTCGCCCTCCAGCAGCGAGTCGGGGAGCCCCGAGACGGACACCTGCTGCGTGGCCCCGTGAGGAGAGCCCGCAGGGAAGGTCAGGGTCTGGACGCCGATCGCGCCGAAGTCGACGCCGGAGCTCGCGGTGCTCCCGGGGCCCTCGACCACGTCGACGGTCACCGCCGCGGGGAGCATGCTCGTCCCCCCGGGGAGCGAGAGCTCGACGACGACGCTCACGCCAGCGCTCTCGAAGACGGTCGCGCTGGAGGCCGCCTGGAAGGCGACGCGAACGTCGTCGGCGTCGGGGATCGTGAGGGTGTGGCTGGCGCCGACCAGGGTCGCCGGGCCGCTGAAGGCCTGCAGGCCCAGGTTCACCGTCTCCGGCCCCTCGGTCAGCCCGTCGGCGAGGGGCGTGACGACCACGCTCTGGGTGGCGCCGTTCCCCTGGCCCGCCGCGAAGCCGAGCGCGGTCAAGGGCACGGGGGTGTAGTCGGCGCCCGACGTCGCGCTCCCGCCGCCTACGTCCAGCGCCTCGAAGGTCACCGGCTGCGCGAGGGCTGCGGTGGCAGGGGTGGTCCGCAACCACACGCCGATCGAGGTGACGGTGGTCTCGCTGGGCGCCGAGCTGGTTGGCTGAATGAAGCCGACGGTCGCCGAGTCGGTGTCGGTGATCGTCGCGGTGTGGGCCGTAGGCGCGACCAGCGCCCCAGGGCTGCCCACCAGGTTTTGCAGCTCGAGGGCGACGGTCTCAGGGCCCTCCACCAGGTCGTCGCCTCCCGTCGGAGAGAGCGTCGCGCTGCGGGTGGTCCCCGTCCCCGAGCCGGCGGGGAAGGTGAGCGTGGCACCTGAGAGGGTGTAGTCAGCACCGCTCTGAGCGCTGCCGGCCCCGGTGTCGACCACGTCGACGGCGAGCGCCGACGCGAGGGTCCCCCCGCTGGGGAGGGAGAGCTCGACCACGATCGAGTTCGGGACACCCTCGGCGCTCGCGCTCGCGGCTGCCTGGAACGAGAGTCTGGGTACGTCGCCGTCGATCAGGGTCAGGAAATGGCCGGTCTGGGTACCCAGGGTCACCCCGACGCTGGGGAGGCCAAGGACGAAGATCGCCAACTCGCTGCCCTCGACCACTCCGTCCGCCACACCGGTGAGCCCTACGAATGAAACGGCTCCGTCGCCAGCGCCCGCGGGGAAGCTCACCTGAGGGGTCGAGAGGGAGTAGTCCACGCCCTGCGTCGCGCTCCCGCCGGCCACGGAGACCGGGGCCGAGGCCGGGAACGCGAGCGTGCCGCCGGGAGGCTGGGTGCTGAGCCGGACCTCGACGAGGGCGTTGCTCGACTCGAGCGCGCTGCTGGTCGTGACCGTGAACTGGAGCTGCGCCGAGTCGTCGTCGCGGACGGTGAGCCTGTGCATGTCGACGGAGCCGAGGGTCACCACCCCGCCAGCAGCCGGCAAGCTGAAGTCGGCGAGCTCGTCGCCTTCGACCAGCCCGTCGTCGTTCACGGTCACGATCAGGTTCGCGGTCTCGCCGTGACCGCTGCCGGTCGGGAACACCACGTCGCCGAACGACACGTCCGCGCCGCTGAGGCTGCCAGACGAGAGGCTGGGCGTCAGGGTCACGCCGAAGCCCAGGCCGACGTTCCCCAGGGTCTGCAGCAGAACGGGAACGGTGTGGGTCCCGGCGGTCTCCTGGGCGAGGCTCTGCGGTTGGAGGAACTCCACGCTGGCCAACGGGAGCGTGTAGGTCGCGACGCCGTAGGCGCCGATTTCGGTGGTCTCGAAGGTGACCGTGCCTGCCGCGGAATCGACGGCGAGCGGCACCACCGCAAGCACCAGGCCGCTGTTGATCCGGATCATGACGGCCACGTCGCCGCTGAGCGGGGTGCCCGCGGTCATTTGGACGCGCACAGGGCCCGAGAGGGTGACCGGGGGGCTGGTCGTGACCTGGACGCCACCGCCAGTCGGCGTGAATCCCGTCTTCCCGGTGCCGGGGTTCGACGCGGGCGAGACAGCAAACGTCGTGTCTGCGCTCAGGACTCCCGGCGGGATCTCGATCGTGACGTTGCCCACGACGATCGTGCCGCCCGCGCTGGCGAGGATCGTCTGAGGGCCGCCGCCGCCGCCGCCACCGCCGCCGCCGCCGCCGCCGCCGCCGCCGCCGCCGGAGTTGCAGCCCTCGGCGCAGAGCGCGAGGGCAAGCATGGCCACTCCGCCGACGAACGTTGCTATCCCGCCTCGCATGCCGCTCCCTGGCCGCTCGGCGGCCTCTCGACCGTAGCCGTGCGGGACGGAGCCAGCAAACCGCGGAGACCGAGGGGGAAGGACTTAGGGGCGGGTCAGCAGCTGACCATCAACTCTGATGACCCCCGCTCACCTGGGCGGCAGGCCCAGCCCCTCCCGAATCCGGGCGGAGCGCTCGGACCCGGGCTCGAGCTCGACCGCGGTCTCGAAGGCGCGCCGGGCTGCGGGCAGGTCGCCCCGCGCCTCGAGCACGCGCCCGCGGAGGACGTGGCCGTCGGGGTCGAGCCCCATCAGCTCGACGTAGGCCTCGACGTTCTTCAGCGCGTGCTCGAGCTCGCCGAGCTCGAGCTGGGAGACGGCCAGGTTGTAGCGGCAGGTCGGGTCGCGCTCGAGGGCGTAGGAGGCGGCAAAGCGCTCGACGGCCCCCGCGTGGTCGCCGAGCAGGGCGAGAGCCTGGCCCAACTGGTTGTGCACGAAGGGGTCGTTGGGGCGCAGCTCGGCCAGCCGGCGGTAGGCCTCCTCGGCCGCGGCGGGGTCGCGGTCCAGGGCGTCGAGCCCCGCGGCGAACAGCTCGCGCTCTTCCTCCGTGCCGCCTACGCCGCGCGAGACCGGAGAGCTCTTGTCCCAGGCGTCGTAGAGGTGTTGCCGGGCTGCCTTGCGGTGAGGCGCGTCGGGAGGCAGGTAGTCGAGGGCGGCGAGGAACGCCTGGGCGGCTTCGTACCAGCGCTCGCGCTGCTCGTGACAGATCCCCAGGTTGAAGCAGGCCCCGGCGTGCTCGGGCGCCAGGCGCAGGGCCGCGTGGAGGTCGACCTCGGCGCGGTCGTAGTCCTGCTGGCTCATGAGCAGGCTGGCCCGGTTGACCCGCGCGTCGGCCTCGGAGCTCGGGCCCTCGGAGAACTGGATCGCGCGCCCGTAGTGGTGCTCGGCTCTCCTGGGTCGCTTGGCCTGGGTGTAGAGCACCGCCAGGTTGAAGTGGGCCAGCGGGTGGGTGGGCTCGACCTGCAGCGCGCGCTCGAAGTCGGCGCGGGCCGCGTCCGGATCGCCGAGGGTCATGTGGGCGTAGCCGCGGCTGGCGTAGCCCTGGGCGTCCTCCCGCAGGCGCAGCCCGTTGCTGATCCAGCGGATCGCCGCGGAGACGTCCCCCTCGAGCAGGCACACCTCGCCCATGCCGAGCAGGGCCTTCGGGTGCTTGGGGTCCAGGCGCAGGGCCTCCTCGAACTCCTGGCGGGCCGGGGCGGAATCCTTGTTCCGCAGGTGCGCCTCGCCTCGCTCCACGCAGGCGTCGGCTGGCCTCGGCGCGGACGCGTCGGCGTCTGGATCCGCGGGCGCGGGCTCGTGGGCCGGGTCGCTCGGCCTTGGCGCTTCGCCCGACCGGGCCCAGAGCGCGAGGCCCAGGGCGCCCACGCCGACGAGCGCCAGCAGGCCGAACAGCGGGGCCCGCGAACGGGGCGCCGGCCCGTGCGCGAGCGCCT
>Ga0209273_10002470_pt1 | contig 14098 bp, 9 predicted proteins | sample tdAd471_FD_187126 | JGI IMG/M metagenome (GOLD analysis project Ga0209273, IMG submission 187126) | Marine sediment microbial communities from the Atlantic coast under amendment with organic carbon and nitrate - tdAd47.1 (SPAdes)... | ecosystem: Environmental > Aquatic > Marine > Coastal >...
CGACGGGTTCGCCCGCGTGACCCCCGGTGCCCAGCTCTTCTTCGAGGTCGAAGCGCGCAACGACTGCGTGCCGGCACGCCCGGCGCCGCAGACGTTCATCGCGTACATCGACGTGGTTGCCGGCGGTGACGCCGTCCTCGACACGCGGATCGTGACGATCCTCGTGCCGCCGGAGATCAAGCAGTAGTGCGCGCCGTCGCGCTGGCGCTCGTGGCCCTCGTCGCCGCCCCCGGTCTCGCGCACGCCACCGACGCAGCCAGCGTCGAGGGCGGCGCGAGCGAGAGCGATGGGACGGTCGAGTACGTCGATGTCGCGCCGCCGACCCGCGCGCTCACCTCCGACGAACGCGCGGCCTTCGTCGACGCGCCGATGGCGGCCTTCGTCGGCGAGCGCGCCGAGTACGCCGTCGAGATCCTCGGCGGCGAGGCGCTGCGGGTGACCCTCGAGGTCGTCGAGCCGGTCGCCCTCGATGGCGGCGCGCTCGACGGGACGGTCGTCGTACCGGTGCACGTCGAAGGCCGCAGCATGGGGTTCTTCGACACGGTGTATCCGCTGCACGACACCGGTGTGACGCTGGTCGACGCCGAGACCCTGCGGCCGGTGTTCACCGAGAAGCGGTACGACGAGCGCGGGCGGAGGTCGCGGGCGATGCTCGACTACCGCGACCCCGGCCCGGTCGTCGTCGTCTCGCGCGAGGGCGACGAGGTCGAGGCCGACGAGATGCGCGTCGAAGCGCCGCTGCCCGACGCCGCCTGGGACGAGATCGGCATGCTCTTCGACCTGCGCACGCAGCCGATGCAGCCCGGCGACGAGTACGCGTACACGTACCACGACGCCTTCGACCTGTGGCGCACCCACGCACGGGTGCAGGGCCCGGACGTGCTGTACACCGACGCCGGGTTCATCGACGGCACGGCCGTGGAGTTTCACGACCAGACCCTCGCGTCCGAGCGTGGGCTGCCGTGGGGCCCGGACCGCACCCTGCCGCCGGTGCTCATCGCCGACTCGCGGCCGAATCACACGGCGACCGTGCTCTTCGCGACCGATCCGACGCGGTCGCCGCTCGGCGCAGACATCGAATCGTGGATCGGCGACCTGCGCATTCGACGCGTCGCCTGGACACCGGGGCAGGGGGCGCGATGAAGAAGGCTCTCGTTGCTGTGGTGCTGGTCGTCCTGGCCGGCGTCGCGGTGTGGTGGTTCGTGGCACGGGACGCCGGGCCGAGGCTCGACGCCAGCGTGCGGGATGCGGCGGACCGGGTCCCCGGCAACGTCGCGTGGATCGCGATCCTGCCGCCGATGGGCGAGCTCGACGCGGTCCTGGAGAACGCGAGCGTCGCTGTCGACGCCGTCGCCCCCCGGTCGAACGGGCTGACCGTGATGGAGGCGGACCGCCGCGAGGCGCTCGGCATCGACCCGGACCGCCGCGGCGTCGTGGGGCAGCTCGCCGGCGCGGGACCGAACGCGCTCTTTGCGATGGTGCGGCTCCGCGCCGATGCGCCACCGCTCGACGAGGCGCTCGCGGCCGGGTGGCCGCACGCCGAGATCGGCCCGTGCGAGAGCCCGCTCGGCGATTGTCGCACGATGGGCGCCGGCATGCGCGCGGTCCTCGACGGTCGCGCGCTGTACGTGCTGGTCGACACGCCGGATGCGCACGATGCGCTCGTGGCGGGTCTGGACGCCCCGCTCGGCGACGACCCCGGGTTCCGCGAGACGATGCGCTTTGGCGTGGACCCGCTCGTCGCCGGGTACGTTCGACCCGCGGCCTGGGTCGGCAGCTCGTACGAGGATCTGCCCCGGTGGATCCGTGAGGCGGCCAACGACTCCGTCGAGGCGATCGAAGACCTCGAGGGGATGGGCATCGCGCTGGCCCGCGAGCCGGGTCAGCTCGTCGCCGAGGCCACATTCTGGTCGAGCCCCGAGGCGCCGTGGCTCGGGGTCTGGGACGGACGCCGGTCCGGCGCCCTCGTGGACGCGCTGCCCGGGCGGGCCGACGCCTTCTTTCATCTGCAGATGGACATGGGGGCGTTCGAGCAGTCCGTGCAGGACCGGGTCGAAGGCAACCCCGAGATGGCGGAGTGGGTCGATGACGCGTCGCGGGACGCGGGGCGCGCCGGCGTCGACGACCCGTGGGCCATCTTCGACGTGCTGTCGGGCGAGGTGGCTGGCGTGAGCCTGCGTGGCGACGAGGGCGTCCTCGTCGTCGGTCTCGCGGACGCCGAGCGCGCGTCGGACTGGCTCGACGAGAAGTCCGAGGGGCTCGTCTCGGGGCTCTCGGCGACGGACGTCGACGACGTGACGGTGTACCGCACCCGGCTGCTCGGAGTGCGGCTCGCCGCCGCCGTGATCGACGATCGCCTGTGGCTGAGCACGATGCCCGTGCTGCGCGACGTCATTCGTGACGAGCGCGAACCGCTGGGTGAGAGCCTGTCGCCGGCGGCGCGGGACGCGGTCGACAGCGGGGCGCCGTTCGTGGCATCGCTGCGGCCCGTGCGCGTCCTCGATGGGTTGGACATGCTGCTGCCCGTCCCGGCGATGCAGCACGGCGAAGCGGTGCTCGAGGTGATCGACGACGTGATCGTCACGACAGGGGCAGAGGGTCGGTTTACGTGGTCGCGCGTTTGTGTGCATGTAAACGACGAACGTCTCGACGCATGGGTCGACCAGGCCCGTGACGACGGCGGGGGCGAATAGGACGCAGGGCAAGCATCGTGTGACGCGCGGCGTCGACATGACGCAGTGCGTAGCGGGCAAACAATCCGGTGCTGTCACGGGGATGACAAAATCCAGCGTTCGCGGGTTGATCGATTGTGCAACGGTGCGATCCCCTCTACGGTGCGCGTGCTTCTGTCCTCGGCGCCGCATCCGGATCGGCGCCCCCGTGGGGTCCTGTCATGCGTTCTCTCGTCGCTGCTCGCCTGGTGTTCGCGCTGCTCGCGGTCGCTCCGGCCGTCGTGCTCGCCCAGCCGTCTCAGGTCCCGGTGCAGGGATACCTGTCCGACGATCTCGGCCAGCCGATCGACGGCGAGCTGCCCGTGCGGTTCTCGCTCTATTCGGTGCCGACCGGCGGGGCGAGCTGGTTCACGGAGCTCTACGAGCCGCTGACCATCGACGAGGGCCAGTTCATCGCGAACCTGGGTTCGGTCGAGGCGTTGGACCTCGCGGAGTTCGAGGCGGGCCCGATGGTGTACCTCGAGGTCGAGGTGAACGACGAGGTGCTCACGCCCCGGATGGCGCTGATGACGGTGCCGTACGCCGCGTGGGCGCGCCGCGCCGGCGGTGCGCCGTGGGCGGGCATCTCGGACGTGCCGGCGAGCCTCGCCGACGGCGACGACGACACGACCTACACCGCGGCGCCGCCGCTGATCCTGAACGCCGGCACGGGGGCGTTCGGCCTCTCGTCGGTCGGCTGCAGCGACGGTGACGCGTGGGTGTGGACCGGCGCGGCGTGGGACTGCCGCCCGGCGGCGTCCGACGACCTCGCGGGCGGGCCCGGCATCGCGGTGTCCGGTGGGACGATCGCGATCGACGCCGTGCCGTGCGCGGCGAACCAGTACGCCGCGTGGACGGTCGCCGGGTGGACGTGCCGCACGGACCAGACCGGGCTCGTCGCGCTCGACGCCGGCCCCGGCATCGGCGTCGTCGGCAACCGCGTGTCGGTCGCGGCTTCGGCCTGCTCACCGGGCGAGTACCTGACCTGGACCGGCGCGGCGTTCGACTGCGTCGCCGACGGGACGAGCGTCACCGCCGGTGACGGCATCGAGGTGGCCGCGGGTGAGGTGGGCGTCGACGCACCGACGTGCGCGGCGAACCAGTACACGTATTGGACCGGGTCCGCGTGGGCCTGTGCGGACGACCGCGAGGGCATCACGTCGATCGAGACGGACGCGGGCATCGCCCTCGGCCCGGACGGCCTGCGCATCGTCGCCAACACCTGCAGCCCGAACGAGTTCTCGCGGTGGGACGGTGACGAGTGGCTCTGTGGCACCGACCAGCGCGGCCTGACGTCGATCGGCGCCGGGGCCGGCATCGCGGTGTCCGGCTCGACGGTGTCAATCAACGCCAGCGCTTGTTCTGGCGCGCGCTTCTCGCGGTGGACGGGCTCATCGTGGGCCTGTGAGACGGATCGCCAGGGCCTGACGACCGTCTCGGCGGGCAACGGCATCTCGGTGTCCGGATCCGGCGCCGGACGCACGGTCTCGATCAATGCGCGCACCTGCGGCGGCGGCCAGTACTCATACTGGGATGGCAACTCGTGGGAGTGCCGCACCGACATCGGCGGCGTGACCGCGGTGAACGCCGGCAACGGCATCGCCGTGTCCGCGTCGGGCACCACGCGGACGGTCCGCACTCTCGCCGCGACCTGCTCGTCGGGGCAGTACTCGTACTGGGACGGCAACTCGTGGGAGTGCCGGACGGACCAGCAGGGCGTCACCCGCGTGCAGAACTACGACAACACCATCTCGGTCTTCGACCAGACCTCGACGGCGCGGATCCGGGTGAACTCGAACGTGATGCCGCCGGTGGGCAGCATCCTCGCCTGGCACCCGAACCTCGGTGGGGTGCCGTCCCTGCCCGCGGGCTGGCAGCTCTGCAACGGCTCGACGATCACGTCGGGTCCGATGGCCGGACGCGTCACGCCCAACCTCAACGGCAACACGACGTCCGAGAGCGGCGACACGAGCCGAGGCCGGTTCCTGCGTGGCTCGACCGTCAGCGGGACCTTCGAGACCGACCAGGCCAACAACTTCTATCAGGCGAACATCCACGACGACGACGACGGCTGCGGCGACAACTGCGTCCGCACCCTCGACGACGACGGCAACTGGACCGGGTGGATGGGCTACTACCGCTCGAACGACGCCGTGCGGTACCGACTCGAAGGCGTCGAGACGCGCCCGACGAACATGAGCGTCGTCTGGATCATGCGCATCTACTGACCTCGCATCGGTCGCGTCCCACTGGGCGCGACGTCCGGAGTCCTGCGTGACCTCAACCTCCTGGAAGTTCGCAGCGGCGATGATCGTCGGCTGCGTTCTGGCCGCCTGTTCCGGTGGATCCGGTGCGGGCGATCCGGCCTGTGCGTCGGACTGCGTCGTGCCGCCCGCGCCGGTGTGCGCCGACGACCTGCTCATCCGATACGCCCCGAACGGCTCGTGCGAAGACGGCACCTGTCAGCACGAGGTCCAGTCGACGACGACCTGCGAGCTCGGCTGCGATGCGGGCGCGTGCATCGAGGCGACCGACCCGTGCGACGGCGTGACCTGCGAGCCGAGCGCGCCGACGTGCGACGGGGACCGGGTGGTCACGCAGGTGAACGGTCGGTGCGAGGACGGCACGTGCGCGTTCGACGACGAGACGGACGACTGCGCCGCCCGCGGCGAGGCGTGCGAGGACGCTGCGTGCGTGCCCATCGCCTGCGACACCGAATGCGACGATCCGTCCCCCGGCTGTGAAGGCGACATCGCGGTCGCGTCGCACAACGGGGCGTGCCTGGAGGGGACGTGCCACTGGGACGTCACCCGCACCGACTGCGCCGTGCGTGGGCAGACCTGCGTCGAGGGCGCCTGCGTCGCCGGGCCCTGCCACGATGTCGTGTGCGATGCCGGTCCGGAGCCGCGCTGCGTCGGCACGGTGCTGCGCGAGTACGAGGTCAACGGCACCTGCGCGGACGGCGCCTGCGACTACCCGTTCATCGAGACGGACTGTGCAGACGATGGCATGAGCTGTGTCGCTGGCCGCTGCGTCGCCGACCCGTGCGCCGACGTGACGTGCGACGAGCCGCCGGTCGGGCGCTGCGAAGACGGCGTCGCCGTGTCGTTCGTCGATGGCGCGTGCCTCGGTGGGCGCTGCGAGTGGTCCGAGCGCCGTGAGAGCTGCATCGCCGAAGGGCTCGTCTGCGCCGAGGGGGCCTGCGTGGACCCGTGCGAAGGCGTCGACGCCTGCGACGCCCCGCCGGCGCCGCGCTGCGCCGATGCGTCGTTCCTCGTGACGTCGCTCGGCCCCGGCGTCTGCGGCGACGACGGGCGCTGCCAGTACACGGAGTTCGCCACCGACTGCGCGGCCCTCGGCGAGACCTGCATCGACGGGGCGTGCCGCGACGCGTGCTACGGCGTCACCTGCGAGGAGCCGCCTGCGGACCGCTGCGACGACACGACGGCGCTTGCCTTCGCCGCCGCCGGCGTCTGCGACCCGGACACCACGGAGTGCGCGTACGCGATCACCCGGACGAACTGCGCCCTCGACGGGCTCGTCTGCGTCGACGGGGCCTGCGTCGAAGACCCGTGCGACACGCTCGTCTGCGACACGCCGCCTGCGGGGACGTGCGACGGCAACGTCGCCTCGACCCCGTTCGGCGAGGGGCTGTGTCTCGATGGATCCTGCCAGTACGCCGAGCGCACGGTCGACTGCACCGAGCTGGGCGAGACCTGCCTCGACGGCGCCTGTCGCGACATCTGCTACGGCGTCCTGTGCGACGTGCCGCCCCGCCCGGCCTGCGAAGGGTCGATCGCGGTGGTCAGCGCCGACGCCGGCACGTGCAGCCTCGCCACCGGCCTGTGCCGGTACGACCGCGAGACGACGAACTGCGCCCTCGACGGGCTCGTCTGCATCGACGGCGCCTGCGTCGAAGACCCCTGTGAGGGCGTGGTGTGTGACGAGGTCCCCGCGTCGACCTGCGACGAAGGTGTGCTGACGTCGTACGCGCTGCCCGGTGTCTGCGAGCGTGGCACGTGCGAATACCGGACGAGCGAGCGCGTCTGCGCCGACGAGGGCCTGCAGTGCCTCGACGGCGCCTGCGTGCCGCTGTGCACCGGCGTCACCTGCGACGAGGTCCCGGCGCCGACCTGCGAGGGCGACATCCTGCTCACCTCGACCGCCGGCACCTGCGACGACCTGACGGGGGACTGCACGTACCCGGTCGACGTGACGGACTGCGCTGCGTCGGGGCAGATCTGCCTCGACGGCGCGTGCGTCGTGGACCCGTGCGACCGCATCACCTGCGACACGCCGGGTTCGCGTTGTGACGGGGACTTCCGCCTCGTCGGCGTCGCGCCCGGCGTCTGCGAGCGCGGCGTCTGCACGTACGACGAGACCGTCGAGGACTGCACCGTCGAGCTGGGCGGCACGTGTGTGGATGGTGAGTGCGTCATCGGGGACCCGTGCGACGACATCCTCTGCGACGCGCCGCCGCCGACCGACTGCGCGGATGGCACCACCGCCCGCACGTGGGCCGACATCGGCACCTGCGCCGACGAGGTCTGCACGTACGCGGCGACGCTGACGCCCTGCGAGGGCGGGCTCGTCTGCGAGCTCGGGTCCTGCGTGCCGAACCTCTCGTGCGACGGCATCACCTGCGACAGCCCGCCGGAGCCGTACTGCACCGGCACGGTGGCGTCGACGTGGCTCGCCGACGGCGAGTGCTTCGAGGGCACCTGCGTGTACGAGACCGTCGATCGGGACTGCGCCGACGACGGGCTCGCCTGCGAAGACGGCGCGTGCATCATCCCGTGCGCCGGCGGCTGCACCGACCCACCGGCGACCCTCTGCATCTCGGGCACGGACCTGCTGCGCGAGTACGTCTCGCCGGGGCTCTGCGGCGACGACGAGTTCTGCAGCTACGACTGGACCGAGTCGGACTGCGCCGACGACGACCTGGTGTGCATCGGCGACGCCTGCGTCGTCGACCCGTGCGAGATCGACGTCGTCTGCCCGGACGCGCCGGATCCGATCTGCGGCGATGGCGTCGACGCCCCGGTCGAATCGCTCATCGTGTTCGGCACCGAGTGCCTGCGTGGCGAATGCTCGGTCGTCGAAGAGGCGATCGACTGCACGCTGCTGCCCGGATACTGCGACGAGGGCGCGTGCGTCGAAGGCGACCGCTGCGACGACGTCGTCTGCCCCGACCTGCCGAACGACTGCTTCGAAGGCCGGTACGCCGTGACGTACACGCTGCCGGAGTGCGACTCGACGACCGGTGAGTGCACCTACGACGAAGAGGACGAGGACTGCTTCGTCGACGGCCTCGGCTGCTTCGAGGGCGCCTGCGTCGAGGGGCTGTACCCCGAGATGGTGATCCTTACCGAGCTGATGGTGTTCCCGGAGTCTGGCGGGCAGTGGATCGAGCTGTTCAACGTCACCAGCGGCGCCCAGTCGCTCGAGGGCCTGACGTTCACCATCGCCGGGTCCGGCGCGACGTTCACGATCGACGCCGACGTGACGATCCCGGCCGAGGGGCACGTGGTCCTCGGGTCGACCGAGGCCGTGGCCGGCGGGCTGTCCGTCGACCACGTCTGGGGCTCCGAGACGGCCTTCGCGCTGCCGGGCGGGGCGGGCACCCTCACGATGGGCATCGACGGCCGACAGCTCGATCGCATCGAGTGGGACGCGACGTGGCCGTTCGGCCCCGGCGTGGCCGCCCAGCTGAACAACGGCAACGAAGACGGCGACGAGAACGCGGACCCGACCAACTGGTGTGCGGCGACGGTTCTGTACGATGGCGTGAATCGTGGTACTCCCGGGGCCGAGAATCTCGACTGCCCCGAGGACGAGGACCCGGACGCGCCATGAGCCATCGCTTCGTCTCGATCGCCGTCATCGCGATCGCCTCCGCGACCGCCATCGGTTGCAATACGCCCCCGATCGAGGCCCCGCCGGCGCCGGCCGAGACCGCCGCCGTCGAGGGCAGCGCGTCGCAGGCACCGGATGAGGTCGCCGACCCGGCTGCGGTTGACCCGTCGACCGCGCCGCCTGCGGATGGATCCGGTGCGACGGCGGCTGCAGTCGACGGCGGTGCAGACGCCGCGACGCCGCCGACCGGCGCGCGCGCGCTACCCGGCACGGTGTGGGAACCGGCCGGTGATGGTGCCCAGTGGGCGCGCCTCGAGTTCACCGAACGCTTCATGAGCGCGACCGACTCGTCCGGCCGCACGCTGACCATGCCCGCCGACTACTCGGCGTCGCACACCGCCTGCCTCGGGTACGAGGGCTGCGTGCTGACCACGACGCCCGACAACCAGGCTGTGCCGTGGCCGCTGGCGACGCAGGACGAGTACCTGCTGCACGTCGACTGCCGCGCGCTGGCCGAGCTCGCCACCGAGGGCCTCACCCCCGACGCGATCGAGGCCCAGCTGGGCGGCGCGGTCGTCGCACGGACGGCGACCGGGATCTGCTTCAACCCCGGGCTGATCCCGTACACGCAGGTCCCGCGTTGACGCAGGCGGAGCCGGCGCGATCGCTCGGCGAGCGGATCCTCGGGTTCGTCGACGGCTTCTTCGACGTGCCGGTCGATCACGACGACGCCGTCGTCGAAGAACGCGCCGAGTGGATGGTGCTCGCCATCTTCATCACCGCGATCTTCGAGGTGCACTCGTCGTCGCGGTCGGGGGTGTTCATCGCGGGCGAGTACATCGTCCCGCCGTACCACCTGTTCATGGGCTGCGCCTTCGCCCTCTGGCTGTGGGGGCGACGGACCCTCGGGTACGCGCTGGCGCTCGGGATCGCTGTGTTCGTTCACCTGCGGGACCTGCCGCGCGCGCCGAACCATGGCTGGCTCGAGGTGTCGCTCTTCCTGGTGCTGCTGCTCGTCGGGATCGAGACCCACCGCAACCGCCGCGCGGTGCTCGGGGCGTGTCGCTGGATGGCGCTCACCGCGATCTTCGCGTCGGCGTTTCAGAAGCTGGCGTACGGCGGATATACGAACGGCGCGTACCTCGCGTACCTGATGGCCAACTCGCCGAAGACGACGTGGCTGCTCTCGTGGATGACGACGCCCGCCGAGCTCGAGCGCCTCATCGCGCTGGGGACGGAGCCCGGTGATGGGCCGTACCTCATACGCAGCCCGCTGTGGGTTGCGATGTCGAACGCGGTCTGGATCCTCGAGCTCGTGCTGCCCGTCGCGGTCATCGTGCGGGTCACGCGCCGCTGGGCCGTGCCGGTGATCCTCGCAGTGTTCGGCTTCATCGCCGTGCTCTCGCAGGAGCTCGTGTTCAGCTCGTTCATGATGGCCGTGCTGATCCCGATGCTGCCTCGCATCCCCGGTCGCTCGTACCACGTGGTGCAGACCTTCGTGCTGAGCCTCTACGTGTTCTGGCGGATGTTCCGCGACACCGTGCTGCCCCCGCCGCCGATTTGACCTCGACGACCCCAGAGCCCCACGAAGGGCGCGCCGGCCCGGCGTCCGCGTCGAGCAGGTCGGAGGGATCTGCGTCGGCCGGGATCGACCGTCCGCTGCAGCGGGTTCGGCGCGTGCTGCTCTTCGCGTTCGTCGCGCTCTTCATGGCGTGGCCCGCGATCCACCGTGCGCTCAACGTCCGGCACCACTTCAACCCGTGGAAGATGGGCGGCTGGGCGATGTACACGACCGCCGTCCCGCAGATGAGCGCCGACACAACGGATCTGCAGGGCCGTCGTCTGCCGTGGCGGGAGCCGGACGAGTACAACCAGCTCATGTTCGACTACATGCTGCAGATGAAGGACGGCGGCGCCCTGCTGAACCCGTTGCCGATTCTGGAGCTCTTCGCGCAGCAGTATGCCGGCGAGATCGACGGCGTGCGCCTCGTGCTCACCCGCAACTGGTTGAACGGGCGGACGGGATACTTCGAAGAGCGCCCGATGGCGACGTACGAGGTCCACATCGACGCCGAAGGGCGCGTGATCTGGAGCGGGCGCACGCAGTAGCGCACCGCGGTCGCGCGGCCCGGGTGAGCGCCCCGGGCGTCGACGCCTGCGGTCACGTTGCAGACGGCGTGATCCGAGGCCGCGTCCCCCGCTGTCACCCGCTCGTCACGCGATCGTTCGGCGGGTGAGGTTGCTTTGTTAGGTTCGTGCGCGAATCGTGGGGGCGATCCGTGGCGTGGCACGTCCCGTTCGAGTCGTTCAAGGGTTGTAAGGGGTTGTCATAGAATGGGACTTCGCATCCTTCGCTCGTGCATCTTCGTCGTTGCAATGCCTGCCGCGCAATCCGATGGAACGTTTGTAATCGTGGCTGGTCGAATTCTGTTGTTTGCGGTTCTGGACCCGCGTACCGTCCCGCCGATGCCTGAAAGACGGGCAGGGTCCGTCCCCTCCATCAGTCGCGAGATGCCATGCGTCCGACGTACGTCGCATCCCTCGTGGTCGCCCTTGTCTGTCTTTCGTCCGCCGCGTTCGCGCAGCCGACGCAGGTACCCGTTCAGGGGTACCTGACCGACGACCTCGGTCAGCCCATCGACGGTGAGCTCCCGGTTCGATTCGCGCTGTACGGCGTGCCGTCCGGCGGTGTGGCCTGGTTCGACGAGCTGCACGAGCCGCTCTCGGTCGACGACGGTCACTTCGTGGCCCACCTCGGCTCGGTCGGGGCGCTCGATCTGTCGCGCTTCGAGGACGGCCCGATGGTCTACCTCGAGGTCACCGTTGCTGGCGAGACGCTCTCGCCGCGCATGGGGCTGATGACCGTGCCGTACGCGGCGTGGGCGCGTCGCGCGGGCGGCGTGCCGTGGGCGGGGATCTCCGGGGTGCCGGCGAGCCTCGCCGACGGCGACGACGACACGACGTACACCGCAGCGCCGCCGCTCATCCTGTCGATCGGCACGGGCGAGATCGGCCTCAGCACCGTCGGCTGCGAAGCCGGCGACGCGTGGGTCTGGTCCGGCGCAGCGTGGGTCTGTGACGCCGCCGCGTCCGACGGTCTCGTCGGGGGCGCGGGCGTCTCGGTCACCGGCGGCACGATCGCGATCGACGCCGTGCCCTGCGCGGCGAACCAGTACTCGGCGTGGACGCCGGGGGGCTGGGTCTGCCGCACGGACGCGACCGGCATCACCTCGCTCGTGGCGGGCTCGGGCATCGGCGTCGTGGGCAACCGCGTGTCGGTCGCGGCGTCGACCTGCGCGGCCGGGCAGTACCTCACCTGGACGGGCTCGGCCTTCGGCTGCGTGGCGGACTCGACCACCGTGACGGCAGGCGACGGCATCGAGATCGCCGCCGGCGAGGTCGGGATCGACGCGCCGACGTGCGCCGCCAACCAGTTCTCGTACTGGACGGGCTCGGCGTGGGCCTGCGCGACGGACCGGGAGGGCATCACATCGATCGAGACCGACGCGGGCATCGTGCTCGGCCCGGACGGCCTGCGCATCGCGGCCCCGGCCTGTGGGGCGTCCGAGTTCTCGCGATGGGACGGGTCCGAGTGGCGCTGCGGCGTCGACCAGCGCGGCATCACGGCGTTGGGGGCGGGCAGCGGCATCGCGGTGTCCGGATCGACGATCTCGATCAACGCCAGCGCCTGCACCGGGGCCCGCTTCTCGCGGTGGACGGGCACCGGCTGGGCGTGCGAGACGGACCGGGAAGGCCTCACGACGGTGACCGCCGGCAACGGCATCGCCGTGTCGGGGGCGGGCGCCGCGCGCACCGTGTCGATCGTCGCGCGCACGTGCACCAGCGGGCAGTACTCGTACTGGGACGGCAACTCGTGGGAGTGCCGCGCCGACGTCGGTGGCGTGACCGCCGTCAACGCTGGCAACGGCATCACGGTGTCGGCCTCGGGCACGACCCGCACGGTGAGCACCACCGCGGCGACGTGCTCGTCGGGCTACTACTCGTACTGGACGGGCTCGACGTGGCAGTGCCGCGTCGACGACCGCGGCGTGACGCGGGTGCAGAACTACGACAACTCGATCACCGTGTTCGACCAGTACGCGACCGCTCAGGTGCGCGTGAACCCGAACGTGATCCCGCCGGTGGGCAGCATCCTCGCGTGGCACCCGAACCTCGGTGGCGTGCCGTCGCTGCCCGCGGGCTGGCAGCTGTGCAACGGCTCGACGATCACGTCCGGTCCGATGGCGGGGCGGGTCACGCCGAACCTGAATGGCACGACGATCTCGGCGAGCGGCGACTCGGCCGGCGGGCGGTTCCTGCGCGGCAGCACCACGAGCGGGATCTTCGAGACCGACCAGGCGAACAACTTCTACCAGATCAACATCCACGACGACGACGACGGCTGTGGCGACAACTGCGTCCGCACCCTCGACGACGACGGCAACTACGTGGACTGGATGGGGTACTACCGGTCCGACGACGCGATCCGGTTCCGCCTGGAAGGCGTCGAGACGCGCCCGACGAACATGAGTGTCGTCTGGATCATGCGCATCTACTGACCCGCTGCACCTCGCAGGGCGTCGCGCATGCAGGGCCTGTCGTTCACTCGGACGGCAGGCCTTTCAGCATGCCGAAGAGCGACCGGACGACCATGCCGATGGCGACCCGGTTGTCGCCGCCCTCGGGGATGATCAGGTCGGCGTGCCGGCGGCTCGGCTCGACGAACTGCAGGTGCATCGGGCGCACCGTACCGTAGTACTGGTGGCGGATGTCGTCGAAGTCGCGCCCGCGCTCGCGCATGTCGCGGCGGATGCGGCGCATGAGCCGGACGTCGGAGTCCGTGTCGACGAAGATCTTCACGTCGAGTCGCTTGCGCAGGCTCGGGACGGCGAGCACGAGGATGCCCTCGACGACGATCACCGGGCGCGGTGCGATGGCGACGGTCTCGGTCGAGCGGATGTGCTGCGAGAAGTCGTACACCGGCTTGGCGATCGTCTCGCCGCCGCGCAGCCGATCGAGGTCCCTCGCGAGCAGCTCGTTCTCGAGCGCCTCGGGGTGATCGAAGTTCACCTTCACCCGCTGCTCGAAGGGCACGTGGGCGAGGTCCCGGTAGTAGGCGTCGTGGTCGATCACGGCGCAGTGGTCGTCGCCGAGCGCCGCGGAGATCGCGCGCGCGACGGTGGTCTTGCCGCTGCCGGTGCCGCCGGCGATCCCGATGAAGAGCGGGTTGGGGTCGGTCGGATCGATCGTCGTCTCGCTCACGGATGCGCCGGGTCAGGGGTCTCGCGTCAGGCGGAGCTGGTCGCGTAGCGCAGCGACGAGGCGTCCGTCCAGCAGGTGATGAAAGAGCGACCGCATGTCGTCGTACTTGTCGGCGTACGGGAACCAGAACGGCTCGGTGCGTCCGCGACCGCCGGACGCGAGCACGGCGCGGGTGTGCGTGAAGCCGAGCAGCCCGTCGTCGCCGTGGTACCGCCCGATGCCGCTGTGCTTCACGCCGCCGAAGGGCAGCGACGGATCGCCGACGGACA
>Ga0209273_10002474_pt1 | contig 14089 bp, 12 predicted proteins | sample tdAd471_FD_187126 | JGI IMG/M metagenome (GOLD analysis project Ga0209273, IMG submission 187126) | Marine sediment microbial communities from the Atlantic coast under amendment with organic carbon and nitrate - tdAd47.1 (SPAdes)... | ecosystem: Environmental > Aquatic > Marine > Coastal >...
AAATTCCCTGCAAACGCCTGCCGGGAATAGTGGCATTGTGGCCATTAAACCCACTGTCGGCCTGGTTAGTCGCGCCGGTATTTTGCCGTTGGCCATGAGTCAGGATACTGCCGGGCCAATGGCGCGCACGGTAGCGGATGCGGCGGCATTGCTCGGTCCCCTGGCCGGGGTTGATCCCGCGGATAGTCTGACCCTGACCGGTGCCGCTTATGCGCATGGCGACTACTGCCAGTTTCTGGATGACAATGCCCTGGCCGGGGCCCGTATTGGTGTCCCCCGGAAGCACTATTTCGGGCGGGTGGGGCATGAGCAGGTTGAGGCCGTGGTCGAGCAGGCCATCGAACAGATGCGTGCCGCTGGGGCTGAGATTATTGATCCTGCTGACATTCCCAGCGGGGATGAGTTAGCTGAAGTTCGTTCCACGGTTTTCCCCACCGAATTTAAAGCCGGCCTTAACCATTTTCTTGCCGTCTATGGTCAGTCATCAGCCGTTTCCAGTCTGGCCGAAATAATTGCGTTTAACGAATCTCATCCCGACCAGTGCCTGCAGTACGGTCAGGGTTTAGCAGTCAACGCTCAGGCCAGCGGTGGCTTAAATAGTGCCGCTTATCAAACGGACCGGTTGCGGGACATTACTTTGAGCCGAACCTCCGGTATCGATGCGGTGATGGAGCAGCACCAACTCGATGCGTTGATTACTCCGGCCGGGGCAGCGGCAAAACTCACCGGCAAGGCCGGTTATCCAGTCGTAACTGTCCCAGGTGGGTTTACCGACGTGGACCAGCCAGTGGGGGTTAGTTTTATTGGCGCTGCCTGGCAGGAACCCCGATTAATTGGCCTGGCTCATGCGTTTGAACAGACTGGTAGTTATTTTCGCGAACCGGATTTTGGTTAGTTATTTATTAGCGGTCATTAACTAAATCCAGGACGCACTTCGCTAGCAAATCGCTCCTGAGTGCGCTGCGCCAGATTTGTGTCGAGCCCGCCAAAGGCGCTGATGATGCAGAATTCGTTAAAGCCTGCCTCCGCATGGAAGTCGGTTAGCTGCCGGGCGACGGACTCTGCAGTGCCGACAAAGGCGAGGCCAGCATCAATAATGTCGTCGGCCGACATTTTGCCCAGTTCAAGCAGGGCTGGCGTGGTGTAGAACTGGTATCCGCCTTCGATTAATGCCTGCCTGGTGGAGTCATCCTGCAGGGTGGCCATGGCTTCGTCGGCGAGGCCAAAAAAGCGCTTAACCGCGTCCGCTGCTTCGCGCCGGGCCGTGTCCATGTCGTCGGCGATATAGACCACCCGGGAGTAGCCGAAGTCGGGTTCCTGGCCGTGTTGTTTGCAGGCAGCCAGATAGAGGTCGCGGCCGGGTAGGAATGCTTCAAACGGGGCAATGCCACCAAGAAAAATGCCCCAGCCGTTTTCGCCTGCGATGCCAAAAGTGCTGCCCCCGGTGCCAGTCATGAAGACTTTAGGATGGGGTTTCTGCATCGGTTTGGGCACCACACTCACGTCTTTGACCGAGTAAAACTCGCCCTCGTAAGAAAAACTTTCTTCGGTCCAGGCCTTGATCAGAATCTCCATCGACTCTTTGTAGCGACCGGGGCTTTCGCGGTGGGGAATGCTGGCCGGTTTATAGAGCCAGCCATGACCGCGGCCGATTCCACACTCAATGCGACCATTGGTGAGGATGTCTGCGGCGGCAATTTCGCCGGCCAGGATCATCGGGTTGTGCAGCGGCAGCGTGTGGCAGACGGTTCGAAACCGAATGTCTTTGGTGCGTTGTGCAGCGGCGCTAAACAGTGCCAGTGGGTTGGCGGAAATGCTGAAGTTCTCAAAGAAATGGTGTTCGATGAGACAGTAATAGTCGTAGCCTAGCTGGTCGGCGTGCTCAATCAGCGCCATCACGTCCCAGGTGGTCTGATAGTTGTCAGCCCCGGGAATGTTCTGCAGATCGCAGTAAACCCCAAACCTTAGCGGTGTAGCCATGTGCTCTCCTCCGTTAATGCGCTGGCACCCTCTCCCGTTGCCAGTGTTGCTCCTGGATGTTTATTGGGTATCGCGATGAAGCGAACACCTGGTGGCCTAATCCCTGAGCGACAGAGATCATTTTTACCCGCTATCGAGGTCGGTGGCTACAGGAGTATCAATGGAGTGTTTTCAGGTAGCTATCCGCTCCTGACCCGTCGGTATTCAGAAAGTCTCAGCATCGCGGCTAAAGCCGCTCCTACAAGGTCAAAACGATTTGCTTGCAACAAGATCGACCGGGCAGCAGAAGGGAGAGGGGCATTTGGCCATTCGGTCGATTCTAAACTCCATGTGATTCCTGGCCCTGACTGTTCACGATTCTGGTTGATAAATCGGCGACGTGCTCCTTGGGATAACGGACAACGTCATCGGGTTTAGCTCGCATGTTGGATCGACCATTCCGCCTGCGGGCAGTGGGAAGCACCGTTTTGGTGATACAGCGTTCATACGAACGGTGCTGAGAAATCGTAGGAGCGGCTTTAGCCGCGACCGCATAGCTAATCGCAAGCTCGGTATCGCGGCTAAAGCCGCTCCTACAAGGTCAAAGCGGTTTATTTGTAACAGGGTCGACCAGTCCGCTATGTGCCAGGCCGTCAGTGGGAAGTACCGTTTTGGTGATACAGGGTTCAGATGATCGGCGGTGTTAAGTCGTAGGAGCGGCTTCAGCCGCGACCGCATAGGTAATCGCAAGCTCGGTATCGCGGCTAAAGCCGCCCCTACCAGGTCAAAACGATTTGCTTGTAACAGGGTCGACCGGACAGCTAACGGGAGAGGGGGCGTTTGGCCGCCCGGCCGATTTTTAACTCGATGTCAGTTCCTGGGGCCGGTTATCAACGGCGTAGTGTTAGAGAACTCGACAGTAAAGATCAGTCGGCAGGGTGAGCACTACTGCAATGTCAGGTGTGCCTGGCGCGGGTTCGACTGCGCCCGTGATTCGGGATTTCTGGACCATTCACTGGAGAGTCGTCGCGCGGTGTTGATCAACGCATCGGCGTTGCGGGTGTTGGGGTGTTCCTGCAGCATGGCCAGGTGGTGAATGACGGCCTGGCGAATGTTGGGACAGGGATTGGCGGTGTAGCGAGTCATCAGGTAAAGCAGGGAACTAATGAGTAGTTCAAGCGGTTGCGTATCTGCAGAGGTGGCGGGTTTCATAGCAGCTCCAGGTTGGGGTTGAGTGATGCTGTTTAATAAATCTAAATGAGAACGATTCGCAACAATATCTATTCAAGCCGAATGGAAGTCAAGCAGTTTGTTAAAAAGAGGACACCGAACTGCAATGGGGTTAAACAGCTTTCTGCGCGCTGACAGCACCGTTCGATAGCAGGACCGGGGAAGGAGTAGGGTTTAGGCTTGCTTCATGCATGGAAGGCATCGGTTAGGACGAGCACTGACCAACGATTAACAGAACTCTAGCCGGTTACCTCTGAGAGTGGAGTGACCGGAGTTGTTGAAGCAGTTATTTCCTTACTCCTGCTGGTGGGTGCGCGCAGCGTTATTTTTTATATGCGCTGATTGTGATTAAGCTGCTTTGGCCGGAGTGTCCGGTTGGCAGAGCGCGCTGGGGAACTCAAGGGTTCTTAGTCCACGAACGTAGGGTGTAGCGGTGGGTAATTCCAGGGTGCAGTAATTGCTGGCCCTGAGGAGTCCGCCGGTAAAGTACTCCCGAGGAGCTTCATCACGTAGGTAGCTGTCGATCCTCTGCCGGTCTGGCTGGAGTAGTGCTACGCCCAGGTAAGCCTGGAATTGACGCTGCTGAGCGCTGAGTACCTGTCGTTGTAATCCAAATCGGCAGAGTCGAGATAGATCTTTGCGTATGATCTGTTTGTAAAACAGGTAGTTTTGCAGAAACGGCACCTTGATGGCCCATTTGAACAGGGACGAACCCCGGGATAAAAAAGGCAGGCTGGGTGGGTCCACCGTTTGGCAAGCGGTAACCGCCGCTGGATAATCGAGTTTTAACGCTGATTGAATGGCCTGATAGGCCTGATAGTGGCGGTTAACAATCAGTTTGAGGCCGGTGGTTACATCGGTGGCGCTTGAGTGGCATTTTTCTGCAGTGGCAGGGGTGTTGCTCAGTTTTGGTTGAATGCAGAGCGCATAATCAATTGGCAAAAACTCAGTTTTGATCATGCCAGCAAGGTCAAAATTAGCAGCGGTCAGGTCCGCGAGTACCGTATTTATTTGGTCCTGATACTGGACCGCCGCCGATAAGTTGTTTGCCGCGATAACGACAAGCTGGTCAAGGCTCAGTTTGTACCGAATAAGATCGATGGCGCCTTTAGTCAGGTCCACGGGATGACCAAGCGCGAGCCGCAGATGTTTAAGGTTGCTAATGAGTTCAGCTAATGTCTGGTGTGGGTCGGTGGCGGCACCCAGCGCCAGGTTAGCAAGATATAACTTATGAGTTTTGAGCACCAGCACATAATCAGCCGGTACTCGAAAATCCGCACCGTACTGGTTGATTTGAGCTAGCCGCCGGTAGCGATCAAGCAGAATGGAATTGGTGGTCACCACCGAGGTCAGTTGTGCCGCCGTATAACAGTCGGTTGTCTCGCTAGTATCAATATCAGAACCCGAGGGTGGCGCGTTAATGGAGTCCAATGAGCGCAACCAGCAGCTCAGGCGGTTGATATCAACGTCGAGCGTTATCTGCTTCCCCCCAAGGACGTTGCGGATCCGTGTGACATCAAAACTATTCAAAACCTCGCGAGCAATTTCTGGGTGTGCAGGGAGTAGGTACTCGACTGACTTTACCTTAGCGAGCGCGCTGCCGTAGGTTTGAAAATCGTCGAGGGTTGCCGGTGCTGGTAAACCGATGAGTGCTAGATGACCATTGTCGTGATCGGGTACAGATGGCGGCTCGGTTAGCAGTAGCTCAACGGCAGCCGGGTTTAACGGAGGATACAGCGTATAGGCAACCCAGAGCCCCAACGCCAGGATGGTCAGGCTAGCGAGTAGGGTTTTTTTACTGATGGGCATAAGGTCTCGCGCGGTGCGATACCTTCCGGTCCAGATTGACCCCCTGGCGGCGGAGGCTAGGCAGCATGGGATAAATCTTCTCGTCGGTAAGCCTCACGCAGAAGGTCTGCCGCCATCCACTGGTCGATATCGACATCGTTTTGCAGATACCCATGGCCGCAGAGGAAATCAATCTGTACGCGTAGCCGTTGCAGAGTGTTGTCGCTCAGGCTCGGCCAGACGGTGGTGTGAAACTCACCCCGGTAGCTGTTGTAAATGTCCTCAACTTCCACACCAATCTCCCCGGCCCAGATGCGCGCGGTCTCCGCCTGGTGGTTAGAACCGTAATGGGCGCCACGAATTAGTACCTGCAAATAACGAATCACCAGCTCCGGGTCTTCGTCGACCACATTGCGGCTCACCGTAATGATGCGTGGGTTGCCATTGATGATGTGGTCCGGGTTTTTTGCATCCAGCAGGTCATAGATTACCCGCAGCTGGTCACCGTATAGCCGCATCAGCCTTGCCGGTTGCACGTTCTTGGTGAAAATGACATCGACGTCACCGTCCATCAGCGCCTGCAGTTCGTGGTCGAACATGGTGGCTTCAAACTGTTTACCGTCTTTCTTCTTGTCGCGGCCGGCATCCGGATTTGCAGCGTCCTTAAAATCGTTATCAATAATGGTGTCGACGAAATTGACCCTGTCGGGTGCCATGTCGTGTTCGGCCAGCGCGCAGAGAAAACCGCGTTCGGTGTTCGCGCGCATAAAATCGGTGAGCAGCCTGGGGTGTAGCGGCAGGGAGCAGCGTTTACCCGTCAGGTCACTGAAATGATGGATATCCGAATCGGCCCTCACCAGAAACGCCAGTGAATCGCGTACAAAAGTGAGCCCGAGCAGTGCCGTATCGGCCCCTCGACTGCGCGCCCAGATGGGTGGAATCGCGCCGCCTTCGCGTACCGAGTTATCCAGGTGATGATCGAAATGGGACTTGAGCATTTTTTCCCGGCCCAGTTCCTTGATGTTACGGAACTGGTTCGGGCCGTCGCCAAACTCTTTTTCGAACTGGCCGGTTTCCAGAGCAATACCGGTGGCCGTGGCTACCGGGCAGCGGGTGTAATAAATAGTGCGTTCCATCGTCCCCTCCCTTAAAACTATCGCGTTGCTTTCTGGGTGCAGCAACCAAGGATAACGCATAATAACGTCGGTGGAAAAAACCAAAATTTGATTGGCTGACAGTCGTTTAACTGTTTAAATGACCGGTTACGGTCATCATGATCGCGACGGTTTTGGGCATCCAGGAGGGGGAGAGCAATGGCCAAATACACACCGAGTGAAGCTAAACAGTGGGCGCGAGAAAACATGGTGGATTCCACCAACGCCGTCCCCACACCGTTTAACACCGATTTCAGCGTGGACCACGAAAACCTGGCCAGCAATGTCGATCGCTGGGCGGCCGAAGGGCTTCACGGCCTGATGACCGGCGGCAACACCGCCGAAGGCTGGAACCTGACGCCGACCGAATGGATGGATTACAGCAGGACGATCGCCGATGCCAATAGTGGGCGGATGTTGCTGGTGGCCGTCATACTGGAACCGTCACCCTTTACCGTGGTGGAGAAAGCCCACCGGCTAGCCGAGATGGGCTATGACCTGATTGAGGTGATCAACCCGGTGCTGCAATTGCGCTCTGACGATGACCTGTTCGGGTTTTATCAGTACATCAGCGACCATAGCCCGTTAGCGGTGGTGCTCTACAATACCCCCACCGCCGGCGTGGTGCTTAATCACGGGCTGGTCAATCGCCTGGCAGACCTGGAACAGGTGGTCGGCATTAAAAACGGCCTGCTCAATCCTGCCGATACCATCGCCATGCGTAAAACCTGTGGTGACCGCATGGTAGTGACCGAGCCAATGGAGAGTTTTTATCTGTGGGATGCTGCCGCGCACGGTGGTCAGTGTCTGTTTGGAACCTGTGAATACCTGATGTTCGGCAATAAACGTGATCTGTTCGTTAAACAGATGCAGTTGGCCAATGAGGGCAGGGTGGACGAAGCATTGCCGCTTTTCCAGGAGCTGGAGCCCCTGCGCCAGTTGCTGCAAAACGCCATTGTCTGGCCGATTGTGCGCAAAAACCAGTATTCGGTAGCGCCGATTAAATACTGGATGGAGCTGCTCGGTTACCCCATGGGTCCATCACGGCCACCACTGCCGGCCTACGCCGACGAAGAGATGAAAGTGATGATTCGCGACACCCTGATTTCCACCGGCGCCATTGATGAATCCCAGGTCGCCGCCTGACTTTTAATTGAACACGACTAATTTATGAGGAGAAATGACAATGCCAACCACACTCTGGTACAGCCGTTGCCCGGTGGCCACCGCCTCCGGAATTGCCTATCAACGCGGAATGTTCGACACCGAATTTGATGGTTCCGACTACGAAGTCCGCAATATTAAAGAGCTTGGTCGCTCCAAAGCTAACACCCATTTCACCGGTGCCCTGCCCGATTCCTTCCGCGAAGGTGGGTTTATTCCTCCGCTATGGGCGCGCCAGAACGGTTCCGAAACCACGGTGATCGGTTTTACCTTTGTGGCTGAAACTCTGCGTTTTTATACCCGTCCCGATTCCGGCATCAACAGCTTCGCTGACCTGAAGGGCAAACGCATTGGTCTACCGGTTCGTCCGCAACTGGAAATCGACTTCATGCACGTGAATGCCCACAAAGCTTTCTGGGGGGCGCTGCAGGAACACGGCATGACCGAAGACGATGTGGTGATGACCGATTTCGAGATTGACGAAGACGTGCTTGCCACCGTCAATGCCGATTATGGTCAGGGCGATGACCGCACGGTGCCCCCGCTTTATGCCGGCGAAATTGAAGCCCTGCTGGCCGGCGAGGTTGACGTGGTGTTCGCCAAAAATGCCGAAGCACTCTACACCGAGCATGTCTACGGTGACCGCATCAACATGATTTACGATCTCATTAATAGCGATAAAACCGAATTTAAATGTAACGCTAATCCGCGGCCGATTACGGTGAGCAGCAGCACCATCGCTGAAAATCGTGAAGGGGTTATTCGCTACCTGCAGGTGCTGATTCGTGCCTCAGCATTTGCCGCTGACGACAAACAGGCCGCTGCCGAGGTGATGGCGCCGGAACTGGGGGTGCAGACCGACGATATCCTCAATGCCTACGAGGCTGACTTCAACAGCAACCTCTGGCCTACCCTTGATGACCGCATCATCGGTCTGGCGAATGCCTTCATGGGCTTTATGGTGGATAAGGGCTATCTGTCCGATAAGGTAACCCTGGACGGCTGGGTTGACCCTGAACCCCTGCGCGAAGCCTATCGGCGCGAGAAAATCGCTTACGCGGCTTGAGTCAGACAGATTTTTAAATAAAAAAGAGGCCGCATTCCAGCGGCCTTTTTTTTGATTATTTTCAGGTTGGTCAATTTAAGCCCTCTAAAGAAAGGGCTGGGCCGGTGAGAGGAGATAGCCATGAGTGGGGAGTTTGATTACATCATTGTCGGGGCCGGTTCGGCGGGTTGCGTATTGGCGAATCGGCTAAGTGCAGACCCGAAAAACCGAGTGCTACTGCTGGAGGCAGGCGGCAAGGATACCCACCCGGCAATGCGTATGCCGCTAGCGATGATGTCGCTGGTGCTCAATCCCAAATACAACTGGCCTTTCGAGTCCGAGCCAGAGCCCCACTGTTACCACCGGCGGATGCCGATTCCGCGCGGCAAGGTGTTTGGCGGTTCGTCGTCGATAAACGCAATGATTTATGCCCGTGCCCATCCGCTGGATTATGACGAGTGGCGGGACATGGGCCTTGATGGGTGGGGCTATGAGGACCTGCTACCGCTATTTAAACGCTCGGAACAGCACTGGCGGGGTGAATCCGAATTTCATGGTGGGGCGGGTGAATTGACGGTGTCGCCGGTACCGGCAACTGCTGAATTTTACGAACAGTTTGCGACGGCTGCCGAGGCTGCCGGGTTTCCCCGCTCCTCGGACCACAATGGCTCGGAGCCTGAAGGCATTGCCCCCATTGAGGTGACAATCGACAAAAAAGGTCGCCGAGCGTCAACTGCCCGGGCTTTTGTCCATCCGGTGAAATCACGGCCCAACCTGACGGTTGAAATTAATGCGCTGGTGCGCCGGGTGGTGGTCAAGGATGGGCGTGCTATTGGGGTTGAATATGATCAGAAAGGCACCACTCACACGGTGCATGCTAACCGCGAAGTCATCCTTAGCGGAGGCACCTATAACTCCCCTCAGCTGCTGCTGTTATCCGGAATTGGCCCTGCCGATGAACTCGCAGAAATGGGTATTGAATCCGTGGTGGATAGTCCCGAAGTGGGCCGAAACCTGCAGGAACACGTTAATGCGGTGGTCACCGTGAAGGTGACCAAACCCATCTCCCTTGATCCCATGTTGCGGTTTGACCGGATGGTTGTGTCGGTGCTGCAGTGGCTGTTTTCCGGTACCGGTAAGGCCTCCTCCATGCCGTTTGGCGGCCTCGGATTTGTGCGCACCCAGGCCGATAGTGTGCGCCCCGATGTGGAGCTGATTCCCAGCCCCATTGGACCCGAAGCGCGGCTCTGGTTTCCCGGCATCCGAAAAGCCCTGGGTCATCAGATAAGTTGCCGCGTTGCCACTCTGCATCCGCGCAGTCGCGGCAAGGTGACTTTGCGGTCTGCTGATCCGTCGGTTGCGCCCCGAATACTCTGGAACCTGTTCGATGACCCGCAGGATTTACAGACGTTGCGTGATGGCGTGAAGGCCGTCCGCGAAATCGTAAACCAGGAACCGCTAAAAAGTGCCCTGGGTGCTGAAGTGACTCCCGGTGATCAGGTCACCTCGGACGCAGACATTGAGGAGTGGCTGCGTCATAATTGCTGGACCGCTGCCCATCCGGCCGGTACCTGTCGGATGGGTACCGACGCCCAGGCAGTCGTTGATGGCCAGCTCAGGGTCAGGGGTGTTGAGGGTCTACGCGTTGCCGACTGTTCGGTCATGCCTCGGGTGGTGGGTGGTAATACCAATGCGCCGAGCATTATGATTGGCGAAAAGGCGGCTGATCTGATTCTGCAGGGCTGATCGCTAACCCAGTGTTCAACCCAACTCGTTAACCCCACTTCACCTAAAACAGTGCACAAATATGGCCCGGCTATTGATAATCCTCGCGGTGATTGCGAGCCTGGTCTGGTTGCACGCGCGCATTATTAGACCCAATCCAGACGTCGAAAAATCAGACCATTTTGATGGTCAGCAATTTTTTAACCTTCAGCCGATTGACCATGGATTTGACCTGTTTATAAAGTGGGTCCTCAACCGTGATCGCGGGCCCTGGGCTGATTATGGAGATTACGACCAGTACCCGGCCGGCCCCGTACCGGCTATACGTATCGAGGGTGATCAACTGCGCGTTACCCTCGTCGGTCACGCCACCCTACTGATTCAAACGGCGGGACTGAATATCCTGACTGACCCGATATGGGCAGACCGGGCCGGGCCGAATGAGTACATTGGTACTCGCCGGATTCGGCCCCCGGCCATTCGATTTACCGACCTGCCGCCGATTGATCTGGTGCTGGTCAGTCATGGTCATTACGATCACCTGAATATCGCCACCTTAAAACGACTGCACAGGATCCATAAACCCCGGTTTTTGCTGCCAGTCGGGCAGGGTCACTACCTGCGCCGGGCCGGTATCGACGGTATTACTGAACTTGACTGGTGGCAGAACCACACCCACGCCCCGGCTCAAACTACGACGCCGGAAGCAGGCACTAAATTCTGGCTGGTTCCGGCGCGCCACTGGAGTGCCCGGTGGATCGGTGATGCGAACCGTGCACTTTGGGGTGGTTTCGCCATTGAAACCGCGTCCGGGCCGGTCTATTTCGCCGGTGATACCGGCTACGGCGACCATTTTCAGCAGATCGCCAAAAAACTGGGTTCGCCAAGACTGGCACTGATGCCAATCGGCGCTTACCTGCCCGAATTTTTTATGGCCGATGTCCACACCTCGCCGAGCGACGTGATCCTTGCTCACCAGGCGATGCAGGCGAAGCAGACACTAGTCATGCACTTTGGCACCTTTCCTCTCGGCGACGATGGCCAGCATCAAGCGACCGAGGAGCTGAGTAAACTCATCGCGGAGCAGCGAGTGCCCCCAGCATCGCTGCTAATTCCAGACTTCGGTCAGGCCATTGATATTGACTGAACAGAGATTAAATTTGATCTAGAGTGGATATCCCTGGCTGCGTGCGGTGGCCATATCATTCTGAAAAATCGGGTCCTGCCAGGCGTCACGTTTACTGAGCCGAGAGAGCCAGCCAAGCACATTGGTTTGTTCGGTGAGATCAATGCCTGTCATGAAGGTAGCGCAGGTGATGCAGCCCAGGGCAATGTCGGCGAGGGAGTAGTCGCCGAGCACATACTTCTGGCCCGCTAACTGCTGGTTGAGGATCGACAGGGGTTGTTGCAGGGCTACCAGTGCGCCGGGCCGCTGTGTGTCATCGGCAAAAAAGGCATTCATCAGCTTTGCGGTGAGGGTGCTGGCGTCCCAGCCGAGCCATTGCTGCACCAGAGCGCGCTGCCGTGGGTCAGCGGGATAGAGCGCTTCACCACCTGCAAGAGTGCTGGCCAGGTACTGCAGTACCGCACTTGATTCCCAGAGAATAAACCCACCGTCATCAATGATCGGCGTGAGACCGTTGGGGTTGAGTGGGCGCAATCTGCCGTCGACCGGGTGTAAATCAACTGCCGGATCGACATCGATAATTTGCAGGTCAGCATCGCCAGCCAGTCCTAGTTCGCGCAGCAAAATAACGACCTTCAGGGCGTTGTGAGAACCGGGGTTATCGTCGCGAGGTAGCAGGTGATAAAGCTTGAGAGTCATGGTTAACCTCCTATCGGTTGTCGGGGTTGGCCTGATCGGTTTTGAGCTGGAAGTCCTGCCTGATTTCATCACCGATGAAATCCATAAAGGCGCGAATACGTCCCGTATGGCGAAGATCGGCGTGGGTCAGCAGCCAGACATCGAGTGCCAGTCCTTTTTCAACGGGTCCAATCCGTTTTAGCCGAGGATCCTGGTCTGCCCGTACCGCCGCCAGATAACCAATGCCGATGCCTTCAGCGACTGCACCGGACATTGCCAGTGAGCCGCCCATGCGGGCGACGATATTGGGCTTACTCCCGTGTTTTGCCATGAGTTTACGTATTCCAGGCCAGGTCAGTTTGTCGCCCCAGGTGACCCAGGGGTATTCATACAGCGAAGCCTGCTCACCAATTTCCTTTATTAGCGTGTGGGCGGCGTAGAGGGCAAAGTGGTATTTAGCCACTCGTCGGCCGACAAGCGTTTCCGCCGGAGAGTTGCCAATTCTTATGGCAACGTCGGCTTCCCGGCGGGACAGGTTAGCCGTCAGTGAGGAGGTTGTGACCTCCAGGCTAATGCCGGGGTAGGCCTTGAGAAAACGCCGAAAGGCCGGCATTAGCGCCAGGGCCATGGCATCGATGATTGACACGTGAACCTTGCCTTTGAGCTCGGAATCCCGGCCGGAGAGATTACGTTCGGCCGCATCTGCGTGCTCCTCCATTGCCAGGGCGGTGCGGTATAGCTCTTCGCCGCCGGGAGTCAGGGTCAGTCCGGTAGAGAGCCGGTCGAAAAGCCGCAGGTCCAGGTCATGCTCAAGCGCGGATATTCTTCGCGACACGGTGGAATGAGTCGTCGAGAGTTGTTCTGCCGCCTTTGAAAAGCTGCCGGCCTCGGCAGCCACCGCAAAAATTTTAAGATCGTCCCAGTTCATTGATGACCTCAGCGATTATTCGGGCACGCATGTTGTGCAATATTACACATCAACTGTACGAAAACACCTGTTCCCGATTATTTTTGTGGGGATTACATTGGCTCCCATCGCAGCGACTGTCGGCTGCTCAAAACGGAGATAGTGACATGATGGAGTTACTTGCAAACGTGCCTGCCTGGGTCAGTAGTCAGGGGATCGATGTGGTTCTGGTTAGCTGGTTGGTTGCCGCAGTTGGCGCGCTTGGCAGTCTGCTAGGGGCGACCAGAACCCTGCCGGATAGTCATCAAACCCGTGACTGCCATGCCTGCTAATCGACGGTAGCGGGCTAACCGTTACCGTTTTTTTAGGCGGCGAATTCCACCGATCATGCGGTGGGTTCGCCGTCTTTTTTATGGGCGATAGCCGACTGACCAGGGGCGGCTAAACCAGTAAACCTCCCTCGGCGAGTTGTCCAGCAGCTCCCCATCTGACTGGTCGAGCCGTATCATCGGTGCCCTGATAAATCCGATAGCCGACCGGACTGGGCTGGAAGCCCGGGTTTGGCATTAGGGCGTCATCCTGATCAGTCGGGGGTCGGGGCGAGTTCACCGCATTTCTTCTCTGCTGCGTGCCGTCAGGGCATACTGGCTATCAGTTATTAACGTGGCTGGCCGGGCCAGCCGTTATTGATGTCAGAGAGGAGGTTGCCAATGTTAATGCGCACGGATCATATCGAGATTGTTCCCGAAGATTTTGACCGCAGTCTGGCCTTTTATTGTGATCTGCTTGGTTTTTCGGTGAAGCACCGCTACCCGCTGGAGGCCCCGCCTTACATTGAGCTTGCCTACCTGAGCCAGGCCGACATTGGCCTGGAATTGTTACGCATCGAAAACCCTGAGGCCTATCAGCCACCCGGCAGCCGAGCCGGCCTGCGCTGCATCGCCTGGGAGGTCGATGATATGGATGCGACGCTGGCGGATTACACCGCCAAAGGCATCGAGACGACCTGGGGGCCGCTAGTCACGGATGCCTTTGTGCGCGCAGAAATTTGTGACCCCGATGGCAATGCGATCGAACTGCGGCAGTGGTTCAAGTCTTAACCCTGATTCAGCTAGCCCGTGGTTTTCGGGTTAGATAACGACTTTGTGGAGCACCATTTTGGGGGGAATAGAAATGCGAGTATTGGGAGGTTTATCCCTGTCCTTGACCTTATTACTAAGCCAGGTCGCGGTGGCTCAGAACGGGGTCGAGGGTTATGTGGTTGCCGCTGAAAAGCCTCGAATAATCGGTTTTAACACCCAAAACATGACCGA
>Ga0209273_10002499_pt1 | contig 13974 bp, 13 predicted proteins | sample tdAd471_FD_187126 | JGI IMG/M metagenome (GOLD analysis project Ga0209273, IMG submission 187126) | Marine sediment microbial communities from the Atlantic coast under amendment with organic carbon and nitrate - tdAd47.1 (SPAdes)... | ecosystem: Environmental > Aquatic > Marine > Coastal >...
ATATTGAGGTATTCTTTTTAGCGAAGGCCCACTCTCCTCATTCGCCATCTCATCCAAACTTTGCAAAAACTCTCGTTGCAACTTATCCAGCTGGGCGGCCCACGGACCGTCGGGACAGTGCCACTTGCGCAGATGGTGGGCCACGCCGTCGTACATACTGTATCGCCGATGGCAATCAGGCAAAGGACACTGTAACATAGGGGTATCATCACGGTAGTTGGGTGAAAAATGCCTTTTTTTGCGTCGGGTGTGCCAATTCTTACGGTCACACGGCAGCTTGCACACCTTACTCCGATTCAAGAAGGTGTCCACTGCTCGTTTACTGACCAATTGGAATTTTGGCACAGCCAGCTCACCCGCGTGGTTGGTACTCAACATCGGCCCTGTCGAACGTGCACCGCGATACCCCGCTGCAAATCCTGTTTTGTGTTGTACACTGGTTTGTTTAAGTTATGGGATAGCCACAACAGATGTGCGTTCTGTTTGGCACACTCCCACCCTGTACAGTTGTTGCTCGGAGGGCAGCCTTGTAGGTAGACACACCGTGTGTTGACTCGATACAATAGAAAAGTGATCAGCGAGTACAAATACTCATCACTATTCTTGCGGCACACCAACTGGTTGTTTTGTGGTAGATGCCAAAGTTTTTTGGGGGTGAAGTTGAGTAGTTTGTGTTCGTAGACAAACGTGGGCATCGGGTTGCTCAACACCCACAATTGGATGTGACCCTTTTTTTGCATCACTGGCAACATATGTCTGAGCACACGTTGCGCATTCAGCGGGGTGTTACGTGCCATCACCCACACCACTCGCTGTTGTTCTGCTGACGGACGACGTTCGTAGTCTTGCCACAGCTCGTCAAAATTGTCGTGGTCCACCGGGTACACCACCAGGGAGGAGGAGCGGCTGGGGATGGGTTGGCCCGGTGTTCCTTGTACCAGTATTGTTTGCATATTTGTCTTTTTGTTACAAAAGGGGCTTTTAGAAAAAAAAATTCTAACCTCTTGCTACTATTGTTTGCAGCAAAATGTCCCTGGCTTGTACCGACGAGAACCCCTGGAAAGATGACGATCTCGGAAAGCTGTTTTTCGGTCATCCGTATCCTGTGTGCGGCATGGATCCCGGGTTCTCGAACCTGGCTATGGCTTGGGGTGATATGGTTTTTCAAGAAAAGGGCGTGGAATTGTGGCTGGACCCTGACAAATGCTGCATAACCAGTTTGTCGGACGCCTTTTCCAGCCCGGAGATGGGATACGCCGAAAAGGTGGGCCTGGCCTTGAAGGTGAACCATTTCTTCACTACTCTTTCGCGCAACATCTCGCACCGGGATTGGAACCGGGTGCGGGTGTGCATCGAAGACAATTTCATCAGCAGCCGGTCGCCAGTGGGTCCGCGACTGGGTGGGTTGGTGCAATCTTTGGTGGACTACATTGTGTTCCGATTGGGCAACGACATGGTGTTCCTGACCAAGCCCCACATCGCTCTGCATGCGATGTTGCCTCACAAGAAGGCCACCAAAGCCGAGCATGTGCAATTTGTGCGCTCGTTCATTCAAGAAGAGGAGGCGAAGGACCCCTCGTTGAACTCTTTGCTGAATATTCATCATATGGCAGATGCGGTCATTCAAATTATGTATTTTGTGCATAAACACTACCGAGTGCCGGTCCACAAGATTTACCTGCGCCGGTTCGAAGCCAGCGCCCAGCCCGGCAAAGCAGCAGAAGAAGGGGACGAAGGGTACCCTGACATTCACCTGCGCCGGCTGGAAGATGACGCACAGTTGGCACAACATGGCCAACCGGACGACGACGACGACGAAGCCGAAGTTGAGGTGGTAGAGTTGTTGGACGACGACGACGAGTAAGGAGGAGGAGAATCGAGCAACCATTTGTCGTGTAGCACCAACGTCATCAGCATCAATAAACTGGTTTGCTGCCACGAGGTGTTGTTAGAACCTGGCCGACTTCGGTCCAACACTTTCATCAGGGCGGCACCGGCGCCTGCCTGGATGAGCAGGGCGCCCACACCCCCGCTACACACACGTCGCTGAGTGAAAGCGTTGTGGCGGGCCAGCCGCTCTCCGGGTGCTCTTGCGTCGTGCAACCGTTGGTATTTGGTACGGTCACTGACGTCACCCACTGTCAAATAGTTGTGTTCCCACCCATCTTTGAGCCATTTCACAAAGCCCAAACTCCCCGAAAATACAATGGCGCGTTGCATGTCCTGCGGGAAAGCCAGGGCTCCCACACCGGCACCCAATAAAAACAGATCGGTTTCCAGAATAGGCATCCTTTTTGTGTTTACGTTTTGAACTTAGATTATTTTTTCTAATTTCAACCAAACATCTAAAGAAAACACGATGAGTTCAGTTATTTCAGCTTACAATCAGTTAGATGACCAGTCCAAGATTGGTCAGTATCTCTCAGAGACCTATGACGACCCGGTACAAAACCCATTTTACGAGTACCAAACCCCCAAATCTGTGAATTATGTGCACGAAGTGATGCACCAGCGACCCATGAACACGGGCACCGGCACCGTGGTGGATCTGCCCTCGGGTGGTGGGGCACCCAACGACACGGTGGAGTTTGAGTTTGACTCGCCGTGTGCCCTGATCACGGGACCTGTGCAGCTCAGCTTCCGTGTGTCGGACACAGCGGTGGGCACCGCCTTCACCAGTGGAGACAGTTTGGTGGACAATGCTGGCTACCACATGGTGAACACCTTTGAGTTGGTCAACGCTGACGACCGTGTCATCTGGCGTTGCTACGGCTGGGAAATGGTGGAGTACATCAAGCAGTACGAAGCCGATTTGCGTGACCAGTGGTTGCATGCCGCCGGTGGAGGTTTCGGTGAGAATGCCACCTCTTCGCGGTTGTTGCGTGAGGAATGGTTGCAGGGACGTACCACGGCCGGTGGCACTGCGGCGTCTCCCCGTGTCAAGTTGAACCTGTTGCTGCCCTTTTCTCGACCAGAGTCGGGGCTGCGTCAGGCGTTGATCATGTCTGGTCGTGAGGGCAAGATGATGTTGCGTATCAACTTTTTGGGAAAAAACAGTTTTGTGCAGAACATGAGTACGGCGGCCGCTATCAAGCTCGACAAGTTTTGGTTGAGCTACTCTGGCATCTGGTTGCCGCAGTTTGCCAAGCGGGCGCTGGTGGATCGTGTGCACAGCCCGAGAGCGTTCAGCTTGATGTGCACCATGGGTCGCTTCGAAACGCAGACCACCACCACCAGCGACACTTTGTCGGAGAATTATCGCATGAAGCTGGACAACTTTACCTATCCGGTACACTATTTGCAGGTGGATGCGCGCTACATTGATCAGGTGAACTTCACCTCCTCGGACTACAAAAAGCTGGAGAACTACATTCCCTTCCGTGAGGTGTGGCTGGAAGACAAGGGTGTCAAGCTGACCGAGAAGATGTACCCGTACCCGCAAACGGTGAGCACCCGCGTGCACGCCAATGAGTATGCCACCTGGCACTCACGCGACAAGCCCATTTCCAAGTGGAAGCATACCGACCCCTCCACCTGCAGTGCCATTGTGTCGTTTGCGCATCCGCTGCAGATCAAGGATGACGGCTTGAAGGCCACCTCGGTGCGCCATGTCAGCAAGCCCGGCAGCAATGTGGAATTGACCCTGTTGTTCCCGGCCAGTGCTGCCACCGCCACTGATGACGCCGATTTGTGGACGTTTGACAGTGGTCTCAGTGGCACCGAGTTGATCCAGATCCGAGTGTTGGGTGTGGGTCCGTGGCGCCTGGTCTACTCTGAAGGCACCCTGAAGACAGAAGACAACCGTAGTGTCTAATTGTCTAATTTGTTTTTATTCCGGAAATAAACGCCTAGGGTTTATAGCTTCCCTACAATCTAGTAATGCTCGCAGTTGTTCTTCTGAGCAGGCGTTTTGCCTTTTCAACTGCCGCCTGACGCCCTTTACTTCTGCTCGTATATCGATCACTTCATAGGGGTCCCACAACAGGGTGTCGGCTTCACAGGGGTCCCACAACTGGGTGTCGGCCTCCGAAAAGAGGGAGTCGTCGCTCTCCAGTTGAATAGGGGGTTGTGCTTGTCGTTCCGCCAACTCACGCAAATCCAGGCTAGCTGAATACATGTCCTGGCGCAAATTGAACATCTCGTAGCAACCTTGAGCGGACCGTCGATCGTACAACTTGGCCGAGGCATTCAACCCCGCGTACTCGTTGCCATAGTAGTGAAATCCCCCGGTGTGCCGTTGCAGCGGTTTAATCAAATCAACCCGCGAAAAGTCAATTTCATGTTCTTCAAGCAATGGATAGCGGTTACTATGAAAAGTGTGCCGTACACCGAACTCAATATCAAACAGCCAAGCATGCTGGTTGGGATCCGCGAGCTTGATTCTTTTGTTCATGTCTGTGTTCTGATTTTGAGTTTCCAGATACTTATTGAGTGGTACTATGTCGTAGTTATTATCGTATATGGCCTTTAAACCCGCTCCGTTAAGGGCCGATTGTAAAAACGCATCCAATTCGTTAGATTTTCTCGGCGTTGCCTTGACAACGAGGGGCATCTCACGCCCTGGCGTGAGGGTGAGCCCCTATCGCGGTTTGTTAAGGGTCAGGGGACTGTGCAAATTATGACGTCACTATTTTTCGCGCCAAAACGCACTTACTTGGAAATGTCTGCTTTGAATAGCTGGTTGGAAAAAATCAGTCTGAACTTTCTAACGTAGAAGCAACATGACCTCCCCGTTGACTATGCAATCATTTCACCCTGCTTTGCGGGTTCCTTACTGCTCCGAAGGTGAAATACGCCACTGTGGTGGTAATGGTCCTCCAGGAAAATTTAGGTAACCACTACCTCACCCTGCCCGCCTAATTTTGTAGATTTAAGCACCCGGATGATTATTTAAAGTGGTTGAATGATGCGCGTGATGTCTGCTTGTCGTATGTGACCGAGGGGGCTGCCGGTGGATACGGTGCTGTGCCGTATTTGACCATGTACACTACGGAACACGACCGGTACTGCGATGGTCGTTTAGTGATGGACCTGGATGCTACCTCCGCACGCCCCTGCGTCCAGCCAACTGCTGAGCAAGAGAGGGTGTTGTTTTCGCAATTGGCACAGTGTTTGACCGACATTCTGAAGCATCGTGGATTCGATACCACCCATTTTATGCTCAATGCCAGTTGTGTGAAAGACTACACTAGGAACCCACTCAAGCCCAGCTACCATGTGGTGTGTTCCGGGGTGGTGATGGAGTGGACCATGATGCGCACAGTGGTCGAACATGCCGCCCAGATGCTGTCTGCCACACTACAACAGCTGCAATTGGAGTTGGACTTGGCCATTTACAACAACCAAAATCAAGGTCCGGGGTTGCGGAGTTTGTACTCTTGGAAACTGGAGAGTGAACGCAAAGAAACAATGCTGCCTCGCTTCCACGTGCCGTGCATGATGGTCAACGCCAACGCTGTTTGTAAACCTCTACAGTGGAATACCTGTTCAAGAGAGCTGTTGGATATTTTTCATCGCAACTCTTCCACTTTACACCCCGAGTGCCATTTAGCGGAACGGGCCACCACCACCGGGCGGGGACCTTTTTCTGGGAGTGACAGGGTGGCAGAGGTGCCTGATTATGTGCGTGGCGTTTTTCGTCAGTGGTTGGCGGAACACGATCGGCAATATTTTGGTGTGCCACTGGGACAAAGTGTCGGAGGGGTGGATGATTTTGAGAGTTGCCACACCAAAGTGTCCAAGAAGGGCAGACGGTACTTTGTACTGCAACTTCCGCAGACGCACTACTGCAGAGTGAAAGCTGGTGTACAAGGTGGTTTGTCGGCGGATTTGGCGCAGCACAATGCTGCACAAACGTGTGTGTGTGTGTATGCCGACAGGGTGGTTTACCGATGTACCGGCCAAAGGGTGTGCAAAAGCCATCTCAGAGCCCATGACAAGCATGTCTTTGAAATTTGTCACCCGGGAGACGATCGGTGTTTTCGGGCCTTGTCTGGTGAGCATGTGCGGTCTCCGCTAGCTGGTGATGATCATCCATCGCCGGACATGGAGGTGGAGGAACAGGGTGACCTCTCCGACCTGGCGGGCTTTGTAGTTCCCGACGATCTGGAGTGGACCGATTTCACAACCGATGGGATGGAGTTGGAGAATTGGGTCTCACCCTCGGTGGCGGCGGTGGAGGAGGAGCAGGAGGGACAACGGTCGCCAGAGGAGGAGGTGGATGAGAGTGGTTTGCAGTGGTACGAGCGACGGGTGCCCAGAGCGAGTGGGGGGTGGGCCTTGGATGGTGGTCAGATTTACAACTTGGCCTGGTTTAGCCAACGATGCAACATGGATTTTGGTAACAACACTGCGGAGGACATTCAACAAGCTCGTGTGAATTTGTGCACCATGTTTAAACAATATTTGAGTGGGGGTTACATCCGGGTACCGTCAGTTAAACACTCAAGCCTGGTATCACACCTCTCTTATTTTGGCAAGTTGGTGGCTGTGACCGCAACTGGACCAGCACACTCGTTGAAAGTGTTGTATGACGATGCCAGTCTGTTTATCACCCATTTCAAGAGTCTGGTGGTGCTCAGCTGTAGCGACGATAACGGGTTTTTGCACATGGGCAACATGAAGTATTATTCAACGGAGGGTATGGACACCTGGTGTCCCGAGTTTAAATATCGACGCGGTCTGTTCTCCTTTGACAATGGTCTGCTGTTGGCTACACCGGAGCTGAAGTTTGCCACCTGGGAGGAATTGTTTGACGCCTTCCCCCGATGCCAAGGCCAGATTCGAGAATTGTACGCGCTGGTGGGTGTCCCTGCACAATCGTTTGCCGGAGATTTCCAGCCACTCTGGTTGCAGCGCCATCCAACGGATTTGGTGCGGGAGTATGGGCAGCCTGTGTACCAGATCAGCCAGTCTCAACAGTGGCAAGAGACCACCATGATGGCGTTGTTGGCCCTGCTCGGTCGCACAGTGTTTCCGCACCGAAAGTACGACGGGTGGCAGTTTTTCATGTATCTGTACGGCCACGCGGGCACCGGTAAAAGCACGATGGTCAACATGTGTAAACGCTGGTTTCGCAAGGCGGCGCGGGCCACCTGGAATTCGAAAAACAGTCACACGTTCAACAGCGACTTGTTGAAGGGTGATACCATTCTGTGTGATGATATCGGTATCGACGTGCCGAAAGAGTGGATGGAGTGGATGATGCAATTTGCCGACGGTGAAGTGGACATGAAGATGGACGTGAAACACGAACGACCGATACAAGTGTCACAAGTGGACGCCACTGTGTGTGTGGCCGGCAACAAAAGACCCGGACATTCATCACAGGTTGTTAATTTTGATGAGGGTCAGCTGAACAGACGATTGGCTCTGTGGAGTTTCGTCAGACCAGTGACTCGGAATACAGCCGATGGATCGATGGGGGATACGTTAAAGCAAAATGCCGTACCTATGTTGGTGGCCTCTCTACAACTGTACAATCTGTTTCGCAAGGCTATGGGTAACATATATTTTGAGGATGGTCTGCACTGTTTGGCGCCAGAAATGCAGACCTTCAAGGACAATGTTATGAATGCCCACCCGGTTCGTGTGTATGCAGAAGAAAAATTGCTGTTTAAAGCCGTGGATGAGCAAGGTGGGGCTGTTGAATTGTTTGTACCAGAGGCCACTCTGAAGAAGCACTTTCAGCAGTGGCTGACGGAGAACAACCACCCATCATCGTACGCCAGTAGGCTAGTGGAGGATCTGAAAAACCATTACAATGTGAAGCGCTTCACACGGTCAGACTCGCAGGTAAATGTCCAGTCCACTTGGATAGAGCAACCGAGTAAAGCGGATTGGGACGATCTGAACAAGGCGAGGCTGAAACAAGAACGACCATGGGTGGCGTTGCAGGGTGTCGATTTGAGGGAATGGCCCGGCTCGTTGATCAAGGCGGCCATGACGGTGGACCGAGAGATGAGCAGTGTACGTGCAAAGACGTTTAGGCGTCGCGCGGCCACCATCAATTTCATGCGTCAAGTGCAAGCGTACTACAGCAAGGGTTGTTCGCCTTCAAACGCGCAGCTGGAACAACAAATCAGAGACTGGGACAGTAAATACCATTGGTTGCGTATGGTTTTTTTCTAAACCACACCCTTTTAGAACACCAAAAATATAGAACACCAAAAAACGAAATGAGTTCCGCAAAATCTCAGTATGGTTTTGCCAGTGGTTCGCGAGGCCACGACAAGGCTGAAGAGTTGTATAGGGAGCGTCTCAAATTGCAGAGCAAGAATCAGGACCCTCAGAAATTGGACCACACCCAAACCAAGGAGGATCAGGATGTGACGGGAACCCGCTATGGCCAGGAGACAATGGGACAGTTCTTGCGCAAGGACGCTAAAGACATTGAAGATGACACGTTGGTGGATCTGTGGCGGGCCATCCCCCACAACAGCGCAGAATGGGGCCAGAAAATTATGCCGCCTGATCTGCCAGAAAAGATTTTGAAAAAGACCAAGGACCAAGAGTACCTGAACATGCTGAATTTCGTGTCTAACGCGGCTGTAGATCTGGACGATCCGGATACGCAGGAGTACCTGTACAACATGGCTCCCGAGCTAAAGTACGTACCAGACCAGTACGTCGAACAGACGGCCGGCACGCAGCTGTTCATTCGAAACCTGTTGAGAGACGGAAAAATCCGAGGGAAAAAAGATCTGCTCGTCGTGTGGGATTTGCTAAACCCCAACCGGGACATCCCTTTAGCCCCTATTTGGGATAGTAGTGGTATCATTCTGGATACCGTGCTCAGCAGTACCACACTGAAGGATCTGATCCAAACCAGCTGGAACTCTGAGAAAACCTGGAACAATCCTTTTGATTGGTGGTCAGCTGCCAGTGAGGACGAAAAGAAATGGCAGACTGGCATTGAAGAAGCCTACAAAAACGAATTGCAGAGGAAATTGAAGATTATGTTGGTCAGGCGTCTATTCCCCAAGTATCGCAAGAACATTGACAGACCGGGTAAACCCGTGGATGACATCATTTGGGAAGATCTCAAGGCTGCATTCAGGGGTACACCAGCCACCCTGGATCAGGCCATCAGCTACTCATTTCCCAACATCAATGTGGACGGTAAGAGCGATAAGAGTGATTTGAAAGCAGCTTTTACAGAGGCTGGCAGACTGCAGAAATCTCAGAAATCCTAAAACAGGGGCTACATTTGTAATGTGAACAAAATTACAGATTTATTTAGGGTCCTCCAAATGGTTTCAGAATACCGTGCACCACTCCACGCACTCCTTGCTTGAAGCCGCCCTCTGGCAAAAGTTTCCAAATCCACCCGGGAATGGTGGCCACAGAAAAGAACTTGGCAAAGCCCTTGAACCATGTGCCGGCGGTGCTTTTGGCCATACACGAGCCTATTCCAGCCACCCCGCTGTTTCCTTTCAAAGTACATTTGACAGCTTCGTACATTAAAAAGATGGCGACCCCGGCGACTCCCAACTCGATGCCCTCCCATGCCAGATCGTTTAAGGTGGTGGTCATTTTTCTAAGTCTTTGGTATAGAAAGAAAAGAAAAAAAAACCAAAAAATGTCCATTCCTGCTGCTATGGGGATACTGGGAGGGTTGACGTATTTCAAAGGTCGGTTCTGGGCACCGAGATCGCCAGTGGAGGATGAAACACCCGAGTCTGCCAGCTATCGACATTACACCATCGAGCGAATCTACAAGGAGCCCGTGTTGTTGGCCCAGCTACGCAAAGTGGGGCCTTCGGAGGACGGAATGTACACCTGGTACCAATTGTCTGGCTCCAGATACAAAGTGACCAACATGCAAGCCAGACACATTGACAAGTTGCAACAAAAGGCGTTTATTGAGTGATAAAGAAGCAAAATTTCTAACTGTACAATTGTGAATCATGGAGTTGTGGCGTATTGCGCTCCTGGCTGTTGCATGGTTTTTGTTTTGTCTAAGTTCTATTTCATGTGTAAGTAACATGAGAGCACTCTGCAGTGGTTATGTTGAACGACAGAAGCAACAAACACTAGAGAAGGGCGATCCCCCCTCCGGGAAATGGGAATGAAACAGCAATTGTATTAAAAGCCAAATTTTTACCACACCTCCATCCAAATAGCACAATCTGTAATGTCCACATTGCTCATACTGTAAGTGTAGCCAAACGTAAAAGTGAGCTCCCACTCACCGTGACTGACTGGACTCTGCACGTCAAAACACGGTTGACTCTGGGTCCAGTCGGCAAAATCCATCACATAATCATTGGTGCCCGGCGCCGGGATGGTCAAAGGAACCACTTCCCCACCCACGGTGTGTCTTTCCAGCGCGTCTGTCTTGTCAAACACGCTACAGCCTCCGTTCACCTTGAGACCAATGTTGCCATTGCTCGCCACCTTCATGTTCACATGGCGGTAGGCTGTGCTGGTGGTGCCCACGCGCATCGAGATACGAGAAACGACCAACTTGACCGGTCGCAGCGGCACCTTGAAGCGGCACGTCACACTATTGAACGGGGTGGCCGAGGTTTTATTGGCAAACAGCCGGTACGGTTTCTGATCACACGGTGGCACCCCCATCTTGGTTTCCCCTGTCTTTCTTAGAAATTTCATCAATCGGATGTATCTTCGAGTGACATCACTCTACATTTCTGAAATACATTATGACTAACAGATTGTGGGTCGCCGCCAAGCCAATCAATACTACACTTCGTGAGTTCCCCTTTCAGGAGGTTGCACTTGTCAGCATAGTGCTTGACCTTGCTCCTTACAAGCTGGCAGCCCTTAAGTTCCTCAACTTTGGTTTTGACTCCATCCATGGGTCCCTTCAGAGAGGTAAACATAGCAGACTGGACGTCCAAAGAATAGTCGTTGTCGAGCCATGTCAAAAGATCATCACGCCTGGTCCAACCGCCCTCTTTCGTTTCCATTCTTAAGAACTGGAAAGAAGCGATACACTGCAGCCCATACAAACGGCAAAGCCAAGCCCAGAATGCAAACTTCTCCTTTGAATCCATCTTCCAAATCCTATCCGTGAGGATGAGGTGGCTCTCGTCTGGGGATTTTCTCACTTCACGCATTGTAACAGTTGCAATGCCATTCGAGCGCCTCCTGTAACGAACAAATTGATTCTCCTTCCAGAATTCAATAGACTGCGTATCATAGAACTCGTCTGCAAAAACTTCAATGTCGCCGCCGTCTGGTTCGGGAACTTTGCAAGAGTATGCAAAGTGGGCGGACTCCGCCTTCAAGTCAGATGGTAACTGCTGCTCCGGATCAAGCACAACGGACAATTCAACAGATGGGCAGTTGTAAATAGGCATTGCTTGCTTCCATCCCATCGGCTCAACCATTACGGACGTCATGCTGCCTCCCTCCATGAGAAAAAGTGGCCAGTGCTCTGAAAAATGGTGCTTCCTGTTTTTGAGTTAACGGTTTGATCGATATAATGAAAGATGATCGATATACATAGGGAAACAGCCGATGCTAGTCTAATTAGAATGTGCGTAGACACTTCAACCCCAATACCCCATGACAGCTAATCGCAGTACAGGGCTTCCGTTAGTGCAATAAATACTTGTACGAAGAGACCAGCGGATCGGACAGCATTGTATTTATCGATCAAACAAGGAAGGCGCGACAAAATGCCCGATTAAATTTCGTTGTTTTGACGGGCATCACACTGTCTGTGGTGTGGTGACGGCCAGTTTGTCGTTCATCAGACTGTCCATGGTTTTCGGTAGTGAGACACTCTCATCACTGTGCAGTTGCATACTGTAAGCGTCCCCGTGCAAATTGAAATCCACAGACGAGCGCCTTCTGCGCACCTCGACGCGTTTGTTCATGTACACCGAGAGCACGCTGAAGGCCAAGGCGACATTCCACAACCGAAAAAGTAGCAGGTCGTGAACCACCAACACTGGCACTAAACCCAGCGTGGCACAGCACAGCGGCAGCCAGTACTTGTTGTCCTTGAACAGGTGCAACCGTTCGCGTATCTCCACCGCAGAGCGACAGTCGACAAACCAATTGAACGGTACCACCACAATCAAGGCTATGTACTGCAAGACAACATCCACCCAGAACATGGTCAGCGGTACATACACCGAGGAAGCTAGTAGTAGGCCGTTCACCAGCACAAATTGGATCCACATCCAGTGATCACCCAAATTGAAAGTCATCAACTGTACGGCTGTGGTGACCCATTGTGTTTGCAGTTGGTTATTCAATTGCCACAATTGCTCCGAGGGCCCAGCACACACTTCATAGTCGAGACACACCCACAGCAACAGCTCGGTGACGCCCTTTGCGAACACAGACACGATGGCAATGTATTTCTTATCTCTACAAAAGGCCGCGAACAACACGGGCCAAGTGAACAGCCACACCACCAAACTTAGCAGGCCGTTCATTCCTGTTCTTTTGGTTCAAGGGAACATCTGCAAAGGCTTCTTTGGAAATTTTCGCACCGTCACACTGCCAGGGTGGATGAATGTGCCCAACTTGTATCTGCCCGTGCGCAACATCTCCATGGTGTGTTCCCAGTGTGATTGTGGTTCCTCTGTGTGGTCTTCCATGTTGCCCCGCGCAAAAAACGGGTCGTTGGTCTCGATCAGCATTTTGTTGTGGTCTTCGTCTTGCTGCCCGCCTTCCAGTTCTTGCATCTCACTTTCCACTTGTTGCTCTTCTGCGCGTTTCTCTAGTGCCAGTTGTGTCCAATCCAACACCGAGCGGTCGAGCACGGCTTTGTATTTGGCATATCGATTCAGCTGTTCTTCCCAGTTACATCCACACGCCTGCCACACTTCCAGCGCACCCAGACGAAAGGGGGGCGGTTCCACGTCGGCCGTGAACACCATCATAGAGTCCAGCGGGTTGTGGTAGTCGTGGCCCTGGTCAATGTACAGAAACTGAAAATCCCGGGTACTTTCCTGTAGGATACGGTTGAAATCACGCCGGTGAGGGAACCAATCGGCATAATCCTTGGTGATGGCCTCCATTTGCCGGTTTTGTGATTGGTAAGACACTGCCACAATATCGGTATTACCTCGGGTTTTGGGCCCGATCGCCATAAAATCTTGCACCATGTTGAAACAGCACAGCCAGTAATGGCGCCCATTGAAACCTAACGAGTCAAAAAAGTTGGACCACCTGAGATGTTGTGCGTCATCGGCCACATCCTCGAAGATCAGGGCCACATAAGGGATGCGATCCCACTTCTCGCCCAGCTCGTGCATCTTGTCAATCATGTTTTTCTGTTTCATCAGTATACCTTCCAGCACTTTTTCGTCGATACCCTCGATGATGTGCTCATCGGGCACGTGCTGCGTCCAAAAACTGTTCATTTTAGTGTGTGTGAACACATACACATCATAGAACAGCACACTTAGCAGGTACAGGATGTGCCGACACTGCAGGGTTTTGCCTCGTCGACGTTTGCCAATCCAGGTGTAGATACCTTCCGGTCGCAGGATCGACAAGTCTAAAGGTTTAGTAATGGCAAACACCTCACCCTGTTGATGTTGTTCTTGTTGCAGCGGGTCCAGCAGATTCACGGCAGCCTCTGTTTCTTCTTCTTGTTGTTGCTCTGGCTGCATATTTTCTTTTTTTGAGGTTGACATGTGGGAAGGAGGAGATAATGGAAAGACAAGAACACCAACTGCTTCAAGACCTGGTCAAAAGAAATTTTGATGTACACGCCTGCACTCCTCTACTCAAGCAGACGCACGTCCGACGTCTGTACCAACAGCCGGCCACACAGCAACGCCGCCAATCGCACTGGTTACTGCAAGCAAAGTTAAAAAGTTTATGTCCTGACCTGGTTCCGGTGATCAACAAGATGGTCCAGCGCACCAATTCGGAAGGGTGTTACCCTTGTCCTGATTTGGAGGTAGATGTGTGGTGGTTAGTCGAACAAGTATTGAATTGTGTGGAGCGCAACCACAAAGACCGTGTACCCTTACTGCACGAAAC
>Ga0209273_10002504_pt1 | contig 13960 bp, 10 predicted proteins | sample tdAd471_FD_187126 | JGI IMG/M metagenome (GOLD analysis project Ga0209273, IMG submission 187126) | Marine sediment microbial communities from the Atlantic coast under amendment with organic carbon and nitrate - tdAd47.1 (SPAdes)... | ecosystem: Environmental > Aquatic > Marine > Coastal >...
TCCAAGGATATGGAGCAGTCTCTATCTCTTTTTCTACTCTACATATCTTATGTTCTTATGGGTTTGTACGTTTATTTTGGCGGGATATGGGTGCTGGAAAAGCCATATCAAACCAATGGGTTAAAACAGCTTTGCTTTTTATGGTGCTATCTACGATCGGCGTATGGGCCATGGGGCCGATTATGGCAAGTGGATTGCGCGGTTCCCAGTGGTATTATATGGCGGTACAGTTTTATTTGCATTTTCAATTTAATGGGTGGTTCATATTTGCGATTCTAGCGATATTTTTCCGTTTAATGGAAAACCGATCAGTGATTTTTCCGCCACAATTGATGAAGCGTTTTTTTCTTTTCTTATTGGTGTCCTGTCTGTTGACTTATGCCTTGGCCGTGGCTTGGTCGCAACCCATGCTGATTGTATTTATCATCAATGGCATAGGTGTGACGCTGCAACTAGTCACCCTCTTTTATGGGGGTAAATTATTGATGACTCAGCAGGGGCAATTACTCACTTCTTTTACTCGCCTGGAAAGCCTGTTGGTGCGAATTGCCGCTTCTTCCTTTGGCCTTAAGGTCATTATCCAAGCTCTTGTCGTGTTACCATTTGTAGCAGAAGCAGCTTATACCATCCGAAATTATGTGATAGGTTTTATCCACCTGCTGTTATTGGGCGCAGTGAGTAGTTTTCTCTTGGCTATTGCCTTCCGAGAAAAACTATATTGGAGTGATCGACTCAGTACGCGCATTGGCGTGTTTTTGTTGGTTTTGGGGTTTGTATTAAGTGAATGCCTACTGTTTTTGCAGGGTACTATGCTCTGGTGGGGTATAGGATTTTTACCCCAATATTATGAACTATTGTTTGGCTGCAGCCTCTTGCTTCCGCTCGGTATATTATTGATTGTACCAGGGCAATTTAGACGGTATAGTACACAAACTTCTGCCTGATGACCTATTTAGGCGAAGACTTTGGTCGGGATTAGGAAACGGGCCATAGCTTCTAGCACTTGTTCCTTCTCTTCTTCTTGTGGGAAATGTCCACAATCGGCAAGTCGTACTGCTTTGGCCTTAGGGTAGGCCGTCATAAACTGATCCAGGTATTCAGCTAAGATAAATGGGTCTTTCATTCCCCAGATGAACAACATCTTTTTCTGTTGTAGAACCTCTTTTTTTGCCCACAATTCTCCAAACCAGGCTTGGTCATTGAGTAGTGATCGGGCAAAGGCTAGGGGGCCATTTCTTTCGCTAGCCTTGGAAAATACCTTTCTATAGTGCCGATGAATGGATGGGGTCAGCTTACTTCTATTGGCAAAAGACTGCGGGATCAAAAAGCGAGGGGAGAAGTTCAGCCTTTTATACAAAAAAGGAAGGAAAGGACTGCGTAGTATCTTACTGCTCTTGATGAACTCAGGTCTTTCCGAGCAATCCCACAGCCAAGAATTGAAGATAATCAGCCGATGAATATTATTGGGGTGCTTCAGGGCATAATCCATCCCTATAATGGTGCCAAAGTCATGCATAACCATCGTAATTTGTTCCAACTGTAAGGCTTGGATGAAAGCAGCTAAGGTCTTCGCATGATTTTTAGTATGGTAATCATAGTCGGCAGGCTTGTCGGACAGCCCAAATCCAATGTGATCGATGGCGATACACCTAAAATGCTTGGACAGGGCTTTAATTTGATAGCGAAAATCAAATGACCAGGAAGGGGTGCCGTGTACAAAGAGCAAAACGGCTCCAGCGCCCTCATCAATATAGTGCATCGATTGACCATTGATACTAAAGTATTTGGCATCGAAAGGGTACTCTTTTTTGTTTAACCAGGGAAAGGTAGTAGACTTCATAAATATTTAATTTTTCACAAAGTTGAGCCATTCCACCTTCCTAAATCTTGGTATAAACCAATATTTATTAGTTCACCTTATCCTTGGGAGCCCAGCTGCAACTTGGAGCTGCAAAAAGAGAACCAAGAGAATTGCGGATAGCTGCTAGGAAATGACTTCAAATGTAAAAACTAGTCTCAATTAAGACCTTTTGAGAATAAATAGGTAGCGCATAGAGTTTATAATGAGAGCAAGGATGTTGCGTGAATTTTACAAGAATTAGTGGATTATTAAATTGTTACATTACAACTTCTATTCATGCAATTAATATTTACTATTTTCAGGCGTCAAATGAATAGGATGTAGGCTTCTTTTGCTGAAGCGGTGATTTACAGCTAGAATAGAATAGCTGAGATATAGCATTGCAACTCTAGGTTCTTAATTCCGTTCCAAGTATAAAAATGGTTGGCTATAACCATTACAAGACAAAGAATGACAGTTTATGGTTGAGGTTGAAAACCCCCTTTTGGTAGCTTGCGCAAGTCATGTACAGGCATTTTTCGAAGCTCAGATCTCTGATAAGTACGTCTATCATGATTTTCAGCATACGCGTTATGTTGTAGATATGGCCCTACATATTGCAGAAGGTTACGAATTGACTGATAAGGAATTAGAGATCATTCAATTAGCAGCTTGGTTTCATGACGTAGGTTATGACAAAGGGCAGGAAGGGCATGAAGAGCGCGGAGTAGAATATGCCCGCACTTTTTTAGAAAAATGGGACTACCCAGAAGAAGATTTTCAGAAAGTGGCTCAGGCTATCATGGCTACTCGCTATCCTCATAGTCCACAAGGATTGTTAGATGAAATTGTTTGTGATGCTGATCTCAGTCATTTGGGGAATGAATGGTATTGGGATCGTTGCGGGAAGGTTCGGCAAGAAATGTTAGCCATCAAGGGATTGGTCATGTCTGACCAAGAATGGGTTGATTTTGAACTCTCCTTTATAACACAGCACAACTATCATACCACTGTAGCCGAAGAACTTTTCAATAAAGAGAAGGGAAAACACATCCGCCAATTGCTCAAGCAGAAGCGACGGCTGAACCCTGACCCATCCAAAGATATTGCCGAAGCTAAAAAGAAGAAGAAGAAAAAGAAGAAGAAAAAAAGCGTTTTTGTAGAGAAAGAAGGCGGTAACCCTGAATTGAAACAGCTCAACCTTGGCCGAGGAGTGGAAACGATGTACCGGACTACTTATCGTACACACGTCAACTTGAGTTCGATTGCGGATAATAAGGCCAACTTCATGTTGACGATCAATTCTATTATCATTTCTATTTCAGTGCCTTTTGTGGCCTCGCAAGTAGAAGATAATCCCAAGGTCGTGCTACCTACCATGATCTTAATTGCTTCTGCGCTTACTGCCTTGGTCTTTGCGATTCTCTCTACTCGCCCCAAGGTCACCAAAGGTGAATTTACAAGGGATGATATCCAAAATAAGCGCTCCAATCTGCTGTTTTTTGGTAACTTCTATAATATGAAACTCAATGATTTTCATTGGGGCATGATGGAAATGATTAAGGACACGGACTTTCTCTATAGTTCGATGACGCGTGACCTATATTACCTCGGAATAGTGTTGGCTAAAAAATATCGACTGCTTCGTATTTGCTTTGATATTTTCATGTATGGTGTCATCTTATCTGTATTGGCTTTTGTCATTACATTCCTTTTCTTTTAAGGGGGTGAAGCTAGTACCGTGGAACAAAAACAACTTCCCTCCCAAATTTTGTTTAATTTCACTTGTTGTTATTGAACTCTTTCAGGTTTTGGGCCTTATATATACATATCTAATTTTTAAAAAGAAATCTAGAATTTATGTTGTCAAAGTCGATGGAAAGCGCATTAAACCAGCAGCTTGTTTTAGAAGGATATGCCTCATTTTTGTATCTTTCTATGGCTTCCTGGTGTGAGCTAGAAGGCTTAGAAGGTTGTGCTAAATTTATGTACCGCCAATCAGAGGAGGAAACGCAACATATGTTGCGTATTTTCAATTATATCAATGAAATGGATGGCCATGCTTTAGCTCCGGCTATTGCGCAACCTCCGCATACTTTTGAATCGGTAAAAGTGCTGTTTGATAAGGTTTACGCGCATGAACAAAAAGTGACCGCAGCTATCAATGAACTGGTGGCGCAGAGCTATGATGAAAAAGATCATGCTACCTTCAATTTCTTACAGTGGTATGTAGAAGAGCAGCGAGAAGAGGAAGCCTTAATGCGTACAATTCTAGACCGCATCAAGTTGATTGGAGATGGCCCACAGAGTTTATATTATATCGACATGGAGCTGGAAAAGATCAATGAAATAGAAGAAAAAGAAGCGGCGGCTAGCGGCGAATAATTTCATAAGAACTGAATATCATGGCAGATGACGAATTAGTGGGCGACTTCAATCACTATGAGGAATTCGATGGGTTTGATCAAAAAACAAGAATCCTAGTTTTGAAGCAATTTTTCTTTGAATCGGAGGCGCATATTTATGCGGCTCGATTAAGAGAAGAAGGGATTAGATGCGAGATATCAAGTGCTACTATACAAACGATACTACCGGTAGAACAGGCTGGCATCAAACTCCTAGTGAGAGAATCGGACCTCGAAGAAGCTACTAAAATCATCGCCTTGATGGATATGCAGAAAGAAATGGTTCCAGAAGGATCCTTTCATGATATCGATAAAGATGAGATTATGTATATGCAAGAGGTAGAGAAGGACAAGAAAGGCAATCGGAATTTGCTTTGGGTTGCTCTTTTTATTCTCGTGATCTTGGTACTACGTGCTTTTTTGAGAGGGGCAGGCTTGATTGATAGCCGTTGGGACTTTTTTTAAAGTGATCTTTTGAATCTCTTCAAGAGGTAGAAAGAAAAAAGAAAGGCTTCAGAAACATTGTCCTGATGGACAAGTTCCTGAAGCCTTTTCTTTTGCCTGCTCTGACCAAAAAAATGTCAGAGAGCCGCTTTTTATTGCGTAACAAACTTAGCTGTAAACCGCTGTTTGTTCTGCGTGACGCTTAATATGTGTGGTCCTTTAGCCACATTGTCTAGACTGATATTTTGTCGATAGCTGCCAGCAAAATTGGGCAGGTATTCTTTGTACACTTCTTGGCCCTTCACATCAAATATTTGGATGAGTACTGGGCTAGTTGCTGCTTGGAAACTGACTAACATTTGTCCCTTGTTCGGATTGGGCGTCAGTTTGAAGTTGTCCAAGTGTAAGACTGTGCTAGGTGCTGGTAGTTGAGTCGGCGTTTTATCTGCTGGGCCTTCGAGTTTAAACTTAATGGGAATATTAAGTTCAACCGCTACTGCTTTTCCGCCATTTCTGCCTGGTGTCCAAGGTTGTTTGATGGCGTTCATGATCCGGTAAGCTACTTTGCCGAGTTCTGGAGAGGGAGACTTCATGATTTTCAGGTCTTCCATTTCGCCCGCTTTGTTGACAATGAAATTGACAATTACCGTTCCTTCTGTACCGGCATCTTTCGCTGCCTTGGGGTATTTTATGTTTTGAAAGATATAGTTTAGCAGAGCCTCATCTGAAGCCATTTTTCTTTCTGCCGCTGTACCTTGTTTAGCGTCTACTCCTGGGAAAAGGGGCATTTCTTCTACCTTTTTCAGGGTAGCTTCTTTCTTGTCAATTCCCAATGCAAAGTTGAAGGGGAGTTTCATGTCAACATCTACTGCTTTGCCCATAGACCTGCCAGGCGTCCAGTTTGGCATAGCCTTAACCATCCGTAAAGCTTCTTGCTGTAGATTGGCATCCTCTGAACCACCTACTACTTTAGGGCTAACTACTTTACCATTTTTCTTTACCGTAAAGCCAACGATTACTTTCCCTTCGATGCCAGCACTCGCTGCTGCTTTAGGGTACTGCATATTAGCAATCATATAATTGACCAAAGCCGTTTTGGAGCAAATGTTTTTCTGTTTTTCTGATCCAGCCTCTTCGCAGCCACCAAAGCGAGGCATTTGATCCACAAAGCCTTCTTTCTTGTATCCTTTTGTATAGATCTCAACTACGCCATTAACACCTTTAGTGCCGTACTTGTCAAACGCTGATTGGTCTTTTAACACATTGATACTAGCAATGTCATTTGGATCGAGATCTTTAATATCACCGGGAGAACCATCACCTCTTTCGAAGATTTCGTCGTCTACCACAAATAAGGGCTCGGTAGCAGTGGCGGATTTAATGCTAATAGTAGCTTCCTCGCCTTTATTCAACTCTTCTTGCACACCAGCCGCTTTGGTTTCCCTGATAATAAAAGTCGTTTTCTCTTCAGATGCATCAATGTTTTTATCTTTTTTCAATTCTTCTGATTGTATGAAATCTTTAGTGTAGACTTCTACTACCCCGTTTGCTCCGGCCTCGCCATAGACAGCTTCCGCTTTTTTCCCTTTGAATACATTGATTGTTGCAATCATTTCTGGATTTATAGCCTCTACTACAAGTTTGGAACTCACTTTTCCATCAATCACGTATATTGGATTTAAATGGGGGGTGGCCTTGTCCTTCATTAAAATCTTTCCTATTGACAAGGCTGGCTTTTTCTCTTCCACCGCCTGATCTTTTTTAATAGACTGAGGCTGGAAAGGCTGGCGGAATTGACCACTTTGCAATTGATCGTCTACTACTTTAGTATCCATCTCATATTCGTTGGCTACCAGTACAGCAACCTCAGTGATTTCTTTTTTATGAGTCGGGAAGGCGCTGACATACTCATCGTAAGTTCTAGCAAATTTTCCAGCAATTTCACCATCCATATTGGTTTTAGCATAAGCTCTTTTAGCCAATATCGCGGATAATGCTTTCTTGATTTTACCCAAATCTGGATCGGGGTTCTCAGCGCTAATAGCTGTTGTTTCGGGCGTTACTACTTTGTATACTTTATTAGGAGCAAAGGCCATTAAGAACAAAGCAAGAAGCGGGAGAATAAAGGTATATTTCATTAAAGACTGTTGTGTTGACTTTTTCTTTGTCATCATCGTCAGGCGTTTTTTCAGTTGTGAATGAATAAAATGATTGGCGATGGCGATCGGCGGTCCGGACATCGATTGCCTTATTAATAAATGGCCATACGTTTTTCGTTTAGTGGTTTGGAGTACCGCCTCGTCTGCCTGATATTCATGTATCATGCGTAAGGAGCGGCGATATAACCAGACCAAAGGGCTAAACCATAGTACAATACCTATCAATTCGACTAAGAGCACATCAAGGCTGTGCCACTGGCGAATATGTTCGATTTCGTGTGTAATTATTTTTTCCTCATCGGCCTTGTCTAAAGGAATTTGTTGGCTTTGGAACAACCAATGGAAAAAGGAAAAGGGCGGATGGATACTCGCTGTTTTGATCAAGGCGTAGCCCGGGCGTGCTTGCTTCGATCCACCTAAATACAAGAAAGCAATGCGAGCTAAACCAAATACAAAGCGCAATCCCAAAATGAGCACTCCCAGGCAGTAGATGACAAAAGTTCCTTTCAATAACCACTCCCGAAAGTCCATCTCTTCAGCGACCACAGCAGTGGCTTCCATACCGGCCAAGGATTCTATATCCAGGCCAGCGATAGCAGGCACTTCAGCTATTTGTTCGATGATAATTTGATACTCTACTAGTGGAATCACTAGACCACTGATCAGTCCACCTAACAGGTACCAGCGATTGTATTCAAAAAAGGTTTCTTTGCTTAAGACCAAGCTATATAAGAGATAAAAACCGAACCAGCAGAGGTTTACTTCAAGTATATAATTTAGCATGGGTTGCGCATTATGTTGAATTGCTTTTAGATATATGACTTGGCTAGTGAGTAGAGAAATAATGCTCGGCGAGTAACTGAATATTCAAGGTGCCGCTATCACTCCTCTTCTAATGTATCTAACAAGTCAGACAATTCGTTTAAGCTAAGGTTCTGTTCTTCAACCATAAAAGAGACCAATCGCTTCATGGAGCCATCAAAGTAATCAGATACGAACTTTTTGAGCGTCTGGCGACTATAGTCATGTTTGGTCATCGTAGGGAAATACTCATAAGTACGACCATAGGCTTTATGGGCTAAAATCCCTTTCTCTTCTAATGTTCTTACAACGGTCGATACCGTGCTATGCGGAGGTTTCGTTAGTTGTAATTCGACTTCCATGTATTGACGGATATCGCTCACGGTACATCTGCCTAATTTCCAGATGATTTGCATGATTTCTTCTTCTGCCTTGGTCAATTTTTTCATGGTTTACCTTTTGCTTAGGTGGATAATTTCTTTTAACTGTTTGATTCGTTGGGTGCTATACTCCTGAAACTTTTTATCATTGCTGGCCAAGTACTGGTCATAATACTTCAAGGCCGGTTTTTTATCTTTATAATAAAGATCGCAAGTACGCGCCAAGTGAAATAAGTACTCCGCTTTAGGTTCGTATTCGTAAGCTTTCTTATAATGACGAATCGCTGCCTTGTATTTGTTTTCGCTCACTAAGATGGAGGCCAAGTCACTTTGATAGGTTCCCATCTGCTCAGAGATCCCTTTCTCTATGGCTTTTTCAAAATGAGCTATACTTTTATCCATCTCTTCCAATTCCTTGTACGCTAGCCCTAGGTAATGATGTGTTCGATCCGAATCTTTCCCTCTAGCCACGATTCGTTCTAGGTGAAAAACAGAATTATCTAGGCTGTCTATTCTCAAATAAGCGACTCCGAGCATCATTTGATAGTAGTCACTGGTATCCCCCAGGGACATCGCTTTTTCAATAGCATAGGCAACAGTCGGGTAATCCTTTTGCTTTTGAAATAAGCGAGCCTGGTTGTATAAAAGTTTGATATTGTTGGGGTCAATATTTAATCCTTTTTGCAGTACCCGTTCTGCATATTCCAATTCATTCAAGGCTAAATAGATGTCGCTCAACTGATCAATAATCTCTACATCTCCTTCATTGAGTTCATGTGCCCTAATGAAATAGGCAATACCTGGCAATGTTTTATTTAATCGCAAAGCGGCATAGCCCATTCGCTTGAAATAATAACTATTGGTTGAGTCGATAACAATGAGCTGTGCATATTGTTTTTCGGCCTCCTGGTAGTTATTAATCCGTTCATAGATAGATCCTAGTGAACTTAGTGCATTGGTATTGAGTGAATCCAATTTTAATACCTTTTGGTAAAATAATTTGGCATCGGGATAGCGTCCCATTTGAAAATTGCAGTAAGCGATTTTCAATAGGAAGTTCATGTTCTCCTGATCATGGATGTGGCATTCACTCAGTAAGTTCAAGGCTTTATCAAACTGAAAAGCATTCATCAATTCTAGCGCCTCTTGGTATAATCCCGTATTAGCGATTGAATCTTGTACTTGTCCGTTTAGCCTTATCGTAACTAGCTGGAAGATCACGAATAATATCAAACAACTTCGGTTCAAAAGATTTAATAAGCGCGTTTTTCTTTGCAGAAATTTTAAGGCTTTATTCTTTATCATTTGAGTAACTGATACAAACATACGTCGGTTTTTTTAAGCATGCAACTATTTTTAACGATTTATAACGTATTTTTTAGTTATAAAGCGTTTTCTTTAGTTTAGATGCGTGAAAACGGAGTATTGGTGGGTGATAAACAGGATTATTTTTGAAAATATTTAAGCCTGTTTTAGTGGGGGAACTTCAGGAAATCAAATTTGGAGGTCTTTTTGATTGATTCCTATGGTATTTGGCTAAAGAAAAAACCTCCGAAAATACGTGTGGTATTCGGAGGCTTGCAGTTTGATGGGGCCGAAACAAGTGTTAGTGCTAATATATACTTGACGTGAAGTGATTTGGGATTTCCTCAAATCACTTCAATCCATATAGATGAACCACTGTTATCATTATTGTAGCTTGAATCGGATAGGTAGATTGAACTGTACTCGGACAGGTCTTCCTTGTTGCATACCGGGGTTCCAAGTTAGATTTTTCTGATTCATCAGATTAACTACCCGCAATGCCTCTTGTCCACAACCACCCGCTAGATCCCTTACAACCTCCGTCTCACTGATCGTACCGTCTTTTTCTACAATAAACCGAATCACCGCTTGCCCTTCAATATTGTTTTCTCTTGCGATAGCTGGATACTTGATGTGCTTGGATAGAAAACTGAGTAGGCTTCTATCTGAACATTGCTTTCGCTCTGCCTTACTGGGTAGCTTTTTGCAATCTCCAAAGCTGGGCATTTCCTCTACAGCTACAAAAAAATCATCTGTTTCTTCAGGTTCGGGGGGCGGTGGTGGTGGCGGAAGCAATTTGGGCTTCTCAATGGCTTTCGGTGGAGCGACTACTTCGGTATTGATATCTATGCTTCGGTCTTCAAATTCAGGCTCTTCTTCCTCAATCAATTCTTCATCAACTACGGGTTCGATGACAGGTGGTGGTGGCGGCGGCGGCGGGGGAGGAGGGGTAGTCGTAATCGGGGGAACCTGGTCGAGGTCTTCAATATCACCGATCTCGAGATTGGCATATTCTGTCGACTCGTAAGTCGTCCAGCTAAAGGCCAATATCGTCATTCCAAGAGCAATCGATAAGCCAAATCGGATCAAGGTGTTTCGCCAGCGGAAAATATTGACGACAGCATATTTATTCCTGTTGGCTAATAATTTTTTCCCACTCTTTTCTAACAAGGATTGTTGACTGGTCCGATTTAACCAATAACGCCAACCGTAAATAAGAACCAGAACCGTGATGAGCATCCCCGTGCACGCCAATAGCAATTGGGTGCCATCAATGCTGATAGCAAGCAGATTCATAATGCTAAGTTTTTAATGATAATGGAATGTACACCCTAGATAATGGATGCTTCTGGTAATAGATCGACGTCGTTTGATAATAAAGATGTAGGAAACATCTTTTTTGGTGTGTGGCATCGCCGGCTTTTACTTCAAGGGGTGAATTACTCACCCCTTGAAGTAAAAAAGCCGGTGAGATGCACCTAATTCCCGCGCCTACCCCCTCGGGATTGTCCTCCTCTTGAGTTATTACCAGTTCCAGTCTGGGTGGTAGGCTTTTCGGGTTCGGGAAGTTTCTCGCCTAAGGTTAGGGTAGCCTCAACATCCCAATTGGCTCGCACCTCGTCAATAGGCCGGCGATAGATGGGTTCAGGTTGACGGCCAAGATCATAATCGCCCGTATCCCAGCGTCCATTTTGATTATAATCGGTAATAACCTGGACGGTATATTTAGCAGGCGAAATGGTATTGAGTAATCGATTATAGCTTTCACTACCGCTCAATATCCATCGTTCTACGACCACATCATTACGACCTAAAAGTTCTATGATATACTGTAATGTGGAATCAAACCCGACCAGAGTGAGGTTTAGGTTTCCATAACTCTTGTATAGATCAGGAGAGTATGTTTTTACGATACTATCGGGGTTGACTAAGCCATACATATCAGTAATAGCACCTGGTAAAACCTCCAGCGCATAGGGACGCCCCTCTCGCCAGGAATAAGACATGCTAAGCTGTTGTCTAGACAAGGTGTCAAAGCTATAAATAGGCTGTATTTTTGTCCGCAGGGTATCTTCATAAAAACCAATGAGGGATGTATCTATTTCAGCAATGGGGTGATTGAATTTTAACACTACATCTAGGGTAGGCTTGAATTTTCTCCCCGTTCCACCTCCCTTGGACTGGAAGCTACTTTCCGCTAAAAAAGCAGAGCGATCACCCGGGCGGATGGGAATGGTATCACTAAATATACTATCCTGCTGAAGATATAATGACCAAGTTTGTCGATCGCTCTGGTCATACCAAACCTTCAAGGTGTCCTTGTCAAACTCATAAATAACCTCTTGTCCGACGGTATCATAACGTAGGGACAGTAGGTCAATAGAGGGGTTTTGATTAAAATTAACTTTCAATAAGCCGTAAATGGTGGAATCTACATCTTGAATCCGATAAGGCTGGGCTTCTGTAAACAATTGAATATTCATTACGGCACTAGTGTCAGGCCCTAAAACAATAAAAGAATCTGGGAAACCAATCGCTTCATTGGACTGATTAAATAGGTAATTGAGATCACTATCTTCTAGCGCGAATCCTTTGAAGGTGCCTTCTTTTACATTTTCGATTTTAAAATTCCCCTCTTTATCTGTTTTTGCAAAATAGAAAGGTCGCTCAGTTCTTACCACCGTGTCTGACAAGTTTTCGTACAACATGACCCGAATGTTTTCTTTCGGCTCTGCTGTGAATGCATCCAAAACCTGTCCGCTGATGGTCAAGGAATCGAGGTAATCACCGGTGGAGAAAACGAATCGTAGGTTCTCCGCCGGATTTTTTTCGGTCAAATCTTTTACCGCTTCTCCAAAGTTGATGGTGTAGGTAACATCCTTTTTTAGTTCTTCCTCATCTGCAAAGTCTACGCGTACGGTCTTTTTCTTAAGGGTAATATCTAGTGGTTTTTCCAAAGGGGGAGACACCACCACTTGCTGGAAAATATCATTGACTTGTACCCATTCGTCAAAAGTCAGTTCGATTCGCTGTTTTTCAAAATTGGTTTGAAAATTGGGGGAAGAGTCCTCTTCCACTATACTGGGCGGTGTTTCATCGCGCGGCCCACCAGTAGGTGCCAAGGGGTTGGCGCAGGCATTGACTAAAAGGTATAAAAGGCTCACTAGGACAAAAGAGGAGAACGAAAGTTTTAAAGTTGGAAATCGGAAGTCCATCAGTTGGAGGTCGGAAGTCGGAAGCCGGAAGAAGTTGGAAGTTCTAGGTTCGTACCAGCTTTGAAAAGTAGAAAGGAAACCAAAGCGCTTGAGGGCGGATTGGGGATTCCCAGCTGCGGGTATATTCTTTTTGACTAGATTTGACTTCTTCATCTTGACTCCTTTTACTATTCGAGCGGCAAATATACACATACCATCAACGAAATGGCGATCATTTTACCGACAAGTCAAACTAGAACGGCCAGTAAGCCTTGAAATGAGCTATATCTTGTAAGGATTAACCTTTTATTAGGTTTGTAAAGAGATAAGTAAGTGAAGCAGTGGAAACGGTGTCTCATTGTCTTTCCGTCACCGTTTTTTCCGTTCGTAACAAATCACTTCCCAGCCTTAAGTGCAGCCTATACATTTGAAGAAAAAATAAGCGGATGAAAAATCAATTATTGTTTGTCATATTAGTAATGCTAAGCTTCCAATTCAGTTGCTACAATCCTAGTACAGACGAAACAACAAAACCTATTTCCGGAAGCATAAGCGTAAACTACAAGACGGAAACCGCATCTAGCTTCTCTCCATTCAAAGCCTATAATAGAGTTAAGTAGCTGGATGTATATAATCGTCAATTTTGGAGGAGGATGTTTTTGTGTTAGACTAGGCAGATTTGATGATAATAGCCCAAGCTACTTGAAGAAAATCTAACGCAGTATAACGCAAAAAGAGCCCGCCATAAAGTGTCGAGTATATAGGTTCAGCTACTTACCTTACTGGTTCAAGTACTTTGCCCCAACGATTTGATGGGAAAAGGCAAGGGTTTGCTTCTCCACACACAGCTTAGTACAACCCACTTTAACCGTCGCATTGGGAGTGGCTACGAATCGGGTTGCCATGTATGGAGGAAAGTCGGGGAGGGAAAAATTAGATTTTATGATAATTTCAATGGTTTGACTGCCTTGATTTGAAATGACGACCAATTTTCCACAATCGCCTTGGCCACAGGAAGTGGATTCGGTCATTATCAAATCAGATTTTGCAGATTCATCTAGTGCTTCGCCATGCCATTCTACTCCCTCTCCATCCGATTGATCAAAAACAGTGTCTCTTATCTCGTTATACGTGAGCGAAATGGAAGGCGTATTTTTGCAAGCAAATAGAATAAGCCCACATAGAAGGAGTACAGCTGAGTGATAGATTCTCATCAGATTGTTTTTTAGTAAACGACGGGTGAAAAGAAGTACTTCATCCAAAATTAAGAAAGAAGTTGTTTAAAAATGATTGATTGGCTGCAATTTGAGAGAACAAGAACTTGAAAACAGCTTTTTTCTTTACCGTAGCGCTGCTATGCTAAAGAAAAAACCAGTTCCCAAAACCTCATTCCTTCAAATTTCGCCTCAAAAAATCATTCTTAAACAACTTC
>Ga0209273_10002507_pt1 | contig 13953 bp, 12 predicted proteins | sample tdAd471_FD_187126 | JGI IMG/M metagenome (GOLD analysis project Ga0209273, IMG submission 187126) | Marine sediment microbial communities from the Atlantic coast under amendment with organic carbon and nitrate - tdAd47.1 (SPAdes)... | ecosystem: Environmental > Aquatic > Marine > Coastal >...
CTGCGCGTCGATCAGGTGCAGTTGACACGAGCCGGTCTTGAATACCTGAAGCGGTTTAACCGCCTGGAAGACCTGAGCCTGCATCATCATCGCCAGTTGCCCGACGCGGGGCTGCGACACCTGCGGGAACTGAAGTATCTGAAGAAGCTCGGTCTGCTCGGCACGAACGTCACCGACGAAGGGCTGCGTTATCTCAGTGAGCTGTCGAGCCTGAAGGTGCTCAACCTTGCCTACACCCCGGTGACCGATCGCGGCCTCGCCAGCCTGGCCGGGCTGATCGAACTTGAGGAGCTGCTGCTCGGAGATACGCTCGTGACGGACGGCGGGCTGGCTCACCTCGGCCTGATGCGGAACCTCCGCGGCCTGGGGCTCAGCGGCACGCGGGTCGAAGGGCACGGCCTCAAGCATCTGCAGCGGCTGGAACGGCTCGAGCGAATTGGCCTCAGTGGCACACTGATCTCCGACGACAGCGTTCACTTTGTCGCGGCGCTGCCGAAGCTGGTGGCGATCAGCCTGAGAGGAACCCGGCTGACGGACGCCGGTGCAGAGAAGCTCGCGAAGCTTGAGTGTCTCGAGGTCCTCTGGCTTGACCGGACAGCGGTCACCGAGCAGGGACTGAAGTGGTTGCCGCGACTGTCCGGTTTGCGGGAGCTGGGCGTGCGAAACTGCCGCGTCAGTGACTCGCTGATCGATACGCTGGCTGCAATGCCACAACTTGGTGTCGTCAACCTGTTTGGTACCGACGTGACGGAAGCCGGCATCGCACGCCTGCGAGACGCACGGCCAGATTGCGAAATCATACGCTGAATGGGTAGGCTGGTGAGATTCCGACCGATGGAGAGTCGGGCTTTCTGGTACGGGCAGTGAAGGAGAGGACCGCTGGCCGTTTCGGCATAACACTTCAGAAATTCGTGGCTGACCGGGCTGAGGGACGCTCCCGGGCGTTCCATGTTTCGGTTTCTCAGTCGGTTGTCGCCAATGAGTGTGATTCTCAAACCTGAACGCGGCGGACGCCCCATCATCCTCGATAAGCCGATCCTGCTGGTCGGTCGGCATCCGGACTGCGATGTCATCATCAAGGACAGTCCGAAGATCTCGCGCAAGCACTGCTGCATCGCGCTGGTTGATGATCGCTTTGTCGTTCGCGACCTCGAAAGCATGAACGGCGTCTTTGTGAATGGCGACCGCGTCAGTCACTCACACGATCTGGTTCATGGCGACCAGCTGGTCATCGGCGATGTGCCGTTTGCCGTCGTCCGAGTGGGAGCGTCCGATGGGAAGAAGGCTCCGCGACCGGGGACGAGTACGGAATCGGTCGTTGATCCGGAATTCGCCCGCGACGCGACGATCGCCGACAGCCCGCCGGACTCCGCCGACGAGCCACCCCTGCCGAAATCGAAGTCCGTTCACAAAGCCGGTCCGAACGACGTCGTCGAATTCAGCTCTGCGTTTGCGGTTCCGTTGAGCGACTCTGCAGACGACGAAGAGTTCCTGCGGCTCGCCGATTCCGACGACTGATCGCGGGCCGACCCCGTTCAAGCACGGTAGCTCGACTGCAATGTCGCTGCGGTTCTACTTGCGGTCCGTCTGCGCGACTTCTTCGTCGGCAGCACAGATGACATCGTACGCCGCGCTGGAATCATCGGCGGTGCGCAGCTGGTCGAGAAAATCCGGCAGCTGCAACATTCGCCCAAGCCGGGCGACGATTCTCAGATGGCTGCGGGAATCGTGGCAGAGCACCAGAAAGAAGATATCCGTCAGTCCGCCTGACGCAGCACCAAACGGAATGCCGCTGAAAGTTCGCCCGTAGGCAATCAGAGACTCGCCGTGCGCATCCGGCAACGGATTTCGCGGGTGGGGAATCGCCACTCCGCCAGGGTACGCCGTCGAGAACAGCTCCTCGCGCTGCAGAACGGCCGACAGGATGTCGTTGGGCGACCAGACCTGCCAGGTTCGACCAGCCACTTCGATCAGCGATTCGAGGACCGACCGCCGCGTTCGTGCCTGCAGAGGCACCTGCACGGTGTCCCGATGCAGGATCGAGGTGACGGGCAGCGTGTCGCAGACAGTCTCCGAATCCTGGCTGACTTCGACATTGCGGAGTTCCGCGCTTGAGTACTCCCGCATCTCCTTTTCGAGCCAGCGCGTGATCTCCATCGAATGGAACTGCCAGACGCCGCCGACTTTCCGGCCAGGAACACGACCTCGATTGACCAGCTTTTCGATCTCGCGCCGATCCCGTCCCAGGTGGGCGGCCAGCTCTTCGAGCGTGAAGACTTCGTGAGACATCGTCGGCATCCTGGGGGAGGGAAGGATTGCCGTACGTTCGAAAGATGGCGACCGGAAATGCGGTTTCGGAACGAACGGCAGGCAGGATTCGGGGCGGGACAGCCAGTGGAGACCTTGCTGCCGTTCAACGTACCGACGTACGAATGGCGATGCCAGTCAGAGTGTCCGGTCGCGCAGGCGTTGAAGCTCGAATGCAGGCTGGTGTTCGTGCCTGGATTCTCGAACGAGGACTTCAAACGGAAACAGGCAGTTCCGACACCCGCGTTGGAACGGCCAGCAACTGGTCGACGTGAGACCGCACGGCAGCAAGTACGTCCGTTGTGGAGCGCTCCCACACCGAGTCCGACCAGACCTGCACGTCGACATCCCCAGTGAAGCCGCTCTTGCGCAGCACAGTCAGAAAGTCCGCCAGTGGCAGGTCGCCTTCGCCCGGCAACAGTCGATCGTACGAGGTTCCCAGCTCACCCCGGGAATCACTGAGCTGGACGAGATCGATGAGCGATCCCAGCTGTTCGAGGCTTGCCAGAACGTCGGCGTTGCGACCGAACTGATAAGTGTCGAAGACGATTCCGACGTTCTTGCGACCGATGTCGCTGGCCATTTCCGCGGCGCATTCCAGCGAGACCAGCGATGTCCACTCGCGGGCCAGACGGCAATGCATCGGCAGCAGCGACAACGTCAGATCGAAATCGTCTGCAGCCATGGACAATTCACGGATGGCGGAAACGACAAGTCGCCGTTCGTGGCGCTCGGTATAACGCCCGCGTGAACCCGGCGCGATGACAATGGTGTTCGCGCCGACAGCCGCCGCCAGGAACAGTGCCTGGTACCCATCGCTGAGTGCTTCGCGGAACTGAAAGCCGCTGCTGCCCGTAAAGCCGCCGCCGAACGACAGGCTGGTGACGTTCAGCCCGGAATCGCGAATCAGCTCGACCGCGCGCTGTTCGCCGACTTCGTCGACCTTCCGGCGCCAGAGGCCGATCGACGGAATGCCGGCCCGCTGCCATTCGGCAATGTCGGACTCGAACGACGCCGAGCACGTTGTGATCTGATTAATCGAGTAGTCCATGACAATGTGTGCGTCACAGTCGAGTGATGGCAGCACAACGTCATCTTCTGCGGAGAACTTCCCTGGATCCGACAAGTGGCCGCTCTTTCTGTGTCGAGAGGATAGACAGAAATGAAACCCGAAGAGCGAATCAAAGCAGGCAACACCGATACCGTCAGGCCCGCGGTTCAGAACGGTCCCGCAACCCGGCGGTGTACGAGGCTGATCAGCCTTTGGCGTTGAGCTTCACATCCGGACTGTCCGAGACGTTCACCCAGACATGGACGTGGGGAGCGCCACGGTAGTGCCAGACGAAAGCCGGCCCTTCCAGACGCCAGTTATCCCAGACGCCGTCGTCGCCGATATCGTTGTTCCGATAGAACGCGATTCGGCAGGCATCAAGACCGCCATGAGCAGCGAGGCACTTGCGGGCCTCTTCGCGGTCGACAGAGCGGTAAGGCTCAAGCAGCAGATCGAGAACGTCGCGGACGTGAGCCTTCTGATCGTCCGCCAGTTCGCTGACTGGAATTCCCTGGTGATCATCGGAATCCCGAAACTGAACCCGGTCTTCTTCCGGGGCTCGCGGAACAAGAGCGATGTTGCGCTGCTTGCCGTCGAGCATCTGGTACAGAGCATTGGCCTTCAGGGCCTGATGCCAGTAAACGTTGCCCGTGTGATTCGCGTCTTCGTTAAAGCCTCGCGCCGCGTGTCCGTAAAAGATCGGTCCGCCAAAGGCCATGTGATCGATCGAGTTGCCGTCGCAGCGGATCGTCAGGTGGCGGCCCGTCATGACGAACTCAAACTTCTCCTCGCCCGGCTTGCCAAAGATGGCGATCGTCTGAGCTTTGCCGTAGCCGCCAGCGTCATCCTGCAGCTGCTGTTTGACGCGACCATGCCAGTCCGGGTTGTACAGACTGAAGAACAGAGCCTCGATCAGCTCCTGCTGGTCCTTCGTGTAAAAGCTGCCGCCGACGTTCTGCGACTTCCGATCGGTGATGCTCCAGTTGTTCGAGACGTGCGTTCGCAGCAGGCCGCGGCTGTCCTGGTAATCCCACGGGAAGCAGATGGCCTTCTGCTGTTCGGGGCTCATCGAGTCATACAGTTGTTTGACGAGCGTCTCGGGCGGAGCGGCTTTGCCCGACTGACGATCGGCAGCGGGCAGCACTCGCGGAAGCAGGCTGGCGCCGGCGGCAGCGCCGAGGGTCTGAATGAACCGCCTTCGATTGACGTCGGAGTCCTCAAGCGAGGAACAGTCTGGACAGAGACGCTCGGGATTCATCGAACACTCCTTGCCCTGGAAGGCAGCTGAAGACGACGTCTTGAAGGTGCGAGAAAGTGTCGAGCTTTCGCTGCGACAGTGGCCCGCGATTCAATCAGCGTTCGTTCGGTCATACGTCACGCAGATCGGCGCCATCCCTGACGAGCGTCGTGACTTTACCAATGGCTGATCGATTCGCAATCGACTTTCTTTTGACATTGCGCGTGAAGGCCAATGTTGATGATTCGCCATCGCAGTGAGTTGACGGGATGCCGCCGATTGCTCCACGAAGGAAGATCCAGCGGCAGGCCATTCGCTTGTGACGTGCGTGCGACCTCGGGCCGTATGCTCGTCTGAAATGATGAAGCCATCTGCCGTCTCAACGCGCTCGCGCTTCGATCCCGTCACGTTGCGATCAGTTCCCGGAATGATCAGTGCCACGGATAACGGGACCACGGTCGATAGCCGCTGCGCAGCGGATACCCGTAGCGATACGGCGCGAGCGGTTGAACGGTCACATCAATGTCTGTTTCAACTCGCGGAGCGGTCGGACGCAACTGTTTCAACAGCAGTTCCATCGTTGCGTTGTGCCGGTACGCTGGATCGGCGTCGTACTCAGCGCGGCTGAACGGGATCGTTGCATAGACCGCGGCGTAACGATCTGCCTTGAAGGTTCGAGGGACGACAACCGGCAGCCGCGGCTTTGTCGGCGAAGGCTGGGCCGCCTTCCGGCGCTTCACTCTCGCGGGCTGAGTGTCAGCCGTCGTCTTCGTTTTCGTACGACGATTCTTTGCTGGCTTCTTCTCTGCTGACGACTTCTTCTCTGCTGGCAACCGTGGCTCGCCGCTGGCTGTGAACTCCTTCTGCCACTCCTCACGGGCACGGCTGCTCGCGCTTTCGCTGGCCGACTCTGGCGACTTGCGGTTCTTCCTGACTGTCCCGGCGGCAGACTGGCTGGCCGGCTCGGATTCAGATTCGGATTCGGCAACTCGATCAAACGCGGCGGGCACAATGAGCGGCAGTTCTGGGGAAGCAGCATCCGGCGGCGGGGAATCGTCCGAGCCAGCCACGATCGTCGGGAGCGAATCGTCGGCAGCCAGCGAACCAGCAACCGGCGACAACAGCGCTGCGGCGAAGCACAGAGAAAACGAAGGCAGCGAAAACGAGCACAGAGAAAACGGAAACGGAACAGACATTGGATCAACCCTCAGCAGCAGACAGGACAGACAATCGGACGCGACTGCATCCGCGGGCCACCCACGCCCTGACAGACTCCTGAGTACTGATCACCGTTTCGCACGTTTCGGTTTCGGTGCGGAAAAGCGTCGGCACAGCAGGCGAGGCTATCGGCAAGTGCCACAACGCGTCAAACTTTGGGACCGCATTTCAGCGGAAGCATCCTTCCCTGCCGAACCGTGTGCCACTGAGTAACTTCCGCCGCAGATCCCCACTGGAATCATCAGACCGAACGATGCGCCGCAGACTTTCGACATCTCGACAGCGATGCGCCGTGCTGGGAAGCCTGCTGGCGGCAGTGCTGCTTGCTGCTGTCGAGCGTCCGACAGCGCACGCTCAAACGACGTTGCCGCGTCGCGCGGAGACCAGCGGCGTTCGCCATATGTCGCCGCAGACTCTCGAACGGATCGAACGCGGACTTCAATGGCTGGCCGCGCGGCAGAACACCGACGGAGCGTTCGGAGTGGGCCGCGGTTACGGACGCAACGTGGGCGTCGTGTCTCTGGCCGGAATGGCATGGCTCTCGTCCGGGAGTACGCCTGGGCGCGGCCCTTATGGCGAACAGATTCAACGCGCGACGGATTACGTTCTCGCAGCGTCGCGCTCCAGCGGCTTCATCACTGTCGCCGAAGGCCAGTCGCACGGCCCGATGTATGGACACGGATTCGCGACGCTGTTCCTGGCTGAAGTTTACGGCATGTCGCCTCAGCGTGAGATTCGCCAGCAACTGGAGAAGGCCGTGCATTTGATCGTGTCGAGCCAGAATCGCGAGGGCGGCTGGCGCTACGATCCGGTGCCGAAAGAGGCGGACATCTCGGTGACGGTCTGCCAGATGATGGCGTTGCGGGCCGCTCGCAACTGTGGCTTGTTCGTGTCCCGGGATACCGTCGACCGTTGCATCGACTATGTCCGCGAGTGCCAGAACGACGACGGCGGCTTCAAGTACCAGCTGGTGCGCCGCAGTTCGAGCCAGTTCGCGCGATCGGCCGCCGGGCTCGTCGCGCTGTACAGCGCTGGCGTTTATGAGGGCGACGAAATCACGCGCGGCCTGAACTATCTGCAGAACCGCCGACCAACCGGGTTCATCGATCCGCACTACTACTACGGGCACTACTACGCCGTGCAGGCGATGTATCAGGCCGGCGGCGAGCACTGGGAAAACTGGTATCCGCGCGTCCGCGATCAGCTTCTCGGCGACCAGCTCCGCGACGGCAGCTGGACCGACACCACGTTCTCGGGCGAGTACGCAACGTCAATGGCGTTGATCGTTCTGCAGCTTCCCAACAACCACCTGCCGATCTTCAAACGCTGATACCTGGAACGCTGATGTCTGCCGACGGAAACACGATGCGACTGTCAAACGGCGGCGGTTCGCGAATGCCGGGATTCTGCGGCTCGTGCCGACGCGCTGGCTTCAGACTGAGTCTCGCTGCACTTGGGTGGCTGGGGTCGAGTGCAGCGAGCCCCCAGACTCGCGGACCTCGAACAGCCCTGACCGAGGGCTTCCTCATGTTCGCCCGCCGCACCCCATCCGGGCTTTGTCGGCGATGGCCGTCCCTGTTCGCAGTACTGACCCTTCTGTGTCTGATCGCTGCGAACGCCAGCGCGCAAGTGGTCGTCGTTGTGGAGAACGTTGACGGCTCATTAATTTCGGGGCGGCTGGAGCAGCTCTCGGCGAAGCAGCTTTTTGTTCGTTCGGACGAGAAGGTTGAGCCGCTGAGCATCGAAAGAGTCCTGCGGCTGACGATAGCCTCTGAGCAGAGAATCCCGTCGACTGCGTCGTTCCCGCCAGCGACCCCAGTTCCGTCCGCGACGCCCTGGTTACTGACCTCGACTGGCGACTGGCTGCGAGTCCAGCCATTGATGATCGATGAGGAATCTGTTGTCGCACGCTGGAGCCGAATTCCCGACCAGCCAACGGTAACCGTGCCGCTGGAAGTCTGCCGCGGCGCGATTCTGCAGCTTTCTGAGGACCCGTACCGTCAGGGAATCGAGTTTGCCTCGCTGGCCGACAACGACCAGACAACGGATCGAATCGTTCTGCAGAACGGCGATCGGATCGAGGGCGAGTTCATCGGGCTCGAAGAAGGAAGCCTGCAACTGGAGACAGCGCTCGGAATGACGTCCGCCGAGTTCGAAGCGATTCGTTCCATCGCCTTCAATTCGGAGCTGATCTCGACGCCGGCCCTTCCGCAAACGCACGTCCGCGTCGTGCTCCGCGACGGTTCGACGCTGCGGCTCAAGTCGGCTCTGTCCAACGGCGGCGTGCTGCTCGGAGAAACGCTGGCGGACTCGCCGATCTCGCTGCCTCTCGAACACGTCGCAGAAATCTGGTTCTTCGATGCGGACCGCGTGCCGGTTTCCTCAATGCCCATCGCCGACACCCAACTCACACCGTACCTGTCCGTAAGACGTCTCCCGCAACTTGACCGCAACGTGCTCGGCGGTCCGCTGCGCGTGCAAGGCTCGTCGGTTGCTTCCGGGATCGGGATGTCGAGCGGTTCTGAAATCTCCTTCGCGCTCGACGCACGTTTCAACACGCTGCTGGGCCGAGTCGCACTCGACGATGCCGCGGCACCTTCCGGCAGCGTTCAGTTTGAAGTCGTCGGCGACGGGACGATGCTGTGGAACAGCGGGCCAATCACTGTCGAATCCGGACCGGTCGAACTTCCTCGCCTTGATGTTTCCGCTGTTGCCAGCCTCGTACTGAAGGTTGACGTTGCCGACCGAGGTCCCGTCCGCGACATCGCCAACTGGTGCGATCTCGTTCTGCTGAAGTCCGCGCAGTGAGTCGTTTGTCCCGAAGCCGCAGGCGACGGCGTTGCCTGCTTGTCGTCAACTCCTTCAAACACCATCGCCTGCGGCTTCGGGTCAAGCGAGTGTCCCTGTCGGCCAGTCAGTTCACAGACTGCCCCGCCAGACAGTAACGTCTCCCACGCCGCACGACGGCAGACACGCTTCGCTACTTGCACTGGGAGTTGGGACCATGTCCGGCGGACTTGATCGACGTCAGTTTTTGAATGGAGCCGCGGCAGCGACTGCGGCCAGCTATCTCGTCACTCGCGGTCAGGCGATCGCTCAGAATGAAGCGAACAGCCGCGTCGTCGTTGGCGTCATGGGCCTCAGCCGCGGCAAGTCTCTGGCGCAGCGCTTTGGCAAGGAAAGCGGAATCGAGGTCCGGTACCTGTGCGATGTTGACAAGGACCGAGCGGCACTCGGCCTCGACTACATCACGAAAAACACGGAGCAGAAGCCGAAGTCCGTCGAGGACTTTCGCCGCATTCTCGATGACTCGGAAATCGACGCTCTGATCTGTGCCGCGCCGAATCACTGGCACGCTCCGGCAACGATCCTCGCGTGCTCAGCCGGTAAGCACTGCTATGTCGAAAAACCCTGCAGCCACAATCCGGCAGAAGGCGAGCTGATGGTGCAGGCCGCTCGCAAGTACAAGCGGTGCGTTCAAATGGGCACGCAGCGTCGCAGTTCGGCTCCGATCACCGAGGGCATGAATCGGTTGTGGGACGGCGAGATTGGCCGCGTCTATCACGCGAACTCCTGGTACGGCAACGCTCGCGGTCCGATCGGTAACGGCAAACCGGCTCCGGTTCCGGAAAATCTCAACTACGACCTGTGGCAGGGACCGGCTCCGCGAGTGCCCTACCACGACAACCAGATTCACTACAACTGGCACTGGTTCTGGCACTGGGGCAACGGTGAACTCGGCAACAATGGCGTGCACTCGCTCGACCTGTGCCGCTGGGGCCTGCAGGTCGACTATCCCATTCGAGTCACCTCAGCTGGCGGTCGCTACCGATTCGACGACGATCAGCAGACTCCCGACACGCACAACGTCGCGTACGAGTTTGAAGGCAAGAAGTCGATCTCGTGGGATGGCATGAGCTGCAACCGACACCGCAACGCCTTTGTCACGTTTTACGGCGAGACCGGCGCGATGGTCATCGAAGGTGGCGGGAACGTGGCGATCTACAACGACGTCGACAAGCTCGTTGACGAGATCAAAGGCAACCAGGGCGACGTCGAACACATCGACAATTTCGTAACCTGCATCCGCAACGACACGCCGATGAAGCTGAACCAGGAAATCGAATCCGGCCACAAGAGCACGCTGCTCTGCCACCTGGGCAACATCGCCCACCGCACCGGTCGTTCCCTGAACTGCAGCAGCAAAGACGGCCACATCATGGGTGACGACAAAGCCATGGCCCTCTGGAAGCGCGAGTACGAACCCGGCTGGGAACCAACGATCTGATTGATCGCACAAACTCGTGCCCTGAGAATCGTCCCGTGAAACGAAGAAACGCAGCCGGTATCCCCGTCTGCGTTTCTTTATGCACCGGCATGGCAAACCACCAGCAACGGTTCATGCAGTCCTGTCACTCGTCGAAGCCTCCGCAGTGCCGCCTGCGAAATGTCTTCGGCAAGCTGCCAGGTCTCTTTGTTCGAACTCTTCATCGGCCTGCCACGGGGCCGCAGTGTGCTTTCCAGGCCCAGTCGCACGGCACTGCTGCGACGCCAGGCGTCGGTGCCGAACGGAGTGCTTCGCCGGATGCAGTTTCGCACGGCTGCGACCTCTGCCTCCGTCTGCGGCTTGTTTACATGAGATCTCCACTGACGCGGCAAAGGCAGACCAGTCGGGACAATGAGCCACTTCAGGGAGCTTCGCGTCGCCTGCGGAAGACGAGCACAAAGGAGGCCGGGCTCAGACGGAGCGGACCTCATTCTTCCCGCGGTCGTCCACGTGGCCGCAGAGTGTGTTCCAGTTGCAGGCGCGCGGCCGACTGGCTGACGAAACCGCTGCTGCCATACGGAGCACCTTTTCGGACGCAGTGCCGCCAGTTCTGCTTCGGACTGAGCGCGGTTGACGTGGGCGAGCCACTGGCGGGGACGGGTGACTGGCCAATCGCTCAAAACGCTCTGCTGCTCCGGCGTGCCGTATCTGCGTCGCCACAGACTGCCGAACTGCCAGTCCTCCGCCCGCTCGCACAAACCGGCTCGCAGAGGGTTCCGTTCGACGTACCGCAACACTGTCAGCAGGTGGTCGTCGGCCTCGATGGGAAACGTCTTGAACCGTCCCTGGTACAGATGCCCCGTGCCTTCGGTGTGGTAGTGAGCGTGCCACCGCATCGTGTGGGTGTGCGTCAGCCACCGGAAGAAATCCGACAACTGCGAATCGGTCTGGGGCCGCACCACAAAGTGCCAGTGGTTGGGCATGACCGCATACGCGAAGATCGGCAGCCGCTCGCGAGCGACCGCTTCGCCAGGAACACGCTCGAACGCAGCGTAGTCCTCGTCCTTCTCAAACAGCGCGAGCCGCGCGGTTCAGCACATGAAAACACATTCCAGCAGCGCAGACACGGGGGCGGCGAGGCATCAAGGCAATTTATCAACCACAGACCTGCCACTCAATGAGCTGCGTCCCCTTTTCTTTCCCCGGTATGCGAAAGTACCTACCTCACGTCTGTGGCCTATGTAACTGTCGGTTGTGACGATGACAAGCTGAAAGACTGCAGTAAAACGGATTGTCGGGATAGTTGCGACAGTGGAGAGAACTTTGACGAGCTGTGTAACTTCTTTCCACGCGGTAATGCCCGGCGGGCTTGTGAGCTGTTATTCTCTGTCGGCGGAGAAATATGCTACCGGTACTGTGATACGATGTGCCGGAACTAGGGATGTGGGTATGACACAAGAACCCCCGGCTGAATCAGGCAGGACACGCATGCCCAGTACGGCACTCGGACTTATATGTATACTGTTGCCTGTCGCCGCAGTGGATGGCCTGCGAGAGCGACGAGAGTGGCGACAACGTCGCGCCTCAGAAGTGGTCGTGTACCGGGGTTGGTGGCTGATTGATGATGACACCCCGCTCTTTGGCCGCCAATTTCTTCGGGTAGAAGTTGACGAGATTGCTGCCAACCTCAAGGCTACTGTGTCTCTTGACAACTTTCCCGGTTATTGTCGTTTTCAGATGATTCGATCGGACAGGAGGCTGGCGGCAACAGGGGTTTGTCGCGTCCGAGGTTACGATGGCCAGTACGGCGTGCCAAGTCCATCTTTTGCCTACATGAGAGACGCAACGTTTTACAACGAGCATGGGGATGTTTGCAGCGAGGTTGATCCTGCCGGGACAGGGATCGCTCTTTATGTAGATGATTCTGGGGCCACGGTACTGAAAGTTGAGACGACACACGGTGGCGAGCAAGAAGTTACATGGTATGACGAAGGAGAGATTGTGAGTCGCGATAGATTTCGGCTTGAAAACGCTTTGCCACAAGCAGGGCATTGATCACCGTACCGCTGCATGAGTGCATAGAAGGAGAGTAGTGGCGCGTTCGCGGATGCAGCTCTTCGCGCAAATCAATGAGCTGCGTCCCCTTTTCTTTCTCGTGTACCGTGTGGCGATCAGCGACAACCGTATTGTGGCCTGCACGGACGACTCAGTCACGTACCGCTACCGGCCCTCGGGCACCAGGCAGTGGAAACTGCGGACCGTCACCGGGCATGACTTCGTCAAGGGTTTTGCGCAGCACATCCTGCCGGCCGGCTTCCGCAAAGTGCGTTATTACGGCTGGTGGGCAGCGAATTCCCGCACCACACTCGACCGAGTCAAATGGCTGGTGTGGTTATGGAGGGGCTGGACCTGGTGGCTGGGCAGCGGAGTCGCTCCGCCACGGGAACAGTTCACACCAGCGGTGCCCCGGTGCGCCGACTGCGGCGGAGACCTGACTCTGGTCCGCGTCATCGACCACCACGGCCGGATCCTCCACACGGGAACCCTGCTGGAGCATACCACCAGCTACCTCGACAGCGGATGAACCACAGCAGGTGAGACTCGTGCCTCGCAGCAGCACCCACATCCCGAGCCCGCTGTTTCAAGACACCGCCAGCCCGGTGGCCGCTGTCGGTCCGCGCCGATCTGGTCAACCGACCGACAGAATGCGTTCCGGTACCACCAGAGAGCCGGCAGGTACGCACTTAACCTGCCCTGTGTGGCCTGTTCGACACGCCGCAAACGGTCAGCCCGCAGCACAGCAACCCTCAGCGGGGCGTCGCGACTTTGCTTTTCCCAAAGGCCACCACCGCGAGCGAATCCACCGGGCTCCTTGAACACAGGCCTTGAGCTTCGGCTCGCCTCCGCCGCCGCCCGAGCCGCCCGCCTGCCCCACCACTCACCCGATGCCACGCTCAAGCTTCACCGACGCGAAGTCAAAGCCTTAATGGTTAGGCCACTGGTGTGGTTCCCGATCGAGAGTCGCTGTTCGATTAGCGCGTTTTGAGGCGATAGCGATTTAGTTCGTCATCAAACTTGTAGAGCAACTGATCGTTAACCTGAGCGCCCCCTGACCTGAAGATGCGAATCGTGCGTTTCTTCAGATCAATTCGTGAGAAAGTGTCCAGCGAGTCGAGTGGGACACGAGCGGAATTTTCATAGGCCCTTCGCATGGTGTCGTGGGGCCGGTGCACCCGAAACGTGTTGGACCAGCGTTGGCCATTCGCGATCTCAGTCAGCACCAGTTCTTTCTTTCCGTCAAAATCGAGATCCACAAAGAAGAAACTTGTTGAGGGAAGGCGATCCGTGATCTTGGGGGCAACGTAGTCCAAGACGATCTGCGGCTTGCTGGTCGTCGAGAAGTATCCGTCCACGAATCTTGCAGTCTTCGTCCATTCAGCATCGTCGGGAAGCCCAAAGCGATTGTTGGTGACGGAGAATGTCTTGTGCGGGTCAGTGTGTTCAAACTCCACGATCGCAGGACCAATCACATATCCCGCCATCCGTTCGCGCGGCCGCCAGAACACCTTTACGTCGAATCCTTCAACTGGCTTGCTGTACGTGAGAACTACACACTGGTTCTGGTCAGGCTGCTGAGCCGCGTTCGTAGATTCTTTAACTGCAGCGAAGGACAGAGCCAGGGTGCAGCAAACTGAGGCGAATATCGTGTTTTTCATTCTCATACTCATCCGTGATTGTGGCCTAACAACGAATTGCGATCTATGCGGCCGGCGGGTTTGTGACGGTGGCTTGTGGTGTTTTCGGGTGGGCCGCCGGACGCATAGATCGTGCGTTGAACTTTGCCGCTTCGCGGTGCCCTCACGCTGTGAGAGG